>Ga0136846_1235566_pt1 | contig 23923 bp, 19 predicted proteins | sample HopSoiMetagenom2_FD_96841 | JGI IMG/M metagenome (GOLD analysis project Ga0136846, IMG submission 96841) | Grasslands soil microbial communities from Hopland, California, USA - 2 Assembly 2016 (version 4) | ecosystem: Environmental > Terrestrial > Soil > Grasslands | place: USA: Hopland... | reverse complement strand
TCACCAGCATCATGCCGATCGCGAGGATCAGGATGTAGCTGTTCTGGAGCACCAGGTTGGAGACGTTGCGCGGCAGCAGCAGGTCGCCGTCGGTCCACACCTGGAACAGGACCACGATCAGACCGAGGGCGATCAGCATGCCGTACTGGCGCATGTTGCGTCGCAGACCGGCCAGCACCAGCTGGAGCAGTCCACCGCCGGAGGCCGACCCGCCGCTCTTGCCGGGCGGCGCGGCGGCCGGGCTCTTGGTCACATCGGTGCTCATCGCGTTACCTCTTTGTCCTTCGTCATCTGGCGCATCAGCACTTCCTGCGTGGCCTCGGCCCGCGGGAACTCGCCCGTGAGCCGCCCGGCGGCCATCGTGTAGATGCGGTCGCACATGCCGAGCAGTTCGGGCAGCTCGGAGGAGCTGAAGACGACCGCCTTGCCCTGGGCCGCCAGTTGGTCGATGACCGTGTAGATCTCGTACTTGGCACCGACGTCGATGCCGCGCGTCGGCTCGTCCAGGATCAGCACGTCAGGACCCGCGAAGATCCACTTGCTGAGGACGACCTTCTGCTGGTTGCCGCCGGAAAGCTTGCCGACCCGCTCGAAAACGGTCGGGGCCTTGATGTTCATGGACTTGCGGAAGCCCTCGGAGACCTTCCGCTCCTCCTGCTCGTCGACGATGCCGCGCTTGGCCACCTTGCTCAGTGCGGTGAGCGAGATGTTGCGGTTGATCGTGTCGATGAGGTTGAGGCCGTAGTGCTTACGGTCCTCCGTGACGTAGGCGATACCGTGCTCGACCGCCTCCGCGACGGACCGCGTACGGATCTCCTTGCCGTCCTTGAGGACCGTGCCGCCCGCGTACCGGCCGTAGGAGCGCCCGAAGACGCTCATCGCGAGCTCGGTGCGGCCGGCGCCCATCAGGCCCGCGATGCCGACGATCTCCCCGCGCCGCACCTGGATGGACACGTCGTCGACGACCTTGCGCTGCTGGTCGATCGGGTGGTGCACGGTCCAGTCGCGGATCTCCAGGGCCGGGGCCGCGCCCTTCTCCGGCTCGTGCGGGGTGCGGTCGGGGAAGCGGTTGTCGAGGTCGCGCCCCACCATGCCGCTGATGATCCGGTCCTCGGTCGTCTCCGCCGACTTCACGTCGAGTGTCTCGATGGAGTGCCCGTCGCGGATGATCGTCACCGAGTCCGCCACCTTGCGGATCTCGTTGAGCTTGTGGGAGATGATGATCGAGGTGATGCCCTGGTTCTTCAACTCCAGGATCAGATCGAGGAGTTTGTCGCTGTCCTCGTCGTTGAGCGCCGCCGTCGGCTCGTCGAGGATGAGGAGCTTCACCTTCTTCGACAGCGCCTTCGCGATCTCCACGAGTTGCTGCTTGCCCACGCCGATGTCGGCGACACGGGTCTCCGGGTGGTCGCTCAGACCCACCCGGCGCAGCAGCTCGGAGGCGTGACCGAGGGTCTGCCTCCAGTCGATGAACCCGCCCTTGGCGTGCTCGTTGCCGAGGAAGATGTTCTCGGCGAGGGAGAGGTACGGCGACAGCGCCAGTTCCTGATGGATGATGACGATGCCGTGCTGCTCGCTCGCCCGGATGTCCTTGAAGGAGCAGATCTCTCCCTCGAAAAGGATGTCCCCCTCGTAGCTGCCGTGCGGATAGACGCCGGAGAGCACCTTCATCAAGGTGGACTTCCCGGCGCCGTTCTCACCGCAGATGGCGTGGACCTCGCCCTGACGGACGGTCAGTGTGACGTCCGAGAGCGCTTTGACACCGGGAAAGGTCTTGACGATCGAGCGCATTTCCAGGACGGGTCCCGCCATGGTCGTGCCTTCCAATCCGTGAGGTTCGACGACGCTTACTTGAGCTGGTCGGCGGTGTAGTAACCGCCCTGGACGAGCTCCTTCTCGTAGTTCGTCTTGTCGACGCTGACCGGCTGCAGCAGGTAGGCGGGGACGATCTTGGTGCCGTTGTCGTACGACTTGGTGTCGTTGATCTCGGGCTTCTTGCCGTGGAGCGAGGCGTCGACCATGTCGGTGGCGACCTGGGCGAGCTTGCGCAGGTCCTTGTAGACGGTCATCGACTGCTGGCCCGCGATGATCGACTTCACCGACGCCAGCTCGGCGTCCTGGCCGGAGATGACGGGCAGCGGCTTGGCCTTGGTGCCGTAGCCGTCCGACTTCAGCGCGGCGAGGATGCCGATGGAGATGCCGTCGTAGGGCGAGAGGACCGCGTCGACCCGGCCGCTCGTGTACGTCGAGGTGAGGATGTCCTCCATGCGCTTCTGGGCGGTGGCGCCGTCCCAGCGCAGCGTGGTGACCTTGGTGAGCTCCGTCTGACCGGACTTGACGACCAGCTTCTTGCTGTCGATGTACGGCTGGAGCACCTTCATCGCGCCGCCGAAGAAGTACTTGGTGTTGTTGTCGTCGTTGGAGCCGGCGAACAGCTCGATGTTGAAGGGGCCCTTGCCGCTGGCCACGCCGAGCTTGTCGACGAGGTAGGTGGCCTGGAGCCGGCCGACCTTCTCGTTGTCGAAGGACGCGTAGTAGTCGACGTTCTTCGTGCCGAGGATCAGACGGTCGTAGGAGATGACCGGGATCTTGGCGTCGGCGGCCTGCTGGAGCACGTTGTTCAGCGACTTGTTGTCGATGGCGGCGACGATCAGCGCCTTGACGCCCTGCGTGATCAGGTTCTCGATCTGCGAGACCTGCTGGTCGGGGTCGTCCTCGCCGAAGACCAGCTTGGTCTTGTAGCCCTTGGCCTGGAGGTCCTTCTCGACGTTGGCACCGTCGGTGATCCAGCGCTCGGAGGACTTGGTCGGCATCGCGATGCCGATGGTGGCGCCCTTGACGTCGCCGCCCTTGTCGTCGCTGCCGCCCTCACCGGACTGGCCGCAGGCGGACAGGGTCAGCGCGAGGGAGGCGGCTCCGGCTATGGCGGCGAGGGCGGCTCTGCGGTTACGCATGGTCATCATCCTTGATGTGGTGTGCAGGGATCGGTCTCGCGGTGCGAAGGGCGCCCCCGGACAAGAGGCCGGGAAGACCGAGACAGAGGTCGTGTCGGATTGTGCGTGCCTGTGTCGGCTTCTGTGAAGTGGGGTTTCCGGAACGTTATGACTGAGTGTCGAACCGGTTCAGTGCGCCCGGCAGCCGTGAGCCGAGCGGAGCCATGTCGCCGTCCGCCCCGTGCCGCGCGAGCAGGTCAAGAGCGAGCCGGCCACGCCGGACTCTTTCCTTGGCCGTGCTGAGAGCAAGGTCACGAAGATGGTTCCCGTAGGGGTAGATCCCGGGGGCCTTCGACAGACCGAACTTCAGGTAGAGCGGTGCGCCGCGGCGGATCAGCTCGGCGACCTCGTACATCCGGATATAGCCGCCCAGATCGTCGGGGGCCTCGATGTACATGTCCATGGGGGCGGCGGAAACCCGCCGGATCTCGGTGAGATGGTCGAGCGTCAGGTCGCTCGGCACGTTGATCGAGTCGCCGCCGAGCTTCTCGTACACGGCGTACGCGGCCGGGTTCACCGGGCCGATCAGCGCCGACACCTTGAGCGTCGTCTCGGCCGGGATGATGCCGGCCTGCCGCGCCCGGTGGAGGGTCCACAGGACCCCCTCGTCGGCGACGAGGAGGCACTGCACGCCCAGTTCGGTCGCGCGTATGGCGTCCTCGACACATCCGGCGACCGCGTCGTGGCCCCGGGAGCGCAGTCCGCCGCCCTTGGAGTCGGTACGGGTGGAGCCGCCGATGTCCCAGGTGCCGCGCGGACCGGTGAACAGGCAGAGCTCGATGTCCCGCTCGGCCGTCGACTCCACCATCTCGGTGATCTCGGCGTCGGTGAGCATCCAGATGCCGCTGCCCTGGCTGACCCGGTGGATCGGCACGTGCAGCCGCGAGGACTCCTTGAGGACCACGGCGAGCGCCTCGGGCCCTTCCACGGAGGGCACCTCGGTACGCCAGCGGCCGCCGCCGGGGAAGCTGTGCGCCGAGGCGTCGGCGGGGTCGAGGGCGGGCGCGCCCAGGCCGAGCGCGGTGAGCGCCGGTTCTCCGGGGCGTCGGGCTGCGGAGGCGGTGGTGTCGGTCACAGTCTGTCCTTCAAAGTCGGCAAGCCGGCGGATTCGCAAGGTCCGGCAGGTTCGGTATTTCGGACGAGGTTCGCGGCTCTGGTTGCGCAAGACGTTGGATGTGCGCCGGTACGGGGGTGTCAGGCGCCCGGTACCGGCGCACGGCTCAGGGGTGTGTCATGGCCGCAGCAGTACCTTTCCGACCTTCGGGTCGCCGGACCCGACCAACTCGATGGCCTGCGCGAACTCTTCCAGCGGGAGCTCGTGTGTGATCAGCGGCAGCGGGTCGAGGAGCCCCGCCCCGAAGACCCGCACCGTGTGCGCCCAGGCATCCGGCGCCGCACCGAACACGGTGTGCACCTCCAGCTGCCGTACGACGAGGTCCGTCGGGTCGAGCCCGACCGCACCCGGCCCCGGGATCCCCGTCAGGACCAGCCGGCCACCGCGCCGCAGCAGGTCGGCGGCGGTACGCGCGGCGTTCGCGGACCCGGCGGTCTCGATGACGAGGTCGAAGCCGTGCGGGAGCTCCTGGCCCTTGATACGGAAGTCCGTGGCACCGAACTGCTTCGACAGCTCCGCCCGGTCCGGGCGCGTCCCCACGACCAGCAGCTCGGACGGCGAGCTCGCCTTCAGGAACTGGATCGCGAACATGCCGAGCGTCCCCGTGCCCACCACGGCGACCCGCTCACCCGGAAGGGCGTTCGCCTTGAGCGCGGCGGCCGCGATGCACGCGGCCGGCTCCAGCAGCACCGCCGCCGTGAGATCCGCGTCGTCGGCCAGGACGTGCAGCAGCCGGGCGGGCAGTGTCAGCGTGGCGGCCATCGCGCCGGGCTCGGTGAACCCGGTCTCCTCGTACCCCGCCGAGCACAGCGTGGTCTCGCCCGCGTGACAGCGGTCGCACACCTGGCAGTTGCGGAAACCCTCGCCGACCACCTTGCGGCCCACGAGGGTCACGGGCACCCCGGCGCCGACCGCGGTCACCGTCCCGGACCACTCGTGGCCCGGCGTGAGGGGGTAACGGACGTACCCCTCAGGCCTGGTGCCCTGGTAGACCTCGCGGTCGCTGCCGCAGATCCCGGCGGCGTGAACCTGGACGAGGGCCTCGCCGGGCTCAGGTTGACGAGGCTCGTGCGGCACCAGACGGTGCTCGCCCGGAGCCTCGATCAGTACGGCGCTGCTCACTCGGTGCCCTTGGGCTTGCGCTGCTCCCAGCCCTCGGCCCAGAGGTCGAACCTTGCCTGCTGCTGCGGGAACTCCGCCGCCGCGTCGACGTCCAGCTCGACGCCGAGTCCGGGCTTGTCGGAGAGGTGGAAGTAGCCGTCCACGACCTCCGGGGCGCCCTTGACGACCTTCTTGATCTCCGCGTCGGCGAAGTCGTTGAAGTGCTCGAGGATCTTGAAGTTCGGGGAGGTGAAGCCGACCTGGAGGGAGGCCGCGGTCAGGACCGGTCCGCCCACGTTGTGCGGCGCGACCAGCGTGTAGTGGGTCTCGGCCGTCGCGGCCAGCTTGCGGGTCTCCCAGATGCCGCCGATGTGGCCGACGTCGGGCTGGATGATGTCCACGGCCTGGCTCTCGAAGAGCTCCCGGAACTCGATCCGGTCGTGGATCCGCTCACCCGTGGCGACCGGGATGTCGACCTTGGCGGCGACCTTCTCCAGCGCCTTCAGGTTCTCCGGCGGGCAGGGCTCCTCCAGCCACGCGGGCTTGAAGGGCGCCAGGTCCTTGGCGAGGCGGACGGCGGTGGAGGGCGAGAAGCGGCCGTGCATCTCCAGCATCAGCTCGGCGTCCGGCCCGATGGCGTCACGCACGGCCTCGATCAGGGAGACGGCGTACATGCTCTGCGCGTGGTCCAGCTCGAAGTGGCCGGTCCCGAAGGGGTCGATCTTGAGCGCCTGGTAGCCGCGCTCCATGACGCCCTGCGCCGCCTTGTGGTACGCCTCCGGGGTGCGCTCGGTGGTGTACCAGCCGTTGGCGTACGCCTTGACCTTGTCGGTGACCTTGCCACCGAGGAGCTGCCACACCGGCACACCCAGGGCCTTGCCCTTGATGTCCCAGCACGCCATCTCGATCACGGCGATGCCGGACATCACGATCTCGCCGGCCCGGCCGTAGTCGCCGTACTTCATGCGCTTGACGAGATCCTCGACGGCGAACGGGTCGGAGCCGAGGATGTGGTTGGTCTGCGCCTCGTGCAGATAGCCGAGCAGCGCGTCTGTGTGGCCCAGCATGCGGGTCTCGCCGACACCGGTGAGGCCCTCGTCGGTGTGCACCTGGACGTAGGTCAGGTTCCGCCAGGGTGTCCCGACCACATGCGTGCTGATTCCCGTGATGCGCACGGTACTCCCTCGTCCTCTTGGCTTGGCTCGTTCGAGATTTCGTCACTTGTTCGAAATGCTGTCGCGACAGTAGGGACGCTTCGGGCGGGGTGTCAATGGGGCGCACGAACAACCCCTGCCAGGCTTTGGACTGCCGCCATCCGTTCCCACATTTCGGCACCGGAACCCCTGTTGCCCGCCGTCTGCCGCGTTATCCAACCGTGACGACCTCCCTGGCGCAGCCCTCTTGACCGCTGCTGATTGTTAGCGCTCACAATGGCGTCCGCATTCAACAATCGTCTACAGTCGCCCACCGGCGGCACCGGGGTAGGTATGAGCTTCATGTCGGCACTGCCCCAACTTGCCTTACCGCCCGGCGCTTTGGGCCTCCCCGGAAGCCCGGCGTGAGGCGGGTGGCGAGAAGACGACCGCCCCATCGAAGGACCTGTCCGCAGACGACCGCCAAGGAGGTGCAGCCGTGAGCAACCCGCAGACCAGCCCCCAGTTCCGCTCGCAGAACCGGCCGCCCACCATGGCCGACGTGGCACGCCGGGCCGGCGTGTCCCACCAGACCGTGTCCCGCGTACTGGGCGATCACCCCAATGTGCGCGACGAGACACGGGCCAGGGTGCTGCACGCCATCGAGGACATGGGCTACCGCCGCAACTCCTCGGCACGGGCGCTGGCGACCCGGCGTACCCTCAGCCTGGGTGTGGTCGCCTCCAACACCACGCTCTACGGGCCCGCCAGTACGTTGTTCGCGCTGGAGCAGGCGGCACGTGCCCAGGGTTATCTCGTCTCGACGGTCAGCCTGCGGGAACTGACGGTCGAGACGGTGTCCGAGGCCATGCACCGGCTCAGTGAGGGTGGAGTCGAGGGGGTGATCGCCCTCGCTCCGCAGCGGTCGGCGGTCGAGGCCCTCTCCGAAGTCCGCCACCCTTTCCCGGTGGTGGCCGTGGGCACCGGCTCCGGCGTGGAGATCCCGAGCGTCAACGTGGATCAGGGGCTGGGCGCGCGGCTGGCCACCAGTCATCTGCTGGCCGCCGGCCATCGCACGGTCTGGCATCTCGCCGGGCCCGAGAACTGGCAGGAGGCGGTGGACCGGGCCGACAGTTGGCGGTCGACCCTGGAAGAGGCCGGTGCGGAAATTCCGTCGCCGCTGTGGGGTGACTGGAGCCCGTTGTCGGGTTATCGTGCGGGCCAGGAACTGGCTGGCTGGGTCGGCCGCGGTCTGACCGCCGTCTTCGTCGCCAACGACCAGATGGCACTGGGGGTGTTGTGGGCGCTGCGTGAGGCGGGCGTGCGCGTCCCTCAGGACATCGCGGTGGTCGGCTTCGACGACATCCCGGAGTCGGAGTTCTTCGCTCCGCCGCTCACCACCGTCCGGCAGGACTTCGCGGCGGTCGGCAAGCGGGGTATCGCACTGCTGCTGGACCTCATCGAGGGCCGGACGCCCTCCGGGGCCAGGCAGGCCATCATCGAGCCCCAACTCCTCGTCCGCGCCAGCACTTTCCCCTACGCCCCCCAGTCGGGAACCGCTCCCGGCTGAGGCGACACAGACTCGTTCGGCGATCGTCCTCGCCCCACCGGCGTGATCGAGATCCCGAACGATGATCGACAGGTTGGACAAATCGCAGCCTGTCGCACCGAACCCCACGAGAACCAGAACGCACCACCGGTAGGCCCCACGAGTACCGACAAGCACCACCAGAACCATGAGTACCAGCGGGTCCAGCACCGGGCCGGCGGCTCTTCAAAGGAGAAGAACATGCTCAACAGAAGGAACTTCCTCACTGCGGCGGTCGGCGTGGCGGCTGCGACGAGCCTTGCGGCCTGTGCCAAGAAGGACGACGGCGGCGGCTCCACCGGCGGTGGCGACGGCAAGATCGTCCTCGGCTTCTCCCAGGTCGGCTCGGAGAGCGGCTGGCGCAGCGCCAACACCGACTCGGTGAAGTCGGCGGCGAAGGAGGCGGGTTACGACCTCAAGTTCTCCGACGCGCAGCAGAAGCAGGAGAACCAGATCTCCGCGATCCGCAACTACATCACCCAGGGTGTGGACGTCATCGCCTTCTCCCCGGTGGTCGTCACCGGCTGGGACGCGGTGCTCAAGGAGGCCAAGGCCAAGAAGATCCCGGTGGTCCTCACCGACCGCTCGGTCGAGACCTCCGACCAGTCCCTGTTCGTCACCCTGGTCGGCTCCGACTTCACGGACGAGGGCCGCCGCGCGGGCAAGATCCTGGAGAAGGTCCTCGAGAAGGCCGGCCACAAGGGTGCTGTGAAGATCGCCCAGCTGGAGGGCACCACCGGTGCCGCCCCCGCGATCGAGCGCGCCAAGGGCTTCAAGGAGGTCATGGACGCCGAGCACGCGAGCGACTGGAAGATCGTCGTGAGCCAGACCGGTGACTTCACCCGCGCCGGCGGCAAGCAGGTCATGGCGGCCTTCCTGCAGTCCAACCCGGACATCAACGTCCTGTTCGCGCACAACGACGACATGGCCATCGGTGCCATCCAGGCGATCGAGGCGGCCGGCAAGAAGCCCGGCAAGGACATCCTCATCGTCTCGATCGACGGCGTGAAGGACGGCTTCGTGGCCATGTCCGAGGGCAAGATCAACGCCATCGTCGAGTGCAACCCGCTGCTCGGCCCCCAGCTCATGGAGGTCGTCAAGAAGGTCAAGAACGGCGAGTCGGTCGAGCGCTGGATCAAGACCAAGGAGGGCGACTTCATGCAGGACCAGGCGAAGGCCGCGCTCCCCACGCGTAAGTACTGACCGACCGCACCCATCGGCAGGGAGCCTCCGCCCGCGCCGGCCCTCCGTACGGAGGGCGGCCCTGGGGGCTCCCTGCGGGCCTGAAGGACATCAAGGGCCCGACCCAACAGTCGTGGGCCTGAACGAGATTCAAGGAGCGCTGCCATGGCAGAGCCGCGGCCCGTCCTGGAGATGACGGGCATAGTCAAGGAGTTTCCGGGGGTACGGGCTCTGTCGGGTGTCGACTTCCGGCTCTTCCCCGGTGAGATTCACGCCCTGATGGGCGAGAACGGAGCCGGTAAGTCCACCCTCATCAAGGTGCTGACCGGCGTCTACGCGCTGGACGACGGCACGGTCACCCTCGACGGCCGGCCGGTGCGGATCGACAGCCCGTTCCAGGCACAGCAGGCCGGCATCAGCACCGTCTACCAGGAGGTGAACCTCTGCCCCAACCTGTCGGTGGCGGAGAACATCTTCATCGGACGTGAACCCATCCGCTTCGGCCGCATCCAGTGGACGCAGATGCGCAAGGACGCGGCGGAGCTGGTCGACCGGCTCGGCCTCGATCTCGACGTCACCGCGCCCCTGTCCTCGTACCCGCTGGCCGTGCAGCAACTGGTCGCGATCGTACGGGCGGTGGGCACCGGCGACAGCGACGGCGCCGGAGCCGGCACCAAGGTGCTGGTCCTCGACGAGCCGACGTCCAGCCTCGACCGCGACGAGGTCCTCGAACTGTTCCGCCTGATGCGGCAGTTGAGGGACGAAGGCGTCGCGATCCTGTTCGTCTCGCACTTCCTCGACCAGATCTACGAGATCTGCGACCGCATGACCGTCCTGCGCAACGGCACTCTCGTCGGCGAGCACATGGTCAGCGAGCTCGACCAGGTCGGCCTGATCCAGCTCATGATCGGCAAGGCCATGGACCAGCTGGAGGGGCTCCAGGAGCAGCACGCCGAGGTCGGCGAGACGCTGCTCGAGGCGGACGGCCTCGGCAGGACGGGCGGTATCGCCCCCTTCGACCTCCAGATCAAGAAGGGCGAGGTGCTGGGCCTGGCCGGCCTGCTCGGCTCCGGCCGCACCGAACTCGCCCGGCTGCTCTTCGGCGCCGACCAGCCCGACAGCGGCACGGTCACCATCGGCGGCAAAGCGGTCTCGATGAGCGCCCCGAACGACGCCATCGGCGCCGGGGTCGCGTTCTGCTCCGAGAACCGCAAGACCGAGGGCCTCGTACCGGAGCTGACGGTACGGGAGAACATCATCCTCGCCCTCCAGGCGGCCCGCGGCTGGATCCGGCCCATCCCGGCCGCCCAGCGTGACGAACTCGTCGCCAAGTACATCAAGGCCCTGGACATCCGCCCCGCCAACCCGGAGGCCCGGGTCGGCCGGCTCAGCGGTGGCAACCAGCAGAAGGTGCTGCTCGCCCGCTGGCTCATCACCCAGCCGAAGCTGCTGATCCTCGACGAACCGACGCGCGGTATCGACGTCGGCGCGAAGGCGGAGATCCAGAAACTCGTGGTCTCGCTCTCCGAGGAAGGTATGTCCGTGCTGTACATCGCGGCCGAACTGGAGGAAGTACTCCGGCTCAGCCACACCATCGGCGTGCTGCGCGACCGCAAGCTGGTCGCCCAGATCGCCAACGGGCCCGAGATCACTCCCACCCGGATCCTGGAGACCATCGCGAGCGGAGAGCACCAGTGACCACCACTCCCCGTTGGCGCGCGCTGACGCAGCACAACCTGTTCTGGCCGGTGGCCGTGCTGGTCGTCCTGCTGCTGATCAACGTCCCCTTCACGCCCGGCTTCTTCTCGATCAAGATGACGGACGGCCACCTCTACGGCAGCCTCGTCTCGATCGTGCTGTTCGGCTCGCCGCTCATCCTGGTGGCGGTCGGCATGACCCTGGTCATCGCCACCGGCGGCATCGACCTCTCGGTGGGCGCGGTCGTCGCCATCACCGGCGCTCTGACCTGCTCGTACATCAGTGACGAGGCCAACCAGGACTCCCTGTCCGGAGTTTTCCTGGCCATGGGCATCGGCCTGATCGCCGCCGTCGTCTGCGGTCTGTGGAACGGCTTCCTGGTGGCCCGGATGGGCATCCAGCCCATCATCGCGACCCTGATCATCATGGTCGCGGGCCGAGGCGTGGCCCAGCTGATCACCGACGGCCAGATCATCACCATCAACAGCGAGCCGTACAAGCTGATCGGCGGCGGCTACTGGCTGACCCTGCCGTTCTCCATCTTCGTCGTGGCCGCGGTCGTGGCCATCATGGTGGCCCTGACCCGCCGCACGGCCCTCGGCCTGCTGGTCGAATCGGTCGGCGGCAACGCCGAGGCCAGCCGTCTGGTCGGCATCAGGTCCATGCGTATCAAGATCATGGTGTACGTGTTCTGCGCCCTGTGCGCCGGTATCGCGGGCCTGATGATCAGCTCCAACACCTCGGCGGCGGACGGCAACAACGCCGGCCTGTGGATCGAGCTGGACGCGATCCTCGCCGTCGTCATCGGCGGTACGTCACTGACGGGCGGCCGGTTCTCCATCGGCGGCACGGTGGTGGGTGCCCTCGTCATCCAGACCCTGACCACCACGATCTACACCATCGGCGTACCGACCCAGACCAACCTGGTCTTCAAGGCCGCCGTCGTCATCGTCGTCTGCCTGCTGCAGTCCCCGAAGTTCCGCGCCAAGGTCTTCGGCGCCAAGTTCCGCTCCGGTACCGGCACGAAGGACGGCGGCACCTCGTCCGCCACCCCGGCGGACGGCGCCTCGACCACCGCGGCAGCCCCCAAGATGGAGGTGTCGTGATGAGCACGGCCACCAAGACCCCCACGGCCCCCGACAGCCGTCGTACGCCGTCCAAGGCCGCGCGACTGCTCGGTGACCGGCGCCTGCCCGTCGTGGTGACCGCCACGCTCTTCCTCGTGATGTACATCGTCGGTCTGACCCGCTACCAGAACTTCGGTTTCGGCGAACCGCAGGTGTTCCTCAACCTGTTCATCGACAACGGCTACCTGCTGGTCGCCGCGGTGGGAGCCACGTTCGTCATCCTCTCGGGCGGCATCGACCTGTCCGTGGGTTCCGTGATCGGCTTCACGACCATGCTCACGGCATGGCTGGTGGAGAAGCAGGGCCTCCCGATCCTGGTCGTCATCCCCATCGCGCTGGGCGTGGGTGCCTTCGGCGGCTTCCTGATGGGCTATGTGATCCACAACTTCGAGATCCAGCCCTTCATCGTGACTCTCGCCGGCCTCTTCCTCTTCCGGGGCCTGTGCCTGATCGTCAGCAAGGAGTCGATCGCCATCGACGACTCCTCGGTGAGCAGCATGGCGCAGGCGCAGGCACAGCTGGGGGTGGGCTTCCTGTCGGTCGGCGCGATCATCGCGCTGGTGGTCCTGGCCATCGCCTTCTACGTCCTGCACTACACGCGCTTCGGCCGGCGCGTGTACGCCATCGGCGGCAACGAGAACTCGGCCATGCTGATGGGCCTGCCGCAGGGCGGCACGAAGATCGCGGTGTACACGGTGAGCGGCTTCTGCTCCGCCCTGGCGGGCCTGCTGTTCACCCTGTACATCCAGTCGGGCGACCCGCTGCACGCGACCGGCATGGAGCTCGACGCGATCGCCGCGGTCGTCATCGGCGGCACCCTGCTGACGGGCGGCTCGGGCTATGTCGTGGGCACGCTGTTCGGTGTCCTGGTCCTGGGCCTCATCAAGAGCATCATCCAGTTCGAGGGGACGCTCAGCTCCTGGTGGACGAAGATCGCGACGGGCGTGCTGCTGTGCGCGTTCATCCTGATCCAGCGGGCCATGACGGCCCGTAAGAAAACCTGACCCACCGGGGAAGCCCTCCGGCCCGGAGCGGTCCGTCGCACGCACGCCGTGCGACGGACCGCTTCGGCATGCCGGAAGCGGCTGATCAAACACGACGCGCAAGTTCCACGCTGAATATTCACAGAGGCCCCTAGGAACGCCCCCTGTACGGAACCTATTCTTCCCGCGTCATGGACTACTGCCATCAGTGCCAACGGCACCTCAACGGCGCACTCGCCTGCCCGGGGTGCGGCTCAGCGCCAGCACCTCCTCCCGCGTACGCGGAGGAAGCCGACGCGCACCCGCAACCGGAAGCGGACGCCGCCCCCGGTGCCGCCGACGAGGCAGTGCGTCCCGGACGGGCGGCGGGCCGGAAGGCGGGTCGCGGGCGCGAGGCGACGGCGGCCGAGGCCCCGGACGCCGACGAGGCCGAGGGCGAGTCCGAGGCGGAGTACGAGGGCGCCGGGCGCGCGAACGGCAGTCGACGTGACCGCAAGGCGGCGGCGCACCGGCGGCGACGGAAGCGGGCGCTGGTCGTCGTCGCGGGGTTCGTGCTCGCGGCGGGCGGGCTGAGCCTCGCCGAGCTGGGCCAGGACGCGCCGGGATCGAACCCGAACAGCGCGACGACCGACGGCGATTCGGTGGACGGCGCGACGGCGGAGACCGCCGACACGCAGACGCCCCGGTCCGACGGGAAGCCGGGCTCGGCGGACGACGACGCGCCGGCCTCCGCGTCCGCGAAACCGTTGACGTCACCGTCCCCGTCGGCGTCGGCGAGCTCGGGATCACCGTCGCCGTCGGTCTCGCCGAGCGCGAGCAAGGACGCCCCGTCGGGACCCATCGGCTCGCCGCCGACACCGACGAGGGGGCAGTCGTCGTCGGCGCCGGCGGACCCGACGACCCCGTCCGCGGACCCGACGACCGCCGACCCGACTCCGGAACCGGCGCCTTCGGAGACGTGCGAGCGGTTTCTGTGGTGGTGCTCGTAGGTGGAGCCGGCTTCAGGCGGCCCGGGAGAGGCCTACGCCTCCACCATCCGCACCAACAGCCCCCGCAGCAGCACCCGTTCCTCCTCCGACAGCCCGGCCAGCGGCTCCCGTGCGAAGTCCAGGGAGTCGCGCAGGCTCCGTGCGACCCGGTGCCCCTCGTCCGTGCAGGCGGCCAGCTTCACCCGGCGGTCCGAGGGGTCGGGGCGGCGCTCGACCATGCCCCGGGACTCCAGGCGGTCCACGATCCCGGTGACGTTCGACGGCTCGCACCGCAGTTTCCGGGCCAGCTGCCGCATCGGCAGGGCACCCAGTGAGAGCAGGCTCAGCAGGCGCGCCTGCGCCCCGGTGAGGGAGTGCCGGGTGGCCGCCTCCTCGTACTCCTCGTGATAGCGGGCCACGACCGCGCCGATGAGGTCGACGACCTCCAGGCTCAGGGGGTCCATACGGCGGGTCTTCTCTGGAGTGGCCATGCCCTCCAGGCTACCCCGTTACTTGACAACATGAAATATTCAGCGCCATTATTGTTTCACGTACTGAAACAACTGAGCCGCACCGGAAGGCCACCTCATGTCCGAGACCCCCACCCCCGCCCTCCCCGCCGTCAGCCGCGAATGGCACCTGCTCAGCCGTCCGGTCGGCTGGCCCAAGGCCGAGGACTTCGCCCTGGTCGAGGCCGAGGTCCCGCAGCCCCGCGAGGGCCAGGTGCTGGTGCGCAACCTGTACGTGTCCGTGGACCCCTACATGCGCGGCCGGATGAGCGACGCCAAGTCGTACGTCGCCCCCTTCGAGCTCGGCAAGGTCATGCAGGGCGGGGCCGTCGGCGTGGTCGTCGCCTCCAACGCGGAGGGTCTCTCCGCCGGCGACCACGTCCTGCACTTCCTCGGCTGGCGCGAGTACGCGGCCGTGAACGCGAAGGACGCCGTCAAGGTCGACCCCGAGGCCGCGCCGCTGTCGACGTACCTCGGTGTCCTCGGCATGACCGGCCTCACCGCCTACGCGGGCCTCCTGCGCACCGCCTCCTTCAAGGAGGGCGACGTGGTGTTCGTGTCGGGCGCGGCCGGCGCCGTGGGCGGCCAGGTCGGGCAGATCGCCAAGCTCAAGGGCGCCTCCCGGGTCATCGGCTCCGCCGGTTCCGACGAGAAGGTCAAGCTGCTGGTGGAGGAGTACGGCTTCGACGCCGCCTTCAACTACAAGGACGGTTCGGTCGCCTCGCAGCTGCGCGACGCCGCCCCCGACGGCATCGACGTGTACTTCGACAACGTGGGCGGCGACCACCTCGAGGCGGCCATCGGCGCCCTCAAGCACGCCGGCCGGATCGCCATCTGCGGCATGATCTCCGTCTACAACAACACGGAGCCCGCCCCCGGCCCGAAGAACCTCGCCCGCCTCATCGCCACCCGCGGCCGCATCGAGGGCCTCCTCGTCGGCGACCACTACGACCTCCAGCCGCAGTTCGTCGAGGAGGTCGGCGGCTGGGTCCGCTCCGGCGAGCTCAAGTACCGCGAGACGGTTCTCGAGGGCATCGAGAACCACCTCGAGGCGTTCCTCGGGGTGCTGCGCGGCGACAACACCGGCAAGATGATCGTCAAGTTCTGATCCGTCCGACGACGAGGGCCGCGTCCCCGGACTCTTCCGTCCGGGGACGCGGCCCTCGTCCGTCGTGGCCGGGGCGCGGATCAGCCCAGCGACCTACCGGCCGGCGCGGCCGGCGCGGTCAGCAAAGCACGTGCCAGCTGCGCGAACTCCCCCTTGGGGTGGTCCCGGAACAGGGGCTCGGTGCCGAACAGGACGGCGTGCGGCCCGCTGACCACCGACGCCTTCCCCGCCGCTGCCGCCGGCCCCCCGGAACCGTCACCCGCCGCCCGCCAGTGCCCGGCGACAAGAAGGCTCCCGGCCCCGTACGACTGGTCGACCCGCACCCCCGGCCCCAGATCGGTGAACCAGACGGGCGCGTAGACGAACCCGTGGTCCGGCGCCCCGGCGGTGACCGGGCTGCGGCCCGAATTCACCACCCGTACAACGCCGTTGGCGTCCCCGTTGCCCTCGACCGTCTTGACCGCCAGCAGCCCGGCGGCGGAGTTCAGCGCGGCCCCGGCAGCACCCCGGCCGACCAGCCCCCGGGAGTGGAGGAAGGCGCCAAGTGCCGTACGGGCAGCGGGGTTCAGGCTCTCGTACGACAGGTCCTGCGACACGAACAGCACATCCGCGCCCGCCCAGTCGAAACCGGCGTTCAGGACGGCCGTCGACACCGGCGTCACCTCGAAGTTCATCTCACGCAGCGCGAACAGCTCACCGGGTGTGACGGCCGCCGCGACCCGGGTGCGACGCAGATAGGCCGCACCGGTCGCCTTCGTCGCGTCGAAGGCCACGCCGTACGCACGGGCCGCCGCGACCGCCTTCGTGCGCGCCGACGCCGGGACGATCGCACTGCCGTCCGCTGCCCGCCGTACCGAAACCCCGTCCCGCAGCAGGGAGTTGAGGGCAGCGATCTCACGCGGGTCGTCCAGCCGCAGCCGCAGCCTGCCGAACGGAGCGACGTACCCGACCCGCGTCGCGGCGGTCACCTTCCGCAGCGGCAGGCCCAACAGGCTGCCCCTGCCCACCGGTTGGACGGACGCACCCCACAGCCGGCCGAGGCTCCAGCCCGAGATGTCGTACATCACCGACACCTTGGCGCTGATGTCGCGCCCGTCGGCGAGCAGCACGTTCGCGAGCCCGCGCTTCGGCTGACGCATGTCGACGACGTACGAACCCTTCGCGTACGTCCGTCCGCCGAGCCGGAACGCGTGGCCCGCGCGGGTGACCTTGACGTCGTTGGCGAGCAGGTGGCCGACCAGCCGGGCGGCGGCGGGCGCCGAGCGCTGCGCCGAGGCGCCCGCCGGAATGACGTACGCACGGGGGAAGGCGGTCGTGTAGACGTCCTCCGGCCCGATCCCCGGCACACCAGGGACGGTCGCCGCCGACACCGGCACCTGGGCGGCCCCGGCGGCGCCGCGCCGGAAGACCTCGATCTGGTCGGCGACGAGCGAAGTCCGGTGATCCTGGACGTAGTTGAGAGTCGCCTTGATGGCCGCACCGGCCACGGCGACGTTGATCGCGGAGCGGCGGCGCAACTCGGTGACCGGAAGGGTGTCGTAGGCGCTGTTGTTGACCGTCATCGGGATCTCGACGGTGTGCGCGGCGACCGTGCCCTGGAAGGCCGCGTACTGCGGGGTGAAGACCGGCGGCCAGTCGTCCCAGCCCTCCTTCTGGTCCCTGAACGGGATCTGGGCGGGCTCGACGCCGTCCCGCTGAGCGGTGTAGCCGAGGCCGTTGACCGCGGCCTCCATCCCCAGGGCGTTGGCGTAGGTGTTCTTCAGGAAGAGGTCGTACTCGTAGTTCTCGCCGTGCGGGGGAGTGGTGGGCTCTATGAGGGTGCCGTTGACGTATCCGTGCAGATCGAGCATGACGGTCGGCTGCTTGTCGATCTCGATCTGCCGCATCGCCCGCCCCTCGGGCTGCGAGGAGGTGACGAAGTCCCGGTTCAGATCGAACCCGTTGGCGTTGGCACGGGTGCCGGCGATCCGGCCGTCCGGATTGGCGGTGATGTTGAAGTAGAGGCGGCTGTGCGCGAGCAGGTCCCGGGTCCTGGCGTCGGTGGCGGTCGCGAGCCGCTCGACGAGCTTCAGGGAGGCGTCGGTGCCCTCCCACTCGTTGCCGTGGATGTTGTTGTTGACGAACACGGGAGCCTTGTAACTCCGTTTGATCGCCCGGCTGTTGGCGGCGACCGCGGGCGCGCTCTCGATCAGTTGACGCATCCGCTCCTGGGCGCGCGCCTGGGCCGCGCTCTCCGGCGCGGTCACCGTGACGAGATACAGCCGGTGCCCGCCCGCCGAACGCCCCGCGACCTCGACGCTCACCCGGTCGCCCAGCTTCTGGAGCGCGTTCAGCTTCGGGGCGATGCCGTGGTACGGGATCAGGCCCAGCTTGATGGACTTGTCGGCCGGGTTCACCGGGTCGGCGGACAGGACCTGTTCGCGCGGATAGCCGCGCCCGCTGCCGGTGAGGCCGTCGACGGGTGCGGTGAGGGCACGGGCGGCGGCGCCGGCCGCAGTCGTCGCGGCGCGCGCGTCGGCGGGGCCTTCGCCCTCCGGCCCCGCGCCCTCCACCCCCGCACGGGTCACGGGCTTGCGGTCGGCGGTGGCGGTGTGGGGGGTGAGCAGGAGCGAGCCCGCCGTGGTGACGGCGAGGGCCGCGAGCAGAACAGGCCTCGGTGGAACGGGTCTTGTACGTCGCACGCGTACCTCTTCCATTGCTTCCTCTACGTCCTTTGCTTCGTGGGCTTGCCGGACTTGCTGAGTTCGGTACGCCGAGATCTACCTTCTCGACCCAACGCCAACAAGAGGGTCTCCGCGCCACGCATGCCCCGGACGGCCCATGCGGTGACTCCCGCACACCGCCGATAGAGTTCCCCCATGAGCGATCTCGCGACAGGTTTCCGCTACCTCCTGAAGGGCCAGCGCTGGGTCGCCCGACACGGCAAGCAGTACGGATTCGGGCTGCTCCCCGGCCTCCTCACCCTCGTCCTCTACCTCGCCGCCCTGACGGCCCTCGCCCTCTACGGCACCGACCTCACCGCCTGGGCCACCCCCTTCGCCGACGACTGGTCGAGCCCCTGGCTGGGCCTGTTCCGCGGCTTCCTCACCGCGCTCCTCTTCGCCCTGGCCCTGCTCCTGTCGGTGCTCACCTTCACCGCGGTGACCCTCCTCATCGGCCAGCCCTTCTACGAGAACCTCTCCGAGAAGGTCGACCGGGACGTGTCCCCCGACGGCACGGCCCCCGAGTCGGGCCTGCCGCTGCACAGGGAGCTGTGGATCTCGGCCCGCGACAGCCTCCGGGTCCTCGTACGGGCCCTGTGCTGGGCGCTGCTCCTCTTCGCCCTCGGCTTCGTCCCGGTCGCCGGACAGACCGTCGTACCAGTGATCGGCTTCGTCGTCACCGGCTTCTTCCTCACCGAGGAACTGACCGGAGTCGCCCTTCAGCGGCGCCGGATCGAACTCCGGGAGCGGCTCGCCCTGCTGCGCTCCCGCAAGCTGCTCGTGTGGGGCTTCGGCACGCCGCTGGGGCTGGCCTTCCTGGTGCCGTTCGTCGCCGTCTTCCTGATGCCGGGCGCGGTCGCGGGCGCCACCATGATGGCCCGCGACCTGCTCGGCGAGGAGACCCGGGAATCCGCCGAGGACACCGCGGACACCGAGGACGCCGAGGATCAGGACACGCCGGCCTCGGCATCCTGACCGGCTCAGCCGCCGGACGCGTCCACGGCCACGGTCAGGATCGACCGCACCTGGGCGATGATGTCCAGCCGGTTGCGTACGAACTCGGGGTCGGTCACGGCCCCGGTCTCCGGGTCGGTGTTGTCCGCCCCGAACTGCAGCACGGGCGTGTGCACATGCCCGCCGGGAAGCGTGGCGCGCAGACCGAGCCGGTCGCGCAACAGGGTTGCCCGGTAGGCGATCTCGTTGGAGAGATAGTCCCCGCCGCCCCCGGCCCGCGCCGTCGACCCGGCGGTGGGCCCGTCGGCCCGTACGACGGGATCGCTGCCGCCCACCGGGATCTCGGTCACGCTCGTGTTGTCGTACACCGGAAAAGGCCCCGTGTTCGCGGCGACAATCGCCTTGTACGGCAGGGTCGTTGACGTCCACTGGGGCTGCGTGCCCGGGTCGGTGACCGGGACGGTACCGGTCCGGCCGATGTTCTCGTTGTCCGCGAAGCCGCCCCGCCAGGCCCCGTTGGTCCGCTCCACGTCGAACCGCCCGACCCGCCCCTGACTCACGGTGGCGAACAGATCGACCTTGGGCAGATACGGCTTCAGTGTCCGCTCCACCGTGCCCTGCGCGAAGTCCTCCCAGCGCACCGGGAACACCGCGGTCTCGACCCTGGCCCGGCCCTGTGCCGTCTCGATCACCATGCCGTCGAGAGCGAGCGCGGTGGCCCCGGACGGATTGGAGATCCGTATGTCACGGTCGAGCGTGAACGGATCGAACCCGGTGACCAGAACCCGCTTCAACGCCTCGCCGCACGGATACCGGATCGACGTCTGCCCGCGAGAGTTCCGCTCCAACTCGCCCAGCAACTCCGCCCTTTGGCGACCGGCCAGCCCGAACGACGGCTCCCACGACCGCAGTTCACGGGTCATCCCCAACCGGGCCCAGTACAGCGGCCGGTCGTCGTCCCGGCTCAGATCACCGCCGGCCGGCCCGAGCCCCTGCGCCCGGCCGACGGCCCGCCGCCACAGCGCCGCCCCCTGACGTACGACGAGGGCGTGGGCGTCCGCGTACGAGCGCGTGCCGCCGAGCGCCCGCGCGAACTCCGTTGCCACGGAGTCGAATCCGGAACGCCGGAGGATCTCCTGCGGCACCGCCCCGTCGAGCCGCTGCTCCTCGACGGTGGGCGTGGCGGGGGCGTCGGCGGCCGACGCGGTGGCAGGCGCCGCGAGCCCGGCCAGCAGCGCGAGCCCGAGTACACCGATCCGTACACGTGCATGTCTCAAGGGAGTTGACCTTCCGTCGCCGTGGGGGAGCCAGCAGCGAGGTGCTGGCGACGGCGGCAGTATCGCGTGACGGAAGTGGTCTACGCCACCACCTTCTTGCCGGTGATCCCCCGATACGCGATCTCGGCCAGCCGTGCCTGTCCGTTCCGGCTCGGATGGAACCAGTCCCAGGGGCTCAGCTGCCGCGTCCCGAAGTCGTAGTCGAAGACCGCGCCCCCGTCGAACCGGCACAGCCGGTCCGTGGCGCACACCTTCTCCAGCACCGAGTTGTACGCCTCCACCCGCCCCCGCACCTCGTCCCGCCGCGTGGTCGCCGCCGTGTCGACCGCGTCCGGATCGCCCAGCATCGACGGACAGATGCCCAGCTTCCACACCGCCTTGCCCAGCACGTTGCCCCGGCCCTGCGACCAGAGCCGCTTCAGATCCGGCACGCTCGCCACGTACACCTGGCTCTTCGGCGCGCCCGCGCGCAGCGTTCGCAGCGACTTCTCGAACGACGACCGGAACTCGGCCACCGACGTCATCTCCGCGGCCGACGGCCGACACGCGTCGTTGGCGCCCGCCATCACCGTCACCAGCGCGGGCTTGTGGAGGGCGGCCTTCGTCATCTGGGCGGGCAGATCGGCCATCCGGGAGCCGCTGACGGCGTAGTTCCAGCTCCGCCGAGCCGCCCCGGACGCCCCCAGCAGCCGTAAGGCCAGACTGTTCACCTCCTTGTCGCTGCCGGTCGCCCAGGACACCTCCGGGCAGTCGGACAGCACCGAGCAGGCGTCGAAGCCGCGGGTGATGGAGTCGCCCACGGCGACCATGGAGGCGGGACTGCTGTCCCACACGGGCGTCGGACTCGCCGACGGCCTCGCCTTCGCCCGCGTGCCGTCCGGCGCCGGGGACGCGCCACCGGCGGCGTCACACCCGGCGGCGCCCAGCACGGCCGCCGACACGACGGCGACGACGGTCCGCGAACGGTGACTTCGTTTCCGCATCCTTCGGGTCCCCTCGGTCGGCGTGCAATGGCTCTCGCACATAACAACGCACGAAGGTTCCCGAACCGAAAACAACTAATGGTCCACACACTGCAACGTCGCACACCCGTACAAGCGTCCCCCTGGGTGAATGGCGGGCGTTTCATGGCATCGGGACCGACGGTACGTCACACTCCCTGCGCCGCCGCACGGTAGCCTCGCCATCAACGCGGCTGTCCGCCACCGCCGCTCAGCCAGTTCGCAGGATGTCCCGCTCTGTCCGGAGGTTGCAGTGACGACACGTGGAGTTCTGTACGTGCACTCCGCGCCGCGCGCGCTGTGCCCGCACGTCGAGTGGGCCGTCGCCGGAGTGCTCGGCACGCGCGTCAGCCTCGACTGGATCCGCCAGCCCGCCGCACAGGGCACCTGGCGCTCCGAGTTCTCCTGGAAGGGCCAGGTCGGCACCGCCTCCAAGCTCGCGTCGGCCCTGCGCGGCTGGCAGTTGCTGCGCTTCGAGGTCACCGCGGACCCCTGCGCCACCGCCGAGGGCGAGCGCTACAGCTGCACCCCCGACCTCGGCATCTACCACGCGGTCACCGGCATCCACGGCGACATCCTCATCCCCGAGGACCGTCTGCGCGCCGCCCTCACCCGTTCCCAGCGGGGCGAGACGGACCTGGAGGCCGAGTTGGCCAAGCTTCTGGGCAAACCCTGGGACGACGAACTCGAGCCCTTCAGGTACGCGGGCGAGGGCGCCCCGGTCCGCTGGCTGCACCAGGTGGTGTGACGGTACGTACGAAGGCGGCCCGCCCGGAATGTCCGGGCGGGCCGCCTTCGTACGTACTGGTAGTGGTCTTCAAACGACGAATACCGCAACCATCAATTGAGGAACCCCCACGGCGGGTAACCACCTCCGCGAGAGCGGCGCCGGTTTAGGCGCAAGGGTGGGTCCTGAACGCCAGCACCACGTTGTGCCCACCGAACCCGAACGAGTCGTTGAGCGCGGCGATACGGCCGTCGACCGGCAGCTTGCGGGCCTCACCGCGCACGATGTCCGCGTCGGCCTCGGGGTCGAGGTCCTCGACGTTGATCGTCGGCGGAGCGACCCGGTGGTACAGCGCGAGCACCGTCGCGACGGTCTCGACCCCGCCCGCGCCACCGAGCAGATGCCCGGTCATCGACTTGGTCGCGGACACGGCCATGTGGTCGACGTCGTCGCCGAACACATTGCGCAGCGCCTTCAGTTCGGCCACGTCACCCGCGGGCGTCGAGGTCGCGTGCGCGTTGACGTGCACGATCTCCGCGGGGTCCAGGTCGGTGCTGGCCAGCAGGTTCCGCAGGGCCGCCGAGATACCGCGCCCCGCCGGCTCCGGCTGCACGATGTCGTGGGCGTCGGCCGAGATGCCCTGGCCGACCGCCTCCGCGTAGACCCGGGCACCGCGCGCGGCGGCGTGCTCGGCGGACTCCAGGACGACCACACCGGAGCCCTCACCCATCACGAAGCCGTCGCGGCCCGTGTCGTACGGACGCGAGGCACCCGTCGGGTTCTCGTTGTTCTTGGACATCGCCATCATGTTGCCGAACGCGGCGATGGGCAGCGGGTGGATGGCCGCCTCGGTGCCGCCCGCGATGACGACGTCGGCGCGGCCGGTACGGATCATCTCGATGGCGTAGCCGATGGCCTCGGCGCCCGACGCGCAGGCGGAGACCGGGGTGTGCACACCGGCGCGGGCGCCGACGAGCAGGCCCACGTTGGCGGAGGGGCTGTTGGGCATCAGCATCGGGACGGTGTGCGGGGAGACGCGGCGTACGCCCTTCTCCTTCATCACGTCGTACTGGTCGAGCAGTGTCGTGACTCCGCCGATGCCCGAGGCGATGACGGCACCGAGGCGGTCGGGGTCGACGGCCTGGTTCTCGCCCTCGCCCGCCCGGTCGGTGAAGCCCGCGTCGGCCCACGCCTCCTTGGCGGCGATCAGCGCGAACTGCGCCGACCGGTCCAGCCGGCGGGCCTGGGGCCGGGGAATGATCTCGGTCGGTTCCACGGCGATCTGCGCGGCGATGCGGACGGCCTGCTCGGCCGCCCACTCCTGCTCCAGGGCACGGACACCGGACTTGCCGGCGACCAGACCCTCCCAGGTAGAGGCCGCGTCACCACCCAGCGGTGTGGTTGCGCCGATACCGGTGACGACCACGGTGCGATTGGTCGGGCTCACGGGAATTCCTTCTCCAACGGATACGGGAGGACAACCCCCGCGTAGGCGGGGAGAACGGCGCCACCGCCGGGTGGCGGGGCTGCGGGGCCGATCAGGAGATCGGCCCCCGTGACCAGCCCTGAGGACCGGCCCTGATGACCAGTGCGGGCGAACCAGTCCTGATGATCAGGGCCGGTGAATCAGGCCTGGTTCTTGAGGATGTACTCGGTGGCGTCGCCGACCGTCTTGAGGTTCTTGACGTCCTCGTCGGGGATCTTGACGTCGAAGCGCTCTTCGGCGGCGACGACGACCTCGACCATGGACAGCGAGTC
>Ga0136846_1217532_pt1 | contig 23925 bp, 22 predicted proteins | sample HopSoiMetagenom2_FD_96841 | JGI IMG/M metagenome (GOLD analysis project Ga0136846, IMG submission 96841) | Grasslands soil microbial communities from Hopland, California, USA - 2 Assembly 2016 (version 4) | ecosystem: Environmental > Terrestrial > Soil > Grasslands | place: USA: Hopland... | reverse complement strand
CTGCACGTCGGCAGCATCGTGCTGGCACGGCTCCCCGCCGGCGTGGCCGCCTTCGCGGCACAGCGCGGCTACCTGCCGAGCGGCGTGCCGATCCTCAAGCGGATCGGTGCCATCGCGCCGCAATCGGTGTGTGTCCGGAAGCAGCTTGTGCGCGTCGACGGCACCGTGGTGGCTAGCGTGCGAACGCATGACGGCGCGCATCGCCCGTTGCCCGCATGGTCGCAGTGCCGGGCTCTCGCGGCGGAGGAGTTGTTCCTGCTCGGCGAGACGCACCTGGCGTCATTCGACAGCCGGTATTTCGGGCCCATTGCCGCGTCAGCTGTGATCGGTGTTGCGCAGCCTTTGTGGATATGGAGCGCGCCATGAACTTCGTCGTATCCCGCGTCCGACAAAGCCGCCGAACTGCAGCCGGCCGCGCGTCCACGCTGCACTCCATCGTGCAGAGAGTCCGCCGCCAGCATGCAGCGCGAGCTGCACCGCCGCGGCCCTGCGCGCAGCGTTGCGCACCCCGTGCGCGGCGGGCGGCAGGTCGGAGCCGGGAGCGGATGCGGGAGGCGAAATCGCTGGGGTGCAGGGAGGGCAAGATAAAAGGGGCGGCACGCCTTCGCCTGCCGGGCCAGTCTGCACGTGGGTTTGGCGCGGCACGGCACCTTGCAGTGCCTGTGCCGCGCAGGCATGCAACGCGGCTCGCCGGCGCGCATGCCCGTGTGCCGTCTGCGTTGCCGTACGCCGTACTGCGCCGGAGCTTGCGCCATGGCCTCGCGTAACGATGCGCAGGACGGCGAGCGTTTCCGCGTCAAGCCGGCGGCGCCGAGATCGCGCGCCGGTGTGGGTTCGCAGCGCTTCGTCTCGCAGGTCCTGAAGGCGACCTCGAAGGCCGGCGCCAAGACTTCAGGAGGACGTAGTGGGCGGCCAGCGTCCACCTTCGGGCGCGGCCGCGTGGTGGTCGGCATGACCGGCGGCCGGCTCGCGGCGAACGCCCGGCGCGTGGTCATCAAGTCCCGCTTCGTGGTCCTCAAGAAGGCGGGTGCCAAATCGATCGCCACGCACCTGCGCTACGTCGAGCGCGATGGGGTCACGCGCGACGGGCAGCGCGGTCAGGCCTACGCTGCGGCCACGGACGCCGCGGACCTCAAGGCCTTCGAAGAACGAGGGCAGGGCGACAGGCACCAGTTCCGCTTCATTGTTTCGGTGGAGGACGCCGAGCAACTGGAAGGCCTGCGCGGCTACACGCGCGAGCTGATGCGACGCATGGAGGTGGACCTGGAAGCCCGGCTGGACTGGGTCGCGGTCGATCACTGGGACACCGACAACCCGCACACCCATGTGGTGCTGCGCGGCAAGGTTGGCGAAGGGAGGGCGGGTCGGGATCTGGTTATTGCCCCGGACTACATGGCCCACGGCATGCGGATGCGCGCCAGCGAGATCGCGACCGAGTGGCTCGGGCCACGGACCGAGCTGGAGATCCGCCAAGCGCTGCAGCGTGAAGTGGTGCAGGAGCGGCTGACCAGCCTCGACCGGGCGCTGTTGCGGCAGGCGGTGGCCGATGTGGTGGACCTGACCCGGAGGCCAGAGAAGACCGCGAACCTGCAGCAACGCCAGACCCTGCTGCGTGCCCGGCTGCAGCGGCTCGAAGCCATGGGGTTGGCCCGGCGGCTCGAGGCGAACCGCTGGCGGTTGGCGCCGGGCACGGAGCGGTCCCTGACAGCGATGGGCGAGCGCGGAGACATCCTGCGTGCGATGCATCGGGCGATGAAGGACGAGCAGCGCGAGCTGGCGATTGAGGCGAGCCCGGCGATGTCCATCATCGGGCGTATCGCAGGCAAGGGCTTGGCCGACGAACTGCACGAGCGAGGCTATCTGGTGGTCGACGGCATTGACGGACGGGCGCACTACCTGAAGCTGCCGGCGGGCACCGACCTGGCGGTGCTTCCGATGGGCGGGATCGTGGAGGCGAAGCCGCCGGAGCAGGAGCGGGCGGTGGACCGCAACATCGCGGCTGTCGCGAGAGACGGGGTGTACAGGACCGCCGAGCATCTGAGCCAACTCAAGCAGACAGGTGAACGGGATCGGCAATCCACCGTGGATGTCCACGTGCGCAGGCTTGAAGCGTTGCGCCGTACGGGCGTCGTGGAGCGTGTGGCCGATGGCGCCTGGAAGGTGCCGTCGGATCTGTCGGTGAAAGCGCGACAGCACGATGCGTACAAAGCTGCAGGACTGACCATCGAGCTGCGCTCGCACCTGCGCATCGATCAGCAGGTCCGCGCCATCGGCGCCACCTGGCTGGACAGGCAGCTGATGGATGGGGGCCGCCGCCTGGTAGCGCAAGGCTTCGGTGCCCAGGTGCGCGATGCGATGCGCGACCGCGCGGAGTTCCTGATCGAACAGGGCTTGGCTGAACGTCAGGGTCGCCGCGTTGTGCTGGCACGTGAACTGCTGTCGACCTTGCGGAATCGGGAACTGGCGGCGGCTGGTAGATCCTTGCAGGACCAGACCGGTCTCATCTACAGAAGGCCAGAGGAGGGCGGGCAGGTCAGTGGCGTCTATCGCCGGAGTATCCAGCTCGCCAGCGGGCGATTCGCCATGCTCGAGGATGGATTGGGCTTCTGCTTGGTGCCTTGGCGGCCAGTCATCGAACAGCGGCTAGGCCGACAACTCTCTGCCGTGATGCGTGGTCAGTCCGTCACTTGGCAGCTTGGGCAGCAGTTGGGGATATCCATTTGACGGAAACTTGAGTGCGCCGGATTCGACCGAGCGCCGCGTGGTTACTGCCATGGAGCTGGGAGCATTGATCACCTACGAGATCCAGACCTGCACCACGACGGCCTTGCGCACGACGCCGCCGGTGAGCCCGCAGCGGCACCGTCACGTGCTGACTTGCGCGGTGTTGGACAGCGTGGCCGTCGGCTTAGTCTGCGCGAGCTCGGCTGCACCGATGGCATGGTGCGATGCCGGCGTGTAGGGCAGCACCAGCACGAGGTGATCGGTCCCATTCAGCAGTGCAGCCTTGTCGACGAAGCACGCACCGGCCTGCGCCTCCAGGTTCGTGGGCAGCCGGGAACGGTCGTCATAGATCACGCGCATGCCGAAGCCCATGGCACCGAGCCTCGCGATCGCCCGGCCGATGCGGCCCATGCCCAGGATGCCGAGCGTGGAACCGTGCATGTCCCCCGTGCTCTATGGTGGCGAGCATGCGGTGCGGGGCCGGTCGTTCGATCCGCTGCTCACAGAGGATCGGTGCGTCGTGGCCTCGCACGGCATGCTGCGCATGGACGGCGACGAGTTGGCGTTGGCCGAGCTGCGGGACGTGGACCTGCTCCTACCCAGCATCGACAGCTGCGGCGCAGCGTGAACCGGGCCTTTGCTTTGGCGAAGATGGTTCCACGCGTGGTGACCGAAATGGAGTCTTCGAGCACGCTGTCCGCCGCGGTGGCTTCGGGTGTGGGTGCGACGATCCTGCCAGCGTCGCTCGCGCGTTCCGTCGCGGCCACGGCCCCGGTCGATATCGGACGGCTCGTTTCGCCGCACATTGAGATTCCACTGGCGCTTTGCGCTTCGGATCACCTGCCGCTGTCGGAGCCTGCGCAGATCATCAAGGGCATCCTAGTAGAGCTTGTCAGCCGTACTGAGCTGAGTGGTGGCATGCATGCAGTGCATTAGGGGACGTCTTATGGGCGCCTCCCGGATTGCAAGAACTCGTATGCGTGAAGAATCAGGAGGCAGGGCCGCAGTCTTATATCAGGCCTGTTGTGCAGGCGGATATGCGTGCTGGCCCTGATGGTTTTCGCTGGCGGATTCCAGTCTGAACATCGCTACCGCGTCCTCGACGATGGCCAGCGCCTCGCCGCTCGAAGCACAGGCACCCTAAGACATGAAGGATTGAGCGAGATGCAAGGGCGGAGCCACCAACTAGCGGGGGCAGAGCTACCAGCGCTGCAGGTTATCGCGCAAGCGGTGTTTGATCGACTCGCTGGCAAAACTCGCATCTATCGAAGTGCGCGCGATAGCACGTACATCCTCATCTGACCAGTCATAGGCAGTACTGCAAAGCGCATATTCCCCCTCCAGACTGGCGCCAATCAGGCTTGGATCGTCGGTGTTCAGCGAAACCAATACGCCGGCGCGCCGTAGCCGGTCGACAGGGTGCTCCTGGATCGTACGGTAGACACCGAGTGTCAGATTTGAGGTTGGGCAAATACCGAGTGGGATCCTCCTTTCAGCCAACACGCTAACGAGCTCATCATCTTCAATCGCTCGCACCCCGTGGTCGATGCGGTCCGCGCCCAGCAGTTCAATTGCGTCCCAAACTCCCTCCGGGCCGCTCGATTCACCTGCGTGGACGGTCCGCCTTAGGCCTGCATTTCTGGCACGGGTAAAAGCATCGGCGAATCGTGGCCCAGTGCGTCCGGCGGTCGCTTCGTTCCCATCGACAGAAAGTCCGACGACGCGCGGGTGGCGCATCGCGACCAGCGTATCCACCAACTCGGCAGCGGCGTCGCCCGACTGCGTACGAAGGAGACTGATGCACAAACCGGACGTAGGCAAGCCATCCTGCTCTGCTGCGGTGAAACCGGCGTCGATCGCATCAATCATCTCGCCCAGTCGACCGTGCCATGGGGTCCAGTGAGACGGATTGACAATCACATCGGCATATCCCCCTCCGCTGGCCGCTAGGCGACGACTGAACGCATAGGCAAGTCCGGCCAGTCGGTCCCGCGTTGACGCCAGCCCGCATGCCAGATCCAGAAACTCAAGGAAATCACCGAGTCCATCGAACTGGAACAGTTGGTCGACGGGGCGCGGGAGTGACACTCCGGCTTCGTTCGCCCAGTGCTGAAGCATTTCCGCCTCGAAACATCCCTCAAGGTGGACATGCACTTCTGCCTTCGGCAATGCGCGGAGTCGGTCGATGCGATTGTGTTGCTCGTGATTCTGCATGGGTATTTCCGTCATGGAGGTTGGTTTTCTAAGGACGTCGAGATCAGGTACATGGGAGTCAAGTGCCTTTGATCACTGCGAGGCAGCGTATGGTGGAGCGACAAACTGGTTAGAACAAATTAACATCCATCTAGTTTCTCAATAGATGAGGTCGCCTTGCGTTATTCGCTTGATCAGCTCCAGACTTTCGCTAAGGTCGCACAGGTCGGATCATTCTCCGCAGCGGCGCGCGAGCTTAATAAGACTCAATCGACGGTCAGTCTGGCGATCGCCAACCTTGAGGTGGACGTCGGCGTGGTGCTATTCGATCGGACCAAGCGGATTCCTACACTCACCGAGCCCGGCAGCCGCCTGTTGCGCGAAGCGCTTGAGGTTCTTGACCGCTGTCTGGCCCTTGACAGGCACGCACAAAGCTTCGGAAGCGCGACTGAGTCCCAGATTACGTTGGCTATTGAGATTCCTTACGTCGCTCTGATGAAGCCGCTGGTTGCGTTCGCCGAGGCCTTCCCCTTTGTAGACCTCGACATTCGTCACCCGATCAACGGTGATGTAAGTGCACTTGTGGAAAATGACCACGCTCAATTCGGCGTGGCCTTCGCGCAGCCAAACTACTCACCCGAGATTGAGTTCACACAGATCGGTAAGCTGATCCTCTCCCATGTTGTCGCGCGTACGCATCCGCTGGCCGGGCAGAAAGAGGTCAGCTTCGCCGACCTACGCCGCCATCGTCGACTCTCATTCAGCGCCCATAGCGAGCGATTGCCGACAACTGAATACTTGCAAGTTGCGCGACGCTGGCGAGCGGAGAACTACCAGGCGCTTCTGGAAATGGCGCGCAACGGGCTGGGCTGGGCAACGTTACCGCGCCAACTGATCATGCGGGAACTGACAGACGGCGATTTGGTCGAGCTCCGACTTGCAGCGTATCCACATACGGATTGGCTGCTCGGTGTCGATCTCCTCTGGAACAAGTCGCGGCCACTCGGTCAAGTTGGCACGTGGCTGCATTCCGAACTTAGGCGCCATAAGGTATTCGAATCGGATAGTGCCGGAAATCCCACCACGTTCTAAGTCCGGCATACGAACGACCTGATCCTCACGGTGCCCGATGCCATCGTTGCTCCCTGCCCCCGTCCGAAACGGGATGCGGTGACAAAGTGGCTCGGAGCGAGTTCAGTGTTCATGCGGAAGTAGTCTCAGCCCAGCACGTCATCGAGCTCTCGATTTAATGTTGCCAGCGCCCTGCTGGTGGCAGGGCGCTTGTGCACTTTGTGGCCGTCGACATACAACAAACTTGGGTAGGAGCTCGCCCCAAACGTGTTACGGGCGAGATCGAAGTCCAATCTGGCCTGGGCCGTGGCGGAACCATCTGCTAGCTGTCGCAGCACGAGACTGGCGTTCAGGCCGTTCGCTCTCGCGTTGAACGCAATCGTCGCCGGCTCCGACAGGCTTTGGCCGCGACCGTAGAACCCGGCCTGCAATTCGTGCGCCCAATGCACCGCACGCGCGGGTGCTTGCGCACGCAACGCGGCCAAAGCGGCAGCTGCATCGAATGAGTCCATGACCATGCCGCCTTGGTTGAGCAGCGCTTGATAGCCCTCACTGAACACTGCGCCGGTCAGGCGGGTGATGCACTCGTTTGCTTTGGGGATGTGCGGGTAGTTGGCAATAGCGGCAGCGCGTTCGCCAACGAAGAGGCCGCCGCTGATCGCAGTGAAAGCCACCCGGTGCCGGTTGGCGACCTCGAACTCACCCATGCGCTCAGAAAAACCCCAGCACCAGCCGCAGTAGGCGTCCATGACGTAGACGATGGACCTCGCGGGTAGAGTGAACTGGCTCACGGACTTCTCCTTGGCTAAGCCCGCTTACCATGTCATTTCGCCCTTGCCGACTTTCGCGCCGATGTCCAGAGCAATGCCCAGACCGGCGGTGAGGTAGGTTGCCACAAGCCGTTCTTGAGTCGCCTTGATCGTCACGACCTATTCTCGGTCGCCTGGCGGAACACCGCCGAATGGCGCTCATTCTTCGTGACGGTGCTGAAGCCAAGCGCAGCGGTGCACGCAACGGCCGCTATGAATGAGTGGCTGTGTGATCCGCCGTCTCCGGCTTGCGGACCTGGCTCGATAGTGAGCCGCACTGCTTTGACTCGGAACATCGCGGCCGCACGTGCAAGCAAGCCGCGCATGACGATGGCGACTCCGTCGGCCCAACCTGTTCGGACGGGTGAGTGGCGGCTCGGCCTAGTGTAATAACTCCTGGCATGCCACTGGAACCCAAACGACGAGCCGTCAAGCGTCCTGGCGCCAAAAACCCTTGTGTGGAACAGAGGCTTCGTCCTCGAGCAACGGACCGATCACTTGAACTTGCCGCTGTCCTCTCACAAAGACTTCCCTGCAGGGGAGCGAAAAAGTGGGATTCTCACAGTGGTCACCTGTGAGCCCGAGAAGCGCGTGTTCCGATAGGGCGTAAACGACTCGGCCGATGCCAGTCCAGTAAATCGCACCGGCACACATACAGCAGGGTTCTGCACTTGTAAACAAGGTGCACTCAGCAAGTTGCTCGGGAGAGAGCTTTCGGGAGGCTTGTGCTGCAGCAGCGAGTTCGGCGTGCTGGGTGGGATCACCTTCGGGAGGCATTGAGTTGTTACCGGCAGATGCCACGACCTCGCCTTCGCCGTTCGCTACGAGTGCGGCGAAAGGATGTCCACCGCGCAGTCTGGATTCGTGCGAAAGCGCGATCGAGAGGCGCAATAGTTCAAGGTCGCGTTCCGATACGGCAGCTTGCGTTGAGTAAAGGTCTGAGTAGAGAGGCAAAGCATTCATATTGTGAGGTGGCGGACGGGAGCTCAACGGTTCGCGATCGTGTGCTCACCGGCAGCCTGTGTCGCTCCGACAGGTGCCGTTGCGGCGCGATTGAGAACGAGGTTCATTAGGACTGCCGTGATGGCTCCCATGAAAATGCCGCTTTCGAGCACGAGCTTCAAGGTTCCGCTGGCGTGCGCGAAAAGAGGCGGAAACGACATCGGCAGCACGCCGACGCTGATTGATACCGCAATGATGATTGCGTTGCGAGTTCCCTCGAACTTGACACGCGAGAGCATTTCGATACCGGCGACAGTGGTCATGCCGAACATCACCACGGCAGATCCGCCCAGGACCGGACGTGGGACCGATGCGATCAACGCTCCGAGCTTCGGGAAAAGTCCCATCAGGATCATGATCACGCCTGAGGTCGCCACCACGTACCGACTCTTTATTCCTGACAGTTTGATTAGCCCTGTGTTCTGCGTGAATGCGTTGTACGGGAAGCTGTTGAACACGCCGCCAATCAGCGTCGATAGGCCGTCGGCACGAATGGCGTTGCCCAATGTCCGTTGAGTTGCGGGCTTATCGACGATCTGACCAATTGCCAGAACATTGCCGGTGGTCTCGGCCATGATCACCATCATCGCCAGCGTCATGATCAATGCCGGAGCCAAACTGAACTGGGGCGTTCCGAAGGCAAAGGGCGGGCTGATCTCGAACCATTTGGCGCTTGCGATCTGTTCAAAGCTTGTCAGTCCGAAAGTAGCAGCGACCCCCGTCCCGCCGAGCAATCCTAGCAATACCGCCAAATTGCCGATGACGCCGCTGAAGCGCGTGTAGACGATCAATGTAATCAGAATCGTAGCCAACCCCAGCAAGACATTTGGCGCGCTTCCAAAGCTTGGCGTGGACGGATCGCCCCCGCCGAGCCATATCGCAGCGGCCGGCATCAGCGAGATGCCAATAATGGTAATAAGGCTTCCTATAACAACCGGCGGAAAGTACCGCAGAAGTCGACTGATCGCAGGCGCCAGCACAACAATGGCTGCACCGCCTGCCATGACTGCGCCGAAGACGTATGGAAGGCCATATTCCTTGCCAATCATGATCATCGGCGCCAAGGCAATAAATGAACATGCTTGGACCAATGGCAGACGGGCGCCGAACTTCCAAAATCCGATGGTCTGGATGAGGGTCGCCACGCCGGAGGTAAGAAGGTTGGCGTTAATGAGCAATACGATTTGTGCGTTTGTTAGTCCAAGTGCACTGCCGAGAATCAGCGGCACAGCCACGGCGCCTGCATAGAGGACCAGCACGTGCTGCAAGCCATAGGTGATCAGCTGGCGGGCCGGCGGTATCTCGTCCACGGGGTGGACCTTAAGGCAAGGGTTCATGAAATTGTCTCCGTTCGTTATTGCGAGCCCTGTTCGGGAACGAACGGATGATCAATGTCGGACATCAGCAAGCAAAGTTAGCTCCCATCGGTTTTATCAATGGAGAGCTTGCTCAATTCACGCGATGGCTTCGAATTACACGTCGCTACGCCCATCATCGAAGCAAGTGCGACATGCTGATCCCTGAGGTTCAGGATCTTTCTCAACGACATACTCGACCGGATGCGTCTACAGTCATAGGTCGACGCCCTCAGCTTGGCAGCCTTGACCGGAACTGCCAGCCGTACGGCTCTGTGCGACCTCTTGCGCTACGGCTGAGAAGTGAGCTCGAACAACGTCGTACGCGCGTTCCGCAACCGGAAGGCGAGTTTGAGCGCGATGCTCAATGATGCCCAAAGTCAGCTCGAGATCGAGTGCTGGCCTGACGTCCAAGCGGACGAGAGTACCCATCCGGTATTCGGAGATGAGTGCAACATCCGTAGATGGTGCGATGACGTCGCTGAAGGTCAAAAGCTTGATTGCTGTGGCAATGTCATTTGTGCTGATGGCAAAGTGGTCTTGGACTGGCATGGAGAACTCGTAGAGCTGCGCTAGCCGGCGCAGAAGCGATTCATCGGCGTGACCGAGCAACATCAGCGGATAGTGCTTCAGATCGGACATTCCCAAACGATCTCTGCCGGCCAAGGGATGGTCCTTCCGCGCGAACCAGCTGAAGGTGCATGGATAGACAGGTTCGGCAGAAAAATTGCTGCCGTCGTGCTCGGCGGCGCGAATATCGCCGATGAAGAAGTCCAGTTCTTCCCGCTTCAAAGCCTCGAGAAGCACGTTCGTGGTCTGCACAAGCGTACTCACCCGCAGCAGCGGCGCAGCCGTCAGTAGCTGCAGCACCATCGGTGCCAGGAGCGTCAGCGCAATGGACGATCCCATGCCGAAGGAAAGTGGTCCGAGCTCGCCTGAGCGCATGAGCGCTAGCGAGCGTGCTCCTTCCCTTTCGTCGCGAACCATACGACGGGCCCGTTCTGCATATGCAAGGGCATAAGGGGTTGGTCGCAAGCGGCGATCCTGGCGATCAAACAAGGGGACTCGCAGTTCGTCCTCTAGCGAACGCAAGCTGCGCGACAGAGCGGGAAGACTTAAGTGAACCACATCCGCCGCAGCACTGAGAGAGCCTAGATCCATCACGGCGAGAAAGTGGCGAAGTTGGCGCGTGTTCATAGGGTGAACCCTCGATTTTGTTGCAATTATGACAAGCAAATGAAAGCGTAGTTGCAATTTACGCAAGCAGCCTTGAATCCTAGACTTCGCGCAACTTTCGTACGCCATGTCAATCGAACATCTCACACCAAGGCCACGCAGCAAGCCACTAGTTGCGATCGCCGCTGACCGGATCCTCCGGTACGAGCACTCCGCCCATTCGGTCTTCGAAGGCTACGTGCGTGCTGTGGTCCAACGCTCTGGCGCACTGGCCCTCGCGTTGCCCGCACTTCCGGACGCCGTTTCTGCGCAAGACGTCATCGATCACTTCGATGGGGTCGTCCTGACCGGAAGCCCATCGAATGTTGCGCCCGAGCACTACGGAATGAAGAGTCCACACCAGGATCCGCTGCTGGATCCGCAGCGTGACTCCACGGTGTTGCCAATCTTGAAGGACATCATCGAAGCCGGGGTTCCTGTGCTTGGAATCTGTAGAGGCTTCCAGGAGATCAATGTGGCATGGGGAGGAACACTCGATCCAGCCGTCCATCTTCGGCCAGGAGCATTGGATCATCGGGAAGGTGATCGCACCCGCCCCATTCAGCATTGGTACGAAGACAGCCATTCCATTGAAGTGGTACCCGGTGGGATCCTCGGGAGCATGGTGGAGGGCTCCATCTTTTCTGTGAACTCGCTTCATCACCAGGGCATTGATCGGCTCGGCATGGGACTGCGAGTGGAGGCTAGGGCCCCTGACGGGCTGATCGAGGCGATTTCAGTGGAAGGCGCCTCCTCGTTCGCGTTTGCGGTGCAGTGGCACCCCGAAATGCGTACGGATGACTGTCCGCTCTCGCAAGCCATGTTCGAGCGGTTCGGTGTCGCATGCCTCGAGCGTTATCGCCAGCGAACCTCCTGAGCGAACTCGGGTTCACCGCCAGCTAATTTTTATGGAGCAATTTATGAACGAGGTCGAAGGCCGCAGTCTGTTCAGCGACACCTACGCGGAGGCAAGGAAGAAATTTCTTGCTGCTGCAGTCGCCCGCGGTCTTTCCGCGGAAAGCCGGGTGCTAAACATCGAGGGCGCCCAAGGCGAACCGCTCGCGACAGATGTCGTATTGGACGGGCCGGAGGATGCATCCAAGCTGCTCGTTGTCTTGAGTGGCGTGCATGGACCCGAGGGGTTCTGCGGTTCGGCAATTCAGACTGGGCTCCTGCGGTTGGGTCCCGTGCGGTATGAGGACACGGCAGTTCTCTATGTACACGCGATCAACCCACATGGGTTTTCCTATCAACGTCGTGTGACACAGGAGAACGTCGACCTCAATCGAAACTTCCTGGACTTCTCCGCTCCCCTCCCAAGCAATCGAGGTTACGCGGAAATCCACGATGCACTTCTGCCACCTGAGTGGCCTCCAGGCGCGGAAGCGCAGTCCCAGCTTGCGGCCTTTGAGCAACAGCACGGAGCTCGAGGTTTGCAGCTCGCGATCACGCTGGGGCAAAGCGAATTCCCCGATGGCATGGCTTATGTCGGAAATGCGCCGACGTGGAGCAACATTACTTTCCGTAGCATCCTGAAGAAGTATGCACAAACGGCTCGCCTGCTGGCGTCCATCGACATCCATACCGGCCTCGGGCCCTACGGTGTTGGCGAGCGTATTTTTGCAAGCTTTGATCAATCAGTCCTGCCCCAGGCCGAGCGTTGGTGGGGCCGCCTTACTGACGTCCATGCAGGCAGCTCGACCAGCATTCCCATGGCGGGGCCTATCCAAGCCGGTCTTCTGGAGGAGTGTCCCAAGGCCAGGCAAGTGGGCATCTGCCTCGAATATGGCACGGTTCCCCCTGATCAGGTTTGGAAGGCGCTCCGAGCCGACCATTGGATGTACCGACGCAAGGGCGCAACCGCGCAGCAGGCTCGCGAGATCAAGCGCGAGGTCTTGTCCACGTTCTATCCCGATGCGGATGACTGGAAACACGCGATCTGGAATCAAGGGAAAGAGGCCTACCTGCAAGCACTGGACGGCCTGCAGGAGTACAGCGAGATCACGGCCTGACCGGGCCATCAAACGGAGACAACATGATGAACGCGACAGCCTCGAGTACCCAAGGGGTACTTCCAAACAAGACCTCATCAGAAATTCCAACCGCGGCGGCGAATGATGGCGTGAGCCGCAAAGCGATCGCTGCCGCCGTGGCCGGCAATGCCCTTGAGTTCTACGATTTCGTCGTCTACGCATACTTCGCCGTCTACATCGGAAAGACCTTTTTTCCCATCGGCGGTGAATGGGGGAGTTTGCTCGCGGCTGTAGCGACCTTTGGTGTCGGGTTCTTTACACGCCCGCTTGGCGGCATCTTGATCGGCACATACGCGGACAAGGCAGGCCGCAAGCCCGCGATGATTCTGACCGTCGCCCTGATCACCTTCGGCACGTTAGGCTTGGCAGTCACGCCGAGCTACGCAAGCATCGGAATCGCCGCGCCCATCATTGTGGTGTTCTGCCGGCTCCTGCAGGGCTTGGCATTGGGTGGCGAAGTAGGGCCGGCCACGTCGTTGCTCATCGAGGCTGCGCCTCCGAACAAGCGAGGGTTTTATGCAAGCTGGCAGATCGCCAGCCAAGGCCTTGCCGTGGCGGTGGGCGGAGTCTTCGGCGTGGGTCTTTCCCTGATGCTTTCGCCCGAACAACTGGCCTCATGGGGCTGGCGCCTGCCGTTCCTCCTTGGACTGGCGCTGATTCCGATCGCCATTGTCATCCGCCGCAGCTTGCCCGAAACACACGAGAGCTCCAGCGACACCACAAGTTCGTCGATCGTACGCTCTGTTTTCGGTGAACACCGAAGAATCCTGGTCCTGGGCGTCATGGTGCTGGCATCGACTGCGGTTGCCTCACAGGTGGGCAACTACATGGTCACCTATGCGGTTCAAATGCTCAAGCTTCCCCCGACCATTGCGCAAGCGAGCGTATTGATCGGCGGAGTGTTCACATTCATGTTCGCGTTGATCGGCGGCGCATTGTCGGATCGCTTTGGTCGCAAGGCGGTGAATGTCTTGCCGCGCATCGCCCTGATGGTCCTGATCGTTCCGCTCTTCCTATGGCTTGCAGGCGCACCGAGTGCGCCAACGCTGCTGTGCGTCTCGGCCATCCTCGCCGCTTTGACCGCAATCTTTGGGACAGCCGGGTTGATTCAGATCCCGGAACTGCTTCCCATCGCCGTGCGCAGCACCGGCTTGTCGTTGGTGTATGCAATCGGCACCTCGCTGTTCGGTGGAACAACGCAGTTCGTGATTACCTGGCTGCTGGCAGCTACCGGAAATCCGATCGTGCCAGCGTACTACCTGGTAGGCATGTGTGCGCTGAGTTTGTGGGCCATGTGGATGTTGCCGGAATCCAGAAATATCGACGTGCGTCGCTGAAGCGCCTTCTACCAGAATCGCATGCATCCACGAACCCGGCGCGAGGCGACGACCCACGCACGATGAAGCGATCGTCGACATGTAGCGAATCGGCGCCTCTGCCACAGCCCATGGCGTGGCAAACCCATCCTGAAAGGAAGACAAATGAAAACAGAGACAACTTCGGGACGCTTGCGTCTCGCCTATGGGATTCTTTCATCCGTTCTCATCCTCAGCGCCTGCGGCGGAGATGGTGGCGGAAGGGGCGTGCCCATCGATGCTGGAAACTTGGGTCTCGCCGACTTCGCCTACGTGAATGGAAAGATCTATGCAGACGGCGGGTGGACCTCCGCAGTATCGGTATCGGATGGCCACGTTCTCGCCGTCGGCGACGACATCTCGGTGCGTGCATCTTTGACTCGCAATGCCAAGGTCATTGATCTCAACGGCAAGACGGTCTTTCCCGGCCTGCATGATCTGCACGTCCATCCGGGCTATGCCGGCAAAGCCTTACACCCGTGTACGTTCGCATCAGACGCAAGTGCCTCTGTCATTGCCGCGGCCGTCGCGCAATGTGCAAAGCAGGTGCAGCCGGGAGACTGGATCTTTGGCGGTGCTTGGGACAAAGCAGGTCCGGCAGTCAAGGATTTCAACAGGCAGCTGCTCGATCAAGCCGCGCCTAGCAATCCTGTATTGTTGATGGATCTCAGCGGCCATGATGGTTGGGCAAACAGTCGCGCACTCGCAGCGGGGGGATTCACGAAGAGCTCCCCCGATCCTTCTGGCGGCGTGATCGAACGTGACGCCACCGGAGAACCGACGGGGGTCTTGAGGGAGTCCCCAGCAGCGAAGCTGCGCTACCAGTTGCCAGCCTCGAGCGCTGCAGAAGCGACGCGTTGGGTCAAGGGTGCCCTTGGCGTGCTGGCGTCGGTTGGGGTGACGTCCATTGTTGATGCGGCTATTCGCATGGATGACGTCAATGCGTATACCGCTCTGACTGCCTCCGGCGATCTGCATCAGCGCGTGCGTGGATGTACGGTATGGAACTCGGAAAGCCCGGACTTCGACAAGATCTTCGCTGCGCGTGCTTCCTACCGGAAAGCAAATTTCAAGCTGGACTGCGTCAAGGTCTTTATGGATGGCACGCCGAACAGCAGTCACTCGGCAGCGATGCTGGACCCTTACGAGCTCATCGGAGGTGATCCATCGACTGCGACGACGGGCCCGCTGAACGTAGACCCTGAGGTTCTGAAGGCCAAGGTCACGGAATGGGACAAGCTCGGATTGATCGTGAAATTCCATTGCGGCGGCGACCGTGCGCTCAAGGTCGCGATGGATGCAGTTGCTGCAGCGCGAGCTGCCAACGGTGCCGACGGCCCTCGCCATGAGCTCGCCCACGTGGTCTTCGTGGCGCCGGAGGACATGGCCCGCGCCGGCAAGCTGAAAGTCGCGCTCGAATATTCCCCGGTCTTCTGGTATCCCGGACCGGTGGCTGATGACATTGCGCAAGCTGTCGGACCTGAGAGGTCTGCGCACATTTGGCCCGTGAAGACCGGCCTGACCAGTGGCGCGCTGGTTATCGCCGGCTCGGATTGGCCAGGCGCCACGGATCCCAATCCATGGCTGGCCATTGAAACGCTGGTGACGCGCAAGGCACCTGGCAATCAGGGCGCCGCTTTTGGTGGTGCTGAGGCGATCACCCTGCAGCAGGCGGTAGACATCTATACAAAGAACGCCGCCGTGGAAACGGGCGACTCCCAGGATGCCGGCGCTATCAAGATCGGGGCACGGGCAGATCTAGTTGTCCTGGACCGCAGTCCCTTCGACATCCCGATCGGCGAAGTCCACAAGATCAAAACGCTGAGAACTCATGCGGCGGGCACGATCATCTTTGACGATGGATCCCTGAAGTAAGTCGTCCTGTCGCGCGCTCGATGGACAAGAGCCAACGTCAGGCCCACTGCCGTTTGAGTTGCGCCGCGTCATCCATGGGCCAGAAGCCGCGAATTTCTTCCCCTTGTGGAGACGAGGGGAGAGCCGCATAAGTGAGAACCTGATGAACAACGCCGTCGACCGATTCAACCGTGCTGCGAGGTTGGCGCTATCGAGCTGGAACCTCGAAGGCGCGACGCTTGACTTGATCAAGCATCGCGAGAACGCGGTATTTTCCGTTTCGATAGGGGTAAAGCCTGCTTACGTCCTGCGACTCCATCGGCCCGGGTACCACAGCAACGCCGCCCTCGAAAGCGAGCTGGAGTGGATGGCCATGTTGTCTTCCAGTGGCGTACGGACGCCACGCGTCGTTCCCGCGAAGAGCGGCGACCTGATAGTCGTCGTGTCACTCCAGGAGCCGGACGAGCAGATTCAATGCGACTTGCTCACCTTCGTCGAGGGACGGCCGATTGGCTCCGTGGAATGCGGTGGCTCGGACGAGCCCGACGCCTTGCATGGCGTCTATCTCGCGGCCGGCCGCGCAGCCGCCACGATCCATCAGGCGAGCGCAGCATGGTGCAGACCTTCGGACTTCACCAGGCCCCTCTGGGACGAGCGCGGATGCATTGGTCCACATGCCTTGTGGGGCCACTTTGGTGACTTGGAGGCTCTCTCGAAGCAGCAACTAAACGAACTGAAGAAGGGTGTTCATGTTGCTGGGGAAATGCTTCAGAAATTCGGAAAGCCCAAGTCGCGCTTTGGCCTAATTCACTGCGACCTCGTGCCGGATAACCTGATCCTCACGCCCGAGGGCGAGCTGGTCGTTATCGATTTTGACGACTCCGGTGACGGGTGGTACATGTGGGAGATTGCAACAGCGGTGTTCTGGCTTATCGGCACGCAGAGCTATGGCCCAGCTTTGCTCGCCATGCTGAAAGGCTATGAAGAAGTCCTCGGACGTGATGAGGCATCCCGCAATATGTTGGTTTGCATGCTCTTCCTTCGAGGCCTTGTTTACTTGGGCTGGATGCACACGCGTCGCGGAACGCCCACGGCCAACGAACTTACCGCGCACACCGTCTCGGTGACGCTTGCGCTCTGCAGCCAGATTTTGCGCGGAGACATGAACTTCATGAACGTTTCGCTCTAAGCGAATACGCCGACTCACTTACAGAAACCTCTATCTCTGATATGGAAATGCACGCTTCGAACGAGCAACTGCTGGAGCGCCGTCGCCGAGTGCTCGGACGGAATACCCCCCTTTTCTATGACGAGCCATTGCGCCTCGTGCGCGGCCAAGGTGTCTGGGTCTACGACGAGACAGGCCGTCAATACTTGGACGCTTACAACAACGTGCCGCACGTCGGGCATTGCCACTCCCATGTGATCGAGGCGATGTATCGGCAGGCCCGGATGTTGAACATCCACACCAGGTATCTCCACGAGAACGTCGTGAGCTATGCGGAGCGGCTCACGTCGACCTTTGATTTGTCGCTCAACGTCGCGATGTTCGTGTGCACCGGTTCCGAGGCCAATGAGCTCGCGTTGCGCATCGCCCGCCACCATACAGGGGCGACCGGTCTGATCGTCACAGACTACAACTATCACGGCAACACGGCCACGCTGGCAGCGGCAGCCAAAGGGATTCCGGCACCAGAAACCGCGCCCAACATTCGTTGGGTCCACGTGCCCGACATGTACCGGGACAGCGATGGGCGTTCGGAGAAGGCCATGCTTGAGATCGGGCTGCGCGGCATTCAGACCGCCATCGAGGAGCTTCAAGAGGCAGGCTTCGGTGTTTCTGCACTGTTGCTTGACACGCTGTTCTCCACAGAGGGTCTGACGAAATCCCCTGAAGGATTTATTGAAGGGGCGGTTGAACTCGTCCGTGCTGCCGGAGGACTCTATGTCGCCGATGAAGTGCAGCCGGGATTCGGGCGTTTGGGAAGTCGCATGTGGGGCTATCAGCTCTTTGATGCGGTTCCCGACATGGTCACGCTCGGCAAGCCGATGGGCAACGGCTACCCCCTTGCAGCCACGATCCTGCGGCGTGATCTGGCAGACGGCTTCTTGGGCGAGGCGTTGTACTTCAACACGTTTGCCGGGACGCCCGTCGCCGCAGCCGTAGGAATGGCGGTACTCGACGTCATCGAGCAGGAGGATTTGCTCCGGAACGCGAAGGAAGTGGGCACGTATGTGCAAGAGCAGATGCTCGGGTTGCAGCGGAGACACGACATTATCGGGACGCTCCGCGGTGAAGGATTGTTTTTCGGGATGGAACTTGTCAAGGACCGCACAAGCAAGGCCCCGGCGGAAGCCGAATGCGGTCAGCTAATCAATGAGATGCGTCGTCACGGCGTTCTCATCAGTCGAATCGGGCCGAGTAGCAACGTATTGAAGATCCGGCCCCCCCTCGTTTTCTCACGGGAGAACGCGGCGTTGCTGCTCGAAACTCTGGACGACGCCCTGCGTTCTCTTTAGTCGGATCAGCAGAAAAACCCAACCATCCTTACTCTACTGGAGACCATTGAGATGCTTGATGCGAACATGACGATCGACGGCCGCGCCGTCAGCACAGACAAGCGATCTGAAGTGCTCAACCCTTCGAATGGGGAGGTCGTGGGGACCGTTCCGAACGGTTCGCGCGCAGATCTGAACGCAGCGGTTGCAGCGGCTCAAGCCGCGTTCAAGAACTGGTCCCAGCGGCCCGACCATGAACTCGCCTCAGTGTGCAACGACGTTGTTCAGAAAATTCAAGCGAACTCGGAAGAGCTTGCGAGGTTATTGACGCTGGAGCAAGGTAAGCCGCTCAATGGCCTTGGTTCTCGGTGGGAATTAGGAGGTGCTGCCGCGTGGGCGGCCGCAACCGCGGAGCTTTCTCTTCCCCCACGCGTGTTGCAGGACAACGAAGCTGGACGCGTCGAGCTCTTCCGCAAGCCGCTGGGCGTCGTAGGTTCGATTACCCCCTGGAACTTTCCGGTGATGATCGCGGTGTGGCACGTGTTGCCGGCCCTTCGAACCGGCAACACAGTCGTCATCAAACCATCGCCTCATACACCACTGGCAACTCTTCGGCTCGTCGAATTGCTCAACGAGATTTTGCCGAGGGGTGTGCTGAACAGCGTGAGCTGCGACGACATCTCTTCGAATCTCGGCGCCGCCATTGCTGGCGATCCACTAATTCGCAAGATCGTCTTCACGGGTTCCTGTGCTACTGGGCAGAAGGTCATGCAATCTTCGGCAGCCACAATGAAACGGTTGACTCTTGAGCTGGGTGGCAACGATGCAGGAATTGTTCTTCCTGATGTAGATCCGAAGGAAATCGCGCAAGGCTTGTTCTGGGGTGCCTTCCTGAACAACGGCCAGACCTGCGCAGCAATGAAGCGCCTGTATGTTCATGAACGGGTTCACGACGACGTGTGCGAGCATCTTGCAGCGTTCGCGCGGACCGTTCCCATGGGCGACGGCATGAATGAGTCCAATCTTCTCGGGCCGATCCAGAACCGGATGCAGTTTGACAAAGTCGCTCGACTGGTTGCAAACGCCAAAAGGAAGGGAGCCGTGCTAGTTGGCGGGGAACCGGCGACCGGTCTGTTCTTTCCGGCAACCCTCATCGCCGGCCTGAAGAATGGCGATGCGTTGGTTGACGAGGAACAGTTTGGGCCCGCGCTTCCGATCATTTCATTTTCCGACGAGGAGGAAGCCATCCGAGCTGCCAATGACAGCCCCAATGGTCTTGGCGGATCGGTCTGGTCTCGTGATCTCGACCATGCGCGCGCTGTCGCGCGCCGGCTTGATTGTGGATCCGCATGGATCAACAAGCACGGAGCGATTCAGCCGAACGCGCCATTCGGCGGTGTCAAAGCATCTGGCATTGGTGTGGAGTTCGGAGAGGACGGCTTACGGGAATACACCGACCCTCAGGTCATCTTCTCGTAGACACCCCCCGGGCCGCTTACAAGCCTGCCGGCCGGGCGGGCCGTAGAAAAGCATTTTCCAACCTACGCTCTCTAGCGGGCTTGGGCAACGAATGTAGCTGCTCCATGCGGAACGGCAGTTGTAAGCATCACGGGGGGCGCTGCGGGATCTTCGGCGTAGCGAGTTCGGCAACGCAGTGGCACTGTACAAGGGCCTGGGGCGGGCCGGCCGAACAGGGCGTCTCGGCTGAGCGAGTGACTCGGGTGGGCAACTCAGGTGACATCAACATGACCACTCACGCAGTCACTGCAGAGGACTTCGCTTTCTTTAGGCGTTGAAATCGATTCGAGATGATTGAGTTTCGCCATCTTCGCTACTTCATTGCTGTTGCCGAGGAGCTCAGCTTTCGCCGTGCAGCTGAACGCGTTCACATCGATCAGACTCCGTTGTCGCGAGCCATTCGAGATTTAGAGGATCGAATGGACGTCTTGCTGTTCGTCCGCTCACCGTCGCGCAAATTGCGCCTGACACCGGCGGGGGAGAAGCTGCTGGAACACGCTCGCTGGCTCTTCCTCCGTCTGGAGCGCGTCAAGCGCGTTGTGCGAGAAACCGACGCTCGCTACCGGATGCCGATTCGCATCGGTGTCGCCGACGGGATTGCCCAACCCAAGCTCTCCGAATGTTTCGGCAGCTGGCGGGCGTCGGCGCCCAACATCGCACTCGAGATTACTGAGATGCGCGCGGTCGAGTTGCTGGCCGCGCTGCGGCGCGAGGAAATCGATGTCGGATTCTCCTTCGGCGTGCTCGACAACGAGGCTGTCGTGCAGGACGCGGCATGGTCCTATCAGTTAGTTGCATTGCTCCCGCTTGGTCACGAACTGGCAGAACGTGACGTCCTGTCGATCTCTGAACTTCTTGCATTCCCCATGATCGCCTCCCACCCCGACCGCTTGCCGGGGCTGCGCCGTCAGTTGGATGCTGTGCGTCGGCGATACGCGGCGAGCCCAATCATCGCGGGCGAGGCCCGGACCCTCGCGGGCTACATCACCCGCGTGGCCGCTGGTCTTGGGATTGGAGTCGCCGATACGGGCCATATGGAAACTCTGCGCCGTACCGACGTAGTGACCGTACCGCTGGTAGAGGACATACGCATCAACACTTACGTGCTGTACAAGCCTCAAAGTCATGAATTGCACGATGCGCTGCAACGCTTCCTGGCGCACCTCAAGACGCTGAATTGATCGATACGGCAGGTTGCCATCGGCGCGACGCTGCCTCGCGCGAACGGCATTGGACAAGCCCACGTTCTTCTGAAATGCTACCCGCCGCCTGACGGGCTGCGATCCTTCGTGTGCCGCTATCGGCAGGCCTAAAGCCACAACAACACACCCACCCATGTACGCTGCACCACGCCCCCGTGGGTGTGCGCCGCGGCACTTCGAATCCAGACTTCACTGAGCGGTGCCGCTTCGGCATACGCGCTGGAATGAACGCGGAGGTGACCTATGCCGAAGGGAGCGAACGGCATCCTGTTCGGACAGATTGTTGTGGTGTTGGGCGTCACGACGGGCGGCGTGTGGGCGGCCACGCAGTGGACCGCGCATGCACTCGGTTATCAGCCGCAGCTCGGAGCGCCCTGGTCCAACAGGCTGGGCGTGCCCGTCTACAAGCCCTGGAAGCTGTTCGAGTGGTGGTACTGGTTCGATGCCTATGCGCCTGATGTCTTCCTGCGCGGCGGAACCATCGCGGCATCGAGCGGGATGCTCGCTACCGGGGCCGCCATCGGCATGGCCGTGTGGCGCTCGCGGGTGACCGCCCGCGTCACGACCTACGGATCGGCACGCTGGGCCGAGCTTGGAGACATTGCCAGCGCTGGATTGATGAAGCCTGCCGGAGTGTGCCTTGGGCGCTTGGGGTTCAAGCATGCCTGCTATCTACGGCATGAAGGTCCAGAGCATGTGCTGGCCTTCGCACCCACCCGATCCGGCAAAGGCGTGGGCTTGGTCGTCCCGACGTTGCTTTCGTGGCCTGGCTCCGCCGTCATTCACGACATCAAGGGCGAGAATTGGCAGCTCACGGCGGGCTGGCGTGCGCGCTTCTCGCACTGCCTGTTGTTCAACCCGACCGATGCGCGCTCGGCTGCCTACAACCCGCTGCTGGAGGTCCGTCGCGGTGCACATGAGGTGCGCGACGTGCAGAACATCGCCGACATCCTGGTGGATCCCGAAGGGGCCCTGGAGCGGCGCAATCACTGGGAGAAGACCAGCCATGCGCTGCTGGTCGGCGCCATCCTGCACGTGCTCTACGCCGCAGAGGACAAGACGCTGCGAGGTGTCGCGAACTTCCTGTCCGATCCGGCCTGTCCCTTTGAGGTCACGCTGCACCGGATGATGACGACGCGGCATCTGGGCGAGGAGCCGCATCCCGTCGTCGCGTCGGCCGCCCGGGAAGTGCTCAACAAGAGCGACAACGAGCGCTCCGGCGTGCTGTCCACGGCGATGAGTTTCCTGGGGCTGTATCGCGACCCGACGGTTGCCGAAGTCACTTCGCGCTGCGACTGGCGCATCGCCGACCTGATCTCGGCCGGGCATCCGGTCTCGCTGTACCTGGTCGTGCCGCCGTCGGACATCAGCCGCACCAAGCCGCTGATCCGGCTGATCCTCAACCAGATCGGCCGGCGTCTGACCGAATCGCTCGATGGTTCGGACGGCATCGCGCGCCGCCACAAGCTGTTGCTGATGCTCGACGAGTTCCCCGCGCTCGGCCGCCTGGACTTCTTCGAGAGTGCCCTGGCCTTCATGGCCGGCTATGGCCTGCGCGCCTTCCTGATCGCCCAGTCGCTGAACCAGATCGACAAGGCCTACGGCCCGAACCATTCGATTCTCGACAACTGCCACGTGCGCATCGCGTTCGCGACCAACGACGAACGTACCGCCAAGCGCATTTCGGAAGCGCTGGGGACAGCCACCGAACAGCGCGCGCAGCGCAACTACGCGGGCCACCGGCTTGCTCCCTGGCTCGGCCACCTGATGGTGTCGCGCCAGGAGACGGCGCGGCCGCTGCTCACGCCCGGAGAGGTGATGCAACTGCCGCCCGACGATGCCGTGGTGATGGTCTCGGGCCACCCGCCGATCAAGGCGCGCAAGCTGCGCTACTACGAGGATCGGAACTTCACGCGGCGCGTGCTGGCGCCTCCGGTGTTGGCTTCAGGCATCTACGCAGACAGGCCGACGGAGCGGCCCGACGATTGGAGCGGTCTGGTGCCGCTGGTCCCACCCGACGCTTCGTCCCCCGGCGGTGCAGGCGGCTTTGCCGACGAAGGCGGCCACCAGCTCAAGCCCGAACTGGAGGTCGTGCGCGACACGCCGGCGCTGCTGGAGGACGACAGCCTGCTGGTGCTCGACGAGGAGGACGACGCGCCTCTGGGACCGCGGGACGTGGACCGTCAGCTTACGCGTACGGCGCGCCTCGCCGCGCTGGACCCTGACGACGGGATCACGCTATGAGACGGGCCCGCCTGAACATCTTCATCGAACCGGAGCATGCCAAGCGGCTGGGGCAGATCGCCGCGCACAAGGATGTCTCGAAGTCGGCCGTGATCGCGGCGGCGCTGGCCTCGTTCCTTTCGCCCGATGCAGCCGACCAGCGCGAGGCGGCTATCGGCAAACGGCTCGACCGCCTCTCGCGCCAGTTCGACCGGCTGGAGCGCGACCAGAACATCCTGATCGAGACCGTCGCGCTCTATGTCCGCTACTACCTCACGGTGTCGTTACCCGTGCCCGAGGGGCACCAGGAGGCGGCACGCGCCCAGGGCCGAGCCCGCTACGCCCAGTTCGTCGAGCAGCTTGCGCGCCATCTCCAGCGCGGACGCAGCCTGGTGCGCGAAGTCCACGAAGACCTCGTGCCTGCCTCCCATGCGGCCCCCGCAACCGAACCACAGGAAACCGAAGGTGAATCCCAGGCCTGAACCGAGTTCTGCCGATGCTTCGCTGGCGCGGCGCATCCGCATGCTGCGCACGGCCATGGGGCCCGAGATCGCCGCCGCGCTCGCGGACCCCGAGGTGGTGGAGGTGCTGCTGAACCCCGACGGTTCGCTGTGGGTCGACCGGCTCGGCACCGGGCTTGCGCCCACCGGCGCAAAACTGCCGCCACCGGTGGCCGAACGCATCATCCGCCTCGTCGCCACGCACGTGCGCGCGGAGGTGCATGCGGGCCTCCCGATCCTCTCGGCGGAGCTGCCCGAGACCGGTGAGCGCTTCCTGGGCGTGCTGCCGCCGGTGGTGCGCGCGCCGTCCTTCGCGATCCGCAAGCGGGCGCTGCGCATCCTGAGCCTGACGCAGTACGTGGCCGACGGGAT
>Ga0136846_1210929_pt1 | contig 23929 bp, 14 predicted proteins | sample HopSoiMetagenom2_FD_96841 | JGI IMG/M metagenome (GOLD analysis project Ga0136846, IMG submission 96841) | Grasslands soil microbial communities from Hopland, California, USA - 2 Assembly 2016 (version 4) | ecosystem: Environmental > Terrestrial > Soil > Grasslands | place: USA: Hopland... | reverse complement strand
TGTCGCGGATTTCGCCGACGTAGAGCTCGCCAGTGGTCGGCTTAATGGCGCAGACAATCGGGCCAAGGAGGCCTTTTTCGACATCCGCCGGCGGGATGCTCAGCGGATACGCCGCGCCCTGATACGTGTCGCCGACTTTTTGCAGCGACATGCGAATCAGGCGGCGTGTGTCGTACTCGCAGCCGACGAGGTGACCTTCGAGGGGGCCGTAAATGTTCTGATTTCCTTTGTCGCGCAATTCCTGCGGCGTATCCAGAAAACAAATCCCATTCACGCTCCGTGTCCAGGGATGCGGAATATTGACCGCAGGCGGCGTCAAAGGCGGCGGCTTATAGCCCTTCTCCTTCTCCAGCGCATTGATAAACCCAAAATGCGCCCCCTTGCGGACATGATTCAACTCATTGAAAGGGTTGTAGTTGCCCTGATTGTCGGTGACGAAGAGCTCGCCGTCGCGGTTACGGACCAGGCCCATCGGGAAGCGATGGCCTGAGGAAATGACTTCTACGTCGAATGATCGCGGGTCTTCAAACTGCGGCCTCCGCGGCACCAGCTTGAGCAGCTTGCCCCGCAAGCTTGCTGCCGCATCGCTCCGCTGATCTTGTTGACAAGGCAGTGCGATGTAGTAGAAGTCGTTTTCGCCGCGCACGAGTCCCACGGCCCAGTCGTGATAGTCGTCGGTCATGCCCCAGCCGGACGCAACCGTCTCGACCAGTGTGGCACGATCACCGCCGTCGGCGATCATCAGTCGCAGCAGCCCATCCTTGGTGATTACATCGATCGCGACCGGAGCAAAAGCACTGATTCCATAAGGGGTTGCCAAGCCATCGACGATCAATTGCAGCTTGTCCTCCTCACCGTTTCCATCAGTGTCGAGGCCGCTGAAGACCTCTCCTTTCAGCGTCGCGAAGACCAGCTTGCCGTCCGCTGTCCATGAGAATCCCGATGGCATGATCTCATCGGAAAGCGGCAGCCGCAGACCGGTAAAGCCGGGGGCAATCGTCACTGTCGCCGCCGCGACCGGCGCGACCGGCGGCGCTTCCGCCAGATAAACATCGACCGGCAGAGACGTGAAGTACTCGCAGTGAAAGCTGGCGTGCCACATGCCCGCGGGGTCAGGAGGATAAGGCGTCACCGACACTGATCCGTCTCCATTCCAGCGCATTCGACCCGTGGCCACGGCAGGCAGGCGAATAAATGCCTTTTCGCCAGGCAACGTGAGCGTCGCCGTGCTTTGGTCCCAATTTGAGTTTGCGGCGACTTGCGGACTGACCAGCCGCAGCCGCGCCTCGTCGATCGGCTCCTTCTGCCGGCCGCTAAACCACTGACTCACGGCAAAGCCACTCGTTCCGGGCGGCAAGGTCCGGGCGGGCAATTCGACAGTAGCTCCGTCCGGCAGGCCCGATCGCTGCACGCCAACTTGCATCGCCTCTCGCGGCAGCGGCACGACTCGAATCGAAAACGATACTTGCGCCGCCGGCTTGGTTTCTTTTCCGGACTGCTCGACCGCGCTAACCGTGAGCCAACCGTTGAGCATCGGCTCGTACAACATCGTGCCGTCGCGAAGTGCCGCGAAGCCGTATCGATCGAGCCGCGCGGCGAATTGCGGCGCTCGCTCGGGACGGCGTTCGTGGCCACTGTAGGTGAACGAGACGTCGGATTCCGTAAAGCCCGCGTCGAATAGCGGCTTGCCGCCGCTTTCCCAATACCACGTCTTTCCCTTAGTGCGCTGACGGGCCGTATCGCCGAGCCACCACGCGGCGAGCCGAAAGTTTTCCAGATCGAACAGTATATTATGCCGGTTGGGTAGACCAACGACGAGCGGAAATAGGTACGTCTTATCACCGTCTTTCATCACGTCGCGAATAAAGATCGGACGTTCCTTGCGCTCTGGAATACCGGAGAGCCGCAGCACGCGCACCGGATTCGGCTCCGGCGGCTGAAAGCCAGGTGTGTTGAGAATGTGCCAGACGGCGGCGAGCTGATCGTCGATGTTGTCATTGAGGACGCCGCGCACGGGTACTTTGACGGCGGGCATTTCCATGCGGGGGACGATGCGGGCGGGATTATCGCACCAGCGATCGAACCATTCGCGGCGAATCCGCTTGCCGAGCATGGACATGTCGGGGCCGCGGGCGTTGAGCGGGGCTTTTGACGGGAGCACCGAGCCGACCTGGTGGCAGCTCGTGCAGGAGAGGCCGTCGGCGGTGACCAGCCGCGGGCCGGCAGCTTCCAGCACCTGGGCGGCAGGCTTCTGGCCTGATGCATCTTGTACGGCAGGCCGGAAGCCTGCCGCACTGGGAATTCGATCGGTCGCGACGAAATACGCAATGAGCGCAGCCAATTGTTCGCTGCTAAGATTGAATTTTGGCATCTGCACCAGCAGATACGGCCGGTGCGGCGGGCCTTGGCGCGTGATCGCGTCGGCCAATGCCGCGTCGTGCAGTTTATCACCGACGCTGTTAAGCGCCGGCGGCGTCATGGCTGGCACCAGAGGCGCCAGCTCAGCATGCGCCTCGCTCACGGCGACGAGCTTGTCTTGCAACGCGGGCAAATGAGTAGTAGGCACGCTCCGCGTGCCGTCATTGGAAGACAACGGCACACGGAGTGTGCCTACTACTGAACGATCAATTCCCTCGCGCTGATGGCAGGCCAGGCAATTGAGCTGCACCAGCAAATCGCGGCCGCGAGCCTGCGGCGATCGCTTGCCTTCGCCCGAACGAGAGGCCGAATAATATGCCCGCAGCGCGGCCTGATCATCAGCAGCCAGTCGATAGCCGGGCTGAATCTTCTCGCGCAGCGGCTCTGCTGCACACGAGCGAGCCCAATCGCTCGCCGACGTCAGTTCTTTCTGCGACGGAACCAGCGGCTTCGTTTGGTCGCTCGACAACGTGTGGCAAGCCGCGCACTTGAGCGTGCCGATTAGTTTCTCACCATCTCGCATGAGCGCCTGCCGGTCGCTGGTTTTGCCTTGTGACTGCACACCGAGTGTGCCTACTACTGAGGCTCGCTCTTTGGCCCATAGCGACAGCGAAGTCAGCTCATCATTTGTAAAGGTAAACACCGGCATCCGATGCTGCTTGTTGATCGCCGCAGGGTCTTGCAGCCAGCGATTCAAGAATTCGACCGGTCGCTTGTCGAACAGGGGCGTCAAATCGCCGCCGCCGAACAACCCGCTTTCGCCAAACTCGCCGAACTTGTGACACGCCAGGCACCCGCGCGCAAGAATCAGCCGCTCGCCTTCTTCTGCCGACGGCTTGGGCTTCTCTTCCGCCTTCGATTTTTTTCCACTCTTGCTCTCCGACTTTTTCGTTTCTTCCTTCGTTGCCTTTTGTTCCTTCTTTTGTTCGATTTTGGCGGACTCACGCAACAGCCACGCCGAAATCGCTTCCGCCTCTTGTCGCGTCATTCCCAAATCCGGCATTCGTCGCACCGACTTGCTATCCTCGGCGCCAGCGTGCGAGCCAAGCCAATCGACCAGCCAGTGCTCGTGCACATTGCCCGAGAGCCGATCCAACGCCGGCGCGGGTACCACCGCGGATGCTGTATCCATGTGGCACGCCGCACAGCGCAGCGCTGCCGCAAGCTGCCTGCCCCGCTCGAATTCAATCGACGGGGTTTTGTCTCGTTCATGCACGAGCGCTCGCTCCTGCAAGGGCTCTAAGCGGAAATCGGGCCCCGACCAGAACAGGGCAAGCTGACCCTTCGCTTGGGTCCGGCGAAAACTGATCTCCAGCGGGTGATAATCGAATTCGAGCTCCAGCGGCTGCGACGAAAGCCACTTGGGCTGCTCGGCGCGTCCAGAAATCACCGTCTTGCCGGCGAGCGTGACGGTGACCTCTCCCTGTACATAGCAAGCGAGCGTATAGCTGCCTGCCCCGCGCGCCCACAAGCGGCCGCGCCACTGGGCCGTGAACTCCCCGGCCGCCAATCGCGGATCGCAGGCCGCATCCTGCCAGTCGAACGCAATGGTCTCGTCCGAGCGTGTCGCGGATTGGTTGCCGACCCGGTAGGTGGCGACTAGGCCTGGATGGTACGGCGAATCTTCAGCTTCGTCCTGGCCTTGGGCTGCCTCGTGCGAGGCAAAAAAGAGGGCCAAGGCGGTTATGCATGAATAACTTCGCAAATTCCGTAAAGCGACAAATTTGACGCAACGCTTTAAATAACAACAGTTTGCGACAAAAAATCGCTTCAAGTCTTTATGCATTTTATGCATAGGGCTCGCTGGAAAGTTTCGCGCTTTAAGGAAGTGCAAAAGGTCGAACGAAATACAGCCAGACAACCGGCGGCCTTTGTTAAACACCTGTCCACTGCCCAGGTTTCGGTGGCTGAGCGAATTTTGGCCAGGTTTATCGTAGCATGAGTGACGCCGCGATTCAGCCCTCGAGGCTCAGCCATTGTCTGCCGCCCGCTGCAGCGGCCGGAGCCAATCCATGGCCACGTCGCAGACCCACCACTCAATTAGCAGCAGCACCAGCGGCCCCAGAAACACCGCTGCTTGAGCAATTCGCGGCTCATTCCACTGCTCCGGCAGCGTCGGCAAAACGGCGTTGACCAGATTCATCATGATCAGGCCGTTGATGGCCAATAGCACGCAGGTCAGCACCGCCGACACGCACAAAAACCCACAGCCGACGCGTGATCTGGGCGACGAAGCGGACTTGAATGGCATGGTCGCACGAAACAAACGGGCAGGACTGACGCCGGTACTTGTTTGTAATCGGCCCGCGGACTGACCTATCATATCAACTGCGTACCTGCCGCGCCGCTCCAATATGTCGCTGAAATCGTGGGGCCGGTTTATGAATCGTTTGTCAATGGCGCAGGGTATCCGACTAATGATCGTGGCTGCGGCTGCGACCGCCGTTGGCGCCGAGATCCCGCGGATCGATTCCAAGCAAGACACGCTGCAGGCGGTTCTCGATCGCATTCACGAGCATGCCGCCAACGACTCCTGGAAGCAGGGCGGCTTCACGGATGAAGTTATCGAAAAATGGCTCGACAAGCTTGTTGGCAGCGTCGCCAAGGCAGCCGGATTTCCGGACTTGAAATTGCCCGTGCGCTTGGCGGACGTCAAACCGTCTCAGCCGCAAACCGCAGTGGGAAATCTGCGTGGGACATTTCTCACTAATGCGCTCCTTGTTGCCAAGGACACCGATCTCAAAACTGCACGGCTTGTCCACTGCGTGGTTCTGGCAGATGGCGCTGTGGAAGTCGAAGCCGCGAATGGATGCGTCATTGTCGCGCGGGGTCCCGTGACCATCCGGTCGATGTCCAGCCACTGCGTCATCGTCTCAGGCGTCTATGTAAAGATTGCGCGATTCGACGGAGAGCCGACGAACACTGTCAACGGCAGCCTCATCGTTAGTCGCAGTCGGGCCGAGATCGGCGACGCCTACGGCAGCTTTATCGCTGCGCACGACGGCGTCGTGGTAAGCAGCGCTCGTGATGCCCGATTTATTAACATGTCCGTGCCCGGATTACTCCGGCCCAGTCCCCGACCTGCAAATCCCAATTCAGGCGGACAGAAGCTTCAGGTGCCGGATTTTCCACTGGAGTCTTTTCCACGACATGCGATGGCGGAGAAAATGGAGTTCGTCGGCATCATAACAACGGAAGCCGCAGTGCGGCCTGGATTTTCCCGAATCAGGTCGGAAAGTCAGACTACGGGCATCGTTTTCCGCTTCGCAGGCCGCCGTTACGTGGCTGAGCTTGGCCAGCAAATCGTCGATGAGGCTGGCGATGCCATCGAGGCGCTGCGAGGTTGGAAGCTAACGCTCGCAATGGATAAGTTCGCGGTCTTTAGTCGAGATACGTCGGACGCGCTCGTGGAATTTGACGCGAAATAGAGATTTCACGGTCTGCCAAAGATTAATCGGGCGTATCGAGATACGGGTCTTGCCCCATCTCGCGCTGCATCTTTTTGCGCTCTTTTTCGTGGTACAGAAGCACAAAGCGATCGCGCAGGTGACGCCGCTCGACCTTCCGCTGTGCCCGTTTGAGCAAGCCGAGATAACCTTGGGCTGACTGCGGGGATGACTTGCCGAGCGCTTCCATCTTGTCGGCCGTTTCTGGACCGAAGCCGCTGCGAATCACTTCATCGTCGAGCGACATATATTGCCGCACGGTGCCGGGATCGCCTTGGCGGCCGCAGCGGCCCATGAGCTGGCGGTCGATGCGGGCCGAATCGTGCAGCTCGGTGCAGATCACATGCAGACCGCCTGTTTCCGCCACGCCGGGGCCGAGCTTAATGTCCGTTCCGCGACCGGCCATGTTCGTGGCGACGGTAACCTTGCTCGGCTGGCCGGCCAGCTTCACGATTTCAGCCTCCGTCGCGATCTCGTGCGCGTTCAGCACTTTGTGGTCGATGCCGGCGAGATTCAGCAGCCGCGACAGAATGATCGATTTATCGATCGAGCGCGTGCCGACGAGGATGGGCCGCCCTTCCAGATGCAGATCGCGGATTTCCTGGACGATCGCATGCCATTTCTCGTCGGCCGTGCCGAACACCATGTCTGGCAACCGCCTTCGCTGGGCCGGTCGATTGGTCGGAACGGGGACGACAACCTTGTGATAGACCTTACGAAACTCGCGCGAGGCGGACATGGCCGTGCCGGTCATTCCCGCCAGGTACTTGTACCGCAAAAACAGGTCCTGCACCGTGATCCGCGCCGCCTGACCGGTCGGCACCGTCACGGTAATTCGCTGCTTGGCTTCCACCGCCTGGTGAATGCCATCGCGCCACTTTCGCCCTTCGGCCAGACGGCCCGTGTTCTCATCGACGATGACGATCTCATCGTCGCCCGATTCGCCGGGCTTCACGACGTACTGCTGATCGAGGTGGTAATCACGATGCACGCGTATCGCCCGCTCGATGTACTGATAGAGATCGACCAGGCCCATATTCGTGAGACTGGCGGGCTTCGGCATCAAGCGGACCATTTGCCGCCCCGCCGCCGTCAGCTCGACCTTCTTATCGTCGTGATCGTATTCGTAATGCTCATCATCGACGAACTGCGGGGCCACGTCGGCCGCCCACTGATAGGTCGCGATAATCTTCTCCACGGCTTTGTCGCCGATTGAGCCGATGATCAGCGGCGTACGGGCCTCGTCAATCAAGATGCTGTCCGCCTCATCGACCAGGGCAAAATGCGCCCCGCGCTGCACCGGCTGCTCGCCGCCCGGATCAAGAGCTGCTGCCGTGATTTCGCCGAACAGGCCGGCCTGAGTCACGCCCATTCGCCGCAGCAGCAGCCGATCGCGCAAAAAGTCGAAACCAAACTCCTTCGCCGTGCCATAGGTAATGTCGCAGCCGTAAGCCTTTCGCCGCTCGGCGCTCTTATCCTTGGTCAATACAACGCCGACCGACAATCCGAGCATCTCATAGACGGGAGTCATCAACTGTGCGTCGCGCTCGGCCAGGTAATCGTTGACCGTTGCGAGGTGAGCGCCCTTGCCGACGAGGGCGTGAATGTAGAGCGGCAGCGTCGCGGTGAGGGTCTTGCCTTCGCCCGTTTCCATTTCCGCGATGCAGCCGTTAAACAGCGCCATTCCGCCGATCATCTGCACGTCGTAGTGACGCTGCTTGATGGTGCGAACTGCCGCCTCGCGCACCAGCGCATAGCCTTCCGGAACGAGCCGGGCCAGTGGCTCGCCCGCTTTTGCCCGGTAACGCAGCGACAGGCTGCGCTTCTTTAGATCGCGGTCCGATTCCTTCTGCAGCTCCGGCTCGAAAGCGACAATCTGCTCCAGCACCTTGCCCCACTTGGCCAATCGGCGCGCAATGGGCCCGCCCACAAGCGACAGCATCTCCGCTTGCCATCCAGTGGGAATGCCATTGACTCGGGGCAGTGCGGTCATGCGATCTCGTTGCGGTGCGGTAGCAATGGACATGGATGCCGGCCAAAGAAGAGAGCCGGCGGCCGGAAAACTCCGTACGGCGACATTCTTCTATCTTAGACAAAGCTAGCGGTGGAGTCTCGCCAATTGCCAAGGCAGCCCGCGGCAATCGGCTCTAGCCGCGAGCTGGACTTTGGTTGGCCAGTCTTGGTGCTAATCCAGCCGGCGCGACTGAGCTAGCGGCCGCATACTCGCCGTCCCCAGCACTTTTGGCTCAATCGTTACGGCGACTCCCGCCGAAACAGATTGATAGCAGAGAGCGGCAAATTTTGCCGCTTAGGCTGACTCTTTGCCTTCAACATCTTACGTTCGCTGGCAAGCCGGGCAAGGTCTGCCGCTTGTAGCGAATGTTTTCGATTTTCGGATCGCACCGGTCGATCCCAAGTTGACGATCAGGCAAGTCATCACCGCAGCAAGGCGCGCCACACGCATGAACACCAAGCTCCTTCCTTTAGCATTCATCGCCTTGGTCGTTGGCCTCACCACTCCCGCTGCCAGGTCGCAAGATTATGGCGATGCGGTGCTGAACCGCATGGTCTCGTGGTTCACCGGCGATCCGGCGGTAATGGATGTTCCCGTCGATGACAGCCCGAAGGACTATGCCGAGGACTCGTGCTGCGACGACGGCTGCTGCGGCTGCTGCAAACGCTGCTGCTGCCAGCACGACCTCTGGGGCAGCGTTGAATTTCTGATGTGGTGGGGCAAAGGGACGCATCTGCCGCCGCTGGTCACCACCAGCCCCGCAAACACAGCACAAGGTCAAGCTGGTGTCCTTGGCTTAAACACCACGAGCACACTTTTCGGTGACCAGCTTGGCGGCAACAAGCTGCAGGGGGGCGGCCGCGTCACGTTCGGGATGTGGCTCGATCCCGAGCACAATGTCGCTGCCGGCGGCCGATATTTTGGCACAGGCGGCGATACAACCCGCTTCAACCGCGCCTCTACCGGCAATCCAATCCTTGCCCTGCCGTTCTTCAACGCACTGCTGCAGCAGCAGGATTCATTTTTAGTTGCCTATCCAGGCTTCACGCAGGGCAGTGTCAATGCGTTTCAGACAACGAACAACATCATGGGCGCCGATGCTTTTGCAGAGATCATGATGTTCCGCGACTATCGCCGACGCGTCGATCTGGTCGGCGGTTACGAGTTCTTCCGCCTCGACGACTGGCTGCAGATCAACAGCTCCAGCACGATTACCCAGGCGGGCAACCCCTTTGCCGGCCTGAACACGGCCATCAGCGATCGCTTCGCAACCCGCAACCAGTTTCATGGCGGCATCATCGGTCTGCGTGGTCGAATGGCCAACGGGCAGTGGTCGCTCAACGTGCTGGGTCAGGTTGCTCTGGGCAACATGAATGAGCAGGCGCTCATCGCCGGCATCACGAGGACGACGTTTGCCGGTAACAGCACCACCGCCAACGGAGGTCTGCTCGCGCAGCCCAGCAATATCGGAACGCACGAGCGCAATGTCTTCGCCGCGATCCCACAACTCACCGGCAACCTGCAGTATCATGTGAACCCAAACCTGAGCTTCCATATCGGCTACAACATTCTGTGGCTGACGAATGTGGCGCTTTCCGGCAATCAGGTTGACCTGCATGTGAACCTTGCCCAGCAAATCGTCGGCCCGCAGCGTCCGCAATTTGCGTTCAACGACACCAGCTACTGGCTGCAGGGCATTAACTGGGGCATGAATTGGGACTTCTAAGCCATTCCCAACTACTCAGCCACTCACTACTCACTCGGTCCTTACTGCATTGTCGAAAAGAAAAACCGCGTGATGTGAAAGAACACGGGCGCGGCGAAGCAGAGTGAGTCGATGCGGTCCAACACGCCTGCGTGCCCGCTGACCAGGGTGCCATAGTCTTTGACGCCGCGGTCGCGCTTGATGCCCGACATCGTCATGCTGCCCGCAAAGCCGGCCAGCGCCACGGCTCCTGCGATTGGACCCGCCCAATAGAGCCCGAATGGCGTTGCCCAGGAAAGCACCATTCCCGCCAGCATCGTGCTCAGGGCACCGCCGATTAACCCTTCCCACGTGCGGCTGGCGTTGATCTGTGGCGCGACGACGTGCCGGCCCAACAGCTGGCTCCACATGTACTGAAACACGTCGTTGAGCTGCACGATCAGCACAAAGAAAAACAGCACGCTGGCGTTGCTGCCAGTCCAGCGCGTCGCAGTGAGCCCGCCGGGCGACTCGGTTAAGACGAGAGACAAAATCGCCGGTGCGTGGCTCAGCGAATACACGCAGATCAAGAGGCCCGCCTGAATCTTCGCCACGCGCTCCAGGAACCGCTTGGGATCGCCCGAGATCGCAATCCGCGCCGGCACAAACAGCGACGCATACACCGGGATCATGATCGTGTAAATCGCGTACGCCTTGAGCCCGATGAGCACATACTGCAGAGGCGTGAACACAATGAACGACCAGAACAGCGTGCGATGGTCGCCCCGCCGCGTCGGCGTCATCGTGATGAACTCGCGCAGGGCCCAAAACGAAACCAGACCGAATAAAACATCCGTCGCCACCGGTCCCAGCAGCAAGCCGATGATGATGATCAAGAACATCATCCACCAGGCTACGATTCGCAGGTTCAGCGTGCGAATCACGGCCGGATTCACAGTGCTCTCAGGCTGTCGCCGCAGCGCCCGGCCGACGAAGAAGGCGATAATCAACAGCCCCAGCACGGAGCCGAGCAGAATATTTGTCCGCGGGTCGAGCCGCACATTCGGCACCAGCGGATTTGGCATCAGCGGAATCTGACTTAGTAGTCCGGCGAGCGATAAGGAAGCGTGCGGCATGAAGATCAAAGGTCCTTTAGTCGCCGCACTGCATCGCGGGCGCGTTTGAGAAAGTCGAGTTTGTTTTCCTTCGGCTCCAGCCACATTGGCGGGCCGATCGTGATGCAGCTCAAGAGTGGAACCGGCAAAAATTCTCCCCGCGGCAGCACGCGATTAAGGTTGTCGATATAGACCGGCACTAATTCCAGATCCGGCCGCTTTTTGCTCAGATAATACAGTCCCGACTTGAACTCCTGCAGGTCTTCGCCCGGATTGCGTCCGCCTTCGGGAAATACGATCAGGGATTTCGTCGTGCCAATCTCGCGAATCATCAGATCGACCGGGCTTTGGTGCACCTTGATCTCGTCGCGGTCGATCAAGATCGCATTGAAGCACTTGGCCATATACCGCCGCACCGCTCCCTGCGACCAGTAATCCTTCGCTGCAACCGGCCGCGTCAAGTCGCGAATTTCCCCCGGCAGGCTCGACCACAGAACCAGCGCATCGAGATGGCTCGTGTGATTGGCGAAATAGACCCGCTGGCATGTGTCTGGCTGGCACTCATGCCAGCGCAGGGTTGCCCCACTCAGCAGCTTGGCAACGGCGGCCAGAACAGGAACGGTCAGGTTCATTGATAAGTAGAGTCGGGCGCTTAAAGGTAGTTCGTCACGCGAATCACGGCAATTGGCGTCCCACAACCACTTTTTCCGCATTATCGCAAATTGCGGGGTAAACTTGCGCTGCACTTCGCCAGAGCGTGCGTTTGCCGGCAACTTCTACCGGTTGTGCGGGGGAATTGGCTTATGTCGGCCCGAGTCGAGCTGTTCGGCGTCGAAATCGACCCGCTACGAATGGACCAGGCGGTCGCTCAGATCATAGCGTGGATTGCCGATCCGGCCGGCCGCTGCCACTTCGTCGTCACGCCTAACGTCGATCACATCGTCATGCTGCAACATCATGCCGGCCTCAAGGCCGCCTACGGTGATGCGGGCATGGTCCTGGCCGATGGCGCTCCCGTCCTCTGGTCCTCGCGACTGCTCCGCTGTGGACTGCCCGAGCGAGTCGCCGGCTCAGATCTCGTTCCTGCTCTTTTCGACGCCGCCAGAACCGATCAGCCGCTGCGGGCCTACCTCCTTGGCGCGGCTCCTGGCGTCGCCGACCGCGCCGCGGCCAACATTGGCCGCCGCTGGCCGGCAGTCGAAGTCGTAGGCACGTACAGCCCGCCGCTTGGCTTCGAAAAAGATGAGTCCGAAAACGCCGCGATTCTCGATCGTATCTCCGCCGCGCGGCCTGACGTGCTGATTGTTGGCCTGGGCGCCCCAAAGCAAGAGCTGTGGGTCCACAAGCATCGCGACGCCTTGAGCGCCAAAGTTGCGCTTTGCGTCGGCGCGACGATCGACTTCCTTGCGGGCGAGCGATCGCGAGCCCCGGTTTGGATGCGCGAAGCCGGTCTGGAATGGCTCTATCGAGTCGCATCCGAGCCGCGCCGCCTTGCATCTCGCTACGCGAAAGATGCTCTCATCTTTCCGCGCCTGCTTGCCCGCGAATGGTGGCGTCGCCGCACAAAGCCGACTCCAGCCGGAGCCGGTTGGCAAGCCGAGCGGGCGGCCTAAAGGGCATTACGGCGCCGACCGCGCCGCACCTTTCCGGAAGGCATCAAACAGCTCACGATACCGCGGCGGCGGTGCGCTGCGATTTCCGGCATCGCGCAGATCTCGCTGATTGTCATTTAATTTTCCGCCGGCTCGCTTCCGGTTGGCCGGATCACGTAGCCCCAGACTCTTCAGCGTCTCGTCCAATTCCCGCTTGCCATCCGGCGACTGCTGGGCCGATTTTTCCAGCGCGTCCCAGCGCCGCAAAAATTCTGCCAGGTCCTCTTTCGACCAGCCCAGCTTCTCCAGTAGCTCCGGATCGGGATTGTGCTCCTCGTCTTTCAAATGCTTGAGTACCATTTCCGTCGCTTTGCGGGCATATTCGAGGTTCGCGGCGTCGGCCTCTTGCTCTTCGACTGCTTCGCTCTTGTTTTGGAATCGCTCGCGGCCGTCATCCTTTCCACCGACCAAATGCCGACCGTCATCGCTGGTTTGAACCTGGTCGGGATTGCCCCTTTGCTGCGACTTGCTCGCTTCGGGATGGCCTTGGTCCGATTTTCCGCCGGCTCCGGGGGTTCCCTGGCCTTCGCGTGACCGACTTCCATCGCCCGCTTGATCGCCACTCTTGCCCGTCTGGCCCGCGGGCTTCTGCTGCTCGCCGGCTTTGCTGCCAGTCTCACCGGCCCCTGTCTCGTTCGCTTTGCCCGCACCTTGATCTGCTGCGCTCTTGCTGCCGGCGCTGTCATTGCCTTCCTGAGCGCCAGACTGGCCGGGCCCCTGCTTCCCGCCGCCGCTCAAATCACCGGACTCGCCTCCTTTGGAATCCGACTGCCGCTTACTCTGGCTCGGTGCGCCCGGTTCACCCTTTTGCGGCTTGGTGCTGTCGGGCTTCATCTCTTTGATTCGATCCCGGTTCTTCTGATCGCTCATTCCAGAGCCGCTCTTGTTCTCGCTGGCCTGGCCCGCGCCTTCATCACTGTTTTTGGCTGCGCCGGGATCGCGCTGCTCGCCCTTGCTCGCCGACGATTCTTCGCCTTTCTCACTCTTACTCGCGCCGCGCGGCGCGCCGCCCTTGTTGCCGCCGCTGTTCTGCTCCGCCGGGCTTTGTCCCTCTTTGTCATCCGGCAGCCGCTGGCTCGCATCGCCAGCTTTTCCTGGACCGCGCTTGCCCTGCTCCTGTGGATTGAGTTTTTGATCGTTCCCCTCCGGCCGCCCCGCATTGGGCACATTCTGATTTTGGGCGCCAGACGCACCTCCGCTCTGCGGCTGCCCGCCGGGATCTTGCTCACCCTGTTTTTCACCCTGCTGCTTGTCACCGCCTTGTTGCTTGTCACCGCCTTGTTGCTTGTCACCGCCTTGTTGCTTCTCGCTTGGCTGCTGTTGCTCTTTTTCAGAACCCTGTTGCAAACGATCTTTCAAATCCTTCCAAAGCCGCTCGAACGCCTGCCCATCATGCTCTGCCTTGCCGGACTCTTCGCTGCGGTCTTTCTGTTCGCCTGCGCGATCACCTTGTTCTCCTCGCTGCTGGCTTCCGCTCGGCTGGCCGCTGGTCTGGCCTTTCTGGCCGCTTTGACCCGAGTTTTGATTTCCGGCCTGGCCGCCGCCGTGTGAAGTGTCTTGTTGTGGCGAGGCACCGCCCTTTGTCCCCGACTGGTTTCCCTGTTGATCGGACGACTGACCGCCGCTCTGCTGACCGCCGCTCTGCTGACCCCCACTTTGTTGGCCACCACTCTGCTGCCCGCTATTCTGCTTATTGCCGGCTGATTGTCCGCCTTGCTGACCCCCAGCCTGTGGCTGATTCTGCTGCTGTCCATCCTGCTGTTTTTGGTCATCTTGTTGCTGCTGGCCGTCCTGCTTCTGCTGGCCACCTTGTTGCTGCTGGCCGCTCTTTTGACCGCCTTCCTGTTTCTTTTGCTGCCTGTCCTTATCTTCCTGCCGTGTAGCGTCGCCCTGCCGCGGTGTTCGTGTATCACCTTGCTGTTCGCCCCGCTGTTCATCGCCGCCTTGCTTGGTCGGTTGATCGCTGGGCTCTTTCTGATTCGGTCGCTGGGCATCGGTCTTCTGGGTCTCATCTTTCCGTTGATTCTGATCCTGCCCTCCGGCACCTTTTTGCTGATTTTTCCCGCCGGTGCCGTGCTCGTTATTTTTGGGCGCGGTCACAAACAGCATGTATTCCTTCGTTCGCGTGACATTTGCCTCCGCCTGCCCACCAATCGGGTTGGTGCGGTTGTCTTCTGCAACTGCCGCATATCGCAGCTCATCTCCCGCCTTCAAACCGTGCTCCCGCGGGCGAAATGCGTATGTCGTCGTGATCTGCGGCGGCTGCCCCGCGGAATCCTTAAGCAGATCAATGCTCATCGGCGGCTTTCCGCCAGGCGTTCCTTCAATCCGCAGCTTCGTCAAACCAAAATCAGGATCGACCGCGCGAACTTCAATCGTCTCTTCGCCGTCCTCTGGAACCTCCACTCGCAGCCGCTCGGGCCGAAGAATCTGCACTTCCGGCGCTAGATCGCGAATCACTTCGATCTTGTGCAAGATCGGCTGCTGGCTCCGCTGACCGCGCTCGTTATAAAACCGGACTTGATACGTCCCGCGCCACGGCGTCTGTCGGTCCGGCCGAAGGTGCAACGGGAGCGAGCCCGCCGCCCGTTCTGCCTCGACTGCTAGCGCTACCGTTTCCGCGGCTCCGCCCATGGTCGTCGGATCGAGCTCAATCCACGCAGACTTGATCGCCTGGTTGGCGAGTGTGTGAATCGTGACCTTGGTGCCTTCCAGTGCCTTGATATCGCCTTGCTGCGTTACCGACTCGGCCGCCTTTCCCGTATACGCCGGATATTGATATTCGAGTCGATCGACAATGATCGTTGGCGCTGAAATCACCGTCAGCCGATACTGAAACGTTTCCGCATCGCCCGCCACAACCTGGTACGTCACATTCTGCAGTAGCCCGCCCGCCTCTGCTGGCCCGCTCGGACCCGGCGGAAGCAAGCATTCGTATCGATCGCCCGCCGAAAGCTTCATCTCGACCGACTGGTTCACCGTCTGACCGTCGGCCGTGGTGTAGCGCACCAGCACCTTGTCGCCCTCGCGCGCCCCGCGCACCGTCGCAAAAATCGGCACACTCTGACCGTAGTACACTTCGGCGCTGCCCGGCTCCACCTCACTAATCTGCACTCGCGACGGCCGCGCGATCTCTGCCCACGGCGCCAGCACCCTCGCCACCGTCTGAAACGGATCCTTAGGCGAAACAATCTTGTAGCCCGCGAAAATCGCCAGCACGACGCACAACGCATAGCCCGCGTAAATTAGTCGACTGCGATCGACCGTTGCCTCGACCGGCACCGCCGCGATATCCGCCGCCGCTTGCTTCTCGACCGCCTGATAAACAATTTCCTTCAGGCTCGATCGATCGTGCCGCAGCAGCAAAAAGTTAATCAGGCTGTTCTTCAGAGTCGGCGTCGCTTCTTCAATCGTTCGCGCCGCGTACTCCGGATTGATGGTTCGTATCAGCAGCGGTCCGACCGAAACCACCAGAAACCACAGGCTGCATCCGACCAGCACCGCCAGCGCTGTGCAGCGGCCAATCGCTCCCAGCCCAACGAAGTGATCGATCAGCGCGCAAACAATGAACAACACCAGCACGCCGATGATCCAGGTCGCAATGCCGCTCGCCAGATCGATCAGCCGAAGCTGCCAGCTCGTCCGCGCCAGCTGCCGCTGGATGATCCGCTCCCGCTCCTTGCTTTCCGCGGGCGCCGGCGGTGCCGGCGGCAGAATCGCTGGTTGTAAGGTTCCCGTGGCCATTCCACTCCGTCCCGATAGTCACCGGCACTACTGCTAGTATAGACGACCCACGCAGGCAAAAGACCTGATTCCCGACTGCGCGATTTCGCTGCAAAACTGTGGCTAAGGCGGCGTTTCCAGACCATTTTTTCGAACTTTTCTGTTGCCCACCCCGCTGTCGCTGCTTGACTCTGCCAGTCAGCCGCCGAAGAATCCACTGGCGATTTGGCTACCCCGCTCGATTAGCCATCCAGTCAATCTGCGAGTCAAAAAAGCCTACTGATGGGTCATCGCCGGCGATTCACCAGCCGGCGACAAGCATGTAGTCGCTGTGCCCTAGATGCCGAGCAACAAGTGCCGAGCAATGCGGTGCCCGACAATTACCAGCTAGTATCTAGCATGAGGTCGCCATGAGGCATGTGCCGCGATTCGCCTTGGGGACCATTCAAGCCGGCGCATCCCGCAATCCTTGCATCTGGGGGCTGGTCGCCGCGCTGGCCGAAATCGGTGACTCGCCGCTGCCCTTCCGCTCCTCCTTTGACCTGTCCTGTCCCGACGGTGCCAAGCCGATCATCGGTCGAGCCAGCCGTCACCTGGACAGTTGGGCCATGTCGCGGTCCGACGCGATTTCCGCCCTGGCCCGCGCTACCACCGACCGCGATACCGCCATCATCGAAGGCGCTTTCGATTCCGGCATCACTGGCCATTCATCTACTCACCATTCACTGGACCGCCTCTGTGAATGGCTCGACCTTCCGCGCATCGCCATCGTCGATGTCCTCAAGTTGGCCAACTGTGGCCTCATGCCCAGCCACGCGAAGATCGACGCGCTGCTGCTCGACCGCGTTCGCGACGACCACGACGCCGCTTACTGGCAAACGACGCTCGAATCGCTCTGGAAAACGCCCGTCCTCGGCTGGCTCGATGAAGCCGCGCCGCTGCGCACTGCCTGCGCCTCGCTCGCCACCGGCAGTCATCCTTCGCGGGAACTATGCGCGGCACTTGGCCAGCGACTGTTACCGACGCTGCGACTCGATCGACTGCGGCGGTTAGCTCGCAAGCCGGCTGCCCTTTCTTTCGAGCCCGAAGCCTGGCTGCTCGGTGCGCAGCAGCGCCATTTCCGCATTGCCGTCGCGATGGACGAGATTTACTGCGGCTACTATCCGGAGACGCTCGACCTGCTCGAAGCCGCCGGCGCCGAGCTGTGCGATTTTTCGCCGCTGCGCAGCGAGTCGATTCCCGAAAACTGCGACGTCGTCTATTTCGGCTGTGGACGCCCCGAGCGAGAGCCCGAGAAGCTCGCTGCCAATCATTGCCTTAAGCAATCGCTCCGTTCCTATGCTGCGGCTGGCGGCCGAATCTATGCCGAAGGCGGAGGCTTGGCTTACCTCTGCCGCGAGATGGTGCTTCCCTGCGGCGGCTCGATATCGATGACTGGCCTATTGCCCGCAACTGCGCGCTTACAAAATTCGGCGTCGTCGTTTGAACCCGCCGAAATCACTTTTGGCCTCAGCTCCTGGCTGGCCCCGGCCCGCGTTTCGCTCCGCGGCTATCGCCACACTGGCTGGCAAATCGAACCCCAGGGCGCTCTGCTAACTTACGCCGAAAATCTCGAGCACCAGCTCGACATGCTTGGCCGTGATAACATCATTGCCAGCCGCGTGCTGATCAACCTTGCCGCCAACCGACATCTTCTCCGCCGCTTCTTCGAGCCGTACATGCCCGTCGCAATTCCAACTCAGCGCGGCCGCCAATAATCTCTTCGCCGTATCTGGACCGGATTTTTTTTGTTCTTTCTTTGCGTCCTAGCACCTCTGCGCGCCTTCGCGTCAAAAAAAGCGACACGTTCGCAAGAGCGCGCCCCGCCCATTCAATGCGCGCCCGCCTTCGGCAATAATCTGAGTCATCCGTGTTCATCCGTGGCCAATTTCTGCCTGCGCTAGACCCATGTCCAAAGCCCGAGCTATCATCGCCGACTTTCAACACGGTTCCCTCGAAGTCGAGCAAGAAATCCTCAAAGACGTCGCCGTCGTCGAAGCGCTCGACGTGCATAACGAATCTGAGCTGTGGGGTCGCGTTGAAGACGCCGACTGCATTATGGTCTATCACACGCTGAAGGTGACACGAGCCACGATCGAGCGGCTGACGAATTGCAAGCTGATCGTCCGCTGCGGCGTCGGCTACGACAACGTCGATCACGCCTTCGCCCGCACCCGCGGCATCCCGGTCGCCAACGTTCCAGACTACGGCACCGAAGAAGTCGCCGACTCCGCCATTGGCCTCATGCTCGCCCTGACCCGCGGCATCAACTTTCACAATAACTTCCTTCGCCCCGCCGACGCCGATTGGCGATTTCATCACGTGGCCCCGCTTTATCGCCTCCGCGGTCGCACCTTTGCCGTGCTCGGCCTTGGCCGCATTGGCACCGCGGCCGCAACTCGCGCCAAAGCCCTCGGCATGGACGTGACTTTCTACGATCCCTATAAGCCTGACGGTTACGATAAGGCCCTCGGCGTCCGCCGCATTGAATCGTTTGACGAATTCCTGGCTCAAGCCTTCGTGCTAAGCTGCCACTGTCCGCTCACACCAGAAACGCATCACATCATCAACGCGGCATCCATCGAAAAAATGCCCCGCGGCTCTTATCTGATCAACACGGCCCGCGGCAACGTCGTCGATGTCATGGCCATTCCCGACGCCATCGCGAGCGGCCGCCTCGCCGGCGCCGGTATCGACGTCCTTCCCCAAGAGCCGCCGCCCGCCGACCATCCGCTCATCGTCGCCTGGCGCAATCCCAACCATCCCGCCTCCACCAGAGTCATTCTCAACGCCCACAATGCCTTCTATAGCGTTGAAGGCCTGCGCGACATGCGCGTCAAAGGCGCCCAAGCCTGCCTCCGCGCTCTCACCGGTCAGCCGCTGCGAAATGTGGTGAATTAGGCTCGCATTATTTCGTGCAGACCGGAGATGTCTTACACTTGTACCCGGTACCAGCGCTGAGTACTCACTTCTGTTTTTCGTGCGAGCTGCCTGCAAGGACAATCAGCATGCCCATTTCCATTTTTCGCCTTCTGCTCTTTGTTTCCTTTGTTTCCTCCTGTTCCTTCCTTTCCGCTGCCGACTCCAAAAAGCCCAACATCATTTTCATCGTCGGCGATGACATGGGCTACGCGGACGAAGGCTTTCAAGGCTGCCAGGATATACCTACGCCGCACCTTGACGCGCTCGCGAAGCAAAGCGTCCGCTGCACCAATGGCTATGTCTCTGGCCCGTATTGCTCGCCGACACGCGCCGGCCTGATGACGGGCCGTTATCAGACGCGTTTTGGCCATGAGTTCAACGCCGGGGCAGCCGGCAGCGGCTTGCCGGTCACTGAAACGATGATCGCCGCGCGGCTAAAATCTGCCGGCTATGCCACCGGCCTCGTCGGCAAGTGGCATCTCGGCTCTGAACCGCAGTTCCATCCGCAAAAGCGCGGCTTCGATGAGTTTTTTGGCTTTCTCGGCGGTGCGCACGACTATTTCAACGACCATGGCATTCTCCGCGGCAGGCAGCAAGTCGATGAGAAGGAATATCTCACCGATGCCTTCGGCCGCGAAGCCGTCGAATTCATGGAACGGCATAAAGGCGAGTCGTTCTTCCTCTATCTAGCCTTCAACGCCGTCCACACGCCGATGCAAGCCGACGATCCGCGGCTGATGAAGTTCGCGCATATCTCCGACAAGAAGCGGCAGACGTACGCGGCCATGATGTCGGCCATGGACGACGCGATCGGCAAGGTGCGCAAAAAGCTCGACGACATCGGCCTGACCCAAAACACGGTCGTTACGTTTATCAGCGACAACGGCGGGCCGACAATGCCCGGCACGACAACCAATGCCTCCAGCAACAAGCCGCTGCGAGGCTCGAAGCGCACCACGCTCGAAGGCGGCGTCCGCGTGCCGTTCCTCGTCTCCTGGCCGGGCCATGTCAAACCAGGTGTTTACGACAAGCCGGTGATTCAGCTTGATCTTACAGCCACGGCCTTAACGGCGGCTGGCGCCAACATTCAGCCCGACTGGAAGCTCGAAGGCGTTGATCTGGCGCCGTTCCTTTCGGGTACGAATTTGGGCGTACCGCACGACACGCTTTATTGGCGGTTTGGCAAGCAGATGGCCATTCGCCACGGCGACTACAAGCTCGTTCGCTACGACACGAATGCTGACACGCTCACCGGCGCCAATGGCCAGCCGGTCAGCTCGCCGCAACTCTACAACCTGAAAGACGATATCGGTGAGTCAAAAGACCTGGCCAACACAATGCCCGACAAGCTGAACGAGCTGCAAGCCAAATGGGACGCCTGGGACAAAAGCAACGTCGCACCCCTCTGGGGCGGCGGCGGTGGCGAAGGCGGCGAGGGCAAGAAGGCCAGGAAGGCGAAAAAAACCGACTAGTTCGTTTCCGCTCTTACCGATTAACGCAGAGACACAGAGTCGCAAAGACGCAGAGAGGACAACAAAAACATGATTCGATTCTTTTGCTTTCTCTGTGCCTCTGCGCCTCTGCCCCTCTGTGTTAAAGCAAGAAATGGTGCAATCGCGTTTGGCCTTTTTTTGTCATTGCTTTCCAGCGTCGCGCACTCCGCGGCTCCAAAATGGAATATTCTCTTCTGCTTCGCTGACGACTGGGGTCGCTACGCAAGCTGCTACGCTGCAATTGACGGCAAGCCGTCGCTTAACGATTGTCTAAAAACACCCAACGTCGATCGGCTGGCCCGCGAAGGCGTGCTGTTCCGCAATGCCTTCGTCAATGCTCCCTCCTGCACGCCCTGCCGCAGCTCGCTCCTTTCCGGCCGCTACTTTTTCAACTGCGGGCGCGGCGCAATTCTCAATGGCGCCGTCTGGGATAGCGCCATTCCGAGCTTTCCGCTGCTGCTGAAAGACGCCGGCTATCACATCGGCAAGAGCTACAAAGTCTGGAGCCCTGGCACGCCGGCGGATGCGCCGTTCGGCGAACAGCAGTTTGCATACGAAAAGGCCGGCCGCCTGCCGCAGAATTTTTCGGAAGAGGCAGCGAAGCTCGTCGAAGGCGGCGCGACCGTCGAACAGGCCAAGCAAAAAATCCTCGAACAGGTCCGCGCCAACTTCGACGACTTTCTCAAAGATCGAAAGCCGGATCAGCCATGGCACTATTGGTTCGGCACAACGACGACGCACCGGGTGTGGATCAAGGGGTCCGGCAAAAAGCTGTGGGGCATTGAGCCCGATTCGCTGGCCGGCAAAATGCCCAAGTTTTTGCCCGACGTTCCTGAAGTGCGTCAGGACGTCGCCGATTATCTCGGCGAATGCCAGGCAGTCGATGCGGAGCTCGGTGTCCTCCTCAAGCGATTGGAAGAAACCGGCGAGCTTGATCGAACCCTGATCATTGCCAGTGGCGATCACGGCATGCCCGGCGTCCCGGCCGGCAAATGCAATCTCTATGACCACGGCGTCCGCGTTACGCTCGCCGCGCGCGTTCCCGGCGGCAAAGGCGGTCGGGTAATCGACGATCTCGTGCGGCTCCCCGATCTGGCTCCCACGTTCATGGAGATCGGTGGCGTCACGCCTCCGACAGGTCTTTACGGCAAATCGCTATTGCCGCTGCTCCAATCCGACAAAAGCGGCCAGCTCGACCCGGAGCGCAACTGGGTGATCACGGGTCGCGAGCGCCACGTGGCCCGCGCCCGCGAGGACAACCTGCCGTATCCCATGCGGGGCCTCCGCACACCCGATTTCCTGTACATCCGCAATTTCGCGTCCGATCGCTGGCCGATGGGGTCGCCCGCCGCGGCTGCCGAGAAATCGCTGCCGCCAACGGAGGCCATGGAGAACAACACCTACGTCGCTTATGCCGACATGGACGCAAGCCCAACAAAGGCTTGGCTCATCGAGCATCGCGACGACCCGGAGATGAAGTGGCACTGCGATTTCGCCTTCGCCAAACGTCCCGGTGAAGAACTCTATGACCTCAAGAAGGACCCCGACCAGACGCACAACATCGCCGCCGACTCTGCTTATGCCAAGCAAAAGCAAGAGCTGTCCGCACAGTTGATGAAGCGCCTGACCGATGCCGGTGATCCCCGTGTCACCGGCGACGGCAAGACGTTCGACCGACCGCCGTTCACCGATGCAGGCGATGACCCGCAGATAAAAAAAGCCAAAAAGAACAAGGCCAAATGACGACACACGATGCTCGCCCCGTCCCACAAACCCGATCGCCCCGCCTGGCCGCGACTCGTTCTGCGCCGGGCCGATCAGGCGGTTGCGGCGTCGGTCATCGCTCTGTCGCTTATTGGCATGGCCGCGTGGTGGACCTGGCAAGGCCAATTGCGCGGTCGGCTGATCGACATTGAGCGCGCCGAGCCGATTGCGGTCGATTTCAAAATCGACGTCAACCATGCCGATTGGCCCGAGCTGTCGCTCATGCCCAATATCGGCGAGCAGCTCGCCAAGCGAATTGTCACCGACCGCGAAGAGCGCGGCCCGTTCCAAGACCACTCCGAGCTTCGTCGCGTTCGCGGCATTGGCCCCAAGACGCTGGAAAGTATGAAGCCTTTCCTGCTGCCGATGCCTAACGTCGAAGCAACCGCGGAGACGACCACTCGCACGCCGCAGCCCGCAAAAGTCAATTGACCAGCCTCGTGACCGGAGCCGGGGGGTTTCTCGGCCAATACATTGTCGAGCAACTCGTCGCTCGCGGCGATCGCGTGCGAGCGCTCGTTCGCCGTAAGACCCCGGCGCTTGAAGCGCTCCCTATCGAGTGCCTGTATGGCGACATCCGCGAGCTCGCCGACATCAAGCGCGCCTGCCGCGAGGTAGAGGTTGTCTTCCACGTCGCCGCCGTCGCCGGACTCTGGGGATCGTGGAGGCATTATTACGAAACGAACGTTATGGGAACGAAGAACGTCATCAGCGGCTGCTGCCACGCCGGCGTCGGACGATTGATCTTTACCAGCAGCCCCAGCGTGACCTTCGCCGGACGTGACCAATGCGATGTAGATGAATCCGCGCCCTATCCGCGCCGCTGGTTGGCTCACTATCCGCATACGAAGGCGATCGCCGAAAAAATGGTCCTCGACGCGAACGGTCAGCACCAGTTGTTAACCTGCGCCCTGCGACCGCACTTGATCTGGGGACCGCGCGATCAGCACCTGATTCCGCGACTGCTCGATCGCGCCCGAAAGGGCCGCCTGCGACAAGTTGGCGACGGTCAGAATGTGATCGACGCGGTTTACGTCGAAAACGCTGCCACGGCCCACCTGCTAGCAGCCGATGCGCTGCAGCCGGGCTCGGCCGCCTGCGGCAAAGCCTATTTTCTGACCAATGGCCAGCCCGTGAAATGCTGGCAATGGATCAATGAAATCCTTCAGCTCGCCGGATTGCCAATGATCACCCGCGCAATCCCACGCGCCGTGGCTCACACAGCCGGCGCAATCCTGGAAGGTCTGTGGACGCTCCTTCGCCGCACCGATGAGCCTCCGATGACGCGTTTTCTCGCCGCCCAACTCGGCACTTCGCATTACTTCAACATCGCGGCTGCGCGCCGTGACCTCGGCTATGTACCGCGAATTTCGATGGAAGAAGGAATGAAGCGTTTGGCCCCATCGTTAATACCGACGATTGGCCGCGGTTAGAAGAAAGAGAAGTGGCAGCGGCCGCGCTATGCGCCGGCCGCTTGCCATGCTTGCCAACCAGCGTTAAGTTCGATGATTCGGCTCTTGCCAATCTCGGCTTTGGCGTAAGTCATTTGTAGGAAGCCATTTAGGCCTGATGCGCAGGCGAGGCGCCCCAGAGCCGATCCGATATGAATCACGCATCCGACAAATTGCCTGCTGACCAGAGGATTGTGATCACCGGCGT
>Ga0136846_1231022_pt1 | contig 23932 bp, 21 predicted proteins | sample HopSoiMetagenom2_FD_96841 | JGI IMG/M metagenome (GOLD analysis project Ga0136846, IMG submission 96841) | Grasslands soil microbial communities from Hopland, California, USA - 2 Assembly 2016 (version 4) | ecosystem: Environmental > Terrestrial > Soil > Grasslands | place: USA: Hopland... | reverse complement strand
CGGGGCCTGTGCGGTGAGTGCGGCGCTCCAGGTGAGCGTGGTGGCTGCAACGAGGGGTACAAACGCCTTCATCATGTTGTCATCTCGAGCGAGGCGGGGAAGCGCGATCGTCCCGATAGAGTAGCCCACTGTCGGTACGGCCGCGATCCCTCATCCTTTCCAGTCACCGGTTACCCCGCACGAGCCTACCTCCATCACACGGGCATCGTCGCGGCTCCTCGTACGGCCCATGATGGGGCGTTCGACGCCACCCAGTCTTGGCACCGGCTGATGGGTGGCTTCACGACGTTGCGGCTCCGAGATTCCCAGGATGGTCGATAGCCCAGCTCCTCCCTTCGTGACCTGGCGACGCCTCGCGCTGATCTTCGGCGTCTGGGCGCTCGTCGCGGCCATGAACACGCAGACACTCGGCTTCACGCTCACGCGGACCGGGCGGGACTTCAATTGGATCCCGATCTTCGCGTCCGACTTTTCGAGCTGCATGCTGTGGGCGGCGTTCACGCCGTTTCTCCTCGCGCTCGGCCGGCGCTTTCGGATCGAGCGTGGTGTGTGGCCGATGCATCTCGCGCTGCACCTGGCAATTGCTGTCGGCTTCACGCTGCTCGACGTCTATATGTGGAGGGTCGAGGCACCGTACATCCGTCCGGGCATGCCGGCGTTCTACGCGCCGTTTCTCGTCGAGGTGTCGCGTCAGCTCGCGCTCGACCTCGGATGGTATTTCATCATCGTCGCGCTCGCGCACGCGGACTATTACGCGGCGGTGTCGAGGGCGGAGTCGGTGCGGCGCGCGCGGCTGCAGTCGCAGCTCGATGCGGCCCGGCTCGACGCGCTACAATCACAGCTCCGGCCACATTTCCTCTTCAACACGTTGACCACGATCGCCGAGCAGGTATACAGCGATCCGTCCGGCGCCGATACGATGATCACGCGGCTGTCTCGACTGCTGCGGTCGTCGTTCGTCGATCCGGAGGTGCAGGAAGTGACGCTGCGTCAGGAGCTCGAGCTGCTGCAGAACTATCTCGACATCGCGCGCGTGCGGTTCCGCGAGCGCCTGACGATCGATCTCGACGTGCACCCGAACGCCCTGGACGCGTTCGTGCCGCGCTTCCTCCTGCAGCCGCTCGCAGAAAACGCGCTGCATCACGGCATCGAGCCCATGGAGTCGGGTGGCCGCCTCGAGATTCGCGTTCGCGTTCATCAGGACACGATGACGCTGGAGATCGAGGACGACGGCGTGGGTCTGTCGCCGAACGGCAAGCGCACTGGTACCGGACTTCGCAACACGCGCGAGCGGCTCACGCACTTGTACGGCGATGCCGCCCATCTCGAGATCATGCGCCGGCAAACAGGAGGCACGACCGTGCGAGTCACGCTGCCTTTCCGTCGCGAGCCCGATCCGCTTGCGCCCAGCGACGCAGTCGTTCGGCCTATGGGTGCTGATCTTCAGGTGGCACGAGGCGGTGGAGGGCGCGCATGACGCTGCCTAACAACGCCCGGCCGCTGCGAGTGCTCATTGTGGACGACGAGCGCCTGCCGAGAGACCGACTGAAGCGCCTGCTGGAAGAGGTCCCTCACACGGTGTGTGTCGGCGAGTGCGCGAACGGTCGGTCGGCCGTGGACGCGATCGAGAGCCTGCAGCCCGACCTCGTTTTGCTCGATGTGCGCATGCCCGGGATGGGCGGCCTCGACGTCGCGCGCGCGCTCACCGGACATGTGCCGTTCGTGATCTTCGTGACGGCGTTCGACGAGTACGCGCTCTCCGCGTTCGAGGTGCACGCGATTGACTACCTCCTGAAGCCGGTCGAGCGCGAGCGATTCGTCGCGGCGATCGAGCGGGCACGCTCGCTCGTGGCGAGCACGTCGGCCGCCCAGCGCCACGAACGGCTGCTTGCGCTGCTGCAGCACGAGGCGCCGCTCGCCACACCGGAGCCGGACGTGCACGCGGAGCCATCCGATTCCGCCCCGGGCCCGGTGAGCGCAGACCCGGCCACGCGTCCCCGCCGTTTCCTGGTCAAGGGCGATGGCCAGATGTACTTCGTGGCGGTAGACGACATCGACTGGGTGGAGGCGTACGGGAACTACGTGCGGCTCCACGTCGGGAAGGGCGTGCACCTCATCCGCGAGACGTTAGGCAACATCGAACGCCAGCTCGATCCGGCCCGCTTCGCGCGCGTGCACCGTTCGTCGATCGTGAACCTGGACCGGGTGGCGCGGATGGATCTCTGGGGCGCCGGCGACTACGTGGTGCTGCTCAAGGACGGGACGAAGCTCAAGCTGAGTCGGTGGTATCGGTCCCGGATCGAGCAGACAACTCGCTGACTGCCGGGGACGGGCGACGGGCGACGGCGCCTAACGACGCGCCGGCTGCCGCTTTCGGGCCGCGATCAGCGCGTCGACCGACTTCATGAGGTGCTCGCCGACCCGCTTGAGGCCGATGCACGAGACGCACGCCTTCGCCCCCTCCAGCAGCATGTAGAACTGGTCCGCCGCAAGGTCCGCCTCCGGGAAGCCCGCGTTCCGACATGTGCCCAGCACCCATGCGTGCTCGCGCCGGCGATGCTCATCGATAACTCGGCGCGCGGGGTGGTCGCGCTCGGGAAGCTCGGCCAACGCGTTGCCTAACGCCGAACCACGCTCCTCCGCTTCGGCGAACTTCTTCGCGACCCGGCGGCTCCAGTCCGCCAGCTGCGCTTCGGGGTCGCCCGGGTGGGCGGCGACAATCTCGCCCAACTCCGCTTCCTTCTTCTCCACGATGCCGCGCACCCACTCGGCAATGAGCTCGTCCTTCGACTCGAAATGCCGGTACAGCGTCATCTTGTTCGTCCCCGCCGCCTCGGCGATCGCCTCGACGCCGACGCCACGAATCCCCACGCGACGAAACAGATCGTCGGCCGCGTCGAGAATGCGCTGACGGGGTGGAATTCGGAATTCGCCGGTGGTGGACATACCAACAACCCAGGTGCGTGTGCCGCGGTGATGAGAGAACCCGTTACTTGACTTCCGTGTTACCGATCGGTAACATGCCGGAAGTTACCGATCGGTAACATCACGTGGTAGATACCCGCAAGCGTTCACTTGGTTCGCCGTCGCGCGCCGGAAGCCAGGCTGAAAAGACAACACAGAACGCCTGCGCACCAGAGGAGTCAATACTATGTCTGGCACCGTCTTCTCGATCAAATCGGCCCGCGCCGCTGCGGCTGCACTCTTTGCCTTTTCGGCGCTCGCCACCAAGGCCGCGGCTCAGAACGCTGTCGCCTATCACTCCAACGGCTTCGAGCTGCGCCCCTACGTCGGCGCGTACATCCCGACCGGTGATCAACGGGACTTCCTCCAGGATGCCGTTCTCGTCGGGGGGCAAGCGTCGTACCGACTGAACCCCAACGTCGCCGTCACCGGCACCCTCGGGTGGTCACCGAGCAAGGATCGGATCACCCCGGGTGACCAGAACGTCGATCTGTGGCAGTACGACCTGGGAGCCGAGCTCCGTGCGCCGTCGTGGTTCCAATCCGGGGCGCTCGACTTCACGCCATACCTTGGCCTCGGCGCCGGCGCACGTACGTACAACTATCGAGACCTCGACGTCGACTCGAAAACCAACTTCGCCGGCTACGGCGCTCTCGGCGGCGAGCTCGGGTTCGGAAAGTTCGGCTTGCGCCTCGAGGCGCGCGACTACGTGTCGCAGTTCAAGCCGTTCGACGGCAGCGATTCGAAGACGCGAAACGACGTCACGATCGCGACCGGTCTGACGCTGAGATTCTGATCGGATTTCCGCTTAACTGACACATACCCAGTGCGCCGGCGACGGCCAGCTTGTCCGGACCGCCGCCGGCACGCACGGGAAACTCTGTAAGAACGTGGGAGAACGAATGTCCTTCATCGCAGAGAATACAGATCGCCTCGCCCGCCTCGGGCACACGCTCGACACCGCAGTACGGCGTGTAGTCGGAGTCGGGATCATCGTCGGAAGCGTCGTCTTCGCGGCGTGCAGCAAACCGGTACCGCAACGGCCGCCCGCAGAGGTGACGGTCGCGCCGGCGGTGGCCAAGCAGGTAAGCGACTGGGATGAGTTCACCGGTCATTTCGAGTCGGTGGACGCCGTCGAGATCCGGCCGCGCGTGTCGGGCTTCGTGCAGCGTGTGGCGTTCGCCGAGGGGGCGATCGTCCGGCGCGGCGACCCGCTGTTCTACATCGATGCGCGGCCCTATGAGGCAGACCTCGCGCGTGCCGAGGCCGAGCTGGAGCGCGCCCGGACGCGTGCGCAACTGGCTCAGGGTGAGCGGGAGCGCGCAGAACGGCTCGTCGCGACGCAGGCGATCTCCCGCGAGGAGCTCGACGCGCGCACGAGCAGCAAGGCCGAAGGTGACGCGGCGGTTCGCGCGGCAGCGGCGGCGCTCGAGACGGCGAAGCTCAACATGGAGTGGACCGTCGTTCGCGCCCCGATCACGGGCCGAGTGAGTCGGGCCGCGGTGACGCAGGGCAATCTCGTGCAGGCGGGTCCGCCATCGGCGACGCTGCTGACGACCATCGTGTCGCTCGACCCGATCTACGTCTACTTCGACAGCGACGAGCAGGCATACCTGAAGTACGTGAACGCGATGCGTGGCCACGCGGCCGAGCTGCCCGTGTACGTCGGGCTCACGAACGAGAACGGGTTCCCCCATAAGGGCAAGCTGGACTTCGTGGACAACCGTCTCGACCCGGGCGCTGGGACGATCCGCGTTCGCGCGGTGATCCCGAATCCTTCACAGCTCTTCGTCCCGGGACTCTTCGCACGCGTCAAGCTGGTTGGGACCGAGCAGCATGCGGTCACGCTGATCCAGGACCAGGCGGTCGGGACGGACCAGGACCGGAAGTTCGTGCTCGTGCTCAAGCCCGACTCCAGCGTCGAGTACCGTCCGGTGACGTTAGGCCGGCTGGTCGACGGGCTGCGGGTCGTGAACACCGGACTGACGCCGGGGGAGTCCGTCGTCATCAACGGGCTGCTCCGCGTTAGGCCCGGAATGAAGGTGCTGGCCAAGCGGGCGACGATGTCCGACTCGGCTACGCTCGCCACGCGCTGAAGTCATAGAGAGGAAACTCACGTGCGTTTCTCACGATTTTTCATCGACCGCCCGATTTTCGCGGTCGTGTTATCGCTCACGGTCCTCGCCGCCGGCTTGCTGTCGATCTTCGCGCTGCCGGTGAGCGAGTACCCCGAGGTCGCGCCGCCGACGATCGCGGTGCGCGCCGTGTATCCCGGCGCGAACCCGACCGTACTCGCGCAGACCGTCGCCACGCCGCTCGAGGATGCGATCAACGGCGTGGAGCACATGCTCTACATGTCGTCGTCGTCCACCGCCGACGGCGTGCTCAACCTCACCGTCACCTTCGACATCGGCACGGACGTCGACCTCGCGCAGGTCCAGGTGCAGAACCGGGTGAGCCAGGCCCTGGCACGGCTTCCGGAAGAAGTGCGCGCGTTAGGCGTCACGACCGAGAAGCGGTCGCCCGACATCACGATGGTCGTCCACCTGGTGTCGCCGGACGGGCGCTACGATCCCGTGTACCTGCGGAACTACGCCCTGCTCAACGTCAGGAACGAGCTGTCGCGTATTCCGGGCGCCGGCCAGGTCGCCGTCTTCGGCGCGGGCGACTACGCGATGCGGGTGTGGCTCGACCCGAACAAGGTGGCCTCGCGCGACCTCTCGGCAACTGACGTCGTCAACGCGATCCGCGAGCAGAACCTGCAGGTCGCGGCGGGCGTCGTCGGCGCGCCGCCGATGCCTAACCCGCAGGCGTATCAGTTGACCGTGCGCGCACGCGGCCGCCTCGTCGACGAGACGGAGTTCGGCAACATCGTCGTGAAGACCGGTGCCAACGGCGAGGTCACACGGCTTCGCGACGTCGCACGCATCGAGCTCGGCTCCGGCGACTTTGCGCTGCGAGCACTGCTCAACAACAAGTCAGCCGTCGCGATCGTCGTCTTCCAGGCGCCTGGCTCGAACGCGCTCGCGCTCTCGAGTGGCGTGCGGGCAAAGATGGACGAGCTCAAGACGCGATTCCCGCAGGGGATGGACTGGAAGGCCGTTTACGACCCCACGGTCTTCGTGCGCGACTCGATTCACGAGGTGGTTCGCACGCTACTCGAGGCCACGCTCATGGTGGTCCTCGTCGTCGTGCTGTTCCTCCAGACGTGGCGCGCGTCGGTGATTCCGCTCGCGGCGGTCCCGATCTCGATCGTGGGTACGTTCGCGGTGATGCTCGCGTCAGGCTTCTCGGTCAACACGCTATCGCTGTTCGGGCTCGTGCTCGCGATCGGGATCGTGGTGGATGACGCCATCGTCGTCGTAGAGAACGTCGAGCGGCACATCGAGGAAGGTCTCAGTCCGTTGGACGCGAGCCACAAGGCGATGGAGGAAGTGAGCGGACCGATCATCGCGATCGCGCTCGTGCTCTCCGCCGTCTTCGTCCCAGTGGCCTTCATCAGCGGCCTCACGGGACAGTTCTACCGGCAGTTCGCGCTCACGATTGCGTTTTCGACGATCATCTCGGCGTTCAACTCGTTGACGTTGTCGCCGGCGCTGGCCGCCGTGCTGCTCAAGCCGCGCGGCGCCGCGGAAGATCGCCCGACACGCGTCATCAATCGCCTGTTCGGCTGGCTGTTCCGGCCGTTCAACCGCGCGTTCGCCAGCGGTTCGCATCGCTACGGCAACGTAGTACGCGGCGTCGTCGGGAAGTCGGCGATCTCGCTGGCGGTCTACGGCGGGCTGGTAGCGCTGGGCGTGCTCGGGTTCTCGCGTGTGCCGCGTGGCTTCGTGCCGACGCAGGACAAGCAGTACCTGGTCGCGATCGCGCAACTGCCTGACGCGGCGTCGCTCGATCGCACGGAAGCCGTCGTGCGTCGCATGGGTGAGATCGCGCTTGCTACGCCGGGCGTCGCATCGGCCGTACAGTTCCCGGGGCTGTCGGTCAACGGCTTCGCGAACAAGCCTAACGCCGCAGTGATGTTCATCGGCCTCAAGCCGTTCGAGGAACGGACGTCCAAGGACGTGAGCATGGGTGCGCTCGTGGGCACGCTCAACCAGAAGCTGAGTGTCATCCAGGACGCCTTCGTCGCGGTCTTCCCGCCGCCAGCCGTCAACGGCCTCGGCGCCGTGGGAGGATTCAAGCTGCAGCTCGAAGATCGCGCGGGTCTCGGCGACTCCGCGCTGTACGCCGCTGCACAGACGGTGCTCGGCAAGATGTATCAGACGCCGCAGCTCGCGGGACCGTTCTCGAGCTTCCAGATCAACGTGCCGCAACTCTTTGCGGACGTCGATCGTGACAAGGCGAAGCAGCTCGGCATTCCGCTCCACGACCTGTTCGAGACGCTGCGGATCTATCTGGGCTCCGCGTACGTGAACGACTTCAACAAGTTCGGCCGCACCTACCAGGTCATCGCCCAGGCGGACGCGCCGTTCCGCGAAGCGGCCGAGGACATCACGCAACTCAAGGTTCGTAACAACCAGGGCGAGATGGTTCCGCTCGGGGCGGTGGTCAACGTGAAGCAGTCGTATGGGCCGGACCAGGTCACGCATTACAACGGCTATCCGGCCGCCGACATCAACGGAAGCGCGGCGCCCGGCGTCAGCTCGGGCGAAGCGGTCGCCATCATGGAGCGCATGGCGGCCGAAACGCTGCCTAACGGCATCAGCGCGGACTGGACGGAGCTCACCTTCCAGCAAAAGCTCGCGGGCAACACGGCGATCTTCGTGTTCCCGCTGTGCGTGCTGCTCGTGTTCCTGGTGCTCGCGGCGCAGTACGAAAGCTGGTCACTGCCGCTCGTGATCATCCTCATCGTCCCGATGACGCTGCTCTCAGCGATCGCCGGCGTGTGGATCACACGCGGTGACAACAACGTGTTCACGCAGATCGGGCTGCTCGTGCTCGTGGGGCTCGCGTGCAAGAACGCGATCCTGATCGTGGAGTTTGCCCGCGATCTCGAGCGGCAGGGCCGCGACCGACTGAGCGCTGCGCTCGAGGCGTCGCGCATCCGACTGCGCCCGATTCTCATGACTTCGTTCGCGTTCATCGCGGGCGTGGTCCCACTCGTGGTCGCCCATGGCGCCGGCGCCGAGATGCGTCGGGTGATGGGGATCGCGGTCTTCTCCGGCATGCTCGGCGTGACGTTCTTCGGCTTGCTGTTCACGCCTGTCTTCTATGTCCTCATTCGCGGCCTCGTCTCCCGGCGAGCGCCGAACGTGCAACCCTCGTCGGGCGACGATGTGCGCCCGCTCAGGATTCACGAACGGCTGCGCGCGATCGGGGGGGAGGGAGCTTCTCATGCGTAATCTCCTGCCGCTTGCACTCGCGGCATTCATCGCCGCGTGCAGCGCACCGGCGTATCAACCACCGAGCGTTCGAGTCGCGCCGTCGTACAACGCGACCGCTCGCAGCGCGAGCACCGCGTCGCGTGATTCCGTCGTGACTGCCTCGCCCACCGGGGTGACGCAGCGCGCCGGATCGTCCGGACCGATCACGACGCCCGGCGCGGAGCCCGCACAGTACAGCGCCGAGGTATCGGCCGCGCCGTTCTGGCGCGACCTCGGCGACACCACGCTCGCGCATCTCATCGAGGAGGCGCTGCGCACGAGCGTCGACGTCGACGCAGCGGAGGCGCGCGTGACTGGCGCTCGCGCGACACGACGTGTGTCGGCGTTCAGCCTCGGTCCGACGATCACCGCGGTCGGCAGCGCGACACGGCAGCGCGCGTCGATCGCGCAGGTGCCGGGCCTAACGAGCCAACTCCCGCAACAGAACCTGTACGATATGGGGTTCGATGCGTCCTGGGAGCTCGACGTGTTCGGGCGAGTCAACCGGACGGTTGGCGCCTACAGCACGCTGGCGGCATCGGCCGAGCACAGCCTGAAGGATGTTCAGGTGACGCTCGCCGCCGAGGTGGCGCGCACCTACTTCGAGATGCGCGGCGCCGAGCAGCAGCTCGCTGTCGCGCGGCGCAACGCGGAAAATCAGCGTCACACCGTTTCGCTCACCGAGGATCGGCTGGCGGCTGGGCGCGGCACGGCGTTCGACACCGAGCGCGCGAAGTCGGTGCTGCAGCTGACGCTCGCGGCGATCCCGAACATCGAGTCGCAGATCGCGGCGGATCGCAATCGGATCGCTACGCTGGTCGGTCGCGCGCCGAACACTCTGTCGGCAGGCTGGCTTGGTGCCGGCGCGCTGCCGACGCTGCCGGATACGGTGCGCATCGGATCTCCGGAGCAGCTCGTTCGCCAACGGCCCGATGTGCTGAGCGCGGAGCGGCAGTTGGCGGCGCAAAGCCAGTTCGTTGGTGCCGCGCAGGCTGAGTACTTGCCGAAGATCACCCTTGCCGCCAGCGCCGGGTACACGGCCACGAGCTTCGACGCGATCAGTCGCCGCGGCACCTCTCGGGTCGTGGCAGGCCCGGTGATCACGTTCCCGTTCCTCGATCTCGGACGGGTGAGGGCAAACGTGGACGTCGCCCACGCGCACGAGGACGAGGCGAAAGCACAGTACAACGCCACGGTCCTGCGAGCGGTGGAAGAGACGGAGACCGCGCTGGTTACCTATGATCGTGCTCACGCGCGGCTCGCGTTGTTAGGCGAAGCGGTACGGGCGAGCTCGCGTGCGTGGGAGCTGGCACAGCAGCGGTTCGACGCCGGACTCACGGATTTTCTGCAAGTGCTCGATGCACAGCGCACGCTGCTCGACGCCGAAAATCAGCTCGCGGCGGCACACACTCAGGCGGCCACGGCGTTGGTGGCGGTTTATAAGGCGACAGGCGGGACTTGGCCCATCAACTGACACTGGTAATTGGTTAATGGAACTGGTTACGGGTTACTGGACCCTAGCAATCATCTGTCTCGAGGAGAGATGCCAGTACAGCATTTGAGGATTGATGATACGCGCACCTGGTTTCTGGCTGGCGATCGCGACGCGATGGTGGGAGACGTTCTCGACCTCGCCACGAGCTCAGCGATGCGGGTCCGCTTTGGCCGGTATGCCAAGGGCGCGCAGCACGAGTGGATCGTGACGCACGAGGAGACGATGATCGTTACACGGGGAGCGCTTCGCGTCAGGTTCGATGGTGGCGAGGAAGTGGCGCGATCTGGTGACGTCATCGCGTTGTCGAAGGGCACTCGCGTGGTCTATCGTGGCGAGGAGGATGGAACCGAGGTCGTGTTCGTGACACACATGCATCGCGTGAGCTCGGATCGCGAAGTGGCAACCGCAGTCGAGCCCGTGGTGCGCTCACTCAGCAGTGTCCCGAGGCTGGTTCCCTCCAAGCCGGCGGCCTGATTTTATCGGGAATCGGGAACCGGGAATCGCAACTCGAGAGCAGCGTTGGCGAAGGGATTGCTACTGCAAGGGACACATTTCTTTTCAGGAGAGCAATCCATGGCACTTGAGTCATTGCAGGAGCTGTACTTGGAGCAGCTCAAGGATCTTCACAGCGCCGAAGAGCAGATCATCGAGGCGCTTCCCAAAATGATCGAGAAGACGTCGCATACAGAGCTGCGACAGGCGTTCGAGACTCATCTGAAGCAGACGCGGGAGCAGCTTCGCCGCCTCGATCAGATCGGCCAGCGAGCGGGTCAGAAGCTCAGCGGCCACAAATGCAAAGGTATGGAAGGGCTCCTCGAGGAAGGCGAGGAGACGATGAAGAAGCGGGCGGACTCGGATGTCCTCGATGCCGCATTGATCGCCGCCGCACAGCGAGTCGAACACTACGAGATGGCCGGGTATGGCTGCGCGCGCACGTACGCGCACCTGCTGGGGCTCAACGACGACATGAAGCTGTTGCAGCAGACGCTCGATGAGGAAGGCGACACCGATCATCTCCTGACGGACCTTGCAGAGCGCGTCATCAACGACGATGCGCTGACGGGTGAGCGTCAGGTTGGACGCGGTGTGGAGCGCGACGCTGACATGGCGACGGGCTCGTCATCGCGGAGAAGCCGGACTAAGGATTCGGAAGCGAGACAGTAACTACCGGGAGACCGGAAGCGGGAGACTCCCGTCTCCCGCTTCCCGTCTCCCGTCTCCCTAGCGGCTCCTCAGTAACCACTGGCGGCTGGTTCGTCCCCGATGTGCTGTCCATTCCGCCACGTGTTGGTGCAGAGTGGATGCGTGTACACCGACGGCTTGTCGGCCTTCGCATACTGGATGTCGTCGGCCGTCGGGCCCTTTGCGGGATCGAGTCCGGCGAGATGACGGATGCGTTTTGCGATCTCGTGATCCGCACACGGCGTGTCGCCGCTCACGCCAAGCCCACCGACGATGCGCATGTTTTTATAGAGCGGTACCCCGCCGCCAAACGCGATCGCGCCGCCACACACCTTCTCATCGCTGGACGGATCGACGCACTGCGGGTTGAACGGCTCCGGCTGGGCAACGCCCCATAACGAGTGGCCCGGTTGCGTCATCGTGTAGAGCCGAGCGGTCGAAAGCGCGAGCGTGTCGGTGCTGAATCCGTTAGCCGTGAATGCCTTCGCCATCGAGATCGTGCGACTCCCGGGCCAGTACCCGCCTGCCGAGTCACTCGGCGGTATCACCGCGCAGACCTGACCCTTCCGGTTCACGATGGCCGCCCATTCCGCTCGCCCGTGAAAGAGCCCGCCCGCTTCGCCGGAATCTGGCGCCGCGTGAAGGAATCGCTTGAAGTCATCGGTACTCGGCAACGCGCCGCAGTCGGCTGCCGCCATGGCCCGCGGCTGCTTGGCGCCGGAGGTGTCTCCGACACCCGCGTCCCGCGCTTCGGCGCGGCAGCCGAGTGCCGCCACTGTCACCGTTAGGCTTGCACTAGCGACGAGCGTACGTCTCATGATCTCGACCCTCCCTGCCCCTGCCCTTCAGGTATCCAGCGCTGAACTGTCTTTCACTTGAGGCTCGCGACGTAGGTGGCTAGCGCGCGTAACTGCTGCCCCGTGAACGTGGTGATCGGTGGCATGAGCGCGCCCGGCTTGATGACCTGCGCGTTGGCGATCCACGCCTCGAGGTTGCCAAGCGTGTTCGGCAGCGCGCCGGCACCAATGGTCATTCGGCTTCCCACGTGTGTCAGGTCCGGTGCCACCTGCGCGATCGCGGACGTGCCACGTACCGTGTGACACAGCATGCACGGGCCGGACTCGAACAGCTGCCTGCCTTCGCCGGTCAGGCTGTCGTTAGGTGACGCAGCCTCGGCCAGCTGCTGCCGAGCCCAGTCGCGGAACGTCGCAGAATCTTCGGCGACGACCGTAATGCCCATCTTCGCGTGCTCGGCGCCGCAGAATTCCGCGCAGATCCCGCTGTAGGTGCCAGGCCGCCTCACGACGAGACGTATGTCGTTCGTGTCGCCGGGGATGACATCGATCTTTCCCTGGAGTTGCGGGACCCAGAAGCTGTGAATGACGTCGTTCGTGGTCAGCGCAATACGAACGGGGACGTTGACCGGGATGTGCAGCTCGTTCGCCGTCCTGAACTGGTCAGGCAGGTCGGCGAACCGGTAGTTCGCCTCCCACCACCACTGATGGCCGGTGACATCGATCGTGAGCGCTGGCCGTTCCACGCGCTCTCGGCCCATGGCCCATAGGGAGAACACCAGCACGGCACCTAACACGACGGCCGGCATGATGAGGCCACCGATCACGATCCATCGCGGGCCCGGATCGGAGAGGATCACGGCATCCCGCGGCGCGCGCCGGTTGCGCTGCATGGCAACCAGCATGAGGGCGATCACCACGACGTAGACGATCGCCGCCAGGATGATCATGAACCATGTCAGGCGCGTGATGCGTTCGGCCGACGCCGTGACGTTGGAGAAGATGCTGCTCATGGCCGCCTACCGAGGAGGATCCTGTTCATTCGGCGTCCGCATCGACTTGATGTAGGTCACGATCCTCCAGCGCTGATCCTGCGGGATCTTGACGCCCCAGGCCGGCATGCCGTGCTGCCGTCCTTCGGTGATCGAGGCGAAGATCGCGGCGTCATCGCCCCCGTAATACCAGAGCGAGTCCCGGAGGCTCGGCCCCATCCCGCCACCGCCATGATCGCCGTGACAGCCGGAGCAGTTGTACCAGTTGAAGAGGCGGCGCCCATCCGCGAGCACGGCGGTATTGCCAGCGTACGGATTCACCGGTCTCGCGATCGGCCGGTCCGTGCCCGGTTGCGGTCCAATGAGGAACGGACTCTCGGATGTTGCGCCCGCTGCCGCCAACGGTGGCATGTCCGTCTGACACGCAACGAGCCCGCCTAACGCCGCAAAGAACGTTACCAGACGCGTCAGTGGATGCATGATCACTCCCTCACCGCCCTGAGCGTTCCACGAGCGGTACGCCATAGTCCTCGAGAATGCGCCGAATATCGGTGCGCCGCCGGGCGAGCTCGGTATCGAGCACGGCGCGCGTTGTGCTGTCGCCGTGCCGAACACCCATGGCCATGCTGTATGCGAACTCCCGGCTCGACGGCGTGATTGGTGTGAGCACGAGCCGCACTGGCGAGTGCTTCGCGAAATAGCCCGCGAGCGGTCCCCACGCGACCGCGACGTCGATCGAGTCGGTCGCGACGGCTCGAATGATCCCTGCCGGCGGGTCGGGAAGAGAGTAGTCACCGTAGATCATGAACGGGACGATCTGCCCAGCAAGCCCGCGGCGAGCGAGCGCACTCGCTGCCGGCGAGTTGGCGTAGTCGTCACCCATCATGTGGATGCCGATCCGGAGGTGCCGGAGCGCCGGGTCATCGAACGACTTGATCGCGAGGTGACGATCAGCGCGTGTGACGAACACGTACGTCGATCGGTAGTAGGGCGCCGTGTGCTCGGTGAGCTCGTAGCCGGCCGGCACCTGCATCACGACGTCGCAGGTGCGCGCCTTGAGCGTGTTGCGCACGAATCCGCGTCGCTCCGGCCACCACGTGTATTGCACCGGGACGTCGAGGTCGCGGGCTATCAGCGACGCGATGCGGTTCTCGAATCCCTCTTGTCGCTGGTTCGAGAACGGCATGTTGTTGGGATCCGCGCACACGCGAAGCACCTGCAGCTTCGAGGCGGTCGGGTTATCGGTCGCGTGTGCCTGCTCCGGCCCGGACCCCGAGACGAGCAGCGCAAAAAGCACCGCCGGCAGTGCGAGCACGGCCAGCTCCGTCCCGAACGAGATCGTTAGGCGCCGTGGCTTCCGGCCGCCGACTGCGGGACTAGAGGGTGAAGACATACAGCATGCCTCCCATCCCCGTCTTCTGCTTGATGTCGGGGACCGCACCAGCCACGCCGAGTGCCGTGTACGGATCGTCGATCGAGACGTCAGGGAACGCCACCGCCCCCATCCAGCCGCCGACGCCCGAGTACACGGCGATGTATTCCTTTCCGTCCGGGCCCTTGTAGGCGATCGGGTTGCCGATGATCCCCGACCCGGTCTTGAAGCTCCAGAGCTGCGCGCAGGTGTGTGCGTCGATCGCTCTGAACCAGCCGTCCATCGTTCCGTAGAAAACGACGTCGCCGGCGGTGGCGAGCACGCCGCTCCAGAGCGGCAGGTCTTCCTTCACGCTGCAGACGGGCTTCGCGTGAATGGGGTCCCACGCCACCAACTCACCGCGGTAGCCGCCGGGCCCGGGGAACATCTTCACGCTCGCGCCAAGGTACGGCGTGCCGGCGATGTAGTTCGCCTCGACGCCCTCGTAGTCCATGCACACGTTATGCGCCGGGATGTAGAGCAAACCGGTGCGCAGCGAGAACGCAGACGGCTGCTGGTCCTTCGCGCCGGTGGACGACGGACAGATGTCACGCGTGACGACGCCTTCGTGCGTACGCTTCGTCGGGTCTTCGATGTGCTCGCCCGTCTTCGTGTCGACGCGGAGCGCCCAGTTCGTCGGCTGGAACTTCTCCGCGTTCAGCAGCTCACCGGTCGTCCGGTCGAACGTGTAGACGAATCCCGTACGCCCCGGATGGATGAGCAGCTTTCGCTGCTGCCCGTTGAACGGCATGTCGACGAGGATGTTCTCCATGATCTCGTCGTAGTCCCAGGCGTCGTGCTTGACGAACTGGTATGCCCACTTCGCGTGGCCGTTGTCGGGGTCGCGCGAGAAGAGCGTGATCGACCACTTGTTGTCGCCCGGCCTGAGATCCGGATTCCAGACGCCGGGGTTCGCCGTCGCGTAGTAGAGCGAGTTGGTCTCCGGGTCGTAGGAGATCCAACCCCACACGGTGCCTCCGCCGAGCTTCCACTGATCTTTCGTCCACGTCTTCACACCGAGATCAGTACCGCGGTCGCGCGGGTAGAACGGCTTGAACTCGGGACCGATCAGCACGTCGGCGTCGGGGCCGGTGCTGTACGCCTTCCACACCTGCTTTCCACTCCCCAGGTCCAGCGCGACGACGTAGCCGCGGACGCCGAGCTCCGCGCCGCTGTTGCCGACGATGACTTTCCCCTTCACCACGAGCGGCGCGCCGGTGATGGTCTCGCCGATGTTGATGTCGCCAACGCGGACACGCCACACTTCCTTCCCGGTCGCGGCATTCACGGCGACGGTCTGCGCGTCGAGCGTGCTGTAGACGATCTTGCCGTCGGCGTAGACGGCGCCGCGATTGATGATGTCGCAGCACGCGATCCCGACTGCCCGCGCGCTGGTTGGCGGTGTGTACACCCACCGCAGCACGCCGCCGGGCTTCGTCAGGTCGATCGCGTAGAGGAGGTTGGGGTACGGCGTGACAACGTACATCGTGCTGCCGACCACGAGTGGTTGCCCCTCATGTCCGTGGAGTACGCCCGTCGAGAACGTCGTCGCCACTTTGAGATTCGCGACGTTCGACGTGTTGATGTCGTTGAGCGTGCTATAGCGGCTCCCCGAGTAGTCTCGGCCCGGCATCCACCACTCGCCGGTGCCTTGCGTGGAGAGCGCGCCGGCTGGAAGCACGGCCGCTGATTCCGCCGATGTGTTTCCGGAGAGTGACGCCACCTGCGTCTTTGGTTGCACGCCCTTCCGCGCTCGCGCCGTGTCGCGTTGCTGGGCGTTGCCGGTCTTGCACGCACTCACCGCAGCGAGCGAGATGGCGGCACTTACCGCGAGCACCATTCCACGAATCGACGTCATGCCTTTACTGCCTCCGCGCGTGCATCAGCGCAACGTGTACAAGTACGCCACCATGTCGCGGGCGGTCTGCTCGGTGACGCCGAGGTTCGGCATCGCCGTGTTCGGCTCGACCGCCTGCGGGTCGCGGATCCAGCGCACCATGTTCTCGGGCGTGTTCGCGAGCTCGCCCGCGATGATCGAACGCGTTGCGACGCCGGTCAGCGGTGGCCCGACTCTCCCGTAGGCGTCCCTAACGCCGGCGATCTCGTGACAGGTGCCGCAGCCGAACCCGGCGACGGATTGTTTTCCGCGGGCGACGCTCGCGCCGGGAATGACGCTGCCTTCCGCGGCGCGGCACCCGGCAGCCGCCGCGACGATCAGCATGAGAGCAACTCTCTTGTCCACGGTCATCTCGCCTGGTTACACCAATTGACGAAGAGCGGCGGCAGCGCAAAGAACACGATGCCTAACACGAACAGCGCGCTCATGACCACGCCCGCGAGCGACATGAAACGCGCGCGGCCCCTCGCGGTCGGAACGCCAGGCATCTCCCTGTCGCCAACGTCGCCCACTGCCCGCAAGTTGGATATCGCGATGACGAGCCCCACGATCGCGATGATCCCGAGCACGACCGCAACGACGTCCTGCGTAATCCCGGCGTGGGCTACTCCGGTGGGTGGATCACGATCGCAGGCACGCGCCACGAGGAAGTAGCCAAGGAGCTCGGCCACCGACCATGCAGCCGGAGCGAGGAGCACACCGGCCCAAAGACGCCCATTCGCGACGGGCGGCTCTTCCTGCTGCGGAAGGCTCGACGTTGCGGTGGCCATCGTCAGAACCGAGGTGAGAGATACAGCGACGTCAGGATCACGAGCCACACCACGTCGACGAAATGCCAGTAGAGCGATGACACTTTGATGACGATGGGACGTTCCGGCTCGATCCGACCGAGCGAGTCGCGGAGCAGCGTGTAAAGCAGGAGGAGCAGTCCGAACGCGACGTGCGCGCCGTGGAAGCCCGTGATCGTATAGAACGTCGACGCGTACGCGTTCGACATCGGGGACATGGTCCGCAGCTTCTCGCGGTACTCGAGCGTCTGGAAGGTGAGAAAGCCGGCGCCTAACAGCACCGTCGCCCCCGTCAGCAGGCGGTACGCCGCGCGACGTCCGTGCTCGCGCAGCTTTTCCGCGACGACCAGCACGATGCTGCTCGAGATGAGGAGGGCCGTCATGATCAGCGGCTTCTCGAGCTTCGGAAGCTCGAAGCCGGCCGGCGGCCACGACAGGTTCGAGACGCCGAGGTAGAAGTAGGCGGCGATGAAGTACGCGAACAGCGCGGCCTCGGACGCACAGACGAGCACCATTGCCCACCAGCCGACTTCCTGGCTCGGCTTCCACACTGGCGGGAGGAGGTGCTCGGAGCGCAGTTCGGCGGCCGTCATACTTCCGTCTCCGCAACCTTGGACTGCAGCGGCCACATCCAGCGTGCCGCGCCGAACAGCGTTGTCGCGAGCGCAATGCCGAACAGCCAATACGAGCGAATGAGCAGGGCCGAGAAGGTGACGAGGAGCGTGACGGACGTCGCCACGGCCCAGTAGTTCTCGTGGGGCAGCTCGATCGGGCGCTGGAGCTCAGCGTCGAGCGCCGACGTGCGTGGCGTTAGGCGCGCTTCGTCGAAGGCCGGCCCGGGCGTGACGCCGTTCGTCCACAATGGGTCGCGCGCGCTCACGATCGGCATCTGCGCGAAGTTGTAGTCCTCGGGCGGCGACTCGGCCAACCACTCGAGCGTTCCGGCGCCCCAAGGGTTCGGCCCGGCGATGTGACCCGCAACGCGGCTCTGGATGACGTTCCACAGCGTTACCACGAATCCGACCGCGAACACGTACGCGCCGATCGTCGAGAGGAGGTTGGCGGTATCGAGGCCCGGGCTCGACGCGTAGGTGTAAACCCGCCGCGTCATGCCGAGCATCCCGCTCACGTGCATCGGGAAGAACGCGAGGTTGAAGCCGATGAACAGGAGCGCGAAGCTCAGCTTCCCGAGCCGCTCGTCGAGCATGCGGCCGTACATCTTCGGGTACCAATAGTAGATCCCCGCGAGGACGCCGAAGAGCGTGCCGCCCGCCAGCACATAATGGATGTGTGCGACGACGAAGTACGTGTCGGTCACCTGCCAGTCGAACGGGACCGCCGCGGTCATGACACCGCTGATGCCCCCGATCACGAACTGCACGATGAACGCGATCGCGAACAACATGGACGTGGTGTACACCACGCGACCGTAGTACATGGTCGCGAGCCACGCGAAGATCTGAACCGCGCTCGGGATCGAGACGGTGATGCTCGCGGCACCGAAGAACGTCATGGAGAGCTGCGGCAGTCCCGTGGCGAACATGTGGTGGACCCAGACGCCGAACCCGACCAAACCAGTGGTGACCGTCGAGAGGGCGACGAACGTGTGACCCACCATCGGGCGTCGAGAGAACGTGGGGAACACCATCGCCAGCATGCCGGTCGCCGGCAGGAACACGATGTACACCCACGGGTGCCCGAACACCCAGAACAGGTGTTGCCAGAGCATCGCGTTCCCGCCGAACTGCGGGTCGAAGAACACGAAGTGCCAGTGTCGCTCGAGCTCGAGGAAGATGAGCGCCGCCGAGAGCGCCGGCATCGCGAAGACTACCGACACCGACATGGTGAGGGAGCTCCAGAGAAACAGCGGCATGCGGTCGATCGACATGCCTGGCGCGCGGAGCTTCGCGATCGTGACGATGGAATTGATCGCGCCGACCGTCGTGGAGATACCGAGGAAGAGCAGGCCCAGACCGTAGAAGTCGATGTTGGGGCCGGAGTTGTACAGCGGCCCCGAAAGCGGCGTGTAGTTGAACCACCCGGCGTTGGGGGCGGCTCCCAGAAGGAAGCTCGTATAGATGAAGATGCCCGCGAGCAGGAAAACGAAATAGCTGAAGCTGTTGAGGCGCGGGAACGCCAGCTCGCGGGCGCCGATCATGAGCGGCGTTAGGTAGAAGCTGAAGCCCGAGAGCACCGGCTGGACGAACAGGAACATCATCGTCACGCCGTGCATCGTGAAGAGCTGGTTGTACGCTTCGGGCGTGAGGAGCCGCGCGTCCGGTCGCGCGAGCTGGGCGCGGATGATCGCCGCCTCGATGCCGCCGAGCGCGAAGAACACGAACGCGGTGGTGATGTAGCGCTTGCCCAGGGTCTTGTGGTCGACCGTCGAGAGCCAGGAGAGGATCGACCGTGGCGGCGGCCAGAGGCGCGTTAGGCGCTCGGTTGTCGCGGTGCTGGCGGTGTCGACGTACTCGCTGACCAGTCCCACATGTCCTCCGAATCGACGATTCGTCGATTTCCGAATGTCGCGGAGCCGACATTGCAAAGCATGTTCCGTGACATGCCACGAGACGCGGATGCGGGCATTGAGGAAAGACAGAGATCGAGCAGCGCGGGTCGACACATCGTCAGCGAGGTGACGGTTGCTGAATCACATCCTCCGGTCGCTCCCTGACCAACAGTACCGCGCGCTTCGCGCGGAGCTCGAAGCGATCACCGTTGTCGCGGGGCAGATCATCTATGAGCCGGGGCATGTCGTCTCGCACGCGTACTTTCCCGAGGACAGCGTCATCTCCCACGTGTGCTGTCCAACGATCGGCAGCGCGGTGGAGGTCGCCATGGTCGGCCGTGAAGGCATTGCCGGGCATGCTCCGCTGCTTGGCGTCCCAACGACCGTCACCCGCGTTCTGGTCCAGGTGCCCGGACGGGCCTGGCGCGTGAACGTCGGTGCGCTTCGCGATTTAGTAGCAGAAAGCGAACCATTCCGGTTGGCGGTCACCCGGTTCTCGCAGGCGCTGTTCGATCAGGTAGCGTTGTGCGCCGCGTGCAACATCGGGCATACGCCGTTCGAGCGGTGCGCTCGGTGGATGCTCATGATCCACGACCGGGTCGAGGCGCGCGACTTCTCGGTCACGCAGGAGTTCCTCGCCTACATGCTCGGCACGAGCCGCCAGACGGTGTCGGTGGTCGCGCGGCAACTCCAGACCAAGCGGCTCATCGAGTACAGTCGCGGTCGCGTGGCGGTGGTGGATCGCCGCGGGCTCGAGCGTGTGGCGTGCCGCTGCTACCGCTCGATCTCGGAGCGCCTTGCGTTCGTGCTGCCGACTCCCGACGGTCATTCCCTTTCTCTTGACAATCGAGAGTAAGCGCCGCATTCTACTCTCGACCGTCGAGAGGAGCCGCCGGTGGCCGGGGAACTCATTCAGGGTACGCTCGACATGCTCGTGCTCAAGTCGCTTCAGGTCGAGCCGATGCATGGCTGGGGCATCACCGAACGGATCGAGCAGTGGTCCGGCGGCGTGCTCCAGATCAACCAGGGATCCCTGTACCCAGCCCTTCACCGCCTAACGCGTGACGGGCTCATCACATCATCGTGGCGCGTGACCGAGAACAGCCGGCGCGCGCGGTACTACGCGCTGACCGCCGCCGGCCGGCGCGCCCTCTCCAACGAGCAGACGAGCTGGGAGCGTCTCTCCGAGGCCGTGAATCTCATCATGCGCATGACGCCCGGCTGACGCCGGCGAGGGAGGCGACGGCATGTCGCTGAAAGGCTGGCTCCGCGCGGCGCGAAGCACGGGTCGCCTCGCCACGGGTTTCATCGACAGGCAACGCCAGGACGCGGAGCTCGATGAAGAGCTCGACTTCCACATCGCTCAGGCAACTGAACGGAACGCGCGGCGTGGCATGTCGCCCGACGAAGCCCGGAGAGCAGCGCTCGCCACGCTCGGCGGGCGCACGCACTGGATCGAACAGACGCGCGACGAGCAACGCAGCCGACCGCTCGAGGATTTCGCGCGCGACGTTCGCTACGGCGCGAGCACGCTCCGTCGCAGCCCCGGGTTCGCGGTCAGTGCCGTGCTCACCATAGCGCTCGCGATCGCCGCGACCGCCACCGTCTTCAGCTTCGTCAACACCGTCTACCTTCGCCCGCTGAGTGTCCCCGAAGGGCACCGTCTCGTCAGGGTCTACGGCGCCGATCGCCCGGAGCTCGACGTCCAGCTCGGCTTCCCGGCATACCAGGCGCTCCGAGCGCGCGCCCGCTCGTTCGACCTCATTGCGGCCCACTATTCTACCGCGCCGCTCTACCTAACGAGTCGCAACGAAGCGTCCGAAGTGCTCGGCGCGGTTGTTTCGGCCGACTACTTCCCGATGCTGGGCGTTCGTCCCCTGCTGGGGCGGTTCTTCGGCCGCGACGAGGATGCCGTGCCCGATCGTGATGCGGTCGCCGTCATCAGCTACGGGCTCTGGCAGAGCCGCTTCGGCGGCGATCAAGGTGTCATCGGCGAGCGCGTCACGATCAACACGCGCGAGTTCACAGTCATCGGGGTGGCGCCTCAGTGGTTCGAGGGTGTCACCAGCGGCTGGATCAACGAGCTGTGGATTCCCGCCATGATGCTCCACGCGGGCTACCGATGGTGCGACGCATTGCAGCGGACGTGCCCGATCACGTCCGTGATGGCCCGCCTCGCGCCCGGTGCATCGTTAGGGTCGGCCCGGGCAGAGCTGTCGGGGCTGCGGCAGACCGTGCTCGACGCGACGGACCCGGCCGACTCGATTCACACGATCGCCGTGACCGCCGCGATCGGTGTGCCGATGTCGCAGCAGCGTGATTACGCGCGACTCAGCACGCTGCTCGCCGCGATCGCCGTCGTGCTCATGGCAGTCGCATGCGCAAACCTGAGCGGCCTTCTGCTGGCCCGCGGTTTCGCGCGCCACCGAGAGCTCGCTCTCCGGTGCTCACTCGGCGCAAGCCGTTGGCGCCTCGCCCGGCAACTCCTTGCCGAGAGTGGAATCATCGGCGTGCTCGGGAGTGCGATCGGCGTGGTGATTTCTTTCTGGACGTCCCGCGCGCTCGTGGACTTCTTCGCCGCCGATAACGAGGGCTATATCCATCGTCTGGTCGTTTCGCTCGACTGGCGTGTGACGGCGTTCTGCGCGGCGATCACGATCGTCACGGTGCTGCTGTTCGGCCTCATGCCGGCAATGCGGGTCGCACGTGTCGATCCGGCGGAGGCACTCAAGAGTGGGAGCGGGAGCCCCGCTCGAAGCCGGGTCAGGAGCGTGCTCGTTGCGGGGCAGATGATGCTCTCGCTCTCGTTGCTCGTCGCGGCCGGTTTGCTGACGCGCAGCTTCGCGCGGGTGATGGCGAGCGGGAGTCTCGACTCGCCTCATCTCGCTCAACTACGCCTGCGGCCGCGCCTCGTCGGATACACGCCGGACCGGGCGAAGGAGTATCTCGCGCGTGCGATCGAGTCGATTCGTCGGGTACCGGGTGTGGTCGATGCCGTGCCCGTGCGCGGGTCGATTGTGCGGCAGGCGACCGAGACGGTTCCCGTCTCGCTTCCGGGCGAGCCCGCGGGGAACAGCCGTAATAGACCCGGGGTCGACTACTTCGACATTGGGCCGAGGTATTTCGCGACGCTCGGGGTGTCGGTGCTGGCGGGCCGCGAGTTTTCGACCCGCGATACACCGGAATCACCTCCGGTCGCAATGGTGAACGAAGCGATGGCGCAGCGGCTCTGGTCGTCGATCAACGTCGTCGGGCGAACGATCACCCTGGGCGGCAAGCCATTTCAGATCGTAGGCGTCGTCGGGAATTACCGCACGCATCGCTCCTGTGAATCACCGCCGGCGACCGCGTACGTCGCGTTCTGGCAGAACAGCTTCGAGCCGCAGATCGACGCGCGTGTCGCGATCAGGGTGCAGGGTGATCCCGCGAAGCTCTTCACGCCGATCCGGCGGGCGCTGGAGGCGGTGGACGTCGCCGTTCCGGTGACCGAGATGATCACCATGGACGCGCAGCGACGTTCGACGTACACGGAAGTCCGGCTCGGTGGGGCCGTTCTCTCCGTTGGCGCGGCGCTGGCGCTCTTCCTGAGCGCGGTCGGGCTCTACGGGGTCGTATCGTTCGTCGTCGCGCGGCGAGCCAAGGAGGTCGGGATCAGGCTGGCCGTCGGCGCTCGCCCCGTAGAGGTGGTCGGGCTGTTCGTTAGGCAGGGGCTTCGCCCGATATGGGTTGGCGCGGCGCTCGGTCTGGCCTCGAGTATCGCGCTGGCGCCGCTGCTGGCACGGTGGCTCTTCGGTATCGCTCCGGTGGATGTCCCGACGATTGCGGGCGCGCTGGTGACGGTGATCGTGGTGGCGGTCATCGCTACCGTCGTCCCGGCCAGTCGGGCCGCTCGCGCCGACCCAGCGATCGTGTTTCGCACCGATTGATAACCGGGGTCAGAGTCGAATTTCATCATTTCGACGCGTTTGGTGATAGCCCGAACGCACGAGTGGGCAACCGAACGATGAAAGTCGACTCTGACCCCATTAGTGGTCGTCTCCGTCGGCCACAGCCTTGCTGGCGCCGGTGTACGCGTTGGCGGCGCCTTCGCGATAGACGAGCGTCCCGCCGCTGTGTCCCACCTGAACTCCTGCCACGACGAGGCCGAGTGCTCCCGCCGCAGAGACGAGCCGAGCAGCGCGGCCGATGTTGCCGCGTACGAATCCCGCCGCCGTTACGAGCATGAGCACTCCAGACAGGACCAGAAAGCGTTCGGCAGCCTCCTCATGATCGTGGAGGACACCACGTGCGACCACTCGCTCCACGCGGTCCTCCTGTGACTCGCCGGTCTGCGTTGCGACCCATGCGCTCAGGGCGAGCGAAGCGGCGGATACGGACACAAGGAGATCGCCGCGCTCACGGCCCGGAGCGAGCGGACGGTGCGTCAGCACGCGGGAGTCGTTTACGACAAAGCGGGGATTGCCGGCCGGGCCGAGCTCGCGGCGTTTTTTCTCAACGATCTCATGGCGCCGGAAAAACCGGCGCGCTCCGGTGT
>Ga0136846_1234113_pt1 | contig 23936 bp, 21 predicted proteins | sample HopSoiMetagenom2_FD_96841 | JGI IMG/M metagenome (GOLD analysis project Ga0136846, IMG submission 96841) | Grasslands soil microbial communities from Hopland, California, USA - 2 Assembly 2016 (version 4) | ecosystem: Environmental > Terrestrial > Soil > Grasslands | place: USA: Hopland... | reverse complement strand
TACTTGAAGGAGAGATATGTCAGATACACCAACACCAACATCCACCGTCGGAGGACACGATCGGCACGACCGCGGTCCACGCCGCGATTCGCGTCCTGGAGGCGGTCCCGGTGGAGGCCGCGAAGGCGGCCGGAAATTTTTCCGCCGTAAGAAGGTCTGCAAGTTCTGCGTGGAGAAGATCGACTCCATTAACTACAAGGACGTGCGCCTGCTCTCAGGCTTTGTTGCCGAGCGCGGCAAGATCGTTCCACGGCGTTTGACTGGGGTTTGCACGCCGCACCAGCGTCGTCTGAGCGCAGCTATCAAACAGGCCCGTAACATTGCACTCTTACCGTTCGCTGCGCGGTTTTAGCTAGCTGCCGCCTGCTCGCTACTGGCTGCTAGTTGCTGCTGAGCGAGTGGATGTACAACGGAGTGCCATTCTTTTAAAGCATTGCTCTGGTGTTTTGGCTAGCAGCCAGCAGCAGCTAGAAAGGTTTTCATGGAAGTCATTCTGAAAGAAGATGTAGAAAAGCTCGGCCACCGTGGCGACATCGTGAAGGTCGCCGAAGGCTTCGGTCGTAATTTCCTGCTGCCACGCAAGCTCGCCATCGAAGCCGATAAGGCGAATAAAGCGGTGATCAGCCAGATGAAGGCAGCGGCTGTACGCAAGTCGGCGAAGGAAAAGACTGGAGCTGAAGCGCTCGCGCAGCAACTCAACGAAGTACAGCTCACTTTCGAGCGAAAGACAGGCGAGAAAGATCACCTGTTTGGCTCAGTCACATCGTCCGATGTCGCAACTGCTCTGGAGAATAAGGGCTTCAAGATCGATCGTCGCAAGATTCATCTCGACGAGCCGCTCAAGTCACTTGGCGAGTTCCACGTCCCGGTCAAGCTGCATCGCGAAGTGACTGCGCACGTGAAGGTCACCGTTGGACGTGAGGGCGGCGAAGCTGGGGCTTAATCTCGAATCGGGTAATTGGGAAAATCGGGTAATTGAGTAATTCGAAAAGCCTTGCTGCCTTTCGACTATTGCTGAGGCGTCGAAGGCGTGCTCGGCTTCTGTTCGCTGCTCTCGCGGGCTTGCTGCTGGGGATGTGGACGAGTCTGATCTGCGGGCGCCGGTGGCACTGCGCTACCCATTTGAGTGTTCTCAGGCGTGGCTTGTTCTGGGACACTGCGTCGATTCGCAGTCTCCGGCCCTCCTCCCGAAGCCGTTTTCACTTCGTTCGCCGTCTGCTCTGAGCGGGATGCGTTGGCCTCAGGCGCAGCTTGGTGATTGCAAGCAATTGCAAAACTCATCACTGAAGTGAGTGCAGCGATTCTGATAGCAGTCATAAGTTCTTCTTTCTCGGTACGGCTTCCGACTGTGTGAGATGGGCCGCTATTGGACCGAAGATGGCTAGAGGAAGCCCGTAGAATCCTCAGTTTAAACAGAGGAACCGAGCGCCGGACGAGGGACGTCCGGCGCTCCGCTGATTCGCTGTTACTGCTGATTTACCTGAAGCAATAATTGAGTACCGCTATCGAGCTTCACGTTTTTGCCGGTCGATGTGATGACGGACGCTTGCGTTGCATTGGAAGCAGCGCTGCTGAGTTGCAATCCATTCAGCCCGATCACCCCTTGACTCTGTGACGTGAGCTGACCGCTTGCGCCCCGCGTTGTGCCGCTCACTGCCCCACCGGCAGTAGCGCCTGCGCTTCCAACGGTGTTGCCAACTCCGTTTGCCGCTCCGCCCGCAGTGTTCCCGACTGTATTGGTTGCTCCCCCTACAGCGCTGCCGGCACCGCCAAGCAGTCCACCACCGCCGTGACCTGTGGCTCCAGCTCCGCTCCCAAGCGACGAATCGGTGGCGCTGCCAAGGCTGTCATCACCCATTGACGCTGACGTGCTGTTGGTTGCGGCGGCGATCGCCTTGATGCTGGCGTTCAGGGGTACGTTTTGTCCGTTGCGCAGCACAGCACGATCGAAAGCGATACCGAGCGCAGATTCCGAATCTCCTTTAGCCTTCGCCTTCGCGTCGGTGACATGGCCTATGAGACGAGAACCGCGCGGAATCACTACGCCAGACTCGGATCGTACATCCTGAGTTGTCTTGGCCGTGATTTCGTCGCCGGGCTTGGCTTTCCGCGCATCTACCGGCCTGCTCAGTGCCGCAGGAATGGTTGTGCCCGCTGCCAAGCTTCCGCTGCCGCTCGCACTCGTACTCACGGAATTTCCGTTCACCGAGGCTGCACTGTCGCTGCCCGCGGTGCCGCTTGCTTCGGTGCTTGTCTGTCGGTTTCTGCGATTCGCATGAGCGCTGCTGTCTATTGAGGCGTTGGAATTCACGTTCGCGTTTGTCTGACCGGCTTGCACGCCCGTACTGCTACTCGCTGAGCCGCTCGCTTGCCCTTCTGTTTGAGCTGCCATCCCCAAAGTGACGAGACTGGCAGCGGCTACTAAAACTAACAATAGTTTCATTGGATCGATTTCTCCTTACTGACTCGGAAAGATGAAACGAGGGCGCCGCAGCTACTTGGCTGCGCGCTCGCTTACGTTGTGGCTCGACTCCGTGTTGATCATCTGCATCGAGGTTACGGAATATTCCCGCTCTTTGCCATCAAGCTCGGGGACCGCCAGCAGCAACTTGTCCTTCTTAATTCGGAACTGAGCGCGTTCTCCCACTGGGAGCAGTACGGGGTGCTTCTCATCGCGCGGACGAATGCGATACATCACCTTGTCGGTCTTTAGAACGTACTCCTGGCAAAGCAGCTCGCGAGACTTCTTGTGGGCTCCGTCTGTGCCGAGGATTTCGCCGGCAAAACTCTTGCCGCTATTCTCGTCGATACCACAAGTGACAGCGTCCATATTGGAGATCATCCCCGTCTGGTGGAATACGGGTTCATCTTTAGCAAAGGCCAGCGAACTGCACACTAGAATCACACAAATTGAAAAGGTTGACTTCATGGCGCCTCCTGATGACCAGCTGTAGATGCAGTCGCGATGCCACATTCAGATAACGTCGCAAAATCGGAGTACCTGGCCATTTTTCAGAGACTTACGCCCAGTAATGCGAAATTGGACGATGGCCAGCGGTAACCGGGAAAATCTACCAGCAAAATGTAGAAAGGAAAGCGCCGTTACAGCAGCTGCACGGCAGGCGTAAAGGTTGCCTGACGAAGCAATACGGGCAGATTACTTCGGACAGATTGACAGGATGCTGCCGGACTCACTTCCTCCCTGATCCGCTCCCGCGCTTTCCAGTCTGTTGCTCTTTGCTGTTCTCCAACACTCGGATTTGCTCAATCGTCTGGTCGGCCTCCTTCTTGGCGCCTATTTCCAAGTACACGCGGGCCAACCCTCGAAGAGGATCCACTTCCTGCGGACGGAGTTTTGCCGCCTCGCGGTAGAAGAGCAGCGCATTCCGCGGTTGCTTATCCTTTTCGTAAATGCTGCCTAGAGCTAGTTGAGCCTCGTACAGCTGAGGCTCGATCTCTACTGCCTTGCGGTAATGTTCGATTGCTTGTTTGTCGTCGTTCAAGACCTGCAGGGCCCGCCCACAATACACTTGCCCATAGCCATTGCGCGGCTGCAACGGCAAGGTTCGCGTGAGCAACTCTAACGCGCCACTGGCGTCGCCTTCTTTCAACTCGATCATCGCGAGCCGGTTGACCGCGAATTCATTTGTTGGATCTTGCGATATCAACTGCCGCAGGTAAGTGGCGGCTTCCGTATCTTTCGCCTCATAAATGGATATCTCGGCCAACACCTCGAGAACATCGGGACGATCACGAAGGTGGCGCTGCGCAGTGCGCGCCTCCTTCTCTGCATTTTGATAATCGCCAGTCTGCATCTGCATCACGGCATGTTGCAGATGGAGTTCAGGCTCTCCGCGTTTTTGTACATACATCGCGATTGGGACCATCAACGCGAACGGCGCAATCAGGCAAATCTGTCGCAATGGACGTTGCACCGTGTAGTCCGCCCGCCGCGTAAGACTGAGCAGCAGGCCCATAAACAGTCCGCAGGTCAGACCTCCAAGGTGCGCCGCATTATCGATGCGGGGAAGAATCCCGATGAGCAGTGTGAGAACCGCTCCCTGAACCAGGCTGCGGATTGTAGAGCGCAGAACTTCTTTCGGCAGTGGAAGCCGAGCAAACTTGAGCACACTGAGGAGTGCCCCCAGGATTCCCATCAGAGCGCCCGATGCTCCTGCACCGGCCACCAGCGGGTTCCAGTAGAGGCTCGCGAGCGATCCGGCGATTGCACATACGAGGTAAATTCCTACATATAGAGGAGCTCCCAGCACAGCTTCGGCAAGCGTTCCGAGCACCCACAATGCCCACATATTCATGACCAAGTGGGTAACACCAATATGAATAAACGCTGCTGTGATGATTCGCCACCACTGGTTGTGCAGAATGATCTGCTCCCCGGAAACCCCTCCCCAGCGAATCAGTTGGTCCGTCGTGGGCCCTGATGGGGAGACGTGTCCAACCAGCATTGCCACGAATACCAGGATGTTGAGCGCGATGAAGATCGTGGTTGCAGGGAAGCGGCGGAAGTGAGCAGCAATAGAAGGGCGCGGCGCCGGCTTGCGTGTTGCGTCCGCTGCACAGTGGGGGCAAAACAGTTGCCCGTCTTGCGTGAGCTGCAAGTCGTGGCCGCAGCTTGGGCATTCAGCCAATAGCTCGCCTCGGACCCATGATAGCTGAATGCAATTTTGTCCTGAATCCCATGACACGTCCCGGCTGAACTCTTAAAATTGGTTTATCTCAGCTGCGGGGACATTGCTTGCCACACACCGATACGCTCGAAGTTCCGTCAAAGGCCACAGCAGAACAGGTCAAGCCGGTTCGGCGCGCCATTCTCAGCGTCACCGACAAAACAGGTTTGGCGCAATTTGCTCGCGAATTGGAAAAGTCCGAGGTGGAGTTGGTCTCAACTGGGGGCACCGCTAAGCTGCTACGCGAGGCTGGAATCCGCGTAAAGGACATCTCGGAGCTCACCGGGTTTCCCGAGATGCTCGACGGCCGTGTGAAAACGCTTCACCCGAAGGTCCACGGAGGCATCCTGCACGTCCGCGATAACGCTGCGCATCGCAACGCGGTGAACGAGCACGACATTCCCGCAATCGACATGGTTGTGGTGAATCTATACGCATTTGAGAAGACCGCCGCACGGCCGGATGTCGGCTTTGAAGAACTCATCGAGAACATCGACATCGGCGGGCCCTCGATGCTGCGCTCTGCCGCCAAGAATTTTCATGATGTCGCCGTCGTAACTTCGCCGTCGGACTACGAGAGCGTTGCCGATGAACTAAGGACTTCCGGCGGGCTCTCGTTGGCGACGAAGTGGCGTTTAGCAAAGAAGGCATTTGCCACAACTGCTGCCTACGACAGCGCAATTGCCTCGGCACTGGAATCCATCGCTGTTGCCGGGGAACTCTCGTCCAGCAATACCAAGTTCCCGCACACGTTGCGCCTTTCGTTTTCAAAGCTGAACGACTTACGCTACGGCGAGAACCCCCACCAGAGAGCCGCCGTTTACTCCGACGGCTCGAATCTGGGGATCGCCAATGCTCGACAACTACAGGGCAAGGAGCTGTCCTACAACAATCTTGTCGATCTCGATGCAGCCTGGGAACTCTGCCGCGAATTTGACGAGCCGATGTGCGCAATCATCAAGCACACCAATCCCTGTGGCGCGGCTACCGGGGTGGACCTAGTGACGGCTTATAAGCGCGCGCTTGAAGCAGACCCGGTATCGGCATTCGGCGGCGTGATCGGGATCAACCGCGAGATCGATGAAGCTGCGGCCGACGAAATTTCCAAGCTGTTTGTCGAAGCTATTGCCGCGCCCGCGTATTCTCCGGGAGCCCTTCTACGCTTCGCTGCGAAGAAGAATCTTCGCTTGCTCGAGGTGAAACCCGCTCAGGCTAGGGCAGTGCTCAAGCAGGTCTCGGGCGGCATGCTGCTCCAGGACGCTGATGTGCGCCCGCTCGCCCCTGGTGATTTGAAGGTTGTCAGCAAACGTCAGCCCCACGATGACGAGCTAGCAGCTATGTTGTTCGCGTGGAAGGTCTGCAAGCATGTGAAGTCCAACGCAATCGTATATGCACGCAATGGCCACACTGTTGGAGTCGGCGCAGGACAGATGAGCCGCGTAGACTCCTGCAAAATCGGAGCCGCCAAAGCCGTACTGCCTCTAAAGGGAACCGTAGCTGCTTCCGATGCTTTCTTCCCCTTTCCGGATGGAGTGGAGGAGATTGCCCGAGCTGGCGCCACTGCAATCATCCAGCCCGGCGGGTCAGTCCGCGATAATGAGGTGATAGAGGTCGCTGACCGTTTGGGACTAGCAATGGTATTCACCGGTGTACGTCACTTCCGTCACTAGGACCTGAGTCCTGCCGCGGTTCTCGGGCGTACAATCTAAAAGGCGTATATCTGCATTCGCACGGGCTTCATGGAGCGAGTAGTCCTGCATCAAAATAAGTGCAGATGCGAGAGTTGTCGCCTGCGCATCCAATATTCGGGAGTGAAGCTTCCTCAATCTCTGACCACATGATAAGTCTTGGCATACGTCTGCTTTCTTTCGTCCTTGTTAACGCGTTGATCTCCTTCGGTCAGACTCCCGCAAATCAGGTTCCTGGTACTGCGCCGCCCACGACGCCAGCCGCGCAAACTCCAGGTACAGCGCCCACGAACCAAAGCCCTAAGCCTGACACGGTTGCTCCTCCTGCCAAAGGAGCTCAGGCCGCGGGCACGTCGACGGGAGGCAAGCAGGCGACCGACAGTACTCCGGCGGAGAAGCGCGATCGCGCGCAAGCCTACTATCACTATGCTCTGGCGCACATGTATGAGGAGATGGTCTCGGTCTACGGCCATTCCGAGTATTCCAGCAAAGCTATCGATGAATACAAGCTGGCACTGCAGAACGATCCTGGATCGGAACAGCTAAACGCCGGCCTAGCCGAGCTTTACTTCAAAACCGGCCATATCCGCGATGCCGTCACGGAATCGCAGGAGATCATCAAACGCGATCCCAACAACCTCGATGCCCGCAAACTGCTCGGCAGGATTTATCTGCGCTCTATCGGGGACATGAGCGGGGGAGCGCAGTCTTCGGAAGTACTGAAGCTTGCGATTGAGCAGTTCAGCGAAATCGTAAAGCTCGAGCCCGACAAGGTTGACGATCACCTCCTTCTAGGCCGCCTTTACATCATCAACAAGGATTACCTCAAGGCTGAAGGCGAATTCAAAGCCGCACGCCAGATCCAACCCGATTCGGAAGAAGCGATCATCAATCTCGCTTATCTCTATAACGAAGAGGGTGATACCAAGAAAGCAGTTGAGGTCCTGCAGTCGCTCCCAGAAGCGCAACGAAGCGGCAAGCTGTATGCCGTGCTGGGATACACCTTCGAGCAGCAAAAGGAGTTCAAGCGGGCCATCACTGCCTACCAGCACGCGCTCGATCAGGACAAGGACAACCTCGACGCGCTACGCGGCCTGGCAAATAGTCTGCTCGGCGACAACCAGGTCGATGCAGCGCTGGCGCAGTACAAGCTGGTTGCGGATGCCGATCCGCAGGATGCGCAAGCGTATCTGCGCATGAGCGAGATCTACCGCCGTCAAGGGAAGTACAACGAGGCAATGGCAACGCTTAAGAAAGCCGAAGCCTTGGTGCAGGATTCCCTTGAGGTGCCTTACAACGAAGCGCTGATTGACGAGGCGCAAGGCAAGTTTGATGAGGCCATTCAGATTCTTCAAGGTCTGGTGGAGAAGAGCGCGAAACCCGTTTCGACACTGAGCAGCAACGAGCGCAACAATCGCTCCGTGTTTCTGGAGCGCTTGGGGACTATCTATCGCGAGACAGGCAGGAATCAGCAGGCGATCGAGACCTTCCGCAAGATGATCGAACTCGGCGATGAGAGCGCGGAACGTGGTTACAGCCAGGTCATCGATACGCATCGCGAAGACAAGCAGTGGAACCAGGCCATCACCGTGGCCCAGGACGCGGTGAAGGCGCTGCCGAAAGATCGATCCATGCGCCTCGTGCTGGCACAGCAGCTTGCTGACAATGGCAAAGCCGATGAAGGCATCGCGATGATCAAGGCAGAGCTGAAGGGAACGGCTGAGGATCGCGAAGTGCTTCTCGCCTTGTCACAGATTTACGGGCGCCTGCGCCGCTGGTCGGATGCCGACGACGCTCTCACCAAGGCCGATGCGCTCGCCACCAAGCCGGAAGAAAAGCAGTACGATTTTTTCCTGCGCGGTTCGTACCTCGAACGCCAAAAGAAGTATGAACCTGCGGAAGAGATGTTTCGTAAGGTGCTGGCCACTGACGCGCGTAATGCGATGGCGTTGAATTATCTCGGATACATGCTCGCAGACCGTGGCGTGCGTCTCGAGGAAGCGTTGGGACTCATCAAGAAGGCTGTGCAGGAGGAACCCCAGAACGGCGCATATCTCGACTCCCTCGGTTGGGCATATTTCAAGATGGGCAATTACGATCTCGCCGAAGAAACGCTGCGCAAAGCTATCGAGCACATCAGCAAAGATCCCACTGTGCACGATCATCTGGGAGAGGTTTACGCAAAGACGGGGCGCCTAAAGCTTGCAGCCGCCCAATGGGAGCGCGCGCTCGAAGAGTGGAATCGCTCGTTACCGGCAGATGTCGAAAGCAATGACGTCGCCCGCGTTCAAAAGCAGCTTGAAAGCACGAAGGTAAAGCTGGCAAAGCAGGAAGGCGCGAAGGATTAACGAGAGTAATTAGTCCTGAGCAATCAGTGTTAGTTTTGGGCCCGGCGTCTTGCCGGGCTTCTTATTTGGGACGCATTATCACGTTCACCGCTCCGCGATTTATGCGCTTATCTGTTTGACGTCTATGGCAGAGCGAAGGCTAAAACGTAGTCGCCCTGCTTCGTGCCGAGCTTGCCGTGGCCTCCAGCGCAAATAACCAGGTACTGCTTGCCATTGAGTCCGTAGGTCATGGGAGTCGCCTGTCCGCCGGCCGGGAGTTCGAATTTCCAGAGCTCTTTGCCTGAGTCGGACTCGAACGCGCGTAAATAGTTGTCCATGGTGGCGGCCGTGAACACAAGCCCGCCGGCTGTGGCGAAGGGACCACCGAGCGTGATCGTGCCGGTGTTCACATCGGGAAGAAAGCTGCCCAACGGGACATCCCACGTTTTCTTTCCGGAGAATAGATCGACAGCCACGACTGTGCCCCACGGTGGAGGATTACAGGGAAGCCCGCTTGGCGACAGGAGTGGCGTTCGGAAGATGGCGTAAGGCGCGCCTGCTTGCTTAGCAAATTCCCCGTGGAGACGATCATCGCTAGTTGCCGATTTACGCGCTGCATCAAATTGCTCGCGTGGAATCATCTTTACGAAAATAGCGAGACGATTGGTATCGACGAATAGCAGGTGTCGTTGCGGATCAAACGCAGCGCCGCCCCAGTTAACGCCGCCGACACTGCCCGGAAACACCAGCGTCCCCTGAAGACTTGGAGGCGTGAAAATATCGCCGGCGCGGGCGGCCTTGATTTTGTCAGCGCACCCGGCACGCTCTTCGGGGTTCTTGCCCCAGGCATCCTCAGCAGATAGTTTTTCCGGAACCAACGAAATGGTGGATGCTGGCTGCGTGGGCCAGGAATCCTCGCCGGGAATGTCGCTCTTGGGAACTGGACGCTCCTCAACCGGAAGCAGCGGCGCTCCGGTAAGGCGATTGAGCACGAAGATGCGTCCCATTTTGGTACTGATGGCAAGCGCGGGAGTTCCGTCTCGCCAAGTGAACAGCGTAGGTTGCGAGGCGACATCGTAGTCCCAGAGATCGTGGTGGACGACCTGGAAGCCCCAAACGAATTCTCCGGTAGAGGCGCGGAGAGCAACTACCGAGTTCGCCCATTTGTTATCGCCTTTGCGGATTCCACCGTAATAATCAGGGCTGGCACTGCCGGTCGGAATGAAGAGAAGATCACGGTCGGCATCGACTGAAAGAGTAGACCAGGCGTTCCCAGCTCCTGTGCGCGGTTCGGTTTTTGTTGCCCAAGGAATCGGGTCAAATGACCATCGGAGTTGCCCCGTATGGCAGTCATACGCGCGAACGATACCGCGCTCCAAAGTCACCGCGCGGCCATCGCCGATTGCAGAGCCCGTGATTACGAGATCTTTGACGATCGCAGGGGCGGAGGTCACCTCATAATCGCCAGGATCGCGTAGCCGGACGCCGCTAGTCAGGTCAACTTCGCCATTGGCTCCGAAGTCGGCACAGGGTTTTCCAGTTACGCCGTCCAACGCAATCAGCCGTGCGTCGAGGGTGCCGACGAAGATGCGCAGGGCGCAAGCTTGGGCAGCCTTGGCGGAGGAATCGCGCCAGGCAGAGACACCGCGGGACGTAACTTCAGAAGCGCCATAAGGGAGTTCCAGCTTTGGATCGAACTCCCAGAGCTTGGCCCCAGTCTCCGGATTCAGAGCTATCACGTGATCGTACGGTGTGCTGAGGAACAGTTTGCCGTCAACCAAAATCGGTGTGGCTTCGAATGCAGCCTTGCGATCGAGTTCCTGATCGTGTGGCAAAGCGCCGGTGCGATATGTCCAGAGCACTCGAAGTTGCGTAACGTTATCGCGATTGATCAGCCGCAATGGTGAGTAGCGGGAGCCTCCAGGATCGTTGCCGTAACTTGGCCAACCAGCATCGACCTTCGACTGCGCATGCGCCACGCTGATGACCAACAACAATATCGTGACGAACCGAATCGCAGCAGCAGTGCGTGGCAGGGTTTCATTCTCCATGGGGAGACAGAAGTAACACACCAGCACGACATCAGCAAACCGTGTTGCGAAACAATGCGGTGGAAACGGGAAAGGACTCCTCAATGTCCACCAAGGCGCAGCGGCGAGTGAGTCAGTCCTCGTCAGAAGTGGCAGTTCGGCACCTACTCGCGCATTAATGGGTTTCTGGGCAGCGAAAGACGACGTTCTGGGCGAATTGTCGGCAATTGCAATAGTCCGGTTGTGGCGCTTTTGCTCCTGACCAGATTGTCAGCCGGTGTTGCCCAAAGTTCCTCCTGGAATGAAATCAGGATTGTCCCCGAGCAACATCGGCTAACTGAATCTCTGCCACTGTCAGCTTGCAGCTTCACATTGGCGTCACCAATTGCGCGACAACACTGACGAGCCTAATCACGATCATCATCATCGCGATCGTCACGGAGTGGGAGCATAGCGTGCGTGGAAACGTACTCTGCTACGGTTTGACCCAGCGCGTTTCCGCGTACGCAGGAGGTTCTGTAGTGAATGCCTGCGAATATACGCGCCGAGGTGATCTGGTCAGTAGCATCTTTGAAGCGGCTGAATGTGCGTGTTCCCGGTGCGGAATCGGAGCCAACGCTGAACTCCGTGTCCTCTCCGAATGCCGCCGCCAGAATGAATGCCCCGGCGCCGCTGAAAGTCGTGTGGGCGGACGGATACTCAGGATGAGCGGGCGTGCCTGGACTGATGGCCGCCGAATCCAGGAATGGCCTCCAGGTGGGATCCGCGACGGTTGCAGAATTGTTGTCGAAGTCGCCGTTGCGAATAGCAGTAATTGGGCGCCAGAAAACATAACGGTACTTGCCATCCCAACATGCGATCGAGGCGTCTGTCATCGCCACGTTGAGCAACGCGAAGAGGTGAGCGTTTTGACTAAGTGTCAAGTGGCGTTCCGACGAGAGCTGGGCGGCGATGCGGTTCCAGAATAACGTGGTGTTCCCCGCCCAGAAGAGAGCGATGGCCTGGTGTTCGGCGCGAACTAGATCCGTCCCTGCAGCCCTTAGCTCTCCGTCATTTTTCACTTCGTTGTAGTCGGCAGCGTAGTCTGTTGTGGTCAGTGCGTTCGCATTAGTGTTAACCGCCGCCATGTCTGACGCGTAAGGCGGCGGCACGCGGAATTGAGACGGCCGCGTGAGTACCCAAGGAGTCATGGAGGCCCACTGCGGGTTGACGCCGACCGCGTTCGCAGGCGGAGTTGGCCGCCAGACACCGATGGTGGATGCCGGCGGAGCTGTCGGCAGAGCCGGAAGCAGGCCGAGAACTCCGACGAAAGGAGGTGGCGGTGGTGTGAATCCATCGCGGGAACGAATGGTGAAGATCGTATTTGCGACGGTATCTCCCCACTCGATTCCATTTTGGATCGATTTGCCGCTCTCCAAGCCGGGCAGTGCTGCGAGACCGGCGTTACGCTTGGCCGTCAACGACAGCTCCTGTGCTGGATAGAGCTTTACCAGCATCGTATACGCCGCTTCAATCGCGGCCGCACGCCGCGATGTTCCCTTTGGCGCGTTGGGTTCAACCAGCAACCAGCGATAGTGAGGCTGGATGCCATTTACTGCATCAAACACCGACGCGGATACCATCGCGACTTGTCGTCCGGTCACGAGGGAAGGAGTAGGAGTAACGGCGCCGAGAATGGTGTCATTCATTATTTGTATCCAATCCAGCACCGGGTCGGAAGTTGCACGCGCAGAAACGCCGAGCGAAAGAATGCCTGCGATCAAGATGAACGCGCGGGCTAGTTTAAGGTTGAACAGACTTTTGGAATGCATGGAATCTCCTTGAATAAACGTTGAGTTATTGCTTGCTCCACCGCGCCGTGCTGAACCAGTGGATGTTCATCCCATTTCGGAACTTCGCTTCGATCTTTGCAACTCAGTCAGGTTTCTCGCTCGCGACTCCGGATGTTTTGAGCGCACTCACAAGGCAGTTGCGTCGAAGCAGTCGGCCTGTCAAAACTGGCAGTTTCTCGGGTCTGCAGCGTCAATCCGATGCATCGCATCTGCAGGAATGAGCTGAACAGCGATCGTGCGTGCTTCGACTGCGCCTTCGTTCCGGATGATGTGTACGTGTTCGCCACCGCGGTCGACGAAGCCCATCCCCTCGGTGTGAACGGTAGGCTTGCAGTTGGGATCGTCACCTTCGTACTCCGTTACGGTTCCAGCCGTGACGATGATCAGGCTATGGCCGGGGTGTGTGTGCCAACCTGTGCTTGCTCCCGGTGTCCAGACATTGCTCTGCACGTACAGGTCTGATGATCCCTTTGTCTTCTGCCAAGAGTGCCAGTCACTGCTTTCGTGCTTCTGTGACTTCAAATTCGGAGGAGCAACATCGATTTCCCCAAACCTGCCCTTGGCGATCGTTGTGGCCGCAAAACTGCCATTGGTCTGTGCCGAGATTCTTCCTTCGTAATGGAAGGTCAAGACTGCGATCACGGTGCTGGGCAGCAGCAGCCAAGTCAGCGGTCGCATATCGACCTCCTCATATTTGGGTCCCTGTATGGAAACGCGGGGACACAATCGCGCACGATGATGAGTACGGTCAAACGGTAATGCGCAGAAAATACGCCAATCCTTGCGCGTGCCGTGGAATGCTGTGTTTTACCGCACCAACCGCGCTACAATTCGGGCCACCCCCCGGACCAAATCAGGAGTATGCGATGGGCCAACAGTCTTCTGGCATGCAGCCACCAGTGAAACTGCCGGAAGACCGCCTGGATTCCTGGAAGGAGATCGCGGCCTACCTCAACCGCGACGTGACGACCGTCCAGCGCTGGGAGAAGCGGGAGGCAATGCCGGTTCACCGGCACCTGCACAGCAAGACGGGATCGGTCTACGCTTCCCGGGCAGAGTTGGAGGCATGGGCCCAAAGCCGGAACCTTTCGGCCGCGCAGGAGAATGGAAATAATGGCCTCGCGCCGGACCCAGTTACAGCGGCGGCCCCGGCAACATCGAGCTCCCGCACTCGATGGAAACTAACCTTGGCACTCGCAGCACTGGGACTTGCATTGGCGATCGGCGCAAGCCTTTGGTTTCAGAGAACCGAGTACTTCTGGCGAAATCCCATAGCTGACGCACGATTTCAGACAGTTACCGACTTTGCCGGAGTCGAGCAGGGCGCTGCGGTGTCACGCGATGGCCATTTCGTGGCATTTCTCTCGGACCGTGATGGACGGATGGACGTCTGGGTCACACAGGTCGGGTCAGGACAGTTTCATAATCTGACGCGCGGGGGCGCCCCGGATCTTGCCAATCCAGAGATCCGCAACTTGGGATTCTCACCCGATGGCGCTTTAGTCACGTTTTGGGCCCGCAAGCGAGATGGATCGAGCACCAGTGACATCAGCGTGTGGGCGGTGCCAACGTTGGGCGGACAACCGAAGCCATATTTTGAAGGAGTGGCTGAGTGCGATTGGTCGCAGGACGGCTCCAGACTTGCGTATCACACCCCCGGGCCAGGGGACCCGATGTTCGTGTCAGATAGCAACCTGCGATCCGGGATTCGACCGATCTTCACCGCGCCGGCGGGGATCCACAGCCATTTTCCGTTATGGAGCCCCGACAGCTCATTCATCTACTTCGTCCACGGCTCACTTCCAGACAAATTGGACATCTGGCGCATCCCTTCAGCAGGAGGAACTCCTGAACGGATCACTTCCAACAACGGGTATGTGACGCATCCCGTGCTGCTGGATCGGCGGACGTTGATGTACCTCGCTACCGATCCCGACGGTTCTGGGCCATGGCTCTACAGCATCGACGTGGAGCGCCGCATTCCTCACCGGCTGATCTTTGGTCTGGATCGATATACTTCGCTGGCGGCCAGCGCTGACGGTCGCCGTCTGGTCGCTACACTCGCAACGCCGAAGAGAACGCTGTGGCGTTTGCCGATCGACGATTCACCAGTAGAGGCTTCGGCGGCCTCACAAATCTCCCTGCCGAACAACACGGCTTTGTCGCCGCGATTCGGTCCGGACTATCTTCTTTTTGTTTCCGCGACCGGAGCGAGCGAAAGTGTCTGGAAGCTCGCCGGTGGGGTCAGCACGGAACTGTGGAATGGCCAACAAGCTCAAATCCTCGGCGCGCCGGCAATCGCTCCCGATGGACGTTCTATCGCCTTCTCGGTTCGACAACACGGGCAAGCATTCCTGTACGTGATGCAGTCCGACGGGAGGAACGCGCACGTTGTCGCCGATTCGGTCGACTTGCATGGTACGCCCGCATGGACGCCGGATGGACGATCGCTTACCTCGGGCGTAGAGGATCATGGCGTCCCAATCCTCTACCGCATGCCTCTTGATGGTCGGCCCCCCATTCCTTTTCTACCGGAGTACTCGACTGACCCATCGTGGGCTCCGGACGGCAGCTTCGTCGTCTACTCAGGACCCGACATTGGCACAACATTTTCGGTGAAAGCGGCGACGGCCGAAGCCGCAGCACATCCTCTGCCGCCCCTGACACTCACTCGGGGAGCTCGTCACCTTGTCTTCCTGAATGGAAGACGATCACTGGTGCTGTTGCGAGGAGAGATGGAACACAAGAACCTTTGGCTTGTCGATGTGGAGACTGGCGTCGAGCGACAGTTGACGAATCTTGGCCCCGAGTTCGACATTCGCGACTTCGACATCTCCGCAGACGGTCGAGAAGTTGTCCTCGAACGAGTTCAGGAGCGCTCCGATGTGGTGCTGCTGGATCTGCCCCGACCATGACGAGGGTTGACGCAGGGGTGTCTGTCCGACTGCAAGGCACACCGTTCGTTTGTCTTAATCGTGAGGCCCATCTTCCTCACAATGTCCGTATGGAAATCCTTAGAGCACTGGCTACCTGGCGGTAGAGAGCGGTATTTCAGGGCATGCAGGGTATTTCGCGAGTCTGACAACAGCTTGCGCATCCACCTTGCCGCGGGAGAGAGGGACGAGCGGAACCCACACTACACCTGCTGACAACTGAGAAGTCGCTTACGCTATCCTCAAAGAATGTATGCTCCGTACGCGCTGCATCCGGAAGAATCACGTGGACGGCGTTACCCCGAGCCGCCACATCCCTACCGATCCGACTTCCAGCGCGATCGTGATCGGGTTATCCATTCCCGCGCATTCCGCCGCCTGGAGAACAAGACCCAGGTCTTCACCTACCGCGGCTCCGATCACTTCCGCAACCGTCTTACGCACACCATTGAAGTAGCCCAGATCGCCCGCACAGTTGCATCCGCTCTGGGGTTGAACTCTGACCTCACGGAGACGCTGGCGCTGGTACACGATATCGGACATCCCCCTTTTGGTCACGCCGGCGAGCATGCGCTTGATCGCGAGATGCGGGCCTGCGGCGACATCTTCGACCACAACCTGCACGCCTTGCGCATCGTGGAACATTTCGAATTGCGCTATCCCGAGTTTCGGGGTTTAAACCTGACCTTCGAAGTTCGCGAAGGGATCATCAAGCACTCCCGCGATTGGAACGCGCAAGAGTTTCCCGAACTTGCGGAGTATTTGCTCGATCAGCGTCCTCCCCTCGAGGCGCAGCTCATCGATGTTGCCGACGAGATTGCATACAACGCCGCAGACCTCGACGACGGTGTCGAATCGGGAATCATCTCGATCCAGATGATCCGCGAGCATCTGCCATTCTTTGAGCGCATCTGGAGCGAAGTCGAAAATAGCTACCCCGATGTCCTGGCGAAATTGAAGTTCAGCGAGTGCCTGCGCCGGGTTCTCGATCACATGGTTAGCGATCTTATTCACGCTAGCGGACACCGCATTCGCACCGCACGCATTCATCGAGCGAGCGAGGTTCGCGCCTACCCGCAGCGTTTACTCGGCTTCAGTCCTGAAGTCGAAGTGCAGCGACGGGAGACCAAGGCATTTCTTCATGAAAGACTTTACGACAGTCCCGGGCTCAGCAATGAACGCGTTCGCCTTGAGGAGCTTATCTCTGAGTTGTTCAGGCTCTGGGTCTCGCGCCCAGAAGAACTCCCGCAGAGTTATCAAGAGCAGCTCGCGGAAGAGAAGCCGGAGCGCGTGGTCTGCGACTACATCGCCGGAATGACCGACAGCTTCGTTCTTCGTGAATACGAGCGGGAAAAGACAAACATTCACTCAGCCGTCAGCACTCAGCCTCGCAGCTGAGTTTGTCGTCGGTCCGTTTTAGGTCGCATAACGAGTTCACCTCGAACGCTTGGTGCTCCGAGAAGTCTCCTCACCCCGCATCGCTTACTCCCGAATATGGTGCCGGCAAGCCCAAGGTTCGTCGGTGCTGACGCATGGCGAACTGCTGGTGCGTCTGGAGTTCCAACTCGGAACGTGGGCAGGCTGTGCATAGCAGGATGAATCCTGCCTCGCGATCGGCGGGGAAGTAGGTCACGGCGTCGCTCGAATCGAAGTCGCCGGATTTCAGCAGGCGAGCGGCACACGTAAGGCAGCGGCCCTGATGACAGATCGATGGCAGTTCGATTCCGGAGACATGGGCAGCGTCCCAGATGTGCTGGTCCTCGCCGACTGAGAGTTCACGAGTCGATCCGTCGGGCAGGTGCAAGATGATCCGATGAGATTTTGGGCCCATCTAGTTCGAGGCTACCGGATACACGAGCAGCGATCAATGTGCATGGGAGAGACGCAGCATGCTGCGTCTCTAGATTGCTTCGCACGCGGCTGTGCACGGTTGTTATACAAATCGAAAAGGCGGCCGAAGGGCCGCCTTTTCCAGGTCAAGTCTCGCTCTGGAAACTAGCGAGGATTGCTGGACGCATCGCCGTTCGCCTTCGGAGTATTGGCGCTCGGGTTCTGCGAGTTGGTGTTCGGATTGTTGGTGTTCGGATTGTTGGTGTTCGGATTGTTGGTGTTCGGATTGTCGTTGCTGGACGGGTTGTTTCCCATTCCGCTGGAGTTCGAGTTGCTCGACGCACTGCCTCGACCGCTCACCGTAATGCGGTCGCGCACGCGACGATTGCCGGCGAAGGAGCTGGCAATACGACGCGCCGTCTGCTTCTCTTTCCCACTCTGAACGCTGCCGCTGAGTTCGATCGTGCTCTCAGTGACGTTCACGTTGACGTTGTCGTTGCGCAGCGTGGGTTCATTCTGTAACGCGTTCTGGATTTGGGTCTGCAGCGTAGCCGTGTCGTTCACGCCCACGCCGGTAGTCCCGCCTGCAGTTCCAGCCGTGGCGGCCGTTCCCGTTGTGCCAGCCGCGCCAGTTGCGCTGGTTCCGCCAGTGTTTGCGCCGACGCCGGCGTTCGCGCCGATTGCGCTGGAGCCGGTGCTCGATTGCGTGCTACTGCTGGCTCCGCTTCCACTCGTCGCGCCCGTCACTCCACCAGTGGTGCTGGGCGTGCTGCTAGCCGATTGCGGAGTGCTCGAGGTAGAAGTTTGACCCGCCATGTTTCCGCTGCTTGAGGCGCTGCTCTGCGGAGTGCTCGACGGATTCTCGCTTGCGGACGGAGTCACTGAGGCGTTTGCGCCGGTGCTGCCTGTGCCGGACTGACTCACGCTACCTGACGCGCTAGTGCCTGAAGTGCCTTGGGTGTTCAGGGTTCCGCTCGCGTTGGTGCTCGCGCTTGGAGTGCTACCGCTAACTCCAGCGTTGGCATTTCCGCTTTGCGTGCTAGCTCTGCCGCTTGCGCTTGCAGAGGGGGTAGCTGAGCTGTTCTGAGTTCCACTGGCATTCATGCCTGCCGCCTCGCTCGTGTTCGGCGTCGTCACAGACGATTCGGAAGCCGTAGTGCTGCCACTGCTGGCGCCCATTGTGCTCGAGGTCTGGTTGCTCGCGCTCGTGCCCGTACCGCTGGCTTGTCCACTGCTCGGGCTGGTTGTTCCCGAAGCGGCGGAACTAGGAGCGGTCGAAGCACTGCTCGAGGATGTCTGCGACGCGTTGGAGCTCATGTCTGAGCTCGAGTTTGGAGCTGCAGTCGAACTCGAAGCGGTGCTCGGCGCCGAACTTGACGAGCTCGTTTGATCGCTCGAAGACGCGCCCGTGCTGGCATTCGTCGGGTTGTTGCTGCTAGCCGAAGTGCCGGCGCTGGTGTTGATGGTCAACTGCTCTTTTACGTGCTTCACCCCGGCGATCGATTTCGCCATTTCCTTGGCGCGCTTCTTGTCGGCTTTCGATGCCACCGTGCCGGTTAGCATGGCGGTGTTTCGGGTGACAGACACCTGCACGTTCGAAAAGGCTGGATCCTGGCTGAACTTGGATTGAAGCTGTTGAGTTAGATCGCTATCGTTGGACGCGCCTTTGGCCGAATCCTTCTTCGATCCGTTCATCGAAGAATCGGAACTGGGATTTTGCCCGGTCCCACTCTGACTGTTAGATGTTGCGCTGTTCTGCGAACTCGGGGATGTCGACGAGTTCGATGTAGTGTCCTGCGCCAGCATGTACGGCATAACCGCCGCAACTAGCAATAGCGCCAGGAAAAAACTTGTTTTCTTCATGGGGAGGCTCCTGGTCCTTAAGGCTCTGAGGTACTTCTGCACACATACGGGGATGCTGCTGAACCTGAGGAGGTTGGCAGCCTAAGGCAGCAGAGTAGCCGGAATCCAGGAATTGGCTAAACTATGGGTGTGCACGCGCATACGCACAGCTCAGCACGTATCTCCAAGCTTCTACGCGTTGCGCTGTTGCTGACGCTGGCCTATATTGCGGTTACGGTCGTCGCCGGAATTAAGGCCCATAGTCTCGCATTGCTATCTGAGGCTGGGCATAACGTCTCCGACTTCCTGGCGCTCCTCCTTTCCTGGGTTGCCGTGTATCTCGGCACTCGCCCTCCAACCGTCAATAAGACCTATGGCTATCATCGCGCCGGGGTGCTGGCGGCCTTTGTAAACGCACTAACCCTGGTGCTGGTGGCTATCTATATTTTTGTCGAGGCCGCACACCGGATGGTCAGCCCGGTTGCCGTACATGCACGGATAATGATCGCAGTCGCTGCTGCCGGCGTCCTCATGAATGGTGTGATCGCCGTGATGTTGCACGGCAGCAGTCACGACGTGAACGTCCGCAGCGCTTTCATTCACATGCTGGGGGACACGCTGTCGACTGCATCGGTGATCCTGGGTGGCTGGGCGATTCTCTGGACTGGGCAGAGTTGGATCGATCCAGCTCTTTCCATCGCCATCGGAGCGCTTATCCTCTGGTCATCATTCGGAATCGTCCGCGAGACCCTCAATATCCTGCTTGAGGGAACGCCTAAGGGGGTCAGCATGGTTGGGCTAGCCGACGCGATCAAGCAGGTAGACGGCGTGCGCGACGTACACGACCTCCACGTGTGGAGCATCGGATCGGAAATGCATGCCCTGTCCTGCCACGTCGCTATCGCCGACATTCCGCCTTCGGCCAGCGAAGCCATCCTGCGCGAAGTGAAGGAGTGCCTGGCACAGCAGTTTCGCATTCATCACACCACCATTCAGTTTGAGCACGAGACTTGCGAGATCGCGCACGGCTGCGTTATGCCGGTGTCCGCGGAAGAAGCTCATCACCGTCATCGGCATTGAAAATCACTTTGCTACTCTGGCCTGTGCTTCCGAAGTACCTCGCTGCACTCGGGTTTGTGGCGGGATCGCTGACTACCCTTTCGTTCATTCCCCAGCTCCTTCGTACCTGGCAGCTGCGAGGAGCCCACGGCATTTCGGGATGGTGGCTGGCGACCTTCATGACGGGGGTAACTCTGTGGCTGTTCTATGGCCTCATGCTGCCGTCGGTTCCGGTGATTGTCGCCAATGCAGCCACCCTGTCATTGACATTGCCGATTCTGGCAATCAAGATCTACTATCGCCGCCGCGCGCAATCAGCAGGCGAAAACGGCCGTTAGCATGCCAGAAAAACTGAGACCCAGTCATTTCTGGCGATTCTCGAATTGTGTTTGGCATCGTCCTGCCGCAATGGTCGTTGTAGGCCTGGTTGCGCGCGAGCTCGCCATCTTCATCGGACATACCTATCGCGTTTCGAAGCTTGAAGGAAGCTTCGGATTCGGGTGGGAGACCGGCCGTATCGCACGGTCTATCGCTTTGGGCGAAGGCTTCAGTTCACCATTTCAGGTTTCGACCGGTTCCACCGCGTGGCTGGCCCCAATCTATCCGTATCTGCTGGCCGCCGTATTCAAGATCTTTGGCGTTTACAGCAGCGCCTCGGCAGTCGTTATCTTGTCGCTCAACTCCATCTTTTCTGCGCTCACTATTCTCGCCGTCTTCCACCTTGCCCGCCGAGTACTTGGGAATCGCGCGGCAATGTGGTGTGGGTGGATCGCGGCGTTGTTCCCCTACGCCTGGTATTGGGCGATCAAGTGGGCTTGGGAGACGAGCCTCGCGACGCTCTTGCTGACATGCCTTTTCCTCCTGTGCCTTCGCATGGCCGGGGTGAAGTGGGTCGACGATGCAAGAGTGGAGTTCACGCCACAAGCGCGCACAACTGAGTGGCTCGTTTTCGGATTATTGTGGGGATTGATTGCTCTCACGAACCCGTCGTTGTTACTGTGGCTGCCGTTCTGCGGGCCATGGCTGCTGATCGCGCAACTAAGATCCGAGCACAGCCGCCGCGTGTTGGGACACGCGTTAGCTGCCGCGGTAGTGTTCACCGCGATGCTTAGCCCTTGGCTGGTCCGAAATTATCGAGTCTTCAATCGCTTCATTCCGCTGCGCGGAAATTTTGGCGTGGAGTTGCGTCTGGGAAATGGCGACAGTGCAGTCGGCCTGAGGACTTTTTGGCTCCATCCCAGCAACAACGATCTCGAGTTGAAGAAATACCAGGAGATGGGCGAAGTCGCCTACGTCGCGATGAAGCGGCGCGAAGCGTTGGAGTTCATCCGGTCGCGTCCGCTGTCATTTGCACGACTCACTATTAATCGCATTATTTACTTCTGGTATGGCACGCCTCGAGATACTGGGTTTGGGTTTCTCACATTAGCCCGAAATATCGGCTTCCTGATTTCGTCGATTCTTGCCCTTGCGGGTCTTTGGGCAATGCGGCGCAGGAGACATCCGGCGACATTTCTCTTCGCCTCTCTCCTGTTTGCCGTACCCCTCATCTACTACGTTACTTTTCCACACCCGCGATATCGTGCTCCAATCGAACCAGAGATGCTGGTGCTAACGGTAGGGCTGTTCCTTGCGGCGGAATCACGCAATCGCGCAGTCCACGGCGCGCAAGCGGTAGTCACGGCTGAGCAAGAACGCTGATGAAGATTGTGCCTTCACGCAAATTCATGGTCGACCAAGCCAAGCCGTTGAGACGACTCTCGATCGTTCTTCCCGTCTATAACGAGAGGGCGACGGTCGTAGCCACTGTGGAGAGAGTACTCCGGGCCATCAGTCCGCTGGAGCGCGAACTCGTGATCGTCGATGACTTTTCGCAGGATGGCACGCGCGAGATCCTTCCCGACCTGGTACGCCGGATGCAGCAGAATTTTGGAGCGCAGGTGCATTTGGTGCTGCATGATTCGAATAAGGGAAAAGGCGCGGCCTTGCGTACGGGGTTTAAGCATGCCACTGGCGACGTCATCCTGGTGCAGGACGCCGACCTCGAATACGATCCTCGCGATTATCCAAGGCTGCTGGAACCGATTCTGGAAGGATTTGCTGATGTCGTATTCGGCAATCGCTTTCATGGCGGCGCCCATAGGGTGCTGTATTTCTGGCACTACGTCAGCAACCAGGTACTGACCTTTTTTTGCAACGTCCTTACCAACGTGAACCTCACGGACATGGAGGTTGGGTACAAAGTATTCCGCCGCGAGATTCTCGACGCCATCGAGTTCCGCAGCAACCGTTTCGGTTTCGAGCCGGAGTTCACCATCAAGGTGGCGCGGCTTGGCTGCCGCATCTACGAAGTTCCAATTCGGTACCATGGACGCACCTACGAAGAAGGCAAGAAGATTACCTGGCGCGATGGCGTCGCCGCCGTGTGGCACATCTTCAGGTTCCGGTTCTTCGAATGAGCGTTGAGCCCTCTAACGTTCGGGTCGGCGTGGTTGGATGCGGCGTCTTTGGACGAAATCACGCTCGAGTTTACCGTCAGCTGGAAGAGGAAAGCGGCAGCGTGAAGTTGGTCGGAGTTGTTGATAAGGATCCCACCCGCGCACGTATGGCAGCGAAAGAGTTTGCAACCGCATCCTTCGACTCGCTTGTCGAGCTCGAGGGAAAGATCGACGCTGCATCTGTGGCAGTGCCGACCGTCGATCATCTTTCCGTTGCCAAGCAACTCATGTCGGCCGGGATCGACGTGCTCATCGAAAAACCCGTTGCTGCCTCGTTCGCCGAAGCTAGCGAATTGATTGATGTCGCCTCAAAGACTAAACGCGTTGCCCAGGTGGGCCATCTGGAACGGTTCAATCCTGCCGTTCTCGCGACTGTGCCGCTGGTCACGCGGCCGATGTTTTTCGAGGTGCATCGCCTCAGCGTATTCACGCCACGATCGCTTGACGTCGATGTTGTAATGGACCTCATGATCCATGATCTCGACGTGGTGCTCTCTTTTGTGAAGGCGCCGGTGCGGGACATTCGCGCAGTTGGGTTACCGGTGATCAGTGACAAGGTGGACATCGCAAACGTGCGCATCGAATTTGAGACAGGTTGCGTGGCCAACTTCACCGCCAGTCGAGTGAGTACGGAGAGAGTTCGCAAGTTGCGCTTCTTCCAGCCGCACCAGTACATCTCGATTGACTACGCACGACAGGACGTGATCAGCATCCGCGTAGACGAACGCGCGGCCGCTGCCCTGATGCGTGGCGACATGCCGGGGGAATCGCAAGGACCGGCTCCCGGCATTGCTGTCAGCAAACCGAAAGCGGAATCACGAGAGCCTTTACGAGCGGAGATCGAAGCGTTTATCCGCGCGGTGCGGGACCGGCAGGCTCCCCCGGTCACTTTGCAGGACGGCCTCAACGCCCTTGCATTGGCGCTCGACATCAATGCCAGCATCGCAGAACATCATCGGCGCGCAGGAATAGGCACGATGTGCTAAGGCAAGTACCTCGCGGATGATTACTCGCAAACACTTGCACTCGGCCCTTACTTCGCACTCAGCAATGTAGACATTCAAGCGCTCATTCCGATTTACAAAGACTAGGTACCCGCTTATATTGGTCAGCAAAATCGAGGCGTTTGCATAACTCTTAGGGTGCTTGCGGCGCCGAGGTAGTACCGTGGAATCCAGTGCTGTGACGGCTGAAAAGTTGAAAGTGGAG
>Ga0136846_1235525_pt1 | contig 23945 bp, 19 predicted proteins | sample HopSoiMetagenom2_FD_96841 | JGI IMG/M metagenome (GOLD analysis project Ga0136846, IMG submission 96841) | Grasslands soil microbial communities from Hopland, California, USA - 2 Assembly 2016 (version 4) | ecosystem: Environmental > Terrestrial > Soil > Grasslands | place: USA: Hopland... | reverse complement strand
CGCCGAGTTCGACCAGCAGATCGCCATCATGCCGGTCTCGATCGCCCCGGCGCTGGAAGGCGTCACGATGAAGTGGAACATCGGGTCCACGTGCTCGTCATGCGTGACGTCGAACGTGAAGTGGACGGACGGGCAGAACAACAACGCCGGACCGACCGCGTACTGGAACGTGAACGACGGTCCGCCGTACGGCGACCGGTGGGGACGGGTAACGACGCAGTGGAACGGCTCGGGCAAGGAGACCATCGGCCTGGGCTGGTCGGTGACCGCGACCGTGGACGCCAGCAGCACCGCACTCGCGACGGCGAACTTCGGAACCACCGGGATCGACGAGGTAAAGGAGCTTGCGCCGCGCTGCGACAACTGGGTGGCGGGCTCGGCGCCGGGCTGTGTCCTGCCGTACTTCAAGCCGACCTGGACGCTGGACACCAACAAGTACCCGGCCGCTGGGGGGTACTACTGGTACATGCAGCAGGTGATGCCCGATCACGCCGGCTCCAAGCGGTGGGACTCACTGATGCACTACCTGGGCCCGGACACCCCCGTGAAGAACGGGGCCGGCAATCCGTGGAACTCGAACAACAGCCGTGACCGTGTCTGTGACAGCACCTGGAGCCTGCACCCGTCCGACACATCGGTGGGGACGGTCGACTGTGACGAGTACGCGATGGTCTCCACACACGAGTCTGGCGGCTACCCCAAGAGCGTCAACCTGGTGACGTCGGGCAGCAAGTGCGCCCAGCTGTTCACCGACAAGATGGGCGACGGATCGGCAAACTTCGGCCTCCTCGCGGACACCCGCACGGCGACGAACGGGCCAAGCGGTACGGAGCGGTGCGGGCGTGCGGCGATCCCGAATCTGCAGAATGAGCAGGCATTCAGCGGATTCCCGGCCCCGGCGTGGCGGCTGCTGGACGGAGACGGGTTCTTCGTGACCCTTCCGGGGTTCGAGCACTGCACGTCAACCGCGACTACCTGCACGTGGAAAAAGATCGGCTGACACAGCCTGAGCGCCAGCACGGGAAAGCCGAAAAAAAAGGGGGGCCAGCCCTCGGGGCTGGCCCCCATCTTGTACGTGGTCAGCTGGTCAGGGGCTGCCACCGGTCTTCCTGTGCCGGGTCGATCCTGCTGCCCCAGACCAGCGCCCCGCCGATCAGGCCGGGCTTGTCCCGGGTGGCCAGGGCCGGAGCTTCGAGCATGTCGGCAGCCTCTTCCAGGTAGCTGACCAGAGTGTCGAGCTCGTCGCCGGGGCCTTCGTTGTAGCGGGACCAGCGGCCCAGGTAGCCGGTGGCGGCATCCAGGTACAGACCCGAGGTACCGTCCGCCGCGCCGTGCGAGACCACCGGAATCCAGGTCGTCCTCCACACGGTGATCCGCTCGTCCTCGGGACGGTCGACGTTGAAGGTGTCCTCGTGGTCCTGAGCGTCCATCCGCCGCCGGTAGGCGGCAGCCACGGCGTCCAGGGGCATCAGAGCCTCACCACCCGGAAGGCACCCCCAGCCCCAGCCGTTGACCCCGCCGTCGCCCGCCGTCAGCAGCCACAGGACATGCAGCTCGACGGGTATCCGGATGCCGAGGTCGCCTTCCACGGCAGCTATGGCAGTGGGGTCGGCACCGGCGCGGAGCGCCGCGTAGGAGTCAGGGGCGTTGTGCTGGAGCCAGTCGGTGATGCGCCGCCAGGCATCAGCGACCTCCCGCACGATGACCGCGGCGGCAGCAGGGTCGGCAGGCTGGTCCTGGTCCTGCTCCTGGGCGTCCGTGGAGGGCTCGGTGGAGGAAGCCGCTCTCAGAAACCGTATCTCGATCCGGTCCTCCCGGATGTAGCCGACGGACAGGTCGGGGCAGTCCTCGAACACCTCGCCGTCAACCGTCACGGTCAGAATGCCTGGCAGCCCCGACGGCCGGCCCATGTCAGGGTCGTCGGCCAACTGGCCGGCCAGGACCTTCAGCGCGTAGGGAACGCCAGCCCCGAGCTGGGCGGCGATGTCGCGTACGTCCGGCTGGATTTCGACCTTCACAGCCTGTTGCTCCTCGCTGGTCGGATAAGGGCGGTACCCCTCACACAGTAGGACGCCCGCGCTCACCGGCGGGCGGTGCGCGTGTCCTGCCGTACGGAGTCGGGGCAGGCAGTGGTGGGCTCCCAAGTCACCGTCCGTTCCGTCGTTCCGGCTTGTAAGGGCTCCATCCCTTCAGGTGTGGTTCGAGCTCCTCCGGCGTCGGTTCACGCGTGTTCGGCATCCCCGGAAGCCGGGTCAAGGGGTCGATCGCCCGCGCGTAGCCGTACGCCCACTCCAACCAGCGCCGGGCCGAGTCCAGAGCCGATTCGTCCATGGCACCGTCCAGCTCGCCGAGACGACGTTCCAGTGCCGTGCAGTACGCACCAAGCGCAGCGGCCTCCCGCCAGCGTTCGGCCTCTTCGCGAAGCACCTCGACGAGTTGATCCTCAACTGCTCGCGCCTTCGCCTCCTCGACGGCCTCTCGCCAGCGAACTGCGCGCTCCGCCTTGGCCCGCTCCTCGCTGTCTCGGCGCCGAGCGTCCTCCACCACTCGCGCCTCGATCTCCCCAAGAATCAAGCCCAGGGCGTCCTCAAGCGACCGGCCCTTCCGATCCCGCCATCGGCCCGGCCGGCCAGACTGGCCGGACCGGCCATGGTCAAGCTCGACAACAAGACGCGCGGAGCGCTCGGGATTCGTGGACTGTGGGAACTCCTGCCTGACGGTGACCGCGCGCGCGAAGCCGTCGACGACCACGTCCACCCCGCCTTCACGCCGCGAGTAGGACAACCGGCCGCGCCTGACCTCGTAGCCCCGCCGCACCGCCTCGGCAGCCAGCGCCTGCAGCATCAGGAGCGACCGGCGACGGAGCACAGGCGGAATCACCAACTGCCCCTCGTCGTCCCTGAGCGCAACCACAGCCGGAGGCAGGGCACTCAGTCGCGCGGAGACCGGGACCACTGACGCATCGTCTCTCGGCCGCTGGCTCCGAGAGTTGGGATGCGGGCCCTCCACAAGGCGCATCTCCAACCCACGTGCACCGAAGCCCGCCTTCTCAATGCGCTTGCCCTGCGGCTCCAAACCGTGCCGCTTCGCGTAATTGACAACGCGCCGCCACTCCGCAACCTCGTCGTCATCGGGGTCGGCAAGGCGGACACGCCCCTCGGTCGCCAGCCGCTCAATCAACTCCCGCGCCTTCGCCTGTCGAGCGCGTGCGACGGGCCGCTCACTGTAGGGCGTCAGGCTGCGCCTTCGGCTCGTGATCTCGCGCCGTCCTCCCCTTTTCGCCGGCGCCGCAGGTCCGGCGGACGCCCCGTGAACACCGACGTCCGCGAACGCCGGGTCGTCCGGATGATGACCATGCCGAAGGTAGAACTGGCCGACTTCAGTGACCTCGATACTCACGTCACCGCCACCGCGGCTGACCGTCAGGAGCCCACGATCACGCAGGGCATGAGCCGAGCGCCATTCACCCGGCGCCCAGCCTCCGTGCTCCGCTCCGGCCGCGAGCCGTTCGAGAAGCACGCGTTGCCATTCGTTCAGAGCCGACCACCGATGCACGAACACCAGCCCACACCGCACCCGCACACTCTGCATAGAGCCGAAAGAGCGACAGCGGACGTTGGGAGTCTCCTGGGACTTTTCTGGGACTTCCGGCCGCATCAACAGGCATGAGCGTGAAACAGCAGAAAGGACATTAACGCAGGTCAGCAGCCAGGAGCCAGCCATCGCGGCAGGTCACGGGGCTCGCCGGTCTCTTCCGGGACATTTGATCGGCGGAGTGTCGTGCCCCTAGGAGATAAGGGGCACGACACTCCTAAATGCCTGATGACCTGCTGTTACACACTTGCGGGACCCTCCATTGATCATCGCTGTTTTTCATCACCTTGTGCAACGTGCGTGCAAGATGATCTTAAATTGGTGACGATGCGTCAGAGATATCTGAGCACCCGTCAGCCATCACGGAGAGTCCTCGCTACAGGGGCCTCGCAATGTCCGCGCCGACGGTGCCACTGGCGTTCCTGAGATTCGGAGTTCAGTCCTCGCCGCACACGCGCATCAAGCGCACTACACTGCTACGGCCAGTTCCAGCCCGGCCCTCCACGCGCACCGGCGCTCCTTCGATCATCCGGCTTGCCCCCCACGTCCGGGTCGGCGACCTGCTGACCGAGGCGCCCGCCGACTGCATCCGCGACGACCCTGCCCGGGAGCGCGTCGAGACGAGCAGTGAAATGCGTGCCGCCGTCGTCGGGCCTGCCAACGGGATACGCGGCGGAAAGTCCCTGGGACAGGCGTGAAAGTCCCCGAAAAGTCCCCAGCTTGTCCCCGGATCAGCGATGACTTCCAAGGCGTGTGGGCAGCACGTTCTCGAGTCGCTTCCCGCCCGTTCGTGCTCCTTGCCGCGTCGTCCGAGCGCGGCACGCGTCCACTCGGAACCGCCAGCTTCCGCGCCGTGGACGACGCGATCACCTTCCTCACGCCAGACAGACGGCCATGCCGCCGACCGATCAAGGGCCCGCGTGAAATCTTTTGCGTCCTACGTTTCAAACCGCTGTAGCTAGGGCATCGAGAGGGCTGTAAGCGTCTACAGCACTCTCGATCTAAGGGGTACAGCACTATGCATCGCCTCCAGCCCGTCGGGAACGGCCTGCACACCGACCACCCCGTACCCGGTCTGCCGATGGTGGACGACACACACATCCCCATCGAAGATCCTGCCGCTGTCGAGGCCATCGGCCGCCATGAAGAGGGCGGCACCTGGGGCCGCTGGGACAGGGACCGAACCGCGGAAGGTGCGTGGCTGGCCTTCACCACCGATCCGATCCGCCATGATCTGGCCTGGGTCGTCCGCCACCATCCCGAGCACGGCCGCACGGTCCTCGTAGTCCGTGACGAGGACGCCTCCCCCTGGCACAGCAACTGGTGGGGCCCGCAGCTCCTGTTTCGCCAGGGCGGCTATTGGTGGGACGGAACCAGCTGGTATCGGCCCGAACAGGTCTGGGACGCCGCCGGCGAGCGCTATGACCGGCGCCCGGTCAAAGCCGCCACCACCATCACTGCCGAAGACCTCTTGGACGACAACGCCCATCCCGCCGGAGGGCGCATCCTGAAGGTGGCCAACCTCGACTTCGACGCCCCTCTCCCCGATCAATGGAACGACCATCTGGCCTTGTGGGCCTCACGCCGCCCCCACGACGCTCTGCCGCTGTCCCGGTGCATAGTGCGCATGTCCGCGCCCGAACTCGCTGCGGATCAGCTCATCGGCGTGCCCGAGATGGCCGAGATCGGCGGCATCGCCGCGTCCACTCTGCGCGCGTACATCTCCCGCGGCGAAAGTGACGTCCCTCCACCTCAGGCCACCGTGAATGGCCGTAACCTCTGGGCCCGCCCGGTGGCCCAGGACTGGGCCGAGCAACGCCACCGTTCACCCGAGAGTGCCACTGCCGCACTCAGCTCCAGTGACGACACCGGTCTACCCGTGGGTGCCGCTGAAATGCGTCAGCGATTGGCTCGCCGGTTCTTCGGCGTCCTGTGGGAACGGCCCGACTGGCGCAAGCGTTGGGCCATGCGCCACCGCAACGAAGCCGCGGTTCAGGAGGTCGCCGACGAGCTCGCCTGGAGCGTCGCCGCCGACACCGACAGCCTCATCAACCCCTACGACCTGGCTGCCACCATCCGGCACGCCCTCCTCGACGAGTTCGCCTGCGGCCAGGAACTGGATAAGGCCACCGGGAGTAAGGATTCGTCCTTCTACGGCATCGCAACACCCGTCGTGAAGACGTTGGACTGGCTTATCGGGCACCATCCTCAAGCCGCTCACCACGTCATTGGCGAGGTCATCGGAGATGCCGAGCGTCGGCTGGACATTCCACGTGACGTCAGCGCCCACTCCATCCGCACAGCCCTCGGCTTGGACAGCCGGCTGCCTCGCCAGGCGCGGCTGGACTTCCTTGAGCGAGCACTCCCCCCGAAGCCTGGCCACTGACATCGAGTTGGCTCCACGGCTGCAGAACCCGCGCAGCAGCAAACGGCCAAAACGCTGACGAGGAGGCCGAAAACGCGGCCCTACAGATACCCAGCCCGGTGCGCGGCTGGTTTACGACCAGTGCCGAGTCTGCTCCATGTCCTGTTGTCAGGTCGTCGCTACCGTGGTTCTCACGGCCTTTCACAGAGAAAAGGTGGTATTGGGTGGCCAACATCGTCTGGCACACGAAGTTCCAGATCTCGCTCGACCTGACCATGGACGACCTCGATCATCCGGAATTTCCTGAACTGTGGGAGACGATCTACAAGACAGACCGGTACTACGGGCACCGAGGCGTACCGGTGCACCAGCGGGACCTTCAGTGCGGGGGCGTATGCCGGGACGCAGGCGTGGAAGCCTGGATGCCCCTGCGTTTGCGCGCCAACGGGCGCCGCGAAGCAGTTCACGAAAGACGTGAAGACGAAGCCCGCCACACCGTCCCGATGAGCGACGAGCACAAGGCCTACCAGGAGCGGATCCTGCGCGCCGCCGAGGAGGGCGGCTTCCACAGCGACAGCGAAGTGCGCACCCGCGCGGGCCGCAGCTGGATACAGACCGACACCCTCGTCGAAGGAGCCGACGGACGCCGCATCGGCTGGGAAGTCCAACTGTCCTCAGTCGGCAGTGAAGGACTTCGCGGTGTCCGCGCCCGCGCAGCCAAGGCAGAAAAGAACGGGATCACTCCCGCCTGGCACACGGACCGCTCCGACTACGCCCAGCGGCACGACGCCCACTGGACCCGCAGCAACAGCCTCCCCGCCTACGTCATCGCCAAGACCGGCGACCTCCGCGTCATCTCCGGCTTTCGAAAGCTGGACTTCTGGCGCTGCGATGTCCACGCCGTCCACCCCTGCCCCCATGGGGTACGCCGCTGCGGCGAAGCCCACGCCACACCGACACCCAAGGACGTCCTCTTCGACGACCTGGTCCGCCAGACGGCCGCCGGCAGCATCGTGCCGATCCAGTTCCGCACCGCCACCAAGCTCCACCGCTTCTGGGTCACCAGCACAGATCAGGAGCGCTACAACGACCTACTCAGCGACACCACCCAACTTCCCCCAGCCAGGGAAGACAGCACTGCACCAGCCAGAGCCAGCCACAACCGGCCTACCTGCCGCCCCGACCTCTCGGCAAATCCGCCGACACAGTCGACACGGCAAGCCGACCAGGATGCTGCGCCGCTCTCGCTACTGCCCACCCAACCCGCGGCGCCAGACATTGAAGCGGAGAGCGATCGGGCAGGCCGCTCAACCGCACCTTCAGAAGCGGACCGTTTCCAGCAGCCCGGATCAGAAGGCGGGGCAAGACTCCTCGACTCGCTAGTCGAGCTCCAGCAGGCCGCCAACAACGAGCACCGAAAGCTGCAGCAGCTGAACGGCAACGAAGAACGCGAACGGCAGCGGCGGGTGTGGTTCGAAGCGGCGTGCGAGGTACAGGCCGCAGTCACCCAATTCGCACGCTCCAAGGGCCTCAACCGCTACGAGGTGGAGAAGGAGCTGCGCGGCATGGTTCGAGGCACCGAAGGATCCTCGAACACGTAACTGCCCAAATACTTAGACAAGCCTCAACTCCACTCACCCCTCGGCTCAGCGCCGACTACTGCGATCACAACCTGCCCCCCAACCAACTGCTGTCGTCGGCTCGCAGAGTCTCCGCCGATCCCAGACCGATTGAAGAAACACCGCCCGATGCCGACGTCAAACCCGTCGAGGAACCATCCCCCTCGCCTGCGAGAAGGTAGCGAGACCTACGCATTACGAGACCGTGAGCGATCATGTTGCGTAGTGCCTGATCGTGCTGCTGAGTGATGTTCTGCCTGATCAGAGCACGTGCGGCTGGTTGGTCAGTGCTACCTCGTATTACGTCGTCCAAAGGCATCCGGCCACCGGCTGGCCACCGAGGCGAGCAGCGTTGGTGACCACAAGCAGGGTCACCAAGATTGTTGGCCTCCCACAGACCCTCCTGCGATCGCCCCGGAGAGCACCGCCTCCAGCCTAAAGGGCGCCGCCCCCGGGCGGGCGGCTCCGACGACTGTTCGGTCGGCGGCCGGTCGGCTCGGCTGTAGATCACCAGGTGACCATTGAGTCGATCGATGCCCACTCGGCTCGCTGGCACGGCGGCCTGGTGTGGCTCTCGAAGGGCGTCGTTGCGGCGCCAGTCCAGGGCGTCGGACTCCTTCGTCGGTGATGCCGAGTTCCTCGCGGAGTCCCTATGCTCGCGAGGTAGTTGGTATGAACAGTCCATTTTTGGGGGCGCGGAGCCGCATGGCCGACGAGATCAAGTACGAGTACAAGACCGTGCAGACAGTTCGTGGCACTGACGGCTTGGTGATCTCGAAGATGCAGAAGGATGGCTGGGAGCTCGCGGACCAGGCCCAGGGCATGCTGCGCTCAACCCTCGACTTCCGCCGGCCGAAGAAGCCCCTGCCACGGCTCTTGATCGGCACCGCGGTCGGCGGCCTCGTGATCCTGGCCATCGTCATCGGCGTAGCCGCGGCACTCGAGGACGGAGTTGAGAAGAAGGACGAGTCAGACAAGCCGACGGCGGCCAATGCGAGCGCAGAGCCCTCCGCCACGTCGACTCCGACCACGCCCAGGTCGGCTGCCGCTGAGGTGATCACACCTCAGAACAACCCGGAGTTCGCGGCACTGCTGAAGACGCCGGACTCCTGCGACAGCGCGAACCCGGACTTCGCGACCAAGTACAAGGGCAAGACGGTCGCCTTCAACGGCTCGATCGTGAACATGGCGCCCCACGATGACTACGACACCCGCTACGACTTCCTGTTGGGCCCAGGCGACAAGGGACCGAACACGGGGGTCGGCCCGGCCTTCAAGTACGAGGACGTCAACATCCTCGACCTGAAACTGACCGGCACGGAGATCCCCGCCGCCGTCGGCGCAGGCGACAAGTTCCGCTTCATCGCCGAGGTGGGCGAATTCAACGCGGACCAGTGCATCCTCTTCCTCGACCCGGTCTCGACGGAAATCCGGTAGCCAAGATGGGCAGCCGCGTCATCACGGACCAGCGTGCCCGGCCATTTTCCCGGCGGTGATCATTCCAGATTCCGTTGAGGACGAGGACAGCACGGGCGATGTCGCCGATCCGGCTGGGGCTGAGGGTGACGTGCTGCAGGGTGCGCCAGCGTTGCTTGAGTTCGGCAGCGGCTCGTTCGCCGAGCGGAGGTGCCACCTGCACGGTGGCGCCACACAGGCAGTTCGAGACACAGCCCGGTGTGAGCGGGACAAGTCACGGATCTGCCAGGCGCTGGTGTCGTAACAGATGAACGGTCGATGAACGGTCACATCTACTCTCCAGGATCGTAGTGATGTGCGCGGCTGTGCAGGGCCGGCCAGTACAGGTGCGTGACCGCGTCGGAGACCTGATCCGAGGACACCGAGCGCAGTCGGTTGGGGAAGTCGACGATCGTCGACGCGCACCAACCCGACGCGCCGAAGCGCGCCAAGGCGTCGGCGAGAGCCGACGGCGAGTCGAAGACGGCCAGCATCTGCGCGGCACAGAACTCGGCCGCGCGGCTGACGTCCGACGCGTTCGGGCCGTCGGCGAGCCGGGCTGTCGCCGTCCGTAGTGCTGTCAGGAGCAGGTCGGGCTCCGTCCCGGGCGCGTGCGCGCGGACCCAGGCGCGCGGCCGTCCGAGGAAGACGTCACGTCCGACACGGATGTCGTGGGGCCAAGCAGATACGACCCGACCGAGCCGGGCCAACGCCTCCGTCAGGTGCGTACGGAGGTGTCGGCCGAGCACGGCCGTCGCCAGGTAGCGCGCCGCTTCGTCGGGGCCTGCCACGGGTTCGGGCGCGCACAGGAGAGCCCGGGCGGCGGGCAACGCGGGCTCCGGTCCACCGTGCTCCTCCCGGCGGATGACCGTCGCTGCCTCCCACTTCGTGTCATCCCGGTGTCCCGCAAGAGGGGAACGGGCGGCGTTGTGCACGCGCAGGGTGTCCAGCACCTCGGCCGGGCGCACGGGGCCGACGACCGCCAGACTGCCGACGCCGGCGGCGAGAGGGACAGGCTCCGGTGTGACAAGCCCTTGGGTCAGGGTCGTGCACAGAAGTCTGTCCATGGCACCGTCCGGTGTGCCGCCGTCCCGCGTTGGATCTGTTCCCGCTGTCCCGGGTATGAGCACAGTCGCGGTGATCGCCGTCGTCAGCGAGGCCAGTGAGCGCAGGAGTGGTGGGAGGGCGTCCGCGGACGCGTACCCGGTGGCCTCGATCCACGGGCCGTCCGGGGAGCGGCGCACCACTAGACCGTGCGGTTCGGTCCGGCTGTGGGGTCCGGCATCCGGTGGCCACAGCGATCGTACGGACGCGTCGACAGCCGTCGGTTCGAGCAGGCCGACCGGGCCCAACGGTACCCGTAGCCGGATCTCGGCGAGCGGGGTGCGATGGTCCTCGATCACCGACACGAGCAGGCCCGTGTCGAGGGTCTCGCGGAGGACGGACCGGAGCACCGGTCTGCGCTGCGCACCCGGCAGGGGAACGGGGCGCGGGCCTGGAGATGTGCCCGTGATGCGGGCCGGTGCGGACACCTGCGCGGGTCGGCCCGCCGGGCGTGACCGTACCGGCCCCGGCTCGATGACCAGCACCCCGCGCGACGCCTTCCGGACGGCCTCCGCCGCTGCGGCCACCTGCGACGGCAGCAGCGCCTCGAGCCGTACGGGTATCTCGTCGACCAGCTCCGCCCTGCCGAACAGCCGCTCAAGGCGTCCCAGGAAACGGCAGCGCGTCGTCAGGTCGCCGTGGGCCCGTATGTGCTCCGTAGCAAGGCGCAGGCGGGTGCGAGCCACGGCCCCCTCCAGGCCGTCCGTGCCCGCCCCCGCCGGGAGCGCCTCCGCGACCGCCTCCACGAACCGTTCCGGTGACACGTCGTCCGGCAGGACGCTCGTGGTGACGAGAGCGTCGGGGCTCAGCGCGTCCAACGGGCCGAAGAAGCCGCAGCCGCTGCTCGTTCTCAGGACCTGGCCGGGAGCGGTCCGAACGCCGTGATCCGTGACGATGCGGGCCATGACCATCGTGGCCAGGTAGTGGTCCAAGTCCTCGTCGGGGCCGGGCAGTCGGTGTCCGAGAGCGACGGCCGTCGCCGGGATCCCGGGTTCCGTGCAGCGCAGCCACCGGTCCTCGCCGCCCACAGACTCGGCAAGTTCCGGCCGCGGCGGAACAGGCCGGGCCGGTACCTCGCCGAAGTGCCGTTCCACCAGAGCGAGCGCCTCGTCCGGATCGAAGCCCCCGACGAGGGTGAGTACGGCGTTGCCCGGTGCGTAGTTCCGGTCGAAGAACGCGGCACACTCGGCCCGTGTGACGCCCCGCAGCCGGGTGATGTCGCCGAATCCGTCGTGCGCGTTGCCGTGTCGGCCGAAGAGGGCCTGCGGGAGCAGCGGCCAAGGGAAGTCGCCCAGGGGCCGGTCGAGAATACGGCCCGTGATCTCCTCCTCCACACCGGCCAGTTGCTCGGCCAGCACTGCCTCGGTGAGGAGGGGGGCGCGCATCCGGTCGGCCTCGGCGAACAGGGCCGGTTCCAGGGCCGCCGACGGCACCGTCTGGTAGTAGTCCGTGTAGTCCTGGTGCGTCGTTCCGTTCGCTTCACCGCCCAGCGGGAGGATGTGGTCGTAGAACCGCCCGGGCGGCAGACTCACGCTTCCTCTGAACATCAGGTGCTCGAAGAGGTGGGCCAGCCCCTCCTGCCCGGGGTGCTCCGAGCGGAAGCCCACGCCGTACGTCACGCAAACCGCGACCCGAGGCACTTCGGCGATGGGGTCCATCAACACCCGGAGCCCGTTGGACAGTTCGGAGCGCAGCGGACCGGGTCTCTTCATCCGCGTCACGAAGTCATCAGCCATCAGTTCATCAGCCATCAGTCACAAGGTGATGAGGTGCGTCAGAAAGCTCGCGTACCGGCGCACCTCGTTGGGGTTCAGGGCCACGTAGGCGCTGTAGTCGTGCAGGTGGAGCGCGATCCGCAACGCCGCGGCCCGGTTCCAGCGCGCGCCAAGATCCCGGCCGTAGCCCTCGAACAGCGCGTTCAGCGCGGACTGCCACGCGGCGTGGTCGCTGCCGTGGTGCCAGGACAGTTCGACGATCTCACCGACCAGCCAGCCTAGATCGGCGTACCAGGGCGCGACGCAGAGATTCTCGCCCACCAGGAACTCCACCGGCCGGCCCGGCCCGGCGCAGACCACCGAACCGAGCGTCGGCGCTCCGTGGGAGACCACCGCCGAGCCGCTGTCGGCAAGCGCCTCCGCCAGCCACCCGCGCAGCAACCGCCAGCCGTCGTCGCCCAGTTCGGTCCGCAGCAACTCACCGGCGACCGTGGCCCGGTCCGTGGCCCCTCGGCCCGACCACCACACCGCCAGCCGGAACATCCCCGCCGAGCCGGCGACCTGGTCATCGGCTGAGCGGCGTGGCAGCCCGTGCAGTTGGGCCAGCAGGCCGCCGACAGCACGCAGAACGTCGTCGAGTCCTTTGGCCGGCCCTTCCCTCAGCACCCGGTCCGCCACCGAGGCCCCGCCACCCACCCGGTACTCACGCGCGCGGCCCTGTTCTCGCCCCAGGACCCAGCGGCCCGGTCCGTCCTGCGGCAGGCCCGCAATCGCCTTGAGCGACGGCGCCGGTACGGGCGGGAAAGGACCGGGCGCGAATGGCCCGGGCTTCCTTCGCCACAGGTAGCCCCCTTCGTCGAGCGAGCGCACCTCGGTGGACAGCAGGCCAGTGCCGTACCGGCGTACGTCCATCGCACTCGCGGCGCCGCCGGTCATCGCAACCGCTCCACGGCCCGCAGCGCGTCCGGCAACAGGGCCGGGGACCAGGCTTCCCGGCGACCCGTCGTCCGGCTGACACTCTGGAGCGGGGTGAGGACCTCGGTGTTGGGCCTGGACCTGAGAGCGGTGACGTGGCCGACGCACGCAGGGCTCTGCCAGCCTCCCGGCGGCAGGGCGGGTGCCACGACCACCGGGGCGGTCGCGCACTGCGCAGCCAGCAGCGCGGGGGTGTCGGCCAGCCCGAGGGCAAGTCTGGCCAGGAAGTGGAAGGACGCCGGGTACACCAGGACGGCCTGCGCCCACTCGCCCCACTCCACGTGCCGGGCGTTGCTCTCCTCCTCCGGCCAGGTGTCCGTGAAGACCTCGCAGCGGCCCGGTCCCGAGGACAGGGCGTGCCGGGTGACGAAGCGTTGCGCGCTGCGGGTGAGGACGGTCTTGGTCTCCAGACCGGGATAGGTCCCGCCCAGCCAGTTGATCCAGAAGGGCATGTGTGCGGCCGAGACCGAGCCGGTGACCACGAGCAGCAGCCGCTCGATGCCGAGCGCGGGGGCACCGGCCGCACCCGGTGCGTCCGGAATGGGAGAGGTGGCGGAGTTCATCGTGCTGCCGCCTCGCGGACGATCTCGTCGAGTTCGGCGAGCGTGGGCTGCAGTCCATGTAGATGGTGAACGCCGGAGAGGTTCACCACGACCTCGTCCACGCCCGCGGCCCAGAAGTCACGGATCTGGTCGGCGAGTTCCGCGACCGTCCCGTACAGGAAAGCACCGCCGGCCACCAGCGCCTTCGCTCCGTCCTCGACGTTCTGGGGGTCGGTGTCGACTCCGGCACGCCTCAGCATGTCCCGATAGTGCGGGAGTTGCAGGTGCCCGAGGTTGCTGGCGAGCGCGACCTTCGCCGGGTCACGCTCCGGCCTGCTCACCGCCATCGGCACCATCGCGGTCACCCGGGGCACCGCCCGGCCCTCGGCCTCGGCGCCCTCACGCAGGGCGGGCAGGACATGGCCGCGCAGATAGTCCACGGGGGTCAGCCAGGTGATCGCCACGTCCGCGAGGGCTCCCGCCACCCGTGCCATGCCGGGACGCAGCACACCGAGGCCCACCTCCACGGGGGGTGTCGGCAGGGTGTGCAGCACGGTACGCACCGGGAAGTACTCGCCCTCCTCCTCGACGGGCCCCCCGTCAAGAAGTCGCCGCACCACACGGACGTACTCCCGTACGGCCGTGAGCTGGCTTGCGTACGGGGCGCCAAGCAAGCCTTTCTGGAACGACTTCGCCGCGGGGCCGAAGCCCGCGATCACGGGATGCCCGGTCGCCGCCGCGAGGGAACGGGCCTGCATGGCCGCGTCGTACGGATGCCGCAGCGGCATCAGGGTGACCCCGGTTCCGGCCGGTACCCGGAATCCGGCGCCCGCGGCGAAGGAGAACGACTGGTGTGGGTCCACCAGCGTCCCCTGGCCCTGCCACAGCCGGTGGGCGGGGCTCCATTGGACGTATGCGGCGAACGGAACAATCTGTTCCGGGCGATGCGGAACGAAGGGGACGAGGACGGACAGTGTGGCCACGGGTGTTCTCCCAGGTAGTCTGGCGCTGCGACACGCTCACCGCAGTGGGCCCAGGCCCGCGCCGGTCATGCGGTCGTGCAAGAACCGCCGCAGCGGGTGCCGCTTCTTTCGGCACCCGCTGCGGCTTCTTGATGCGGTGATCAGCAGCCGTCGTTGATCGTGGCCGAGACGACGGTAGCGCTGGCGAAGCTGGCCGCGGCGCTCTCGATGGCGCTGAGGATGCACGCCGGCGTGGTGGCCGGAGCGTCGGACAGCGCTTCGACGGTCATGCCCTCGACGCTGACGTAGGCGCCGTAACCGGCGACCAGGTCCATGGCGGTCTTGTGCTGGGACATGATGACCTCACATTCCTTTTTCTCGGACCCGTTGACGGGGCCCTTGTGACGGTTCGGACTGTTCCGTGAACGTGGCGGTCAGCAGCCCTGGGAGATGGTGCCGGTGATGGCGCTGGCGGCGGCCGACGCCGTGGCGGCGCAGGCGGCCGAGCTCTCGGCACTGATCACAGAGACGCAGACGAACGTGGTGGCAGGCGCGTCGGAGACGGCGGCCACCGTGAGCTCCTCGGAGTCCGCGTACGCGCCGTAGCCGGCGACCAGGTCCATGGCGGTGGCGTGGCTGTTCATGGTGTTTCCCTTCATCGAGGCAGGCGCACTTGGCTGTACACCTCGCCGGTTTGGGATGAAAACAGAGAGTGCGTGCACTCACTCCCTGCAAGCACCTCAACTCGGCGTGCTCTTCGGCATGTCGGCCGACACATCTGTCGGCGCGTCGTCGACGTTGTCCGCCGGATCGGTCGCCGAGATCCCGGCTTCCGTGAAACGGTGTAGGAGGATCTCCGCCAGCTCACCGGAGGTCTTCCGCTGCTCGATCAGCACCTGGGCGAGCACACCCGCCCGGTGCTGGCCAAAACTGAGGCCGCGCATGCCGGGCCGCCGGTCCGCGGGTTCCCGAGCCGCCGCGACCCCAGGGGCCAAGGGCCTGGCGAACAGCGAGACGTCGTCCCCTCTGCCGGGCAGTCCGCGCAGCGCCCCGGCCAGGTCGTGGGCCAGGCCCCAGGACTCCTGCCGCAGATAGACGACCAGCGCGTCGCGCCGGGGGTACAGCGAACGGGCGGAGAGCACCTTCGCCCGGTAGTCCGCACCCTGCTCCTCCAGGAGGCCGAGCGTCTTCCCCCAGGCCCCGACGGCGGCGTCCGCGTCCATCAGATGCACATACACACGTAGCAGCTCCCCGGACCCGGGCGCCATCACCCGCGACCCGTCCACCAGAAAGAACCCCGGGGACAGGGCGGGCCGCACGGCTGTCACGGTGACGCTCACCCGCTGGCCGAGGGCGTATGGCCCGTCGTCCCGTACGTCCGCCCGCGGTGCCCAGACCCGGACGCCCTCGCGCTCCAGCAGGATCCGGCCGTCGCCCTCCGCCGGAACGGCACGGACCACGGCCGTCCTGGTCGTCGTCCGATGCGGAACCACCGCGGCCAGCTGTTCCTCAAGGCGCGGATCCCGCAGATGGAAGGGGACCGTGCCCGGCTCCCGCTCCGCCATCCCGGCATGTAGTTCCTCGTACATCGCCACCGCCAGCTGGCGCTGCAGTTCGCGAGAGGTCTCGGCGGTGATGTGTCGGTCTCCCACGCGGGCGGACATGAGGTCGTCGGCCACACGGACGCCGCTCACCGCCTCGGCCAGGCGGGCGGTCAGCACAGCGGCCGCCACCGGTGTCGTGGTGGTCATGCGGTCACCGTCACTTCGAGTCCGAGGGCGGGTGCGAACCTCGCGGGGTGGAGCAGGGCGTTGCGGCCCACGCCTGCTGCGGCGCGTTCGATCCCGGACAGCCGGGCGCTCCTGGCCGCACTGGCGATGAGCCGGTCGAGGGCGTGCCAGCCCGCGAAGGCGGTGGCCCGCTCCCACAACTCCGGGTCGGTGTCCGGACGGACCTCCCGGTAGCCGCGGCAGAAGTTCTCGATGCGCGGCCGGAGCCGTTCCAGCTTTTCCACTCCCCGGGTCACGATGAGGTCATGGCTCAGTTCCAAGTCGACGAGCCCGTCGTCGCCGCGATTGGTAACGATGTCCAGCACTGATCTGTAGAGCCACTCTCCGGCGAAACTCCCGATGTCCCGGGCCGCATCGGCGAGTCGGAATTCCTCCCAGTCGGCGATGAATACAGCGCCATCGCGGACCAGGAATTGATCGACCCTCAGATCACAATGCGAGGGGACTTTCTCGGCAGCCTCTTCCCGGACGAGCAATGCGTTGATTCCGTCGGCGAGTTCGCTGTCCTGCTGCATCAGGGAAAGGGCGGACAACTGGCCGAAGCTCGACTGGTCGAACATGCCCTGCGAGATTCCCCGGAGCAGCTCCAGGGACGGCAGAAGCGGTACTCCTCGATGGAGTTCCACACCCTCGTGGCCCGTCGTGTGGAGCCGGCCGATCGCCCGTCCGACGGAGTGCGCCAGGACGTCGTCGAAGGATTCGTCGACCATGAGCTCCGCCCCGCTCCGGGCGTCGTCCACCGCCTCGAAGACAACCAGCCTTGCCCTCTCGTCATGCCCGGCCAGCCGTGGGTAGCGCAGTTCCCCGGCGGGGATCCGACCCGCGAACTCCTGGAATTCCAGGAGCCGTCGCAGCCGCGCCAAGGTATCGGCGGCACCTCCCCGCAGGTGCTTGACGAACACCCGTCGGCCGCTCGTCGTCGTCCCGAGCCATGCCTCGTTGCGCCCCGGGCGCGAGGAGACCGAGTCCGGGTCGAAGGCTCCCCATCCGATGCGGCCGAGCAACTCGTCCACCTCGGGGGACGCGGCGGGGCCTTGCCGACCCCCCAGATCGGCAGAGCTCATGTGTATCCCCCTTTTGAGCGCGGCCAGACCCGTTTTCCTGGCTCGACAACGAGCATGCAGGACGATCACACCCCGACGCCAGGGTTTTCCGTGACATCCGAGTGCCAGCCGAATGGCAGCCGGCCGCCACTGCCATGGCAGTCAACCGCCAAGCAGATCAAAGGAGTTCGCGTACATTGGCGCACATCCCGGAAACGATGCGCCGAATAGATCCGAAGAGGGATGTCATGCTGCGTCACATTCTGTACAGACAGCTGCGGAAACACCGCGGCCGAATTTCCCTGCTCGTCCTGCTGCAATTCTCACAGACGGCAGCGGCCCTCTATCTCCCGGAAATCAACGCGGACATCATCGACGACGGTCTGCTCGCTGGCGACACCGGGGAGATAGTGCGACTGGGCGGCGTCATGGGAGCGGTCACGCTGCTCCAGGCCCTGGGGGCGCTCGGTGCCCTGTACCTGGGTTCCCGCCTGGCGACGGACGTGGGCCGCGATCTGCGGGACGAGGTCTTCCAGCAGGTACTGACGTTCTCCGTCCAGGAGTCGGGCCGGTTCGGCGTGCCCTCGCTGATGACCCGGACCACCAACGACGTACAACAGGTCCAGGCGCTCGTCGCCATGGGGACGACCCTGCTGGTGCCGGCGCCGATCATGTGCGTCGGCGGGGTCGTGATGGCCCTGGACCAGGACGTGCCGCTATCGTCGCTGCTGCTGGTCAGCGTGCCCGCGCTGGGCGTGGTGTCGGTGCTGATCACCCGGCGTATGCGCGGCGTCTTCCGTGGGATGCAGGACCGTATCGACGAGGTCAACCGCGTGGTGCGGGAACAGATCGCGGGCATCCGTATCGTACGGGCTTTCGTGCGCGACGCGGACGAGCGGCAGCGCTTCGGCCGGGCGAGCGGGGACCTCAGGGACGTGTCCCTGTACGCCGGGCGGCTGATGGCGCTCATGCTTCCGGCCGTGATGCTGATCGCGAACCTGTCCTCTGTCGCCGTCGTCTGGTTCGGCGGTCACCGGATCGACGACGGTGATCTGCGCATCGGTGCGCTGACGGCGTTCCTGGGATATCTGGCCCAGATCCTGGCGTCGGTCATGATGGCCACTCTGATCTTCATGGTCGTGCCGCGAGCGGAGGTGAGCGCCGAGCGGATCCAGGCGGTGCTGGCCACCAAGCCCGTCGCCGACCGGCCGAGCGGCACCGTCGCGCGCGAAGCGTCTGGCAGGCGGGTCCTGTTGGAGATCCGTGGCGCCGAGTACCGCTACCCGAACGCGCAGGAGCCTGTCCTTCGGGGCCTGAACTTTCGCGTCGACGCCAGCTCTGTCACCGCGGTGGTCGGCTCGACGGGCAGCGGAAAGTCAACGCTCCTCGGGCTCGTGGCCCAGCTCCACCACACCACGGCCGGGTCGGTGCTCGTGGACGGCACGGACGTACGGGACCTGGACCCCCGCTCCCTCGCCCGTCTGATCGGCTACGTCCCCCAACAGCCGTACCTTTTCTCGGGCACGATCGCTTCCAACCTCCGCTACGGCAGCCCGAACGCCGACGACGAGGAGCTGTGGCACGCCCTGGAGGTAGCACAGGCGCGGGATTTCGTCGCGGAGCTGGGGCTCCGGCTGGACGCCCCCGTGGCGCAGGGCGGCGCGAACTTCTCCGGCGGCCAGTGCCGACGGCTCACGATCGCGCGGGCCTTGGTGCCCCGCCCCAGGATCTGTCTCTTCGACGACATCTTCGCCTCTCTGGACCACGCGACCGCCGCGCGGCTGCGTGCCTCCCTGGCCGAGGAGACCAAGGGCTCGGCCGTCGTCGTCACCACCCAGCAGGTCTCGACGGTCCGGCACGCCGACCGGGTCGTGGTCCTCGACCAGGGGGCGGTCGCGGGCAGCGGCACCCATGCGGAGCTGCTGCATTCCTGCGAGGCGTACCGGCAGTTGGCCGTGTCCCAGCCGGAAGCGGAGGTCCTCGCATGAACAAGGCTGCTGCACCACCCCCGGCACCCCATGCGACGCTCAGCGGCGGAGTCCGCCAGCTGTGGGGGGTCCTTCGGCCGCAGCAGGCGCTCGTCCGGGCGTCGGCCGCCCTCGCCGCGACAGCGGTCGCGCTGTCCGTGCTCGGGCCGAAGCTGCTGGGCGAGGCCACCGACCTGGTCGTCGCCGGGATCATCGGGCGGGGGCTGCCCGAGGGGATCAGCAAGGCGGAGGCGGTCGCGGCGCTTCAGGCGGGGGATCAGGACACCCTCGCAAAGATGGTGTCCGCGCTGGACGTCGTACCCGGCCATGGCACCGACTTCCCCGCGGTCGGGATCGTCCTGCTGTGGGCCACCACGGCCTACGGGGCCCTCGCCGCCGTCGGCTGGCTGCAGTCCCGGCTGGTCACCGCCGTCGTACAACGTGCCGTCTTCGAGCTGCGGGAGCGGATGGCCGACAAGCTGACCCGGCTGCCGATGTCGTACTTCGATCGGCAGCCGCGCGGCGAAGTGCTCAGCCGGGCCACCAACGACATCGACAATATCCAGCAGAGCGCCCAACAGGTGATGGGCCAGCTCATGACGTCGGTCCTCACGGTGACGGGGGTGCTGGCGGTCATGTTCTGGATCTCGTGGATCCTCGCGCTCGTGGCGCTGACGGTCGTTCCGGTCTTCGCGGTCATCGTGGTGTGCGCGGGGCGCAGGGCACAACCCCAGTTCGCCGCCCAGTGGGAGAGCACGGGCCGGCTGAGCGCACACGTCGAGGAGACCTACACCGGACACGCCCTGGTGAAGGTGTACGCGCAGGAAGAGCGCGCGCTGCGGGACTTCCACGCGGAGAACGCCGCACTGAGCACGGCCGCGTTCAAGGCCCAGGTCGCGTCCGGGGTGATCCAGCCGGCCACCGTCTTCGCCTCCAACGTCAACTACGTACTCGTCGCCGTCGTCGGCTGTCTGCGGGTGGCGTCGGGTTCGCTCTCGCTGGGCGATGTGCAGGCCTTCGTCCAGTACGCACGGCAGTTCAGCCAGCCCCTGACGCAGATGGCGACGCTGACGAGCCTGGTGCAGTCCGGGGCTGCGTCCGCGCGCCGGGTGCTGGAGTTCCTGGGGGAGGAGGAACAACCGCCGGATGCCCTGCCGAGCGTCCCGGCCACCGACGTACGCGGTGGGATCACCTTCGAGGACGTGTCCTTCCGCTACGACGAGTCCGCCCCACTCCTGGAGGGGATCTCCTTCTCCCTGCCACCGGGGCAGACCGTCGCCGTGGTGGGAGCGTCCGGGGCGGGCAAGACGACGCTGCTCAATCTGCTGATGCGGTTCTACGAACCGACGAAGGGGCGTGTCCTGCTGGACGGCATCGACATCTCCGCCTTGCCGCGCGCGGAACTCCGTTGCCGGATGGGCCTGGTGACGCAGGACCCGTGGCTCTTCGAAGGGACCGTCGCCGACAACATCGCCTACGGCGCCCGGGGCGGCGCCTCGCGGGAATCCGTCGTCCGGGCGGCGCAGGCGGCACGGGCGGACCACTTCGTCCGTACGCTGCCGGACGGCTACGACACCGTGATCGGTGAGAGCGGACTCGGTCTGAGTTCCGGCGAGAAGCAACTCATCACCATCGCCCGGGCGTTCCTCGCCGGCCCGGCCGTACTGGTCCTGGACGAGGCCACCAGTTCGTTGGACGCTCGCACCGAGTTCCTCGTCCGCGAGGCACTGACCAGCCTGCGCACCGGCCGCACGTCCGTGGTCATCGCCCACCGCCTCTCCACCGTCCGGGGCGCCGACCTCATCCTGGTCATGGACGCCGGCCGACTGGTCGAACAGGGCACGCACGCGGAGCTGCTGGCGGCCGGGGGAGCATATGCGCGACTCCATGCGGCGCAGTTCGGAGAGCCTGTGCGCGAGGGGCGCTGAGAGAGCCGCAGCCGCCCGACCAGCCGGCGGCGGTACGTCTGGAGTACCTCCCACGGAAGGCCGACTGCTCTTTTGCTCGCCGGGACTTCATCGGCAAGGAGTGACACTCGGCCCGCGTCCGCCCCGGACGGGCGCGGCGGTTGCGGCGGGACCAATGCCCTGGGCCCACGGACCGCCTTCCCGGTGGCCACGGACTATGCCTCCGCCGCCGAGGCTTCGCCGGCCACTGCGCCCAGGGCCGCTGCCTGGGCGGCGAGGTCGCGCAGGGCCGCGAGGTGGGCAAGAAGGGCACGGCGGCCCTCCGGGCTCAGCCGCAACCAGGTACGCGGGCGCTTGCCCACGTACCCCTTGCGCACCTTGACGTACTCCGCGGCCTCCAGCGCGCCGACCACCTTGCTCAGCACCGAGTCCGAGATCCCGCACCCCTCGCGGACGGCACGGAACTCGGCCTCGGTGCACCCGGAGAGGAACGCCATGACCGCGAGCCGGGTGGGGTGATGGATGCGCTCGTCCAATGCGGGTGACACCCGCTCTTCGCCTCTCATGGCCGGGCGTCTCCCGCCCGCTCCCGGGTCAGCAGCCACCAGTTGGCCAGCCCGCCGCCGATCCCACCGCCGATGAACAGCCCCGCCAGGCCGAAGAACCCGCCCGCGCCCGCGGCCACGACGAGCACACCCGCGTAGGTCAGCGTCACCTGCCGTCGGCCCGTATGGCGCGGATAGGCCTGGATGATGCCCGGCCGGTGCTCGAAGCGCCGGGCGAGCACGACCTGGGCGGCCACCAGCAGGGCTCCCACCAGGAGCAGCGCGACGGACAGCCACGAGTCGGGGACGGCCCACCGCAGGCCGATCAGGGTTAGCCCGGCGGCCATCAGCCCGCCGTTGACGGCCGGATACCAGGCCGGCGGGGCGACACCTGGCCGGGCGGCCGCGTCGTGCGCTGCCTCGGCAGCGCGCAGCGCGGCAGCGGCGTCGGGAGCGGGGGTGCCGTGCATCAGGTCCTCCGAACATCGGGGTCGTCGTCTTATGGCGATCCTTGCATTTACTTTCCACTCTGGCAAGTGCTACGTTCCCGGAAAGAACAGGCCGGGGTGGCATGCACCCGCCGCCGATCCGGCCGTACGACGGCATTCAGGGGGATTCCGATGACCTTGCAGGAAACGGCACGGGAGGCGGGTCACATCGTCGGGCCAACGCCCGCGATCCGCGTCCGCGGACTACGGATGCGCTACGGCACCCGCGACGTGCTGAGCGGACTCGACCTGGAGGTCCGCAGGCACGAGCTATTCGCGCTGCTCGGCCCCAACGGCGCGGGCAAGAGCACCACTATCGAGATCCTTGAGGGCTACCGCACCCGCTCCGGCGGCGACGCCGAGGTCCTGGGTCGGGATCCCGCACGCGAGGACCCCGCCTGGCGGGCCCGCCTCGGCATCGTCCTACAGGCCAACCGCGACCACGGCCGCTGGCGGGTGGGCGACCTGCTGGGCCACTTCGCCCGCTATTACGCGAACCCTTTCGAACCGTCCGAGTTGCTCGCCCTGGTGGGCCTCACGGCACAGTCGGCCCAGCAGGTGAGCACCCTCTCCGGCGGCCAGCGGCGACGCCTCGACGTGGCCCTGGGCATCGTGGGCCGCCCGGAATTGCTCTTCCTCGACGAACCGACCACCGGCTTTGACCCCGAGGCCCGCCGCGACTTCCACGACCTCCTCCGCGAACTGCGCGACAACCTCGGTACGTCGATGCTGCTCACCACCCACGACATGAGCGAGGCCCAGCAACTCGCGGACCGCATCGGCATCCTGCAGTACGGCCGCATCACCGCCTGCGGCACTCTCGCCGAACTCTCCGCCGCCGCGAAGACCCGCTCCGAGGTCGCCTGGACGGACGCCGACGGCGTCCCGCAACGACGGCTCACCGCGGACCCGTCGGAGGTCGTCTGGGAACTGCACCAGCAGTTCCAGGGACCGATCCCCGATCTGGAGGTACGCCGTCCGACGCTGGAGAACACGTACTTGCAGATGGTCGCGGAGGGCGACGAGGAAGCCGCGCGGACGACGAAGGAGGGTGGGCGCGAAGCGGAAGCCGCCGCCCCGCGCCACGAGGAGGCCGCCGCGTGAACCCCTACCGACTCGGTCTGTCACGTGGCGCCATCGAGCTGCGCCAAGTACTGCATACACGCAAGGACATCTACGCCTACCTGTCCACGCCGCTCCTGTTCCTCGGCGTCTCCTACTGGCAGTCGCGAGACGGCGACGACGCCATGACTCAGCTGTCCCTGGCCGGCGGCATCGGCTCCACCATCTTCATGTTCGGCCTGCTGACCGTCCCCCAGTTCCTGTTCGGCGACCGCGAGGACGGCACGCTGTTACGGCTACGCGGCGTGCCTGGCGCGATGACCGCCTACGTGACCGGCAAGGTCTTCTTCGTCCTCGTCAACATCACCGTGTCCATAGCCCTGTTACTGCTCGGCGGACGCGTACTGCTTGGGGCCAGGCTCCCGGACACCCCTCAGCACTGGATCGCGCTCGTCTGGGTCGTGGCCCTCGGCATCGTGGCCGTCGTACCGATCGGGGCGGCCATCGGGTCCCTGCTGCCCGCCGCGCGGGAGGCGCTGGGCATCTACATGCTGCCGATGATGGCCGTGATGGTCATATCCGGCACGTTCTCGCCGCTGCGCGATCTTCCGGAATGGGTGCAGAACCTGGCATCCTTCTTCCCGCTGCGCTGGATCACCCAGGGCATCCGTTCCGCGCTGCTGCCCGACAGCGCCCAGGCACTGGAGGTCTCCGGCGCGTGGCAGCACACGACTGTCGCGAGCGTGCTCGCGCTATGGGCAGTCGCCGGGCTCGCGCTGGCCCCGAGGCTGCTCCAGCGGATGGCCCGCCGG
>Ga0136846_1236185_pt1 | contig 23960 bp, 18 predicted proteins | sample HopSoiMetagenom2_FD_96841 | JGI IMG/M metagenome (GOLD analysis project Ga0136846, IMG submission 96841) | Grasslands soil microbial communities from Hopland, California, USA - 2 Assembly 2016 (version 4) | ecosystem: Environmental > Terrestrial > Soil > Grasslands | place: USA: Hopland... | reverse complement strand
GCGGCTTCCGCTTTTGGGAAATCTTCCGGTTTAAGCCCCTTTTGTGGTCCGTAAATCCGCGTTGCCCCTTCCACACCCAGAAGTGCGTTTTGGACGTCGGTCGCAATTCTCACCTCCGGAAATTTATTGATTGTCGGCGAAACAATCGTTTCCAGGGAGACCAACTCCGTCCAGCGGGTAATCTCGCTCCCTCGCCCGTTGCGAAACACGAAGCCCAGCCCGCGAGCCATTCCAAATCCGCCATCATTGGTGGCACTGCCACCGATCCCGACAATCAAGTGCTTCACATCGAATCTGGAAAAAATCTGCTTCAGCATTTTGCCCAGTCCGAGCGTATCCAGTTCAAATGGGTGTAGCTTTCCCGGCGGCAACATGGCCAGTCCTATCACTCTTGCGCTTTCCACAATCGCCGTTCCCGTGCTCTCCACCCACCACCATGCAGCCTCGATCGGTTCATGAGCGGCATTCAAAGTTTTCGATTCCTGAACGGTTCCGCCGAGGAGCCTTGCCATGACATCGCCAAATCCATCTCCGCCGTCACTCATCGGCAGCAATTCCAATTCGTCCCCCGGTCGCGCTTCTTTCCAACCATTGGCCATCGCGTCCGCCGCCTCTTCAGCCGTCAGCGTCCCCTTGAATTTATCCGGCACAATCAAAACTTTCATTGAGAAGCGAAAGCGATCGCAAAGATCGATAGAAATTCCAAGCGACAACACGATCGCTCTCGATTGATCATCGATCTTGTTTTTTAATCAATAAGGCCCAATCAAGCCAACCGGGTGTTTTCGGTGAAGTCCAATCGGGACCTGCAATCGGCGATGATATTGGGATTCTTTCTCCGGTAAACGCACTGAACCAGCTTGCCTCGTATGTGCCCGGTTCTAGTTTCACCATGACGGTTCCTTCTTTAGGGAGATAAACGGCGTAGATTTCGCCAGGCTTGGCGAGGCAGTACGCGCCGTTGTTCACGAGCTCGTCGTGCGGTTCGGTTTTCCACCACTCGAAGCTGGTGAAGAAATCGACCATATGCGCGTAGCCTTTAAGCATCACCATCGTATCGTCGCCGCGACCGTTGATCCAGCCGCCGCCGGTGTCGGGCCAGATATTGACGCCGCGTCGGGCGCTTTCGCCGGCGGTGCCGTATGCGCCAGCCATGGCAATTTCCCAGGCCGTCCGTCGCAGAGTTTGGGCTGAATCAGCGTCTGGTTTAGGCGCCCAATGCGGATAATGATCTTCATAGCCGTACTCTTCGTTTGCCTGTGGAATGATCCGGCCGGTTTTCTTCTGAATTTCCCTTTCCTCAAGCATGAGGGAATGCTGCGGGCGCGACCAGTCCTGGATCGAGGTGAAGCCAAACCAATCCGAAGCGCGATCCTGAGGCTCGCGATGGGTGGGATGACTGGAAGCCAGATGTTTGTAGGGGTCCCAACCGACGAGGAGAGTTCCAGTCTCATGAGTCCATTTTTCATCGCGGAACGTGTCGAGATCATCGCCCAGGTCCCAGGTGATATTTGAGAAGGCGGCGAGGCGCGCGACCGCGTAACGGATGTAACGATGCTCCTCCTCGCTGCCGGCAGCCGGTTGAGCTTTGTGGGTGGATATCTCCAGAACCGCGGAGATGATGATGTCACGGTCCCGGGCGTAGCGCAGCATACGCTCCCATTTCTGCCAATAAGGAAGGTTAAAACGGGTGAAATCGATCTTTGGCTGTTCGAAATTGTTTGGGGCTTCCGCAAGCCATGGCCGCAGCGACAAGGTGAAATTCTGGCCGGTCATTACCGGCTCGCCCCAGAGAATATTCGCCGCTCCCGACAGCAGGACACGAATGCGGTTGATCTTTAGGTTCGCGAGACGGTCAATGGAGTTGGTGATGATCCTCTCTTCGCGCCAGCCCATCAGCCAAAAGGCAGTGGTGCCGTTGAAGAAATAATGTTCGCCGTTGCCTTCCCAAATGAAATGCCAGGGATATTTCGGATCGACCCGGATCGGACCGCGCCGCTGGGCAGCCGTGACTTTAAACGCGCCGGTCTGCGTCGTTTCGACGGTGCCCTGCCGGTAAACGACCGAATAAACATAATTTCCGGCGGATGCAGGCATAAATCGAATTCGGAAGATGCTGCCATTGGCCGAATCGCAGAACCCATCCACCTTTCGGCGATCGCTTCCATCCGCCCTGGCGAAAGATCCGCTGAGCGACGCATCAAGAAAAGGGTTTCGCATATCAGGTTTGTCCACTTGGACAGTGACCTCCACGTAATTATAAGCCTCGATACTCTCGGTCGATTTTGAGAATGCGATAGCCCCGCTGGCTGAAAGAAGAGAAGAGGCGAAGGCAAAGGAGATGAGATGGATGTTTTTCATAAATCCGCGGAACACGCAGTTAAACACCCTCCGGCGCCTATTTCAATTTCCGATTAAACTGAACGATAGAAGTGACTTTTCCTTTGCGGATTGATCCACCGTCTGATAATCAGGAGTAAATCGGAATGCCGATAGATCAGTTTCGCTGGGCACGATCTCTTAAGCTCTGGTCGCGCTTGCGCGTTCGAGGGTCAGAAAGGGTCAATAATCAACTATTTGAGATGCCCTATGAAGATCAGCCCAGAGACGGTCGGTTCGAATAACTCCGCGTCCAGCATTCTTGCTCGGAGAGCGCTCCAAATCCGGCTACTGCCAAAGTTTTGTCAGCACGCATCTCGCATAAGCCGCGGGTTCACATTAATTGAACTGCTGGTGGTGATCGCGATCATCGCAATTCTGGCGGGGATGCTTCTCCCGTCTTTAACGCGGGCGAAGGAGAAGTCCAAGCAGATCTATTGCATGAACAATCTCCGGCAGATGGGCGTGGCAACATTCATTTATGCGGACGACCATCAGGACCGGCTGCCGACGCCATTTTTCAATCCGGACGATTTTCCAGGATTTGGTCCTTATTACAGCTATTTGCTCTATGGCTGGGGCGGAACGGTGGGCAAGGCGGCAGAAGCGAAACTGGCGGTGAACCTTGGCCTTCTGCATTCAGGCAAATACTTAACGGGCGGGGACATTTTCTATTGCCCAAGTTCCCGGCAGCAGAAGTGGTTCAGAGTCGTGTTCGAGAAGAAATATTTTGAGAGCCCGAAAGTTCCATGGCCGATGTACGCAGTCGATGGGCAGGTGAATATGACCTACAATTACTTTCCGCAAACGGACCTTCTTTCGAAAAACAAGGCTGATGCGGATAAAGGCTGGACGCAAATTGCGCTGAAGCAATCGCAGTTGAATTCGCAACGGTCGCTCCAGACAGAGCTGATTTATACCTGGGGAACGATGGCCCACACCAGCGGCAAAAATCCGTACGGAGTGAATGTTCTCTGGGGAGACGGACACGTGAAGTTCTGCAATAGCAAGGCCGCCTTCGATCCGAACCTTTGGGGCGGCACCGGACCGAATCCCAGCCCGGAAACGCCTGGCGATAACACCGCCAAATGGCGAACAATTGTCGCGCTGTTGCGGCCTTAAATCTCAAGATTAAAAAGGCAGAGACGGCGGGCAGGCCGCGAATGCGCTTCCGGCGGCGCGATTGATTTCGTAGCCTGCGGCATGGAAAAGAACCGAGTCGAAGCATTCAGCGACGGAGTGCTTGCGATCATCATCACCATCATGGTGCTGGAGATGAAGGCGCCTCACGGGGAGGATTGGAGGGCGCTAAAACCTGTTCTGCCGGTTTTTTTGAGTTATGTACTGAGTTTTGTTTATATCGGGATTTACTGGAACAACCACCATCACTTGCTCAAGGCGGCGCATCGCGTAAACGGAAATATTCTTTGGGCGAACCTGCATCTGCTGTTCTGGCTGTCGCTATTTCCCTTCGTGACCGGCTGGATGGGAGAAAACAGTTTCAGGGAAGCGCCTTCAGCGGCTTACGGCTCGGTGCTGTTGCTGGCCGCGATCGCTTATTACATTTTGCAGACTCTAATTGTGGCGGAACAAGGTGGTCGCGAATCGAAACTAGCCGTTGCAATTGGGCGGGACTGGAAAGGAAAATTATCTCCTGTACTCTACGCGATCGGCATCGCAATTTCCTTTATTCGCCCATGGATTGCGGGAACGATTTATATCTTTGTGGCGTTCCTCTGGCTTATTCCTGATCGCCGGATTGAGCGGATTGTCACTGAATGAAAACAAACTGGAACCTTTGATCTTCACCAGAAAAATTTCATTTTTGTTTAAAGGCTTGCTGCCGTTCTTTTTCGTTTGTCTCAATCTCCTGGCGGAAGAGCGAATTGCAATCGAGGGCAGGATCAATCATGCCGCGGCACGGCTTTTTTTCGACACGGGAGCGCGTTACATTTACCTCTTCAAACCGGCCGCGGAACGGCTGGGGCTTTCGGTCGGGGACCGCCCTCCGCTGGCCCTTTCTCCCAGAGAGCGGCAAGCCCGCGGCCGCCCGCCCGAAAGCGAGAGTTCAGACTGGGATACTTACTGGGCAGAGAAAAAGTATGATGTCGCATTTCCAGGAGTTACCAGCCGAATAAAACTCGCCATCCTGGAAATGCCCTCTTATCTCGGCTCGACGGAATATGACGGAATTCTCGGCTGGGGCGAAGTCTCCCAGAGTCTCTTATCGTTGGATGCAGCGAACAAATCCATTGAGTTCCTGGACCGCCCCCCGCCTCAAATTAACGATTGGCAAAGTTTCCGGGTGCTCCGGCGAAAGCCGGGTTCGTTGCGGCGTATTGGCATTCTCGCGATCGAAATCCCTCAGGAGCACCAGCCACCGGGAATTGTTCTGATTGATACGGGTTCGGAAACGGGCGTGGGTCTGCCCGAGAAACTATGGAGCGATTGGAAGGCAGCGCATCCAAGTCAACCATACACCTTGTCAGCGAGTTCCATGCCGGCGCTTGGAATTGTCGTTCGCGAGCAGTCCTTCGCCAACGAGTTGAATCTCGGGCCACTGCGCCTCCGGAATGTTGTGGTGGAGGAAAGCGAGCCATGGAGTTCTCAAATGGCTGGAAGAAAGCATCTGGCAACCTTTGGCATGGCCGCGCTGAGCCGAATGGATCTATTCGTCGATGGAAAACACAGAAAGGCGTCCTTTCGGGCGAAGGACAACGTGCCGGCGACCGCTCCGCACAATCGCATGGGAGCGGTCTTTGTTCCGCAGGATGCTGAAAGTGGGGATCTGATCGCGCAGGTTGCGCCGAACAGCCCCGCGTTCGAAGCTGGAATTCGGAACGGAGACAAACTGCTGGCTGTGAACGGCCGTGATATAAGAAATTGGCAGGGGCAGCTCCGGACCGCACCGGCCGAACTGACATTTTGGGAACGACCAGCGGGAACTCGTCTTACGATAAAGGTGCAGCGCGGAAGCGAGATATTTGAAATGCCGGTGGTGCTGCGCGACATTTTGACGCCGCTGCAGAGCAAAGATAAGCTGAGCTTTGGTAACCTCTTCACGCTGAATGACGTCTTTAATTTTGGAGCGATTTCAGTAAATTATTAGCGAGAATGCCTTTTAAGTTTTTCCAGGTGAGTCGTGTTTTGAGCCTCGCATTTTTGTTGGCGGGCCGGCTTTCCCTTAACGCAGATCCGGTGGCCTGTTTCGATAAGGAAATTAAACCTCTCCTCAACAAGTACTGCTCGGATTGTCACGAGGATGGAATGAAAAAAGGGAACGTCACATTCGATGAATTCAAGTCCGAGCGTGAGCTGGTCGAAAACCATGAGCTTTGGGCAAAGGCCTTGAAGAATGTTCGGATGGGACTGATGCCGCCGGAAAAGAAAAAGGAGCGGCCTACACCGGAGGACATCAAGAAACTCGCCCGTTGGGTGAAACAGGAATCATTTCACCTCGATCCGGCCAATCCAGACCCAGGCCGCGTGACGATTCACCGGCTAAATCGGGAAGAATACCGCAATACAATCCGCGATTTAATGGGTGTGGATTTCAACACGGATGACGAATTCCCTCCGGACGACAGCGGGTACGGCTTCGATAATATTGGGGACGTTCTGACCATTTCGCCGCTGCTGCTGGAGAAGTATTTGCAGGCAGCGGAGAAGATCGTGACGCAGGCAGTTCCGACCGTGGCGAAAGTAATTGAAGAACGGGAAATCAAAGGGCGCGAGTTTAAAGGGTCCGATGGAGAAAAAGGAGAGCAAATCAGTGTTTATAAAGAAGCCACGCTGACGCACAACTTGAAGATTAACCACCCGGGAGAGTACCGGGTGCAGGTCGATCTGGCCGTGCATGGCTCTTTTGATTTTGATCCGGGGAAATGTACGCTCATTTTTAAAATCAACGGGCAAGAGAAGCTCGATAAAGAATTCGGCTGGGAAGACAATAAAAAATATCATTTTGATTACGCGGAAAAGTGGGCGCCGGGAGAGTATCCGCTCGAATTCGAAATCAAGCCGCTGAAAGATCGGGAAGAGGGGCGGAAAACGTTTGTGAATCTGTCGATCAGTTCCGTACGTGTGGAAGGACCGACAGAAAAACAGTTCTGGGCCAAGACGAAAAACTATGACCGTTTCTTTACCCGGGACGAGCCGCCTGCCGGAGGAAAGGAACGCCTCGATTACGCGCGCGAACTGCTCGGGAAATTTGCCAAAAAAGCTTTCCGGCGTCCAATCGATGACAAAACTGTGACCCGGCTGGCCTCCATCGCGGAGTCCGTTTACAAGCAGCCCGGAAAAAATTTCGAGGAAGCGGTCGCGCAAGCGATGGTGGCCGTGCTGGCATCGCCCCGTTTTTTATTCCGCACAGAAGAAGGAGTCGATCGGAGCGCGCCGTTTACGCTGGTGGATGAATATGCGCTAGCCTCGCGTCTTTCCTATTTCCTGTGGTCCACCATGCCCGATGAGGAGTTGATCACGCTCGCGGACCACAATGATCTTCGGAAAAATCTCGACTCGCAGGTCAAACGGATGCTGGCAGATTCGCGTTCGAAAGAATTCACTGAGAATTTTACGGGGCAGTGGCTGCAGGTGCGCGATGTGGCCGGAATTTCGATCAACGAACGCGCCGTCTTCGCGCGCGAGCGCACAAATGCGCCACCTTCCGGCGAAGGACAGCAGCGTCGACGTTTTCAAAAGCCCAAGGCTGAGTTGGATGGAGATTTGCGGCGGGCGATGGAACGCGAGACGCAGATGTTTTTTTCAAACATTGTCAAAGAAGATCGGGACGTGCGGGAAATGCTGGATAGCGATTACACTTTTTTGAACGAGCGGCTTGCGGCCCACTACGAAATTCCCGGCGTGACCGGAAATGAAATGCGCAAGGTCAAGCTGCCGGAGAACAGCCCGCGCGGCGGAATGCTCACGGAAGGTTCGATCCTGGTCGTGACTTCAAATCCGACGCGCACATCGCCGGTGAAACGTGGGCTGTTTTTGCTCGACAATTTTTTCGGCGCGCCGCCACCGCCTCCGCCGGCAGATATTCCGACGCTGGAGGAATCATCGAAAGAGATTAAAGACCATGAGCCCAGCTTGCGCGAGACACTGGAGTTGCATCGAAGCAAACCGCTTTGCAGTTCCTGCCATGCCCGGATGGACCCTATGGGGCTGGCGCTGGATAACTTTAATGCGCTCGGAATGTGGCGTGACCAGGAGCGGGGACAAAAATTGGAAGTGAGCGGAAAACTGATAACCGGGGAAACGTTCAGCGATATCCGGGAATTGAAAAAGATTCTTGTGACACGTCATTATCGCGATTTTTATAGGTGCCTGACAGAAAAGGTGTTAACTTATGCGTTAGGTCGTGGATTGGAATATTACGACGTGGAGACGGTCGATCAGATTGTGGACCGTCTGGAAAAGAATAATGGGCACTTTTCGGCTTTACTGATGGGCGTAATTGAATCTGCCCCATTCGAAAAGCGTCGAAATGTAACGATCTCAACGGCTTCAGCCGAAACCAGCGCGGTTAAGAAGGAATTGTGATTATGCAAAAAATGAGAAAGCAAACGGAGGCAGAACGTTACTTCAGCGTGAACCGCCGGCGTTTTCTGAGCGGCCTGGGCGCATGTCTCGCCGTGCCCGCATTGGAATCACTGCTCCTGCCGGTCGCGCGCGCGTCCGTCCTTTCGGGCGCTGAGAAACTCGGCGTCACACCGACCGGAGCGCCGCTGCGGATGGCCTTTCTCTACTTTCCGAATGGAGCGCACCAGCGTTATTGGTGGCCGAAAGGGGAAGGAAAAGATTTCGAACTGAGTCAGACGATGACTCCTTTGGAATCGCTGAAAAGTAAGATCCAGATTTTGGGAGAGCTCGACCAGATTAATGCCACGGCTGGTCCGGATGGGGCGGGCGACCATGCGCGCGCAAATGGAACATTTTTAACTGGAGTGCGAGTGAAAAAAACCGCGGGTGCGGATATTCACGCGGGCGTTTCCATCGACCAGGTGGTGGCGAAACAAATCGGGCATCTTACCAGATTTCCTTCACTGGAGTTGACGTGCGATGCGGTGCGCAAATCCGGCAATTGCGACTCGGGTTATTCTTGCGCTTATCAACATAATCTCTCATGGCGTTCACCGACCAATCCGATGGCGCCGGAACCGAATCCGCGGCTGCTCTTCGAGCGTCTTTTCGGCGGCGGGTCACCCGGCGAGCGCGCGCGGAACCTGGAAATGCGCCAGCAACAACAGCGCTCCATTCTCGATTTCGTGCTTGAGGACGCGCGCGATTTACAGCGGAACCTGCCATCAAAAGATCGCGCAAAACTCGACGAGTATTTAACCAGCGTTCGCGAGATTGAGCAGCGGATTGATCGGGCGGAGAGGTTCAAAGATCATCCAGATCCGACAGTTGATACACCGGCCGGAATTCCATCGAGTTTCCAGGAGCACATGCAGATCATGTACAGCATGCTGCATCTTGCGTTTCAAACGGACAGCACGCGCATCGCGACATTCCTGCTGGCGGGCGACGGGAATAACCGCGCCTATCCAGACATCGGCATTCCGGAAGGACACCATTATCTTTCTCATCATATGGGCAAAGAAGATATGATGGAAAAACTCGCTCAAATCGACTTGTGGTACATGCGACAATTCGCGGCTTTCCTGAAAAAACTGGATGAGACCAAAGATGTCGATGGCAAATCGATCCTCGATAACTCAATGATCGTTTACGGGTGCGGTAATTCCGACGGGAATCGACATACTCATGTGAATCTGCCGCTGGTGCTCGCGGGCGATGGCGGCGGCACATTGAACACCGGCCGCTACGTCAAAGCCGGCGGAAAACCGATGTGTAACCTTCTTTTGAGCATGGCAGACAAGCTGGGGGCCAAAAATATCGAGAGATTTGGGGATTCGACCGGAAGGTTCGACACAATATCAGCGTAAGTTTCTGGCTCAGAGGGGGTTGGCTGAATGGCAACTTTTCTGCTTGAGCCTTAAGCATGCCCTCCTTTTTTCCGATACTTCTGTTGCATGCAGCAGAATCGGATTCTTTTCGTAGATGACGAGCCACTCACCTGGGAACATTACGCGACCCTCTCACGGCACGTGGGGCCGGGTTACGAAGTAGTGACGGTTTCCAAGGGCCAGGAAGCCATCGATTTAATGTCGAAAAAGCCGGTGGACGTCGTCGTTTCGGACATGCAGATGCCGGAAATGAGTGGCCCGGAGTTCCTGACGCACGTCGAACGGGAACATCCCCAAACAATGCGTATTGTGATTTCGGCTTACGCCGATCAACTGGCGATCGCGCGTTGTTTGATGTTCGGCCATCGATATTTTCAAAAACCGCTGGACCTCGCGGAATTGGCTGACACCCTGAAGCGCGTTTGCCAGCTTAAACAGGCGATTCGCAACGAGAAGGTCAGGAAGATTATCGGCGCGACGGCAGCGCTCCCCTCTCCTCCTGAAACGTACCTTCGACTCACAGAAGCGCTGGATACGCCGGCGACTTCGCTTGAAGACCTGGCCGAAATCATCAGCGTTGATCCCGGCTTAACTGCTAAAATGCTCCAGATTGTCAACTCGGCGCAGTTTGGAATGGCTCGCCGGATTACGACGGCATTTGAAGCGGTCCAATACGCTGGTGTGGATGTCCTTCGCGCATTGATGCTCGGTCTGCAGGCGTTGCGCCAATTCGACAAGAAAAAACCGAAGAGCCTTCCGCTTTCCGAACTCTGGGGCCACATGCTCGACACAGCCGTGGCTGCCCGCACGATCGCTGAAGAAGAGAAAGTCGATTTCAACGAAGCGCAGGAATGTTTTGTCTCCGGTCTGTTGCACGATATTGGCAAGCTCATTCTCGCCTCGAATGCCGACAAAGAGTACGAAGGAGTGTTGCGGACATCGCGGAACGAAAAGATCCCTTGCTACAAGATCGAACACGAAGTCTTCGGGGCGACGCATGCCGATGTGGGCGGATATCTCCTCGGGCTTTGGGGCCTTCCCGAGGTGATCGTGCGGACAGTAGAACTGCATCACAGCCTCGATCACATAAGAGAACAGGGCTTTTCCAGCCTGATAGCGGTGCACGCTGCCCAAAATATCATTAAGACTTCGTTCAAGCGCGTCGCTTCCCTGGACATGGAGTTTTTAAAGCGAGCGGGAGTCACGGACCGCGTCGAGAAATGGACAAAAATTTTGCAACCATGAGCGTTTATCCAATCCATCCAGCGCGCCGCCCGAGCTGATGAAAAAAATTCTGGTCATCGAAGACGATGCTGAGCTGGCCAAGGTGTACCGAAGCCGGCTGCAGGCGCAGAACTTTGAGGTGGAGTACGCCCCGGACGGGCAGAGCGGATATTATGCGATCTATGACAGCAAACCGGACGTGGTGCTGATCGATCTGACTCTACCGCAGATGGACACGGCTTCGCTCATTGGGAAAATCCGGGCGCAGAAAAAATTTCAAAAACTTCCGATGTTCGGGCTCGCCGACCTGGCGGCGTGCACCAATGCGGATGATGTGCTGGCCGCAGGCATCACGAACATTTTTAATAAAACAGACCCGAACGCATTAAACGAGATCGTAGCGGCGCTGAATCAACTGTTTAATCCTTTTCTCAAGAACGGCACTCCCGGAGGCAGTTTCACAACTCCCACGACCCGAGCTCAAAGCCCGGTAAGTGCAGACGAGCCGCTTGACGCTTCCGCAACTACTTCGCTGGTCTCACCCGTTCGCCCCAACACTGAATATCCTTCGCTGGTGGAACATATCGCCACACTCGATAAGCAAGGTGAGGACGCGAAGAATTATTGTCCTCTGCACAGCACATTTATCGAAGAGTATGGCTCGCTCATTCACCCCATTCGAAAGGCCTTTTTGGCATTGAGCACAGCCAGGACAGACGAGGAGAAAACAACCGCGGCGGAAGATCTATCCAAGAGACTTGGGCAATTCCGCATCTCGGCGCTGCAATGCGAGTTTGAGGGACTGGGGATGCTTTGCACTCCGCTTGAAGCGCTGGTCAAACATATCCTCGGCGACCTGGAACGAGCGACTCCGGGAACACGGCAGACCGTGGCGAATGCGATTGACCTTCTTGCCGCTTTTCATAACCACACCAGTGAGATTCACGAATTCAACACTCTTCGTCCGACAGCGCTGGTAGTGGATGACGAAACGGTTTCGCGAAAAGCGCTCACGCTTGGATTGCAAAAGGGACGCATCCAGGTGACGGCCGTCGATACCGCCGAGGCTGCATTGCGCGAAGCGGAAGAGAAGATGTTCGACCTGATATTCCTCGACGTGGAAATGCCTGGAATGAATGGCTTCGCCTTGTGCGCCCGAATTCGCATGCTCCCGAACCACAAGAAAACGTCGATCATTTTCGTTTCGGCATTGGGCGATTTGAAGACGCGCGCCTCTTCGAAAGTCAGCGGCGGCAATCATTTCATCAATAAGCCGGTGAACGCGCACGAACTGAGTGTGACAGCGTGGACGTATCTTTTCCGGAATCGACTAAAGCCATGATCGCATACTCCAACTCTCTCGACCACCATCCAGCCGTCCCCATGGAACTGGCGAAACCGCCTCTGCCGGCGGAGGTGCCAGAAGGCGCCGTCAAAGGCGAATTGCAGCAGATCGTGAGCGGAAGCCTGGCGAGTGTTTGCGCCGCCCTTGCGATCCTTTACGCGATTTTCACCGGCGCACAACTGCTGGTGCACAGCCCGCAAGCGATTCTCCTGGCGAAGTTCTCCGCTGGAATCACCTTTCTTTGCACAGCCACCTGGCTGGTGACACGAAATGTGCGCGTGCCGGGCCGATGGGCACATCCAATCGCCTCGTTTCTCGCCGGTCTGGTGCTGGTAGCGGAGCTGCTGCAGATTTATGTGACGCAGGATGCGCTCCTCACCTCTCATCTCATCCTGTTGATTCTCGGCGTGGGAAGTCTTTTCCTGGCGCTGGATTGGTTTCTCATCCTCGCCGGTTCAGCGGTGACCTCCTGGAGCGCGCTGGCTTTCCTGATTTTCGATTCGCACGTTTGGATTCACTTCGGTCTGGCTCTCGGTTTGGCGACATCACTTGCTTTTGTGATCCAGGTGGTTCGGCTTCGCAGCATTACCCGGCTGGAAAAATTAAAACTCCAAAACCAGGACCACCAAAAAATGCTCATGGAAGCAATTCACGCTGCCCGGGTGGCAGAGCAACGTTTTCGAATTTTGAGTGAAGCCTCCGGCGAAGGTGTATTGCTGCATGTGGATGGAAAAATTACGGACGCAAACCTGGCGGCCACGCACTTGTTTGGTTACGAAGCCGGCGAATTGATCGGAAAGAAATTAACGGATCTGGTGAGCCCGGTTTATCACCACGTTCTGGACTGCGCCACTGGCTCAACAGAGCGGGCCGCATACGTTTACGGGATGCGGAACAACCGCTCCTTGTTTCCCATTCGTCTCGTCAGTAACTCCGCCGTGGTCCAAAATCGGGAGATCATCGTCACCCGGGTGCGAAATGCTCCAGCGGAAAAGGTCGAGGAAGAAGTGACTCGCGAATCGGATCCGTCCCGGAACCGAATCCGCCGATAGATTTAGGCGGAACAGCCTGATTACAGGCTGAATTGGGCTTGCAGCTCAGAACTGCAGCAGCTCCCGCCGGACTGCCACCCAGTCCGCGCCCAACTTCACCTTGACCGACACCCTAACATTTCGAAATAGCCGAAGGGAGAGCCATCTATTACAATGTTTATCCAAGAGTATGACACGCCAGCAGGTTCTTGACATGTATTTCATGGATGCGCGCTGCAAACTGATCGAGCTCGCCGCATTTCTTGATCGCGTGGATCGCGCGAGTGCAACGGATGACTTCCGGATCGAAGCATTTCGAAAAGCGCTGGCCGAATTGAACTCCAACTCATCCGGACGCGCGGAAAAGGTGTTGCTGGCTTTCAGCGACCTGACGGCGGACCCGATTGCGGCCGCCACCACCAAGGCAGCGTGCGGCGCTTATCCAGGAGCCAGGTAGATGCGTTATATCGAACCACATGGTCACATGGTCAGCCGCACGACGGACGACTACCAGGACATGGCCACCGCCGGTTGTGTCGCGGTTTGCGAGCCTGCTTTTTGGGCGGGGTTTGATCGAAGTTCGGTTCACGGATTTTACGATTACTTTCGGCAATTGACCGAGTTCGAGCCAAAGCGCGCGGCGAAATTCGGACTGCAACATTATACCTGGCTCTGCATCAACCCGAAGGAATCTGAAGATTTGAAGCTGGCCGATGAGGTGCTGGGGATCATCCCCAAATTTATTGATGAACCGACAGTGCTGGGGATAGGGGAAATTGGACTTAATAAGAACAGCCGGAATGAAATCAAAGTTCTGGAAAAGCATGTTGAACTGGCGGCACGCCTGGACCAATTGATCCTTGTCCACACCCCGCATCTTGAAGACAAGCTCAAAGGAACGAAATTGATTCTCGATGTGATTCGAAATGAAAAGCGGATTCGACCAGAACGCGTGATTATCGATCATGTGGAGGAGCACACAGTTCGCTTTGTTCTGGAAGCTGGCTTTTGGGCCGGAATGACGTTGTATCCAGAAAGCAAATGCACTCCGGCGCGCGCGATTGATATTTTGGAGATTTACGGCACTGAGAGAATTTGGATGAACAGTGCCTGTGACTGGGGAGTGAGCGTTCCTCTGGCCGTGCCTCGAACGGCGCTGGAGATGCGCAAACGGGAGCACAGCGCCGAATGGATTGATAAAGTCATTTATCAAAATCCAATTCGCTTTATGAGCCAATCGCCGAAATTCAAAATACGGCTCGAGCCCGGCAAATCGTGAACTGGAAGCAAATCTTTGCGGCTGTGACGGGTTCGGCGCTCGCTGGCATGGTGCTGGGCGGCTTATTTGGATATTTTTCAGGCAAGCTGACCCCTGATTTTTTCGCGCGCCTCATACCGTGGCGGGATGTCGAGCCGATTGGCCTGGCCACCTTTTTTGGAGCCACTGTTGGTATCGTTCTCGGCGGCGCGCTCGGTTGCTTCGGGATTATCATCCAGACGATCGTCCAGATGCGGAGGGAAAAGGAACAAAAGGTAACCGGTGCAACTTAAACACAATATTCATCTTGCCTACTGCACAAATATACATCGCGGACAAACCTGGGCCGAAACCTGGGAGGCGCTGAAAAAATACACTCTTGCCGTTCGAGATCGTGTTTCCGCAGGAAAGCCGTACGCGATTGGTTTGCGCCTGAGCGATGCTGCCTCGCGCGAATTAACTGATCCAAAAACTCTGACCGATTTCCGGCGCTGGTTGGAAAAGGAGAATTGCTACGTTTTTACGATCAACGGCTTTCCGTATGGAACTTTCCACGGCGGACGGGTAAAAGAGCTCGCTTACACCCCGGATTGGACGACGCAAGACCGTCTTGAATATACCAACCGGCTTTTCGATCTGCTCGGAGAACTCACACCGGCTGGCGTAGCGGGCAGCGTCAGCACAGTGCCCGGTTCATTCAAGCCGATGATCAACTCGCAGGAACAGGTGAAGCAGATGCGGGACAATCTTTGGAGCGCAGTCGAACACATCGAGCATGTGAGCATGAAAACGGGAAAGATGCTTCACCTTGGGCTGGAACCCGAGCCGCTCTGCTATCTCGAAACCAGCCAGGAAACACTGAAGTTTTTTCAGGATATGTGCGCGGACCGCCCGCGCGACGAACGAATTAGTGAATTTCTGGGAGTGAATTATGATTGCTGCCATCTGGCCGTGGAGTACGAGCAGCCGGAAGCGGCGGTGAAGCGTTTCATTTCCAACGGAATCCAGATCAGTAAATTGCATTTTAGTTCGGCGTTGAAAGTAGTCCCTTCAGAGCGGTCACGCGATGCATTGAAGCGGTTTTTAGATTCAGTTTATTTCCACCAGGTTATCGCGCGAAACACCAGCGGTACGTACACTCGTTATCCGGATCTTGGAGACGCCTTGGAAAAAGACGGGACGAGCCAGCTTGAAAAAGAAGAAGAATGGCGCATTCATTTTCATATTCCGCTGCATTGCCGGCCTTCCGAGCATTTTGACACAACCACGGATCACCTCCTGCGCGTCATGGACCTGTTAAAGTATGATCCCGGTCTCTGCTCGCATATTGAAATGGAGACCTATACGTGGGAGGTGCTGCCGCCGGAGCTGAAAAACCGTGACGTGGTGGACCAACTCGCCTCTGAATATGAATGGACTCTGAAGCACCTCCGCGCGCGAGGTCTGGCCTGATTTTGATGGAACCGCTTTCCGCCAGTTCCCGTGAATATCTGCGGACACTTCTCGTCCTGGGCCGGGCATCGAATATCCCTACGGTTTGGTCAAACTGTGTGGCGGGTTGGCTCCTGGGCGGGGGCGGACCGTTAAGCGGCTTGCTTCTTCTCTGTCTGGGAGCGACCTGTCTTTACACGGGCGGAATGTATCTGAACGATGCATTCGACCTGAACTTCGACAGGTTGTATCGTCCCGAGCGCCCCATTCCTTCAGGCGCGATTACGATCGGGGAAGTTTGGGGATTCGGCGTGGGTTTTCTGGCTCTGGGCACCGTGATGATGTTTCTTCTGGGGTCAAGCACCGGTATAATAACTCTTCTCCTGGTCCTTTCGATTTTAGTTTATGACTGGATTCACAAGTGGATCGCGTTTTCGCCCGTCATCATGGCGCTTTGCCGTTTTTTTCTGTTTCTCGCGGCGGCTTCGACTGGAGAGGAAGGCGTAGGAGGACTGGCGGTTTGGACGGCGCTGGCGCTTGCTTGTTACATTGTGGGCTTAAGCTACGTGGCAAAAAGCGAAAGCACTCGCGGACCAGTCAAATATTGGCCTTGTCTCCTTTTGTGCGCACCGTTGCTGCTGGCATGGCTGGTCAATCAGGGTGAGTACAAGTCCCGGGCGGTTTTCCTGTGTCTGGTGGTTGGCCTCTGGATCATCCGGAATTTGCAATTTACGTATTGGAGCGCGGAAAAGAATATCGGGCGGACTGTTTCAGGATTACTGGCAGGAATTGTTCTCGTGGACCTTTTAGGTCTTGGCCCGCTCAGCTTTTTAACGAGCCTCTTATTTCTATTCCTCTTCTCCGCCGCAATGGTGTTTCAGCGGTTCGTTCCGGCGACATGATTTCCTGCCAATTTGTTCAATTTTAAAACTCTTTACAACTTTTTAGCGACGGCTAATCTTGGCCTGAACATTTAGGAGTATGCGCAGATTTTTGTCTTTAGCAGTTGGTTTGGCGGCCATCGGATTTTTAGCCACGGGTTGCGCCGGCCCGGAAAAAAAGTTTAGCCGCGGCTTGAATAATGTTACCGAATTTGCCCGCCTTGGAGAGATCCGCCGTTCGATGGAACAAACAGCCATTTGGGAGGGCACGGACAAGGCATATACACTCGGATTCTTCCGCGGGTTGAATCGCTCTCTCGCGCGAACGGGTGTCGGTGCCTTTGAAATTCTAACCTTCCCCATCCCAACACCTGATTACGAACCGATTTTCTATCCGATCGATCCTGTTTACCCGGATGCCAGCAGGCCCAATTTCATCGCGGACCCAAGCTGGAGCCCTGATACGGCGCTCGGCTTTAGCGGCGGCGATATAGCCCCAATGGTTCCTGGCAGCCGGTTCCGGGTTTACGATTACTGATAGAGTCCTTCGCAATAGGCGCCAACTGTCCGTTGGCGCTTTTTTTATTTATCGATATGCGGGTCGAACTGAACTCACCCTGCAAAGTTAATCTCATCCTGAATATCCTTGGAAAACGGGCGGACGGTTTTCACGAATTGGAAACTGTCATGCACCCGGTTCCGATTTTTGACACGCTCACTTTTTCGACGCGCCCCAGCGGCATTGCTCTGACCTGCAATAATCCGGCGCTTCCCACCGATTCCGGAAATCTGGTTTATCGCGCGGCTGAAAAATACCTGGCTGCAGCCGGGATCAAGGGTGGGGTGGAAATTCACCTCGAAAAGCGGATCCCGCTGGCGGCCGGCCTGGGCGGCGGCAGCGCGAATGCGGCGATCACATTAATCGGCATGAATCAGCTTTTTTCTCAACCCTTGAACCATCCGGAGCTGCTCCCGATGGCTGCTTCACTTGGTTCGGATGTCCCGTTCTTCCTCCAGGAGAAACCCGCACTGGCGACTGGCCGTGGCGAACAGGTGGTCAGCCTCGACAAGTTCCCGGCATTGCGCGGAATGCACATCCTGCTGATCCATCCCGGCTTCGGAGTCTCAACAGCCTGGGCTTATAGAAATCTCCCGCGCTTTCCAGCAGCATCACACGGCGAGAAAGGGCGGGCAGACCGCCTTGTCGCATCGCTTCAAAAAGAGGCGCTCGATGACTCCATCAAAGATTTCTATAACTCTCTCGAAGCGCCGGTCCTCGAGAAATTTCCGCTACTCGCGATATTCCGCGAATTTCTCGCTGAAAACGGGGCATCTGCCGCGATGATGTCTGGCAGCGGTTCGACCACATTCGCGCTGTCGCTGGGGGCCGCGGCTGCTGAAGAACTGAAGGAAAGGTTTATCCGTAAATTCGGCTCCTTTTGCTGGATCAACTCCGCACCCCTCTGAGAGAACCACTGCACAGGCGTGCACTTGGAAGGAGCGGTTATTTTCATTATGATTCGCAAAGGGAATGGAAATCATCGTTCCAATTATCGCCGGAATAATTCTCCTGTTATTTGGACGACGGCTATTCTGGTTATTTATCGCGACGGCCGGCTTTCTGGCAGGATGGTCCTTCGCCCGGGAAAATCTGGATATTCATCCAGAGAGTTCGCTGTTGCTGGTAGCGGTGGTCGTCGGACTGATCGGAGCGTTGGTCGCGATTTTTTTGCAGCGCGCGGCCGTTGCTTTGGCCGGCTTTTTCAGTGGCGGATATCTCGCGCTGAATCTGGCGGTTGAACTCGGCTACAAGTCAGCGGGAACCGCGGCCTTTATTATCGGGGGAATCATTGGCGCGATGCTTCTTTGGGTGGCCTTTGATTGGGCCTTGATTCTTCTTTCATCGATGACCGGGGCTGTGCTCATCACGAATGCGCTTCACAACCGGCCTTTGAGCGATGCTGTGACCGTCGGAATTTTCCTCGGCAGCTTTGCATTGGGATTGGTGGTTCAAGCCGACCAGCTAAAACGCTCCAAACGTAAAGCGACTCCGCCGCCGGAGTGATGGAAGATCTGCCTCATCGAGAGCGACGCCTGATAGAATGGACATTCCGTTGTTGCGCGGATCGCTGGGGCTTTTTTGTTTCTTGGGCGAATCGGCAGTGTTAACTTTGGCCCGTTGAATAGACGAAAAGATTCAAAAAAGCCTTCTCATTCTTCCACAGCCCAAGCGAAGGTGAAAGAGATCCAGACCGGAGCAATTACTCCGATCAGTCGCGGGCGAAGATGCTTATTCAGGGGCGTGGCCGCGATCCTGCTTCCTGTTTCTCTGATTCTTGTCCTCGAAGTAGGACTGCGACTCGCAGGTTATGGCCACCCGACAAGTTTCTTTCTGTCGAAACAAATCAAAGGGCGCGATGTTTTCGTCGAAAACGGCGCATTTGGTTTTCAATTTTTTCCGGTCGGGATGGCGCGGAGTCCGGCCCCCATTGTTATGCCAAAACAAAAAGGGACGAACACCTATCGTATTTTTGTTTTTGGCGAATCGGCCGCGCTCGGCGATCCGAAACCGGCTTACGGGTTCGGCCGCTATTTGCAAACGCTCCTGAATGAACGCTATCCGGCGATGCATTTTGAAGTGATTTGCGCCGCGATGACCGCGATCAACTCGCATGCGATTTTGCCCATCGCCCGTGAATGCGCCAGGCATCAAGGCGATCTTTGGCTCATTTACGCGGGTAACAACGAAATGATTGGCCCTTTCGGGGCGTCCGGTCTTGTCGGGGAACGGACGCCCGGGACGGGATTTGTCCGCGCGACTCTGTCATTGAAACGGACCCGTGTCGGGCAACTTCTGGATTCGACCGCAGAATGGATCAACAGAAAGAGAATGGGTAAAGAGTGGCTTGGGTTGAAAATGTTTGTGGGACATCAGATCGCACCTGACGATCCGGCAAGAGAGCGAGTCGCAGTTAATTTTCGCGAAAATATTCAGGACATATTGGAGACCGGGCAACGGGTTGGAGTGAAGATAATCATGAGTTCGGTGGCGGGGAATCTGAAGGACTGCGCGCCTCATGCGTCGATGCACAGCACGAAAGTGGGCGAATCCGCGAAACTGGAGTGGGAGAAGCAATACACTGATGCCATCCAACTCGGTGTTACGAATTGCGCAGGCGCGATCGAGCCCTTCAAAACATTAGCGAGCATCGATCCGGAATATGCAGAACTGCACTTTCGTGCGGCACGATGTTACGCCGAAAGAAATGCCGTTGGAGAAGCACGACACAGTTACGAACTGGCGCGCGATTATGATGCGCTCCCGTTTCGCACAACGTCCCCCTTGAATGAAATCATCCGGGGCAGTGCAGCGGGAACGCGAAATGTTGTTTTCACAGATCTGGAAAAGGCTCTCGCAGGGAGGAATGAGATCGCGGGGAATGAACTTTTCTTTGATCACGTCCATTTCAATTTCGACGGGAATTACAAGGTGGCCAGATTGTTCGCGGATGAAATTTCAAAATTGCTCCCTGTGAACACGACCATTACCGGCCCAAACGATTGGCTGACACGCGAACAATGCGAGTTGCGCCTGGGTTTGACGGATTGGAACCGCTATTTGGCGGCGGAAATGATGCTGACGCGACTTTCCGATGCCCCATACACCAACCAACTCAGTAATCCTGAAACTCGAAAACAGCTCCTGGCAAAAATGGCCGAATTCCGAAAAAACACCAGAGAAACCGACCGTTCTGTTTACCGCGACATTTATGAGCAAGCCCTCTCGAAAAATCCGAACGATTATTTCATCCGTCAAAACTACGCGGAATTTCTGGAATTAAGCGGAAAAATCGCAGAAGCGGAAAACCAGTGGACAGCAATCCAGGAATTGATTCCGCAGCATCCCGTCGCATTTTTTCAGGCAGGACGACTCCTGCTGAAGCAGGAGAAATTCCCGGCGGCGGAAGGAGAACTTCAAAAAGCGTTGGCGATTCGAAACGATTTTCCCGACGCATTAATTGAACTCGGCCGCTCATTGGCTGGACAGGAAAAGCATCAAGAAGCAATTGCCGCTTTCAGCAAAGCCTTAAGCTATACCGCCGAAAATGCGCCGGCTCATTTTTACATGGCGAACAGCCTGATCGCGCTCCATAAGAAAAAATCGGCGAGCGAACATCTGCGCGAGGCGATTGGCATCCGGCCGGGCTATTGGGAAGCGCACTACCTGCTCGGCGTTCAACTGGCAGAGCGCGAACAATTCGCGGAAGCTGCGCAAGAATTCAGCGAAGTCGCGAGAATCCAACCGGATTTTGCGGGTGGACATTTCAATCTGGGTGTCGCGCTGGCAAAATTGAATCGTATTCAGGAAGCCGCGTTAGAGTTTCAAAAGACCTTGAGGCTCGACCCGCGGCATAAGGCGGCAAGGGATTATCTCATGAAACTTCAGGCCCTGCAGGAGATCCAAAATCAAGTACAAAGAAAATGATTAATTCGCGTGGACTTTTCCATCCACGGTGATTCGCACGTTCTTCGCCGCAGAGGGAATTTGTGATTCCGTTCTGGTGCCGTCGGGCCATTGAACCCGAATCCGTCGCGGTACCGGACCACTCATAATTTGAACGGGGCTGTCCTGCGACAAGTAACCAGAACCGGCATGCAGCTCATGAACGGGCCCCTGGCCTCCATTAAAAAGTAATTGGATCTTTGCCCCGATCGCATCTGAATTGCCGAGTTTGCCTTCCAATTTAATGCGCAATCCAGGTGGAGCTGAAACGTTGTGAAAGAGTTTTGTTTCGGCGCTGTTTTGTCCAACCACCAGATCAAGTCTCCCATCGCCATCGTAATCCGCCGCGGCGCAACCGCGTTGCTCGCCGTAAATCTTTAACCCGCTCTCCATGCCGGAGGCGGCCCGGAATCGTCCTTTGCCATCCCCGAACAAGAGCAATCCCCTGCCCGCATCGTAACGGGCTGTATCACCGGAAACGGCAAAGAAATTCTGCGCGAGGAAAAGGTCGTCGTGACCATCACCATTGAAATCCCCGACGCAAACACCGAACCCGGGCGCAAACTGCGCTTCGATCGGGAGTGGGATGCCTTCAAAGTGGTCTCCCCGGTTCATGAAAATCATGGATTCAAGCGTGTTTGCCCGCACAACCCCTGTCGTGGCGCGTTTGTCGCCGAGAATTTCATCGATTCCCGCTGCGCTGAAAGAGCGCTGCGTAGCAAATTTCGCCCGAATAAAGGAAAGAGGCCCGGCGAGGGCCGCGAGTTGGCGATAGGGAACGATCTTGTTTAGTTCTGAATCGAAGTGCGTTTCAATCAGTTGAAATACACCGCTTTCGTCAAAATCGCCGTAATAAGTCTCCAGTGGACGGGATCGGTCGCTTTCATATTGGCTGTTTTTGCCCCAATTGCTCGCGACGAGATCGATTCGACCATCCTCATCAAAATCCCCGACGGCAATTCCGTTCCACCAGCCGATATACGAATCCATTTTCCACCGTGCGGTTTGATCTGAGAATTTTCCATGATCGTTTATTAGAATGCGAATAGCGCTCCAATCACATGCAAGAATCAGATCCGGGTCCCCATCCAGATCGATATCGGTAAAAATGGCGCCATTCACCAGCCCGATTTTGTCCAGAAGCGGATTATTTGCACTATCGGGAGTAAACGCACCTCCGGAGTTGCGGAAGAGTCGGGATGTGGCCGGGCCCGGATACTTACCGGGCATCACTGTTCCGCCTGTAAACACGTCGAGATCACCGTCTCCATCAATATCCGCGGCTGCCAGGGGACCGACGCTACTATCCCATGCTGCGAATAGATCTTTTACGGTTTTCGTCCTCCAGTCGTACTGCCGGACAGCAGCGCCCAGCGCGAGGCCGTCTTCGTAATTCGAGAATCCTGCCAAAAAGACGAGATTATTGGTATCCGCGTGCCATGCAGCGAATCCGGTTTGATCCCGAGTGACCGTGCGGATCCATTCGGATCCTTCGATGGATTTGAATTGGCCGTTTTTCTCGTTGAGAAATACCCCAAGTTCCCCTTTTTTTCCGGTGCCGACTAACAAATCATCGTAACCGTCGTTATTCAGATCAATCCATGCAACGCCCGGACCGGATTGGCTTAACTTTCGCGCCAGGAGTGGCTGACGGGCAAAATCGTCGAACGCTTCGTCAACGTGAGTGTGATGCAACACAGCGCTCCGATCCTCGAAAACGGGCTGCGTTTGCGATCGAGTTTGGGGACCTGCTTCAGGGGTGTCCGTCGCTGCGCTTTCATCGATTTCATAAACTCGGTTCGGTACGGCAGAATCAATGGCGCTCCGTCTCCCACTCCGCCACGCGACTTCTATGGTCATTTTGTTGGTGCCTGCACCACCCGCGAAAGTGCGTATAGTATCATCAGATGAAAGGTATCGACCTGCCCCCAGCATTTCCTGCGATTGCACCGGGACAGCGCCGTCACGGATCCTTATTCGAGCGCCAATTCCGTGCGTGTTCGGAGGCAAGCCTTTCAAACGCACCGCGACGCGAGATCGATTGGCTTCATTTCGGTAAATAGTCGCCGGACCGTTTAGATTATTGATAATCACATCTGCGTCCCCATCATTGTCCAGATCGGCAAGGGCCATTCCATTGGAAACGCCGGGCAGATCGAATCGCCAGTCATGACCCTTCTCTTCAAAAGTCAGATCTCCCCGATTTCGGAAAGCCGCATTCGCAGTCGCCAGGCGCGGGAACATTCGCCGGGCTTGAAAAATCTCGGTGTCGGACATTTTTTTTCGAGCCCGCATCCCTTTGAGCTGGTCGAGAACATCCAGATCACGTGCGGCGCGTTCCATGCCGTTGCAAACCAGGACATCTTCCCATCCGTCAAGATCGACATCGAGAAAGATGCAGGACCATGACCACTCCGAAGCAGCGAGACCGCTGAGTTGCGCGATTTCAGCGTAAGTGTCATCCCCTCGATTTAAAAAAAGGGTGTTCATCTCGTATTGAGGACGTGCTTCGATCTGGCTCGCGAGTTGAGGAAGGGGCATGCCATACTTCAAATCCATCACGCGCTGCGCGTGATGCCGGCTCATCATATCGACAACAAGGAAGTCATCAAATCCGTCTCGATCGATATCCGCGAAATCCACGCTCATCGAAAAAAAGCTGCTCTTTCGCTGTGCAAGTTTTGGCAGCGCCCGGAATTTTCCGTGGCCCTGGTTGATCCAAAAGCGATCCTCGGTTTGCAAATCGTTGCAGACGTAAATATCGGGAAGACCGTCTTGATTGGCGTCGCGGATCATCACGGAAAGGCCCCAATCGTATGGCGGCTCGGTCAGCGGCCGGCCCTCTTCATCCAGAAAGGTTCCGTCCGTGAAGGAGACAGGCACGAAATTGGTGCCTCCAATGTTGTGATAGATTCGGTCCGGTTCTCCCT
>Ga0136846_1233604_pt1 | contig 23992 bp, 20 predicted proteins | sample HopSoiMetagenom2_FD_96841 | JGI IMG/M metagenome (GOLD analysis project Ga0136846, IMG submission 96841) | Grasslands soil microbial communities from Hopland, California, USA - 2 Assembly 2016 (version 4) | ecosystem: Environmental > Terrestrial > Soil > Grasslands | place: USA: Hopland... | reverse complement strand
GGCTGCTCCGCCCAGGTGGCGAGAACATTGAAGCGTCCGGCTTCCACCGGCATTTTTTCGGCGACGAAACCGAGTTGCTCAAGCTCGCGCAACAACAGTTCGCCAACCCGGCCTTCACTGCCGGTAGTGGAATCGACGTCGACCAGCTTTCGAGTGAACGCGACCAGATCCATGCTGTGAAGCATACCGCAACGCGTTCTGATACTTTTGATCGAGGTGCCTGAGCTTCCCTCAACTATCCGGTCATTTTTTCTGGAGGGCCCGGCCGGCCGACTGGAATGCCTGCTGAATGCCGGCGCGGAGAAGGCTACACACGCCGCCCTGGTCTGCCACCCGCACCCTGTTTTTGGCGGCACTATGCACAACAAAGTCGCATTCCACGCCATGAAGGCCCTGAACGGATTCGGATTTCCTGTGCTGCGTTTCAACTTTCGCGGGGCGGGACTGAGCGAGGGCAAGCATGACAATGGGGAAGGCGAAGCCGATGATGTCGCCGCCGCAGTCGAGTGGCTGCAGCATGAGTTCCATCTGCCGGTTATTTTTGCCGGCTTTTCGTTTGGAGCGGCAGTTGGGCTTCAGGCTGTTTGTCCTGACGAACGAGTCAAGGCGGTGATCGCCCTAGGCCTGCCGGTATCTGCCACCGACGACCGGGATTACGATTTCCATTTTCTGCAGCATTGCGCGAAGCCGAAGTTATTTATCAGCGGTTCCCGCGACCAGTACGGATCGCAGGCACGCCTGCAAGAAGTGCTGGAGTTCGTGCATGAACCCAAGCAGCTGGTAATTATTGAAGCTGCCGACCACTTTTTCGAAGGCCGGCTGCGCGAGATGCGGGAAGCGATGGAGAGTTGGCTGCGCTCGACATTGCAGCTTTAGTCTTCTTATACAATCCCGCCATGTCCGGCTCCGATCATCTTGCGGTAGAAATGCGGGTTACGGCGCGCCATCTGTTTGAACATGCGCTGGCCGAGACCAACATCGATCGAGCATTTCAGAGGCATGTCGATTGTGAGCGCGGAGTGCTGCGCGTTTGTGAAGACCTGTACGACCTGAATTCCTATTCGCGGGTGCTGGTTATCTCGATCGGCAAAGCGGCGCATTCCATGGTGACGTCCCTGGAAATGCAGGCCGGCAGCCGCTTTGAAGGAATGGTGGCAGCGCCGGTCGATCCGCCTTCCCAGGTGCGAGGGTTCCGCTATTTTCGTGGCGGACACCCTTTGCCCAACTCTGAGTCGATTCGTGCGGCCGAAGCGATGCTTAAATCCCTGCAAGCGCAAAACGCCGGGTCGCTGGTGCTATTTCTTTTGAGTGGAGGAGGTTCGTCCATCGCAGAAAAGCCGGTGGATGACGAAATTTCGCTCGAAGATCTGGTCACCACTTATCGCGCGCTGGTGAACTCCGGGGCGCCTATCGCCGAGATCAATGCCATTCGCAAGCATCTGTCGGCGGTAAAAGGAGGCAGGCTCGCGCTAGCCGGGTCAGCCGCGCAGCAGGTTTCGCTGCTGGTTTCGGACGTGCCCGACAATACCCCGGACGCACTCGCTTCCGGGCCGACTATGCCCGACTCGACCTCAATTTCTGACTGCTATTCGATCGCCAAGAAGCATGGATTGATGGAGCAATTCCCCGGGTCCGTTCGTGAACTCTTTCAGCGGCATGCGCTGGAAGAGACCCCGAAATCGGATGATCCGGCCTTCATTCGTTCGCGCTGGTGGACTCTGTTATCGAATGCGTCTTTGCTCGAAGCAGCGAAGGCCGAAGCTTTGCAGCAGGGCTTTGCGGTTGAAATCGATAACTCCTGCGACGACTGGGATTACCAGCGTGCCGCCGATTACCTGCTGAAACGGCTGCGTGAGTTGCGGCAAAAGACGCAACGCGTGTGCCTGCTGTTCGGGGGAGAGGTGACCGTGAAAGTTGCCAACGAAGGCACAGGTGGGCGCAATCAGCAGTTTGCGTTGTATTGCGCATCGAAGATCGGGGGCGAGAACATCACCGTGTTGAGCGCGGGCACCGATGGGATCGACGGTAACAGTCCAGCGGCAGGCGCAGTGGCCGACGGGACGACGATTTCACGGGGCATGCAGAAAAATCTTGACCTGCAATCACACCTGAACGCATTCAATGCCTATGCTTTTTTTGAGGCGCTTGGCGACACGATTGTGACGGGGCCAACCGGCAACAACCTGAGAGATCTGAGAGTCCTGTTGGCCTATTGACGTGAGCTGAGCTTCAGAGTCTCGGGATCAGCGTCTTGTGATCCTGAGGCTAAACGCAGCGCAGCGCGAAGGATCTATGGATTGAAGAAAATTCAGAGATTTTCATGCTTCGCTCCGCGAAGGCTCAGAATGACATCGCAAAGTAACTAAACAGGGAATTTAGAAAAACCTGGTCACGCCTTCTTCCAGCACTACCACCCGATCTTCTACTCCGGCGGCTTTCGCCTCTTCCTCCAGCAACTGCAGCGGTTCGTCCATCGGCTCATGCGAAAGCTTGAAGGTGCCATAGTGCATGGGAACCATCCAGCGCGCGTTGAGATCGAGAAATGCCTGGGTAGCATCGGCTGGGTTGGCGTGAACATTACGAAACGATGGTGGGTTGTAAGCTCCGATGGGGAGCAAGGCGAGCTGCGGCGAGAGCCGCTGGCCGATTTCGCGAAACCCGCCGAAGTAAGCCGTATCTCCGGCGTGATAAACGGAGTGGCACGAGTCGCGCAAAACAAAGCCGCCGTAACCGCGGTGTGAGTCGCTGATCACCCTTGCGCCCCAGTGCCGCGAGGGCACGTGCGTAATGGTCAGAGCGCGATGACGGTAATTGTTCCACCATTTGAGCTCAACCACATTTTCGAATCCAAGATCGGATACCAGATCAAATACCTGGTCGGGGACAACCACGGTGGGGGCATTGCCGCGGCGGCGAATGGTCTGCTGCACGATGGCGCGCAGCGAGGGGCGATGCAAGTGGTCGAAATGCGCGTGCGTTACAAGAACCACATCAATGGGAGGCAGATCGCGCACCCGCACTCCAGGGCGCCGCAAACGCTTCAGCACGAACAACCAGCGCGCAAAGTTAGGATCGATCAGAACATTCTGTCCACCGATCTGAATAAAAAAGCTGGCATGGCCTATAAAAGTGACTCCCAGTTGGCCATCACTCACCAGCCTGGGCCGATGGATCACGCCGACTCGCGGAGTCACAGCGGAGTGCCGCACCAGGCGCCCAAACTGCCTCGCTCGCTTGCGGAGCGCCGGATTACTCAGCGTGTTCTTGAGCATGAATCAGTAATGATGCCGCCCTGTGCCTGCCCGCTGCCCTCAATCATTTCTGCAAAAAACTATTTTAAAGGATTGCGCAGCGATTGCTTGACCACTGTTGCCAAGGTCGGTTCTAATCGATGGTTCAGGAGCGAGCATGCGGGTTGCATTTTTAGGTTTGGGAATCATGGGACGCCCGATGGCGTTGAATCTGGTGAAGGCCGGGCATGAAGTATCGGTGTGGAATCGTACGCCCAAAGAGGTGGAAGGAGCGCGCGTAGCAGGATCTCCGGCGGACGCAGCGACCGGCGCGGAAGTTGTGTGGGTGTGCGTTTCCGATACCCAGGCGGTGGAAAGCGTTCTGTTCGGCACGCAAGGCGCTGCTGAGACCGTGAGTGACGGCGCGATCATCGTAGATTCCAGCACCATTTCGCCTATGGCAACGCGCAAGTTTGCGGAGCGCGTTCGCGGGCGCGGAGTTTCTTACATCGATGCGCCTATGACCGGATCCAAAACGGGCGCGGAGAGCGGTACGCTCATTTTCATCATCGGCGGAGAAGAAGCAGCGATTGACCGTATCAAGCCTCTGCTGGCCGCCATGGGTAAAAAGATTTTCCGCATGGGCGAAACCGGGAAGGGGCAGGCTGCCAAGTTAGCCATGAATCTGCAGATCGCCATGATCTACGAAGGATTCGCTGAGGCGCTCACACTGGCCGCCAAGCTTGGCCTGGATGCTGAAACGCTGATACCGCTGGTGCAGGCCAGCATGGTGAATTCCGGGGTGGTCGACTACAAGGCGCCTTTCGTGTTGAATCGCGATTTCTCGGCCAATTTCCCTCTGCGGCTGATGCTCAAAGACATTCGCCTGACGCTCGAAGCGGCCAAGGAAGCCCGGGTCAAGCTTCCCGGGCTGGAAACGGTCGAGGAGATTTATGACCTTTCAGCCGAAGACGGCAATGCCGATCTCGACTACGCGGCTACTCTGACACTGCTTGAAAAGTGGGCGGGAGTAAAGGTCAAGGCAGCAGTCGCTTCCGGGCAGCCGGTGGGCGATTAACCTGATCCCTGTACTTTCGTAATCCGGCTCACATCGCCTATTACAGAAGTTTTACACTCCACCCGGCGTGTGCCTGTTATTTTTTTCTATGGGGATGGTCAGCCATCGCCACAGGAAGGCACAGCATGGAACTCGAAGCCCTCGATCGAAAAGCCGCAGTAAATACCGAAATTAATTGGGTCACCGCCATCTTCATGGCCTTGTTTCACATCGGGGCAGTGGCTGCGCTGTTCTTTTTCACCTGGAAGGCATTTTTCGTCGCCATTTTTCTGTGGTGGGTTTCCGGCAGCCTGGGCATCGGCATGGGTTATCACCGGTTGCTGACGCATCGTGGCTACCGAACTCCGAAATGGGTTGAGTACTTTTTGACTGTCTGCGCATCACTGGCGCTTGAGGGTGGGTCAATTTTCTGGGTAGCAACCCACCGCATCCATCATCAGCACTCCGATGTGGAGGGCGACCCGCACTCCCCGGTTGACGGCAAGTGGTGGGCGCACATGGGCTGGATTCTGACTGGCAAGTCCATGCACCATGACACTACAACGCTGGCGCGCTACGTGCCTGATCTGGTCAAAGATAAGTTCCACGTCTGGATTACGAAATTTCACTATGTTCCGATTATCGTGCTGGGGCTGATTCTGCTGGCCATCGGAGGGTTGCCGTTCCTGATGTGGGGAATCTTTATGCGTACCGTGGTCGGGCTGCACGCCACCTGGGCCGTGAACTCGGTTACCCACACCTGGGGTTCACGCCGCTTTGCCACCCGCGATCTTTCCACCAACAATGGCTGGCTCTCAGTGCTCACCTTCGGCGAGAGCTGGCACAATAATCATCATGCCCACCCGGTTTCTGCGCGCCACGGCATCGCCTGGTATGAGGTTGATCTCAACTGGTACGGTATCTGGCTGCTCAATAAACTGGGATTGGCGCGCCACGTCTACCGCGTAAAGCTGGACGAACTCCCTGAGAATCCACCATTGGCAAAGCCCGCCGAGCCCCTGGCGTTAGTACCTGAGGTTTCTGGCGACTAAAGTCATGTTGTGGGCGGACGTTCTTGCCCGCCTTGAGTTCTCAGCCTTTCCTTGCCTGCTGAATGTAAAATTCTGTCAGGCACATGCGAATCACGAGTCGCCGGAAAGCGATCTTTTTTTTCCTCACCCTCGGCATTTTGCTGGCGGCGGTGGCAGTGGCCGTTGGCAGCGGCTGGATTATCCTGCATTGGCGCGCTGACCTTAAAGTCTTTCTGGGTTTCATATTCTTTGCCGCCATCACTGCCGGCATCATTCTCAATACCAGCTTCCTGATTCGCGAAATCCGCCGCAACGAGCAGCATGACAGTTTTATCAACGCGGTGACTCACGAACTGAAGACGCCGATCACGTCCATTCGCCTGTATCTGCAGACCCTGCAGCGGCGCGAAGTCGATGAAGCCCAGCGTGCCGAGTTCTACCGTTTGATGATCGATGACACGGACCGCCTGCTGGGTACGGTCGAACAGGTGTTAAAAGCGGGGCAAGCCGGGCTCAGGAAATCACGCCGGCGTACTCAACTCAACCTGGCAGAACTGGTCGGTGATTGCGTCGAACTTGCGCGCACCAGCCACCATTTGCCGCCAGGGGCGCTTCAGTACCAGATCGCGGTGAACGGCAGCGGAGCCAGGATCATGGGAGATGCCGAAGATCTGCGTACCGCGATTTCCAACCTGCTCGATAACGCAGTGAAATATTCCGGCGAGCACGTTGATGTTGCGGTGCGCCTGGCCGCCCCGGATGAAGGCCATCTTCAACTCTCGGTCAGTGATCACGGCGTCGGCATTCCTTCCGGCGAACTCAAGCGTATCTTCCGGCGCTTTTATCGCGTTCCCAACCGATCACTGGGCATGGTGCAGGGAACCGGGCTGGGGCTTTTTATCGTCCGCTCGATCGCCAAAAAGCACGGTGGCCGGGTTTATGCTGAAAGCCAGGGTGAAGGGCAGGGAACCACTATCTGCATGGAACTGCCCCGGAGCAGCACATGAGCCGGGTGCTGGTGGTGGAAGATGAGACCCATCTGGCCAAGGGACTGCGCTTCAACCTTGAGGCAGAAGGTCATTCGGTTGAAGTTGCCCGGGATGGCGAAACCGCCGTTCAGCTTTTGAGTAACGGCTCTCGAACCCCGTTCGATGCGGTTGTGCTTGATGTAATGCTCCCTGGAAAAGATGGATTTACAGTAGTTCGTGAGCTGCGGGAAATGCGGAACTTCGTTCCGGTGCTGATGCTGACCGCGCGCGGTCGCCCGGAAGACGTTCTGAAGGGCTTTGCCGCCGGGGCTGACGACTACCTTCCGAAACCTTTCGAGTTGCCGATCCTGCTGGCTCGCCTGCAGGGGCTGCTTCGCCGCCGCGAATGGCTTATTCAGAGCGCAACTCCTGAGCAAGCCCCAGCCAGCGGCTATGAGACATTTTCCTTCGACGGGCGCACCATCGACTTCGGCAAGCTGGAATTGCGCACTGATGAAAACACCATCCAGCTGACCCTCATGGAAGCCGAACTGCTTCGCCATCTGATCGCCAATCGCGACAAGGTCGTATCACGGAAATCAATTCTCGAAAATGTCTGGGGACTGCACGAAGACACCGATACCCGTGCCATCGATAATTTCGTAGTTCGCCTGCGTAAGTACATTGAGCGCAACCCGGCCAAACCCCAACACTTGCTGACAGTTCGTGGAGTGGGATACAGGTTCGTTCCCGAGCCGGTGGATTGAGCTGATTGCTGATTATTGCTGGTGGGTGGATGCGCCGGCGGCCAGTTCCCGCAAGACACTCAAAAATCCAGCGGCTGCATGTTCATCGCTCAATGCTTCGAGGGGTATGGTGGCGGCCAGGTGAGGAGAATTAGGGCGGAACCTGACACTCATAAGATTATGCCCGCGAGAGGTGATTAAGGTATTCACAACAGGGGTGAGTTCGTGTGTCCAGCGGGTCCTGGTGGTCAGAACCACGGGTCCAGGCCTGGAGACCGCCCATCGAGGAGAATCACTGGTTTCTTTTACGCGCTTGCGGGACAGCCATCGATGTCGAAATACGTCCAGCTGAAAGGAAGGCGCGAAATCCAGGTCCGCTTCAAAGGTCAATGTTTCCCGCTGTTTGCGCCATACACTGATCAGCCACTTCACCGGTACCGGGCGAGGGCGCAGGCGAACCGTAACCCGGGCATTTTCGAACCAGTGAGGTGAGAACCCCAACCGGGCCTGCAAACGGCACATGCCGTACCAATGGCTTTCCACAATCTGGCCCTCGCTGGAACACGCAGCCTCGACATGACGGAGAGCGATTGCGCCTCGGCGGCGATTATAGCGAAGGAAATAGAAATACCAGAGAAGCAAGAGCACTGCCGCGGTTGACGCGTCAATGAGTAGCAGGCGAACCACAAACCCTCTGATGCGCATACTACGACTTGGGGTGCTATTCGGGCAAGCGGCCCGCCAAATTTTTCTGGCGAGGATTTCCGCCGTTCCCAGAGTGGGTTGTTTCATCCGCCTTTACAATCAACTGAATGGACTTCTCCCTGCGGGATTTTCAGGATGCCGACTTCGAGCACGTCTGGCGAATCGATCAACAGTGCTTTGCCGCAGGAGTTTCTTATTCCCGCCGGGAGCTTGGGTTCTATATCCGCCGTCGTGCCGCCTTCACTCTGGTCGCCGAACAGGACCATGGGCATGCGGCTGAACCATCTCCCATTTTAGGGTTCATCGTCGCGCAGACCTTAAACGGATCAGGACACATCATTACGATTGACGTCGTTCCCCAGGCGCGACGTTCAGGCCTCGGCTCAAGCCTGCTGCAGACGGCGGAAGATCGCCTCAAGGCGCTTAAATGCCACGCCGTGACGCTTGAGACCGCGGTCGACAATGTCGCTGCGCTCGCGTTTTATAAGCGGCACGGCTACGCGGTCCGAAAAATCATTCCTCGCTACTATCCAAACGGCATTGACGCATTCAGCCTGGACAAGGACCTGGTTTGATGCTTGCTGGCAGTGATTGCTCTAGCCCTTCCATCTAGTAGAATGCCCTCCCACATGCGCATAGCCATTCAGGGCGAACTCGGATCCTTCAGTCACGAAGCTGCGCAACGAATGCTTCCGGGATGCGTAGTTCTGGCCTGCGCACGATCGTCTGAAGTATTTGCGCGGGTGCAAAAAGGGTCTGCCGATGCGGCTGTGATTCCGATCGAAAACTCGTTGGCTGGCTCGGTCGCCGAGCACCTCGATCTGCTGCTGACTCACAAACTTTCAATAGAGCGCGAATTCAAGCTCCGCATCGTGCATAACCTGATCGCCCTGCCGGGCACCAGGATGAGCGGCATCCGCGAAGTCTATTCACATCCTGTGGCCCTCGATCAGTGCCGCGACTTTTTTCGTAAGCATTCAGCGATCCGCGCGGTTCCTTTTTATGACACTGCTGGAAGTGTCAAGCACGTGATCGAGACAAACGCCGGCGAGGCCGGCGGGATCGCGAGCCGGCTGGCTGCCCGGCAATATGGCGGCCGGATCCTGGCGGCGGGAATAGAGGACGATAAGCGCAACTTCACCCGATTTTTCCTGATTCGCCGAACCGCCCGCCCATCGCCCCGCGCCAACAAGACCTCAATCGCTTTCAGCGTAAAGAATGTACCGGGCGCCCTGTTCAAAGCACTCAGCGTGTTCGCCCTGCGGGACATCAGTTTGAGCAAGATCGAATCACGCCCACGGCGCGGTCACCCGTTCGAGTACGTGTTCTTTGCCGATTTTCTTCGCGGCGACGATGAACCAGCCCGCAATGCGCTGCGCCACTTGGGCGAAGTGGCTGACCTGGTGAAGGTGCTGGGAATTTATCCCGCACTGCGATAAGTGACAGGGAAGCTTACAGAACTTGAGAGTACGTTTGGCCCTGCAAGCAGAGCACCTTGGTTTAGTGCAAAGCGACCTCGCCAGGGTTTAGAATCCAACTGTTTCTCCTTTAAATCGACGGTCTGCATCTTTCACCAATCAAGTTTCATCAAACTTGAGTACAACTGACTCAAGGAGCAACATGACCGATACGCCCTCTACTCAAGAGCAAACAGGGGCTCTGGCGATTCTTCCCGTGCGGGACACGGTTTTGTTCCCTCATGCCGTTTTGCCGCTGACGGTAGGCCGCGAAAGTTCAGTCCAGCTGATTAATTCGCTGGGAGAAGATAAAACGATCGTCGTGGTAGCACAGCGCGAGGCACGCATCGATGCCCCGCAACCCTCTGATTTGTATACGGTTGGGACACTGGCCGTGGTGCACAAAGTGGTCAAGATGCCCAACCAGAGCCTATTCGTATTCGCGGAAGGCCTGGAACGGGTGCGAATGACCGAATTTGTTCAGCTGACTCCTTTCATGCGGGGCCGCGTGGACTCGGTGCCCGAGTCCGTTCCTCCCAAGAGTTCGGAGGTCGAAGCCCTGCAACGCAACGTGCTTACGCTTTTCCAGCAGATCGTTGCCGGGTCGCCGACGCTTTCTGACGAGCTCTCGACCGTGGCGATGAATATCGAAGAGCCAGGCCGTCTTGTGGACTTCATCGCATCCTCGCTTCCGTCCCTGTCGACGGCCGACAAGCAGGATGTGCTCGAAACCACCGACGTTCGCGTCCGGCTCGAAAAGATCAACCAGCATCTGGCCAAAGAGCTCGAAGTTCAGCAACTTCGCAACAAAATCCAGTCGGAAGTGCAGGACCGGGTTCAGCAAACCCAGCGCGAGTATTACCTGCGCGAGCAGATGAAGGCGATCCAGAAAGAACTGGGCGAGCAGGATGAAGGGGCGCGTGACACCGAAGAACTGCGACAGAAAATTGAGAACGCCGGCATGCCCGACGAGGTGAAGAAAGAAGCCCTGAAAGAACTGGGGCGGCTCTCCCGTATGTCGCCGATGGCGGCCGATTATTCAGTCACCCGGAACTACATCGAGTGGCTGGCAATATTGCCGTGGGCCAAAACTTCTGGCGGGGAAATCGAGATTCCCAAAGCAAAAGAGATTCTTGACACCGACCACTATGACTTGCAGAAAGTAAAGGACCGCATTCTTGATTTCTTGTCGGTTCGCCGTCTGAAGCCGGGCATGAAGGGGCCGATACTTTGCTTTGTGGGCCCTCCTGGAGTGGGTAAAACTTCGCTCGGAAAATCGATCGCGCGCTCCCTGGGACGGAAGTTTGTCCGTATTTCGCTGGGCGGCGTACATGATGAAGCCGAAATTCGCGGGCACCGGCGCACCTATATCGGCGCTCTACCCGGACAGATTATTCAGGGTATTCGCCGCGCCGAAACCAAAGATCCGGTTTTCATGCTCGACGAAATCGATAAAGTAGGGCGCGATTTCCGCGGCGATCCCGCTTCGGCACTGCTCGAAGCACTCGATCCCGAACAGAACTCGAGCTTCCGTGATAACTATCTCGATGTCACCTTTGATCTGTCGAAGGTGCTGTTCATTACTACCGCGAACATGCTCGATCCAATCCCGGAGCCGCTTCGCGACCGTATGGAGATCATCGAGCTGCAGGGTTACACCGAAGAAGAGAAAGTTCACATCGCGTTCCAATACCTGATACCGCGGCAGATCGACGAGAACGGTATCACCGCCGAACAGATCGAGTTTTCAGACGAGTCGGTTAGCTACATCGTCCGCCATTACACGCGGGAAGCGGGGGTTCGCAACCTGGAACGCAACATTGGCACCATCTGCCGGAAGCAGGCGAGACGTCTGGCGGAAGGAAAAACGGAAAAGCTGATTGTCACCAAGGAAATTATTCAGGAATTCCTGGGCGGCATCAAGATTCGAAGCGAAGGCGAAATTGCAGAACGCACCAAGCGGCCGGGCGTTGTGGTTGGACTGGCCTGGACTCCTTCGGGCGGAGATGTCCTTTTTGTGGAAGCCAATACCATGAAGGGCAAAGGCGGATTCACCATGACCGGGCAGATCGGCCAGGTCATGCAGGAGTCCATGCAGGCAGCTCTGACGTGGGTACGGTCAAATGCGATTCTGCTCGGGATTGACGAAAACTTCTTCGCCGAGCACGACATTCATATTCACGTTCCAGCCGGAGCGATCCCCAAGGACGGGCCGTCTGCCGGTATCACCATGGTGACTGCGCTGGTTTCGTTGCTGACCAATCGTCCGGTGCGGCCGCTGACCGCCATGACGGGTGAAATCACGCTGAGCGGAGACGTTCTGCCCATCGGCGGCGTGAAGGAAAAGGTGCTCGCCGCTAAGCGGGCGGGAGTCACGCAAGTCATTCTGCCGGCCGACAACAAAACCAATCTCGAGGAAGACCTGACCCCCGAGCAACTGGAAAATGTCACTGTGCATTATGTGAAGAGCATTCCGGAGGTGTTGGCGCTGGCCCTGCCTCACACCAAGTCGGAGGAATCGCAGGATGCAGAAGAGCGCGAGAAAGTGCTCACCGAGCAGCCGGTCGCTTAGATCGATTTAAATCCAATGATGGCGGGTCACCTGGCCCGCCATTTTTTTACCGTGAATTGATCATCATCAGCGCGAACAACAGCGGAAGATAAACGATGGTGGCTTGCAGCAGCTGCCTGGCTGGGCGTTTGGAGCGGGCCGTGTCGGCCGTTCCTGCTGAGGCGAGCCGCCATCCAAAATAGAATAAAGCCAGTCCCAGCGCGATCGCGCCGGCGAAGTAGACGTATCCCGATAATCCCAGCAGCGTAGGCGTCAGGGTGACCGGAATCAGCGCGATGGAGTACAGCAGGATTTGTCGAGAGGTGGATTTGCCGTCAGGTTCCACGACCGGCAACATGCGGATGCTTCCCGCGGCATAGTCTTCGAGGTAGAGCCACGCAATTGAAAAGAAATGCGGGAATTGCCAGAAAAACACGATGGCAAACATCACCAGCGCTCCCCATTCCAGCTTGCCGCGTGCGGCAGTCCAGCCCAGCACGCCCGGCATGGCGCCAGGAAATGCGCCCACAAAAGTGCAGACGGGGCCAATCTTCTTCAGCGGTGTGTACGCGCCCAGGTAAACCGCAGAGGTTGCCAACGCCAGCCAGCCGGTGAGCGCGTTCAGCTGCAATCCCAGGTAAAGAGCGCCGCCTACCGTCATCATCACACCGATAACCAACCCCTGCAGGCGGCTCATCCTGCCACTTGGCAAGGGACGGCGCGCAGTGCGCCTCATGCGGGCGTCAACCTCAGTTTCCATGACCTCATTGAGCGCGGCCGTTCCGCCTGAGACCAATCCAATACCCAGGAGTGCGTTGAACAGAGACCACGAGAGGGAAGACACACCTGATTTTGCAGCCCCAAAAAAGAAACCACACCATGCGGTCATCATCACGAGCGAGGTTACGCGTGCCTTGACCAGTTCGGCATAGTCGCGGACCACCACGGCTGCTCCGCCGCGGGGCACGTCGATGACTTGGGTGGCAGTGCTCATGCGGCGATCGTTTCTCGCTCTCCTGCGGGTACGCGCTCTTCAAACCTGACCGGAACGTGACGCCGTACCTGAATCGCAAGCACAACCGTGATTGCCAATAACAGCGCTCCTACCGCGACGTGACTTACGGTTGCAATGACCATCGGCAACTCCGGTTGCACAGCGTCCTTTCCCCAGGCAATGCGAGTAAGAAATGCTACAAAACCTAAACACAACTGTGTAATCAAAAGAGACAGCATGATAACAGCCGGGCGCCGAATAGCATCGACTTTCGAATAAGCCGTGAGTGCCCGCACCGCGGTCCAGCCGAGAACAAAAGCCACGGTGGGCGCATTGATGACATGCGGCCACCAGCTCAGCCCGTGATGACGGAACATGCCTCCGAGAATCAGCTGAACGTAAAGGACAGCAACGGAAACCATCGTCAAGGTGAACAGAGTGGGATGCCGATCATCGAATTCGACTTGTGGGACTTCTTCAATCCAACGTTTGCCGGTGAAAAGCGCCAGGGCGAATGCCAGACAGAAGAAAGTCTGCGCCACCGCAGCATGAGCCGTCGAAATGGCTGCCGGGAGGAAATATAGAACTGTCAGCCCGCCAAGAACGCCCTGCAGAACCACGGTGCCCACCGCCAGCCATCCCAGGATCTTTACCCAGCGGCGCTTTTCAGACCGCGCCAGCCAGATAGCAAGCGTAACGGTGAGCAGCCCGACCAATTCGGCCACCATGCGGTGCGAATGCTCAAAACGGACGCCGCCCACCATGCGTGGAATTTTGTATATCGAACCGAAAGACGTGGGCCAATCGGGGACTGACAGGCCGGCATCGTTGCTGGTCACCAGTGCGCCGGCCACGATCAGAAGAAAGGTCGCGAACGCGATGAACACAGCGAAGCGGTGTTGTGCGGGATTGTAATTTGTGGAAACCGCTGTCAGGGCAGGCTCCTATTCGGCCCACTATGCTGTATGCGGAGCGCGGAAAGGTTCCGCGCTCCAGCAACCATTGTACTTTACTGCTTGAACGCCTGGTCCACGGTCTTGCTGTCTTTCGCGGCCAGAGTTACCTTCTGGGTCTGTTCTCCTAACTTTTCGTGAACAAAGGCCAGCGTGTAGTCGCCAGGCGGCAGGCCTTTGATCTCGTACTTGCCGTCTGATCCGGTAACCGCGAAGAACGGAGTCTTGGAAACGTTCAGGTACATCTTCATCCAGGGATGCTGGTTACACTTGACCGGAAGCATCACTTCTTCGCGCGTGAACTGTTTCTCGAGCGCAGCTGCCTTGGGTGGCTGTGACTCGTTCCACTCACGGTTATCTTTCGGAGTGGGGTGAATGTTGTGGGTAGTATCGTCATCGTTTCGGATTTCGATATTCTGGTTGGTCATGACGCCCAGCACGTGCGGATGGTATTGGCATCCTTTCTGGTCGATGGTGACGGAGTCCTTCGGAACTTCAAAGCTGCGGTCGCCCATGCCATCTTTAACGTAAACGAAAACGTTCGCCAGCTTGCCGCTATCGACGACCATGGTTTCTGAGGTGTTGTTGCCTTTGCAGGCCGCATCCTGGCTCATGTCGATCTTGGAAGGCTTGGGTGCGGTGCCGTCAAAGCTGACTGTACCGCTGATCTTGGCCGCGGTTGCGGGATCGATCGGCGCCGAGCTTCCGGCTGGTTTGACTTCCGAACTGGGGGATGTGCCCTGCTCTTCGTTGGTGTTCTCTTTTTTACTGCAGCCGGTCAACATTCCCAGCGCAAGCATCGAAGCCAGGAAAATTGCAGCCCATTGGTTTCTATTCATGATGTCGCCTTTCGTAAGGTAGTTGTGAACTGATCACGCTAAACGTCTTTGGAAATTATCGGCCACCGCCATGTCCGGCAGTCGGATGCGAGTTGTCGGCTTGCTTCTGCCTGGTCGGCGACGGCACGGCTGCCCTGGTCTTGCCCATAGAAGCCGCAACCCGCCGCTGCTCTTCCGCTGTCAGCTGGAAAATGTAGTCAGTCAGCAATTTACGGTGATCGCCAGTATAGCCCTGGAAGGTTGATGGCGTCGGTCCGGCGAACACCCACTGGCGGTTCTGCTGCTTGAATAATCCCGAAGGCATCGCTGTGCCCGGGCTGATGGCTTGCGGATCGGTAATCCAGCGCTGCACCCAATCTGGTTTGAGACGCTCGTGGGCCAGCAGGAAGTTGGGCGCGGTAGCGTTCTTGTCATGATTGGCATCGCCGGTGGCGTGGCACTTCAAGCATGGTGCCGCGGTGGATGAAAACAGGCTGCGCGCCATGTCATTTTCTTTCGTTGACAGGGTCGGCACCGCTTCGGGGATGTAGGGCATAGGCTGTTGGGACATGGCCTGGAAGAATCGCACCAGCTTTCGCAACTCATTATCAGAAAACGAGAAGGTTGGCATGTGGACTTGCAGATACGGCCGCACGCCGTTGCGGTTGGTGTCGGTTGTGCTCAGAGCGGGATTGGCAAGGAAGCGCCGCAGCCACTCAGGATCGACGCGCGCGCCTTCGGTGAGGAGTTTGGGAGGCAGTTGCTCCTGAACGTCTTTGTAGCGAGCCATGCCCATCAGCGAAGTATTCTGGCCAGGAATAAATTGGTGGCATCCCACGCAGTTGTACTTGGTGACGATCCACCAGCCTTCCTGAATGTCCCGGCGGGTATCGGCAGGCTTGTACTGATAGCTGGCGGGCAGGGAACTCTCCTGGCTGCCCAGCAGGAAAGTCGTGATCGCACGAATCTGCTCCTTGTTGAGATGTACATTCGGCATCCGCAAAGCCTCTTCCGCCGTCTTCACCTTGCCCTTGTCATAGATATTCGGCTCGGCAAGTTTGTGCTCAAAGAAACCTTTGTGGTTGTACCAGTCGCCTTTTGCCGGTCCTTCGGGCAATCTCTCTCGATCTTCGGGATCAGTGATCGGTTCAGCGCCTTTGCCGCCGCGCTGGGCAGTTTCAGTAAAGAGGGCAAAGTCGAGTCGCTCAATGGGCTTGCTGCCTTCGACCGTGAGGTCGGTCCCTATCCGACCTTCATCTTCCATGCCCGAAATCTCGTGACATCCGGCGCAACCGTAATGCCGCACCCATTTCTTGCCTTCGTCTTTCAGTTTGGGATCATCCATGAAGGAAGCATCCGTGTAGGCCGAAGGCTCCTGCTTCTTCTGCGTCATCAGGTATGAGGCGATGTCCTGCGCATCTTCCACACTCAGCCGCAGGCTGGGCATCACCGTCATGTTCTGGACCTGCAGTTCATGGCCATCGTTCGGACATCGGCTGTGCTGCAGATCGAATTGGTAAGGCAGCCCTTTCTTAGCGTAGTCCTCGGGGCCAATATCTTTTTTCTCGTAAGGGCAGTATGGCCGGGTGCGTTCGCGAGCATTATGGATCCAGCGAACCAGATAATCGTAATTCGCCTTCTCGCCTACTCGGGTGAGGTTGGCGGCGAAAGTTCCACCGTCGGTCTGGTTTCCTTCACCGATCGAATGGCAGGCCAGGCACCCGCGGCTCTCAAACAGCTGTTTGCCATGGTCCGCGTTTCCAGGCTTCTGTTTGGTTGGGGAATCGGTCAGCGCTGATTGCCAGATGTACGCCGAGATCGCCTGAATCTGGTGATCGGTCAGGCGGAAGTTCGGCATCTTGGTGGTGGGTCGAAAATCGGTCGGTTTCTTGAGCCATACCGGAATCCAATTCTTGTTGAGCTTAAGGCGCACGTCCTTCAGGTTTGGCCCGACCTTCTTCATGTCCTGCATCAGGCTGTGCGATTGAAAATCAAGCTGCTGGATTTGTCCGTCAATTTTGCTGCTGGCAACCCGCAACGCGACCGCTTTATCGTTCAGGCGATTCGCTTCTTCGTTGCTCTGCGCCGAGTCAGCCTGCTTCATCATGGCTGCCGATTGTTTCGAGTTGTCGATCTTCTGCTGCTCCAGCAACTTCAGCTGCTGATTGACGGCGGTAAGGTCTTCCGGTTCTTTGTCGTAACCCTCATAGCGGTGGCAACCCATGCAGCCGCGCTGCCGAAACAGGTTCTTGCCTTCACTGATGGTCCATCCCACATCCCCGCTGACCAGCATCATGTCTGCGGCGTGGCAGGTCTGGCATCCCGCTTCGGCATTCTGTTTAGGGAAGAGCGGCCATAGCCAGTGCTCATAATTCCCATGAGCTTTTTCTACGCTGGTAGTGGCGCGTCCATTTCCCTGGTGGCAAGGCGAGCATCCGAACTTGTCAGGATCATGGATCTTCAGCAGTCCCGGCTCGGGATGACTCACAAAAGCCTGTGCGTACTCATCCGGTCGCTTGCTGCCCTTGGGCGTCATCACCGCCGCGCTGATCTTCAGCGGCTCGCGCGCGCCCATGTGGCACGATTCACACCGGTCGACGATGTTGGCATCCGCGACATTGATCTGCTGGATCTTAGGGTCCCACTCGGCGGTTTTCTTTTTCAGTCCCTCGATCTGGGTTGGCGTGAGGTCAATCATGTGATCAGTGACGTACTGCGACATCCTGGTGTTGGCTTCGGTGACCGGCTTCAGAACCTCACCCAGTTCAGCGCTTACCTTGGTGCGCTCGTCACGTAATTCGTTGTATTTTTGTTCCAGCTCCTTGAAGTTGTACTGCTCTCGATGGCCGTCCGGGTACTCGACCGTGGCCTTCCTGGCTTTATAGTCGTCGATATCGCGCTGCTTGCTCTTTTTGCCGGAAGCGCTGGTATCAGTTTCCATCTCGTAGGTCAGAGCATTGGCATACGCGCGCCGGTCGGTGAAGACATTCTGTACAGCGATAATCTTTGCGTTCAGATCGGTAATTTGTTTCTGAATTCGATCAACGTCAGGCTGGGTCTGGGATTTGAGCCGGTTGTACTCTGCTTCAAGCGCCTTGTAATCAGGGCTGGCAGTGACAGTGGCTTCGGCATTGGTGGAGGAATGAGTCGCGGTTTTCAGGAACGCGACATAACGGTGCTTCCATTCTTCCTGATAGGCCTTCCATGGACGCTGACCGAACGCCTCGTCCCACAGCGCCCAAAAAAGGGTGATCATCAGGATCACCATGGCGAGGACATAGTGAGGAGCGTAAGACTTTGTGACTATCGGATCCTGATCGGGGACGGGTTTTTCCGGCACCAAAATCCTCCAAACCTGCTTGCGTAGGCCCGGATCTTCGATCCGGGCGGGCGGGTCAGAGACCCGCCCCTGTGTTCACTCGGCTGAACTCTCACACATTAAACCAGGGCGTAATCCAAACGTATTTGATATGCCACGCCAGCCGCAGCATCATCTTCAGTGGCAGCGCCACCATGGTCAGCAGAAAGAACTGCATGATCGAGTACTGCAACAGACTCATACGTTTGTAGTCTTTGGGGTTATAGCGGCGGAACAGGGCATGCACGATGAATCCGCCCAACACGTAATACCCGACCACCACGATTCCGCCCAGAATAGCCTTGCCCAGGTTCGAACCGATCCCGAACAGGTCAGGCAGATCACGGTTCACTTCATAAATCAGACGGTTATGGTCCCAGGTCTGCCCGGGCCAGAACCATTGCCACCCGGGGCCACGAATAAAGGTCCCGATGATGATCATCGCCACCCAGAGCACGATGAAGCCGAACAGAAACGATCCAATCGAAAACTTCCTCTGCTTCCAGGTGTAATAGCCGCTGCCCAGCGGATTGGTATCGATATAAGGAATCGCCATCAGGCCGACGATGATCAGGGTCGGCATTACTACGCCTGCGATCCAGGGATCGAAATAAACCAGCATCTCCTGCAGTCCGAGGAAGTACCACGGGGCTTTGGCAGGATTCATGGTCAGGTTGGGATTGGCGGGCTCTTCGAGTGGCGCACTGAGCGTGATGGACCAGACCATCAGAATGATGGTCACAATCATCGCCGCCAGAAATTCCATGCGCAGCAGAAAGGGCCAGACGTGGATTTCTTTTTGCCACCCGGGACGGAACGGCCAGGTCTTGCGGTGGTGAGTCTTGGCCATGGCGGGACTGGTTTCAAGCTCACCGATCAGCTGATCGTTGGCGCGCGCCTGCTTCCACGCCAGATAGCAGTAGAAGAAGAGCAGCGGAATCAGGCCCACGATGGGCACGTTATCGGGTGCCGAACAAATCTCCCAAAGTTGTCGCCAGTCCATTTATTGCTCCGATTATTGCTCCGATGAGCGCGGGTGTCCTCGTCCGCAGCCTATGGACGGGCGAGACGCCCGTCCTTCATGTGTTTTCTTACTTCTTTTCCTTCACTTCCGAGGCCAGCATGACCGGCGCCGGACCCGAAATGCCGCCATCTTTTCTGACGCGCCAGAAGTGAACGATCATCAAAATCGCCGCTACGATCGGAATGCCGATGCAGTGCCAGATATAAGACCGCAACAGGGCGTTCGCGTCCACGATGGAACCGCCCAGTAATCCAAATCGCACGTCGTTATACGGCGTCATACCGAGCTGCGCACCGAACGGTCCTTCATGTCCTAAGCCAGGCGTTGCCCGTGCCATGTTGGTGCCGACCGTCACCGCCCAGAAGCCTAGTTGATCGTCTGGCAGCAGATATCCCGTAAACGAAAGCAGGAGCGTGAACACCAGCAGCAGAACACCGATGTTCCAGTTGAACTCACGCGGCTTCTTGTAGGAGCCGGTCAGGAACACGCGAAACATGTGCAGCCATACGCCGATCACCATCAGGTGAGCGGCCCAGCGATGCATGTTGCGCAGCAGCTTGCCAAAGGGGACGTCGTGCTCGAGATAAAGCACGTCACGGAACGCCTGCACCTTGGTCGGGTGGTAGTAAAACATCAGCAGCACCCCGGTAAAGGTGAGCACAATGAAGAGGTAAAACGTGATGCCGCCCATGCCCCAGGTGAAGCTGTAGCGCACCGCATCACGATTGATCTTGGCGGGATGCAGGTGCAGAAACACGTTAGAAAGCACGCCCAGCGCCCGGTTGCGCGGTGTGTCGTCATGCTTGTGGCGGAAGATCGAGGTGTAGAGCTGGGTCTTGGTCGGATCCTTCAGGCCTTCGATCTGATCCTTCGCTTTGGCCGGCATGTCGGTCTTGAGCGACTGAACGTCTTCTTTGACCCCGGCTTTGACGCGCTCGAGCAGTCCGACGCGAGTGCCGTTTCCGTTTTTTCCGTTGCCGTTTTCCTCGGGCATGATCACCCTCTCAGGTTCACGTGGAGACAGCCACCCCCGGCTGTCCGGTCGAGCAAAGCTCGACAGTTCTTTACGGTTGCGCTGCTGGACGTTGCCCAGCTGGACAGCCGAGGGCGGCTGTCGCTACGCAATTCTTTGTTACGCCCGCAACCAGGCGCCGCTGGTGCCATCGCCTTCATTGAAGTGTGATGGCTGACCCTTGGGCCATTGATACAGCTTTGAGACATCCACCAGAATCTGCCCGTCCGGCGCGATCTCAACGTGCGCACGGTCCATCGGACGCGGGGCTGGCCCTTCAAAATTGACGCCTTCGCTGTCATAGCCGCTGCCGTGACATGGACATTTAAATTTGTTCTCGCTTGGCTTCCAGTCGGGGGTGCAGCCGAGATGGGTGCAGCGGGCGTAAATCACAAACATCCGATCCGGTGTGCGATCCACCCATATGCGGTATTTCTGCTGCCATTTGGTGTCAACCCCCAGGCCATAATCAGCCGGGTATCCGATTTTGAAAGAGGTCGCAGGTTCGAACAGCGTGCGCGGCAGAAAGAAGCGGAAGAAGGCAATGAACCAGGCCGTAAGAAAGGCCGCCACCATGCTCCACGCGAACACGCGACGTCCCTGGTTGATAGGCGTGTTTTCCGGGCCGACCGAAGCAACCCCGCCTGCGGCAGCGGCTTTGGAAGTTCCAACCGCTGGTGTTCCGACATAGCGGGTGGATTCGCCGGTGCGCGCAACCGAAGCGGCTGCCGAGGCTGCTGGCCGTGGCGCCCCCGCCGCAGCTGGAACCGCTGCGGGCACTGCAGCCGGAACTGCAGCCGGAACTGGCGCTCCCGTTTCGGCTGGCTCTCCCAGCAACGCGGTGACTTCTGTGTCGGTAAGCGCGGGCAGGCTTTTGCGCTTGCGGCGGGCCTGCTCCGCGGCGACTGATGACTTGCTCCACTTCTTGCCTTCCGCAACCCACTTTTTTACTTCGTCGCTGATCGGCCCGCTTGCAGCTACGGCCACAGGAGCGGGAGATGCCGCGGCCGGAGCCGCAGGGACAGTAGCTGCAGTAGCCTCAACCGGCTCCCCCAGAAGCGCCGATGCCTCGGCATCATTGAGCGCCGGAAGATTCTTTCGCTTGCGGCGCGCCTGTTCGGCCGCGATTGCCGACTTGCTCCACTGTTTGCCCTCCGCCACCCACTTGGCTACTTCTTCACTGATAGCGCCTCCCGCGGCTGGGGCAGCTACAACTGCCGGCGCTGCATTCTCCGCTGCTGTTGCGGCAGCGGGCAGAGCTGAGGCTGTGGGCGCCGACGCCACTACGCCCGATCCGCCTTCTTCCCACGACATGGGCGTACCGGCTTTCAAAGCCTCTACGTCGGCGTCGCTGATGAGCGGCAGGCCTTTGCGCTTACGGTAAGCCTGCTCCATCGCGATCACGGAATTGTTGAGCGCAGCACGCGGCAGCGGCGGCAGATGCCCCAGAACTCCCTTGGAATCGTCAGCCATGCAGTTAAGTTCTACCCTCGTATAAGGTCGGTATTGGATCAGCAGCCAGCAGGCGTTCGTCAGCCAATTCCGGTGTACCTATCGTCGCCAGGACCATCCCCGCGAGCGCCCCAATGAACTTCGGCGAATCATTCAGCCCAGGCGTCATCTCGAATTGTTTAATGCCCAGACTCTCCGCCTGGTGCCGCGCTTCGTGGTCGATTTCAGCCAGGGTTTCGACATGATCTGACACAAACGAAACCGGAACCACGCAAACTTCCTTCACGGACTCAGCAGCCAGCTCTTTCACCGTGTTGCGCAGTGAGGGCTGCAGCCATTTGCTGGCCCCTACTTTGCTCTGGTAGCAGAGGCGGAAACGATTACACCATCCCCCGCGTTTCATCACCAGTTCCGTGGTCTCTGCAATTTGCCTCTGGTACGGATCACCACCCTCGATTACGGCAACCGGCACGCTGTGAGCGCTGAAAACAATCTGGGCCTGATCCGGGTGAGGGAAGCGGGCCAGCGTCTCATCTATTTTTTCAACCAGGGCATCCAGATATTGTCCATGGCGATAAAACGGCTCGACCGTGTGCACCGGCCGGTCATCTTTGAACAGCCGTTTCCATTCGTTCAGGCTGCTGCCGGTGGTCGTTCGCGAGTACTGGGGATAGAGCGGTAAGAGAACCACCTCGTCGCATTCTGCCCAGCGCAGATGGCTGATTGCCTCCTGGGTAAAAGGATGCCAGTAGCGCATGGCCACAAAACATCGGGCGTCAACCCCCAAGTCATTCAGCTTCAACTGCAAAGCGCGCGCCTGCTGCTCGGTAAACCGGCGGATCGGCGACCCCCCGCCGATCACCGAGTAGTGGTGCTGTACCTTACGCGCGCGGGTGCTGGAGATGAGTTTGGCCAGCGGCCGGCGGCCGAGCCGAGCAAAAGGAAAGTCGATGATGTCGGGATCGCAGAACAGATTAAAAAGGAAAGGTTCGATGGCCTCCAGCGAATCGGGTCCGCCAAGCTGGAAGAGAATTACTCCTACACGTCGTCCTCGCGTCACCGTCACCCCAGAACCTTGGAAGAAGGGGATGTTACTCAAAACCGGGAGCACACGTCAATGTGGATGAAGGCTCGCCAGCGCCCAAAACCCGCACATTCTCTGCGATCCGCGTTTTCGGCATGTGATTGTAGTCGAGGTAAGTTCATTCGGATTGGGTCGCAGTTGCCGGAACTTCCATGGCTTCGATGACGGAATCGGCGAACTCCGAAGTTCCGGCTTGCCCCCCGACATCCCGAGTCAGCTTCTCCCGCGTGCGGTAAGTCTTTTCGAGCCCGTTGCGGATTTTTAGCGCGGCTTCGTCTTCTCCCAGATGGCGAAGCATCAACAGGGCGCAACGAAGCACCGCGGTCGGATTGGCGATATTCTTTCCGGCGATGTCAGGCGCAGATCCATGGACTGCTTCGAAGATCGCACAGCTCTCGCCGAGATTGGCGCTCGGCACCAGGCCAAGCCCGCCGACGAATGCCGCACATAGATCAGAAATGATGTCGCCGTACAGGTTTTCCATCACCAGCACGTCGTACTGATAGGGATTCATCACCAGTTGCATGCAGGTGTTGTCCACGATGTGCTCGCCGTAAGTGATCTCGGGATAATCCTTGGCGATATTCCGCGAGCAGCGCAGAAACAGTCCATCGGAAAGCTTCATGATATTGGCTTTGTGAATGGCATGAACTTTTCTGCGGTGATTTTTGCGCGCGTATTCGAAAGCGAAGCGGGCAATACGGGTGGAGGCTTTTTCCGTGATGATCTTCAGGCTCTCAACCACTCCGGGAACCACCTCATGCTCCAGGCCGGAGTAGAGAGACTCAGTATTTTCGCGCACGATGACAAGATCGACGTCCGGATACCGGGTAGGAATGTGCGGCAAATTTTTGATCGGCCGGAAATTTGCGTACAGCTCGAATTTCCTTCTGAGAGCGACATTGATACTCGAAAATCCGCCGCCAATGGGTGTAGAGATAGGCCCCTTAAGCGCCACCCGAGTGCGCTCAATCGATTCGATCAGCTCTTTCGGAATGTACTCGCCATATTTCTCATAGGCTTCTGCGCCCGCTCTAAAGCTTTCCCATTCAAACTTCAACCCGGTTGCTTCCAGAACGCGCACCGCGGCCTGCGTGACCTCAGGGCCAATGCCATCGCCGGGAATCAGCGTGATGCGATATGGTGGAGGCATTCAGTTATCAGATCATTTATCAGATCATCGGATCATGATTCATCGGATCATGATTCGTCGGACACTTCGCCTTCGATCGCGCGCTCTGCAGGCCGAACGATAATTGGCGGCCACGGACGTTCCGGAACGCAACAGTTGCTTTCCTGGCGCCTGTGCGTCAGGAGAGCGCGGCAGAGATCGAATGCATTTACATGATTCAATGTCTCAATGTCTCAATGTTTTCGGCTCTGGCTCTCTGGTCTTCAGTAAATCCTTCAGTTCGGCCATGAATTCCTGCACGTCTTTAAAATCGAGATACACCGACGCAAACCGCACATACGCTACTTTGTCGTAGCGTCGCAATCGGCTCATGATCAACTCACCTAACTCGCTGGTCTTGCGCTCGCGCTCCGGTGATTC
>Ga0136846_1235252_pt1 | contig 23996 bp, 22 predicted proteins | sample HopSoiMetagenom2_FD_96841 | JGI IMG/M metagenome (GOLD analysis project Ga0136846, IMG submission 96841) | Grasslands soil microbial communities from Hopland, California, USA - 2 Assembly 2016 (version 4) | ecosystem: Environmental > Terrestrial > Soil > Grasslands | place: USA: Hopland... | reverse complement strand
GCGAGTGCGTACGAGTGCGCTTCGGGGACTCGCGGGTCGTCCTCGTAGCCGTCCCGAGCGGGCGCCGTAGTACCTGAGACGGACGGCGAAGAACCCCTCTCACTGCTGACGACCGACGCCCGGGTGCCGCCTACCGTGATGTGTGTGACTGAGACGACCCACACGCAGACGAAGCCCGGGCCGAGGCCTGCGGGCGACGGTCTGTCGAACAGCCCCGAGTTCCGGCTGGCCATGGACGCGCTGGCGGGGCTGCGCGCGGACCTGCTGGACGACCCCTTCGCCTACCGCCCGCTGCCCCCGCGGGACAAGCCCGGCCAGATCGCCCGAGCGCTGCCCGGGAGGCTGCGCCCGTACGCGGTCTGGACGCGGCACGCCCTGGTGTGCGCGGCCGGGATGCTGGCCGTGCTCGTCTCCTTCGCCGACAGCGGGGGGAGCCTGTTCGAGGCGCTGGTGATGAGCGTCTTCTCGGCGGGGCCGATCCTGCTGACGCTGGTCCGGCCGGTCGGGGCCTTCTGGTTCTCCCTGACCTCGCTCCCGGTCGTCGCCGTGATCGGCCAGTCCGCAAGCGGGGACTGGCCGTTGCTGCCCGTGAGCATCGTCGCCCATCTGGTGGTGCTGACGGTCGTGGCCGCCCGGACCCGGCCGCGTACGGCCGCCTGGATGTGGGCGCTGACGGCGGCGTACTGCATGGTCGCCGAGGGCCTCTTCGGCAACCGCTACTTCAACAGCAACGCCGTGCCCTTCCTCTTCGTCTCCGCGCTGGCGCTGCTCGTGGTGACCGTGCTGCTGGTGCGCCGGGCCGCCGAGCAGGAGGTCACCGCGCAGCAGACGGTGACCGCGCGCGAGCGGTCCAAGCGCACCCTGCTGGAGGAGCGCTCCACCATCGCGCGCGAGCTGCACGATGTCGTCGCGCACCACATGATGGTCGTCGCCATCCAGGCGGAGGCGGCGCCCTACCGGGTGGAGAACCCGCCCGAGGAACTGGCGAAGGCATTCTCGACGATCCGTGAGAACGCGGTAGCCGCGCTCACCGAACTGCGCCGGGTCCTGGGCGTCGTACGGGCGGAGGACTACGAGGCTCCCGACGCCCCGCAGCCCACCCTCGCCGACCTCGACGCGCTGCTCGCGAACGTGCGGGAGACGGGCCTCGCCGTCGACAAGGTGGTGACGGGCGCGGTGCGTGAACTCCCGCAGGGCGTCGAGCTGTCGGCGTACCGGATCGTGCAGGAGGCGCTGAGCAACACGCTGCGGCACGCGCCGGGTGCGAGCGCGCGGGTCGAAATCGGGTACGTGCTGGGCGGGTTGGGCCTGCGGATAGTCAACGGCCCGGCGGCGGAGGTGTCGTTCGTGAAGCAGACGCCGACGCAGGGCGCCGGCCAGGGTCTGACGGGGATGCGCGAGCGCGTCTCCATGCTGAACGGCGAGATGACGACGGCACCGACGGCCGACGGCGGCTACGAGGTGACGGCGTTCCTGGCTGTGGCGAGGTTCGCGGCCGAGGCCGGAGCGGGGGAGGCATGAGCGGCCGTCCGATCCGCGTACTGATCGCGGACGACCAGATGATGGTCCGCGAGGGCTTCTCCGTGCTGCTGAACGCGATGCCGGACATCGAGGTCGTCGGCGAGGCCGTGAACGGCCGGGAGGCGGTGGACCGGGTACGCGAACTCGCCCCGGACGTCGTCCTGATGGACATCCGGATGCCCGAACTCAACGGTATCGAGGCGACCCGGGAGATCGTCGCGGCGGACGGCGCGGCGAAGGTCCTGGTGCTGACGACGTTCGACCTCGACGAGTACGTGTACCAGGCGCTGCGGGCGGGCGCGTCGGGCTTCCTGCTGAAGGACGCGTCGGCACGCCAACTGGCGGACGCGGTCAAGGTGGTGGCGGCCGGCGAGGCGCTGCTCGCCCCCTCGGTCACCCGGCGCCTGATCACCGAGTTCTCGAAGCTCTCCGAGGCGCCGCGTCTGATGCCGGGCGCGCAGGCGGCGTACGGCGAGCTGACCGACCGGGAGACCGAGGTGCTGGTGCTGATCGCGCAGGGTCTGTCGAACGTGGAGATCGCGGGGCGGCTGGTGGTCGCCGAGTCCACGATCAAGACGCATGTCAGCCGCATCCTGGTGAAACTGGGCCTGCGGGACCGCACCCAGGCGGCGGTGTTCGCGTACGAGGCGCGCTTGGTGACGCCGGGATGAGGGGGACCGGCGTGTGGGGCGGTGGGGTGAGGGGCGCGGTGGGTCATCTGCGGCCGAGGTAGACCCCCAGGGCCCGGTGCAGCAGCTTGCCCTGGCTGCCCACCGGTAGTTCCCACTCGCCGAGGTACTCCACGGCCCGGCCGCCGGCCCCCGTCTTGAAGCGGAGCCGGCCGAGCAGGCGGTCCTCGGTGAGGGTGGGGGTGATGGACCGCAGGTCGTACGTCTCGGCGCCCGACTCCCGCGCGTCGCACAGCATGCGCCACAACAGGGCGCTGCTGGGCCGCAGTCCGCGCCCCCGGCGGCCGGACGCGGGGTACGAGTGCCAGGCCCGGGAGCCGACGTTGATCATGAGGGCTCCGGAGAGCACCTCACCCTCGTACTCGGCGACGTACAGGCGCAGCCGGTCCTCGTCCGAGTCGTTCAGCGCCTGCCACATGCGCCGGAAGTAGTCCAGCGGGCGGGCCTTGAAGCCGTCGTGGGCGGCGGTCGCGGTGTACAGACGGTGGAACTCGGGCAGGTCCGCGTCCGACACCCACGAGACCAGGACGTCCGCCGACTCGGCCGTACGCAGGGACTGTTCAAAGTACGGGGCGAGGGCGCCGCGAAGGTCGTCCTCCGAGCGGCCCGCGAGCGGTATGTGGCATCCGTAGCGCGGCTGGCCGAGGCCGAAACCGCTGCCGTCGTCCTCGTCGCAGGGCCGCCACCCGAGCCGCCGCAGCCGCTCCGCCGCGTCGAGCGCGTGTCCGTCGATGCCGGCGGTCGGCAGATCGCGCAGATGCCGTACGTCGGGGTCGGCGATGCCCGCCGTCACGGTGGCCGCGTCCCAGTGGCGTACGACCAGGGGCGGCCCCATCCGCACCGCGAACGCCCCGATCCGCTCCAGGTGGGCGACGAGCGGGTCCAGCCAGCGTTCCAGGCGCGGGGTCCGCCAGTCGATCGCGGGTCCGTCGGGCAGGTAGGCGAGGTAGCGCCGCGTCCCGGGCATCGGCCGGTACAGGACGAGCGCGGCGGCGACCATGGCATCGTCAGGAGCCCCCGCCGCCCCGCCCGTCGCCTCGCCCTCGAACCAGCCGATGCTCTCGGGCAGCCAGTCGGGCTTGACGCCGCCCCACTCGGGGATCTGGAGATGGCTCGCGTCGGGAGACCGGCGCAGATGGGCCAGATGCTCCTCGCGCGTGATCTCCCGCACGTACAGGCTGGTCATGGGTGGGGTACTCCTGTTCGGGAGCGGCCACCCTAAGCCGGAGATCACCGGACGGGTCAAGGGTTCCCGGGAGAAGGTTCGCCGACGGCGACCCGAACTCCGCCCTGCGGCGGCCGGTGGCGCCGTACGGTGGGACGTCCCTGGTCAGATGGGGGTGACTCGGGCTAGCGTCCACGCATGGCAGCTGCTTCCGACCTCGCTTTCGACCCCTGGGACCCGGCGTTCCTCGCGGACCCGTATCCCGCGTACGCCGAACTGCGGGCCCAGGGCAGGGTCGTGTACTACGAACCCACGAACCAGTGGCTGGTCCCGCACCACGCGGACGTCTCGACGCTGCTGCGCGACCGCCGCCTCGGCCGCACCTACCAGCACCGTTTCACCCACGAGGACTTCGGCCGCACCGCGCCCCCGCCGGAACACGAGCCGTTCCACACCCTCAACGACCACGGCATGCTGGACCTGGAACCGCCGGACCACACCCGCATCCGCCGCCTGGTGTCGAAGGCGTTCACGCCGCGCACGGTGGAGGGCCTCAAGCCGTACGTGGAGCAGCTGGCGGCGAAGCTCGTGGCCGACCTGGTGAAGGCGGGCGGCGGCGACCTGCTGACCGACGTGGCGGAGCCGCTGCCGGTCGCGGTGATCGCGGAGATGCTGGGCATCCCGGAGAGCGACCGGGCCCCTCTCCGCCCTTGGTCGGCGGACATCTGCGGCATGTACGAGCTGAGCCCGTCCGAGGACACGGCGGCGAAGGCGGTACGGGCGTCGGAGGAGTTCACGGAGTACCTGACCGCTCTGATCGCAACCCGTCGCAAGGAACCGGGAGAGGACCTGATCTCGGGCCTGATCGCCGCGTACGACGAGGGCGACCGCCTGACGGAACAGGAAATGATCTCGACGTGCGTCCTGCTGCTCAACGCGGGCCACGAGGCGACGGTCAACGCGACGGTGAACGGCTGGTGGGCCCTGTTCCGCAACCCGGCCCAGCTGTCGGCCCTGCGCGCGGACCACTCCCTGATCCCGTCCGCCGTGGAGGAGCTGATGCGGTACGACACCCCGCTCCAGCTCTTCGAACGCTGGGTACTGGACGACATCGAGATCGACGGGACGGTGATCCCGAGGGGCAGCGAGGTGGCCCTGCTCTTCGGCTCCGCCAACCACGACCCGGAGGTGTTCACCGCCCCCGGCTCACTGGACCTGACCCGCATGGAGAACCCGCACATCTCCTTCTCGGCGGGCATCCACTACTGCATCGGCGCACCGCTGGCGCGGATCGAGCTGGCGGCGTCGATGGGCGCGCTGCTGGAGGGTGCGCCGACCCTGGCGCTGGCGGCGGAGCCCGTCCGGAAGCCGAACTTCGTGATCAGGGGGCTGGAGGGGCTGGGCGTGAGCGTCGAGATGGGGCGGAGATAGCGGGCTGATCACTCGTTCGGATGATCAGGTGGCGGATCCGGGTACAACCCACCCATGGCTCGGCAAGCTGGTGCGCGCCTGCGAAGGAGGGCACCATGACGGTTATGGCGCAGCACATGTCCCCGATGACCGTAGAGGAATTCGAGAAACTCGCCGCATTCGTAGCCAGGGAGTTCGAAGCCGTCAGGTTGGAGTTCATCAACGGACGGATCGGGATCAAGGGCATGACGGACGGCAACCACAGCGAGGTCATCAGGTGGTTGCAGGAGTGCTGCCTGCTGGCCGGTACCGGTCTGTGGCTGTACGGGGGCGGGGAACTTGGCCTGCGGATCGAGAAGTACCGCAAGGGCCGGGCGCTCCCGGACGCCGTACTCGCGCCCCGGGGAACGTTCGCCGGGAAGGGGGACTGGGCCGACGCCAACGGCGTGATGATGACGGTCGAGGTGACCTCCTACGACGCGGACACCCACCGGCGTGACCGCGAGGAGAAACCCTTCGGCTACGCCGACGCAGGGATCCCGTACTACCTGCTGATCGACCGCGACGACTGCTCGGTGACTCTGTACGGCGACCCGGCCCCGGGCGTCGGATACCGCAGCACCGACAAGAAGCCCTTCGGCGCGAAGCTCTCGCTCCCCGAGCCCATCGGCATCGAACTCGACACCGAGGAACTCAAGCAGTACGTCGACTGAGAGCTCTGCGATCAGGGGGCTGGAGGGGTTGGAGGGGCTGAGCGTCGAGCCCTGAGTCGAGCCCTGAGTCGAGCCCTGAGTCGAGCCCTGATCCGGGATCCGAGGCCCCGCAGGACCGCCCAGACGCCCAGCCCTGCGGCGGTGCCGGCGAGGGTCAGCAACGGCAGCTCGGCGTAGAGGACGCTCCAGTCGGGCCCCTGCTCGAAGCGCCGGACCCGTCCTTGCGCCCGCACGGCCCACACCGCCAGACCCGCGCCCGCGCCGAGGACGGCGGTCAGGCATCCTGCAGCGGCTTGTGCGCGTTGTCCCATGCCTGCGATGGACGCGGTCGCGGGGGCGGAGGTTCCCGTCACCAACTCCCTTGTGGATATGGCTTCTTGGCGTCCTCGGCCTGGAGTACGTAGAGGCGTACGACGTTGTCGGTCGTCGTCCAGTTCGGGGGGCGGGGTGGTGGTGACTGACGCCAGCAGTCCTCGTCGGGGAGGAGCAGGTCGGCCGGGTTCTTGCTCCGGTGCCAGCGTCGCCAGCGGGCTTCGCGGGGGTTGGGGAGGGTCCAGACGTAGGGGTCCGGGGTGCGTGGTGGCTGGTCGACGGTGACTGGTGGGCGCGGTGTTCGGGGGCGGAGTACGGCGGCGGCCAGTCTGCTGACCAGTCGCGCCGTCAGCCGGAACATGCGGGGGCGACTTCCGGTAGCGGGAAGGTGGCCCAGGAGCACTTGGTGAACCGGCGCAGGTCGCATCCCCAGCGCGTGGAGAGCGCCGCGATGACGGCCAACCCGCGCCCGTCCTCGTCCTGTTGACCGGCGGGGCGTGGGGTGGGGAGCTTCTCCTTGTCGGGGTCGGAGACCTCCAGGAGCAGGTGGTCGCCGTGGAGGGTGAGAGTCACCTCGACGAGGGAGAAGGTCACCTCGCAGTGCCGTACGGAGTTGGTGACGAACTCGGTGGCGACGAGGGCGATGTCGGCGGCGAGGCCGATGGGCAGACCCCAGTCGGCGAGGGCTTTGCAGGCCTGGGTGCGGGCGTCGGGGACGTTTCTGGGGTGCTTGGGGATGCGGAAGGTGGTGGCGGGGTGGGGCTGGGGTGAGGTGGGTTCGGGCATGGCGGTACCCCCTGACGCTCGGTCATGGTCGCGCTCCGTAGTGGTGCGTGTGCACTGAGGTTAGATTTACATGGGAGACAAGCGCAAGTGAAAAGCTCGCATGCATGCGGTATTACTAATGTGCGGTGACCGCTCTGCCCTACAGTGGGGTTGCGAGAGAGAGGGGTTCGGGATGCCCGCAGGGGGACGACCGACCGTGCGCAGCAGGCGACTTGGGGCGGCGCTCAGGAGGTACAGGCAGGCGGCCAAGCTTGATCAGCCGCAGGCCGCAGAGGTGATCGCGGCACACCAGACCCGGGTCAGCCGCATCGAGACTGGACACGTCATCGCTCGCCCCATCGAGATCCGGGCGATGCTGAAGGCGTACGGCATCGATGACTCTGAAGTGCGGGTGAAACTGGAGGAGTTGGCCAAGCAGTCGAACCGGCGTGGCTGGTGGCTCGAACATGCCGCACACCTGCGGCCGGACTACCTCGACCACATCGCGCTGGAGGACGACGCTACGTACATCCGCGAGTGGCAGCCAGTCCTGGTGCCGGGGCTGCTGCAGATTCCGGCTTACACGGAGGCGGTTATCGCGGAAGTCCCCGACCACATCGTCCCGGAACAGGTCGCTGACCTGCTGAAGGTGCGAAAGGGGCGCCAGGCGAAGATCGAGGAAGGCGGGGCAACGTACAGTGCCGTCCTCTGGGAAGGCGTCATCACGCATTCGTTGGTGAACCCCGAGATTCACCGGGAACAGCTGTCCGCGATCCTTGAGATCGGGAAGCGGAAGAATGTCACGGTGCAGGTACTGCCGTTCAGTGCGGGTGCGCTGGCGGCCCTGACCTCTGCTTTCTCCACCTTCAGCTTCGACGCTGAACCCACTGTCGAGGCCGTGACATTGGAGAACCTGCGGGGTACATCGGTCCTCGAAGGGCCGGAGGATCTAACCGCTTACGCCAACACGTACGACCTACTACGATCGTCGGCATCGGCACCGGAGGCGAGCGCGAGGCTTATCCGGCGCGTACTGCGGACCAGCAAGGAAGACACATCGTGACCGAGGTCGTAGGCCCCTTCTGGAAGTCGTCGTACTCCGGGGCGCAGAGCAACTGTGTTGAGGTCGCCGTAACGGCCACCCGTGGCAGTGCCGTGCGTGACACCAAGGACCAGGCCAGCCCGATGCTCACCTTCGGCCCCGGCGGCTGGCAGGCATTCCTGGCCGGGGCCAAGTCCGGGGAGTTCGGGCAGGGCTGAGCCCATCGACAGAAGGAAGCCGCATCGTGACCGACGTTGTAGGCCCCTTCCGGAAGTCGTTGTTCTCCGGGGCGGAGAACAACTGCGTCGAGGTCGCCGGCACCGCCACCGGCGGCCGAGCCGTACGCGACAGCAAGGACCAGGCAGGCCCGATGCTCGCCTTCGCCCGCTCGGGCTGGCAGGCCTTCCTCGCGGGCGCCCAAGCCGGGGAGTTTGGCCCGTCCACCCAGCACTGACTGGCGCTACGCCGGAAGTTCCCAGCCAGGCCCGCCCTGCTCGTCGATCCAGACGGTCTGCGCCTCGCGGGTGACCGTCAGGCTGAAGCCCACATCTGTTCCCCTACAACCGTGACCCTGATGTCGGCGGTCTTGTTCACCGTCTCCTGAAACAGGTGCGCGGTCGTTGATACCGAGCCGTCGAGGGCGTCGGAGTCGATCTCGGACACCCATATCGTGCGGGCTGTGCCATCGGCAGTCGTCGTGTACGGGGTGTTCCACAGGGGCTTGTAGACCACCGCTCCTTGGCGGGAGGCGAACGCGCGGGCCCGCTCCGGGGCGTTGGTGATGATGGTCTGGGGGACGGTCAGGCCGCAGCGCGCGGCGAGCGGTTCGACGCGGTGTACTCGGTTTTCGGCGCGGTGTGGTTCAACGACCCCGACGCCCTCTTGCCGGCGGTTCGAGACCGGCTCTCCCCGGGCGGGATTTTCGCGTTCTCCCAGCGGCCCGCGATCGAGGGCTGTTATGGCTGCCAGGCTTCGTACATCAACCGGCACGACGACCCCGAACCGCTGGTCGTCAAGCGCTGGGACTACACCCCGGAGACATGGGCCGAGCGCCTGAGGGCAAATGGGTTCACCGACGTGACCGCAGAAGTAGTCCCGGCTCCCGGGGGAAACCGCAGAACCGGAACACTCTTGGTGCGCGCTGCCCGTTCTTCAGGTAATCAGGGTTGATCAGTCTGGCCCCCGCCCGAACCGCACCGCGAGCCCGCGCCTCCCGGCGCCCCCGGACTGCGCGCCTACCAGCACCCCGAGGCCGCCGCCGGTCTTGCCCTTCTCGGGTGCCGCCTGAGCTGAAGCCACAGCAGTCTCCCGTGGCAGCTACAGGAGAACAGGGCCTTGCGGACCGGCTCACCACCGGGCAGCCGTACCGAGGCATCGTCGAAACGCGGCGGGCCCTGGCGGCCAGCTGTGCAAGGACACCGCAAGGGGCGGTTCCGGCGAGGTCAGCAGCGGCAGCTCGGCGTGGAGGACGCTCCAGTCGGGGCCCTGCTCGAAACGCCGGATGCGGCCCTGGGCTCTGACGGCCCACACCGCCAGGCCCGCGCCCGCCCCGGGGGCGGCGGTCAGACGTAAGAATGACAGCGGCCCAGGGCACGCCCGGACGGGCGTGCCACCGACGGCCCGTGAGTTCAGGGCTCTTGGCCCCGGCTGCCTACTCGCGGTGCTCGAAACTCCAGGCCTGCCGCTGGTCGTTGACGTCCAGCGGTCGCAGAGCGAGTCGCGGCGGGAAGATCCGCAGCAGGCTGATGTCCAGCGCCAGCTCGTGCCCGTCGATGGGGCCGCCGGGCACGACGATGTGGAAGGCGAACGGCTGCGCCGCCTGGTAGATCGCCCACGGGCGGGGCTCGATGCTCCCCATGATCATCTCGTTGGCGTCGGGGTCGTTGTCGTACGTCAGGTAAGTGCCATGCCGGCGGTTCTTGATGAGGATCGTGCCGTCGCTACGCCCCTCCACCTCCCACTCCTGCTCGCCGGGGCTCCCGGTGGGCGGCAGCAGTACCGCGAGGTCCTTCGGCTCCATGAGCGTGATCAGCTGCTCATGGAACTTGGTGAGGGCATAGACGCCGTTAGGGATGGGTGCCACGGTCGACTCCACTCTGGTAGGCGGCACCGCCAGGGCGCCGCGCAACTACTGGGCGAGTCGAATTCAATCGGCGCCGGCCCGGCCGTACACGGACGAACCGCCGGAGCCTCACTCCATCGGGCCTGGCACCCGGCCTCTTGCCCGAGGACCGTACGCTCGCGCCCCGTCGCCTCCTCGAACCGGGCCGCCCCGCCGCCGCCGACGAAGGCCGGACCCCGTTCCGCCTCGGCTTTCGCCGCTTGTCGGGCGGTCTTCCGCAGCGCCGCGTACGGGCGGATCACGACCGCGCGTTCCTCGCCCCAGCGGCGCGCAACGGCGCAACGGCGCAACGGCGCAACGGCCCAACGGCCCAGGGGAGCAAGGCGGGGAAAGTAGGGGGTGGTCAGACGGAGAGGGGGCCGCTTGCCGCGTCAGCCGCCGCCATCCGGCAGGGTCCGCGTTTACGCCGTCACGTCACGCCGCCGGACGCCCGCCAGCCCCGCCGAAACCAACCCCACCGCCACCCCCGTGAGCACCAGCACCGGCGTCCAGCTCATCTCCCCACCCGGCACCTTCGGCAGATGGCCGAACGGCGACAGATCCAGCACCGCCTGCGGCACGTCCAGCGCCGGGCCGATCCACCCCACCAGCAGCGCGAACCCGGCAACACCCCAGGCCCCGACCGCCAGTCGGGGCGACAGCCCGTACAGGAGCACCGCCAGGCCGCCCAGCACCCACACCGCCGGGACCTGCACCAGGCTCGCCCCGACCACCGGGCCCAGCTCCTGCCCGTACCCGAGTGCCAGGCCCAGGCCGCTCAGCAGCAGGATCAGCACCGCGCCGCCGAAGGCGATCACCAGGTGGCTCCCGGCCCAGCGCAGCCGGCCCACCGCGTTGGCGAGGATCGGCTCGGCCCGTTGGGAGGTTTCCTCGGCGTGCAGCCGCAGTACCGACGAGACGACGTACAGGGCCGCCACCATGCCGAACATGCCGACCATCGTGGCCAGGAACGCGTCCTCGATGCTCGACTGGCCGCCCATCCGCTCGATGATCTGCCGGGTTTTCGCGTTGTCGCCGACCAGGTCGGCCGCGCCCTTGGTCAGTCCGCCGAAGGCGACCCCGGCCGCGAAGAACCCGACGCTCCAGCCGAGGACGGCGCCCCGTTGCAGTCGCCAGGCCAGCGCGCCCGCTGTGCCCAGGCGGCCGGTCGCCGGGCCGGGACGGGTCGGGACGAAGCTCATGCCGACGTCGCGGCGGCCCGCCAACTCGTAGGCCAGCCAGCCCTGTAGCGCTGTCGCGGCCACGAACAGCCCCAGCACCCACCACCGTTCGTCCGCGAACGGCCGTAGGTTCTCCAGCCAGCCGATCGGCGAGATCCAGGTCAGCGCGGACGAACCGTCGTCCGTCGCCGAGTCCCCCGCCGCGCGCAGCACGAACGCGGCGCCGAGCAGGCCGCCCGTCAGCCCCTTCGCCAGTCGCGCGCTCTCCGTGAACTGGGCGACGATCGCCGTCAGGGTGGCGAACGCCGTGCCCACGCCCGCGACGCCCAGGCCCAGCGCCAGCGCCCCCGACGCGCCCCGGCCCGCCAGGCCGCCCGTGATCAGGAGCGCCAGCGCGGCGTTGGCGACCAGGGCGGTGAGCAGGGCCGCCGTCAGCGGTGCCCGGCGGCCGACCATCGCCGACGAGATCAGTTCCTGGCGTCCGCTCTCCTCCTCGTCGCGGGTGTGCCGTACGACGACGAGCAGGCTCATGACGCCGGCGAGGATCGCCGCGTAGCCGCCGATGCGCCAGGCGGTCAGGCCGCCGATCGAGTCGCTGAACACCGGGCCGTACGTGGCCCGCAGCGAGCTGTTGGTGAGCAACTGGCGGGCGATTTCCGCGCGTTCGGCGGGGGTGGAGTACACGCTCTCCAGGGAGCCCGGGAGGGAGAGGACCAGGAGGGCCGTCACCGCCACCCACACCGGGATCATCACTCGGTCGCGCCGCAGGTTGAACATCAACAGCGTCCCAGTGCCCGCCAGTTGGCGCGCACCTCCCGAACGTGCCGCGAACGCGGCAGGGGTCGCCGTGGCGCTCATCGGGCCACCGTCCCGGCCGGTGCGGAGGGCGTCTCGTCCTGGTAGTGGCGCAGGAACAACTCCTCCAGCGTGGGTGGCGTCGACCTCAGCGACCGTACGCCGGACGCGGTGAGCGAGCGCAGTACGGCGTCCAACTTGTCGGTGTCGACCTGGAGTTGGACGCGGTTGCCGCTGACGTCGAGATCGTGGACGCCCGGTAGCCGCGCCAACCCGTTGGGTGCGCCCGCCAGTTCCGCCGTGATGCTGGTCCGGGTGAGGTGGCGCAGGTCGGCGAGGGAGCCGCTCTCGACGGTTCGGCCGGCGCGGATGATGCTGACCCGGTCGCACAACTCCTCGACCTCGCTGAGGATGTGGGAGGAGAGCAGGACGGTGCGGCCCCTGTCCCGTTCCTCCGCCACGCAGCGCTGAAAGACCTCCTCCATCAACGGGTCGAGCCCTGACGTCGGTTCGTCGAGGATCAGCAGGTCCACGTCCGACGCGAAAGCCGCCACCAGCGCCACCTTCTGGCGGTTGCCCTTCGAGTACGTGCGGCCCTTCTTGGTCGGGTCCAGCTCGAACCGGTCGATCAGCTCGGCCCGGCGTCGGCTGTCGAGTCCGCCGCCGCGCAGCCGGCCGTACAGGTCGATGACCTCGCCGCCGGAGAGGTTGCGCCACAGGGTGACGTCGCCGGGGACGTACGCGATCCGGCGGTGCGCCTCGACCGCGTCGGCCCACGGGTCCCGGCCCAGGATGCGGGCGGTGCCGGAGTCGGCGCGCAGCAGGCCGAGGAGGACGCGGATCGCCGTGGACTTTCCGGCGCCGTTGGGGCCGAGGAAGCCGTGCACCTCGCCGGTCTCCACGGTCAGGTCGAGACCGTCGAGGGCGTGTGTCTTCCCGAACGACTTGTGCAGCGCGGACACCTCGACTGCGGGGCTGGCCTTCGTCATGTTTCCGAACGTACGCTTACTTCAGAAATTTGTGAAGTTAAGGAAGTGTATGAATGGCAGTTACACTCTGCGCATGAGGGAACGGACGGAGCGGACGGAACCGGGTGAGGCGGTGGCCGCCGCAGAGGGCGTGGCGGGACGGGATCCCGAGGTGGTGTCCCGGTTCGTCGAGAGCTTCGCCGCCCAGCTCGTCGAGGCCGGCATGCAGCGCATGGCCGCCCGCGTGTTCGCCGCGCTCCTCGCCTCCGACACCGGCGCCCTCACCTCCGCCGAACTCGGCGAACAGCTCCAGGTCAGCCCGGCCGCCGTGTCCGGCGCCGTGCGCTATCTGTCCCAGGTGCGCATGGTCTCGCGGGAGCGCGAACCCGGCTCCCGGCGCGAGCGGTACCGGGTGCACAGCGACCAGTGGTACGAGGCGCTGACCAACCGCGACGCCATCCTCAAGCGCTGGGGGCAGACCCTGCGGGTGGGCGTCGACAGCCTCGGCGCGGAGAGCCCCGGCGGCCGGCGCATCGCCGAGACGCTCGCCTTCTTCGAGTTCATGGAGGGCGAGCTCACCAAGCTGATGGAACGGTGGCACGAGGAGCGGGCGAGGATCTTCGGCCAGGGCTCCTGACGCGTGTGAACGCTGCGGTGCGTCGGGCGGAGATCCTGGCCGAAGGATGTGCGCGATTGCCGTATGGCCTGCTCCCGTATGGCCTGCTCCCGTATGGCCTGCTCCCGTATGGCCTGCTCCCGTACTCCCCGCTCCCGTACGGTTACCGCTCCTTCGTCTCCTCCAGTACCGTCCGCCCCAGCAGCGCGTAGCGCTCGGGGGCCCGGTGCTTCAGGTAGGTGGCGTAGCCGATGCCCGCCGCCGCGATCAGCGCGACCAGCCACGGCGTCGACCTGAGGACCAGTGAGCCCGACTCCGGGCCCGCCGCCACGCCCATGTTGGACACCAGCAGCACGACCACCGCGAGCATCGCCACGCCGCCGATGAGCGGGGCCGTGAACGTCCGGAACCAGTGGCGGCTCTCCGGGTGGTTCTTGCGGAAGTAGGCCAGGACCGCGAAGGAGCAGACGGCCTGGACGACGAGGATCGCCATCGTGCCGAGGATGGCCAGCAGGACGTACGTACCCGTGTACGGGTCCTTGTGCGCGGCCCAGAAGGCGAGCAGCAGGAGGGCGCTGATGATCGTCTGGACCAGGCCGGCGACGTGCGGGGAGCCGTGGGAGGCGTGGGTGCGGCCGATGGTGCGCTTGAGGGAGGGGAGTACGCCCTCGCGGCCCAGGGCGTACATGTAGCGGGCGGCGCAGTTGTGGAAGGCCATGCCGCAGGCCAGCGAGCCGGTGATCATCAGCCACTGCATGACGACGACCGCCCAGTGGCCGACGTAGTGCTCGGTGGGGTTGAAGAACAGGGCGAGGGGGTTCGAGGACGAGGCCGCCGCGACGGCCTCCTTCTCGCCGTTGCCCGTGATGGCCATCCAGGACACGAAGACGTAGAAGACGCCGACGCCCAGGACGCTGATCATCGTCGCCTTGGGGATGATCTTCTTCGGGTCGCGGGACTCCTCGCCGTACATCGCCGTCGACTCGAAGCCGACCCATGACCAGAAGGCGAAGAAGAGGCCGAGGCCGGCGCTGGTGCCCTGGAAGGCGTTGACCGGGTTGACCGGGCCGAAGGTGAAGCCGTTCGGGCCGCCGCCGTGCAGGGCGACCGAGATCGCCATCGCGGCGAGGATCGTCACCTCGGTGCCGAGGAGGACGACCAGCAGCTTCTCGGCGACCGACACCCCGAACCAGGTACCCGTGGCGTTGATCGCGAGCATGACGATCGCGAACACCCACCAGGGCACGTGGACGCCCGTCTGGTCCTTCACGGTCGTGGTCGCGAAGGTCGAGAAGATGCCGATCAGGGCGGGCTCGAAGACGACGTACGCGAAGGTGGCGAGCAGCCCGGAGGCGAGGCCGACCGTGCGGCCGAGGCCGTAGGAGATGAAGCCGTAGAAGGCGCCGGTGGAGGTGATGTGCTTCGCCATCGAGGTGAACCCGACGGCAAAGATTGCCAGGACGACCATTGCGACGAGATAGCTCGCCGGGGCGCCGATTCCGTTGCCCGACGACACCATGAAGGGCACGTTGCCCGTCATCGCGGTGATCGGCGCGGCGGTGGCGACGGCCATGAAGACGACGCCGAGCAACCCGATCGCGTTCGGCTTCAGCCGGTGAACCGCATCCGTGTCGGTACTGCCCACACTGTCCGTACTGTCCGCCGGGGCTACGCCCTCGTCCACTGCCATCGGGTGGCCCCTTCCTGGTTGTGCTGCCGGTGGGGTGGAACTCTGTCGCCCGAATGAGTCGGTCAAGGGTGTCGGGGCGTTAAATGTTTGTCAACCAGACCTTTAGAAATCTGGCGGCAACACGTGCCTCGTACGGTCGTCGCCATGAGCACGTACACCTCCACCCTCGGCGGCCACCGCTACCGCTTCGACTCCCTCGCGCGCCTGCTCGCCGCCGCGAGCCCCGAGCGCTCCGGCGACCGGCTCGCCGGTCTCGCCGCGGACTCCGCCCAGCAGCGGGTCGCGGCCCGCTGGGCGCTGGCGGACGTGCCGCTGACCCGGTTCCTCGCCGAGCCGGTGATCCCGTACGAGGACGATGACGTGACGCGGCTGATCGTGGACACCCACGACCCGGCCGCCTTCGCGCCGGTGGCCGCGCTGACGGTGGGCGGCTTCCGGGAGTGGCTGCTGTCGGAGGCGGCGGATGCCGAGACCCTGGCCGCCGTGTCGGCCGGGCTCACGCCCGAGATGGTGGCCGCGGTGTCCAAGCTGATGGGGAACGCGGATCTGGTCGCGGTGGCGCGGAAGGTGAGGGTCGTGACCGCCTTCCGGTCGACGATCGGGCTCCCGGGGCGGCTGGCCACCCGCCTCCAGCCCAACCACCCGACCGACGACCCGGCGGGCGTCGCGGCCGCGCTGCTGGACGGTCTGCTGCTGGGCTCGGGCGACGCGGTCATCGGCATCAACCCGGCGACGGACAGCCCCAAGGCCGTACGTGACCTGCTGGAGCTGCTGGACGGCGTCATCCAGCGCTACTCCATCCCCACCCAGTCCTGTGTGCTCTGCCATGTCACGACGAGCGTGGACCTGATGGAACGCGGGGCGCCGGTCGACCTGGTCTTCCAGTCCATCGCGGGTACGCAGGCCGCGAACGCCTCCTTCGGGGTGACCCTGGGGTTGCTGGACGAGGCGTACGCGGCGGCGGGGGAGCTGAACCGGGGGACGGTCGGGCGCAACGCGCTGTACTTCGAGACCGGGCAGGGCAGCGCGCTGTCCGCCGACGCGCATCACGGGGTGGACCAGCAGACGGTGGAGGCGCGGGCCTACGCGGTGGCCCGGCGCTACGACCCCCTGCTCGTGAACACAGTGGTCGGCTTCATCGGCCCCGAGTACCTCTACGACGGCCGCCAGATCCTCCGCGCCGCCCTGGAGGACCACTTCTGCGGCAAGCTGCTCGGCCTGCCCATGGGCCTGGACATCTGCTACACGAACCACGCGGACGCCGATGACGACGACGTGGCGACGATGCTCACCATGCTCGGGGTCGCGGGCGCGTCCTTCGTGATCTGCACGCCGGGCGGCGACGACATCATGCTCAACTACCAATCCGCCTCGTACCACGACGCGTTGTACCTCCGCGAGGTCCTCGGGCTGCGCCCGGCACCGGAGTTCGAGGCCTGGCTGGACGGTATCGGCCTGCTGGACGAGCGGGGATCGATCCGGGACGTCTCCGGTACGGCGCATCCCCTGACGGCGATCGGAAAGGAACTGGCGGCATGACGGATCGTCAACTGTCCTCTGTGTCCGATGATTTGACTGTGTCGGATGACTTGACGGTGTCTGATGACTTGACCATGTGGGCGGCGCTGCGGCGGCACACCCAGGCCCGGATCGGTCTGGGTCGCGCGGGCTCGGCCCTCCCCACCCACCACCGCCTGGAGCTGCAGGCCGCGCATGCCGCCGCCCGGGACGCGGTGCACTCGCCGTTCGCCCCGGAGCTGGTCGCCGCCGCGCTGCCGGGCATCCCGACGGTACGGGTACGCAGCGCCGCCGGCGACCGGCTCACCTACCTCCAGCGCCCCGACCTGGGGCGCCGCCTCGACGCCGTCGACCGCGCGCACCTGCCCGGCGGTGACTGGGATCTGGTGTTCGTCGTGGCCGACGGGCTGTCCAGCCGGGCTGTGCACGAGCACGCGGCGCCGGTGGTGCGGGCGACGACGGCGCTGCTGCCCCGGGGGTGGCGGGTGGCGCCGGTGATCCTGGCCGAACAGGCACGGGTTGCCCTCGGCGACGACGTGGCCCACGCCATGGGTGCCGCGATGGTGGTCGTCCTGATCGGCGAACGGCCCGGTATGTCGGCGGCGGACTCGCTGGGCGCGTATCTGACGTACGCCCCGCGGCCGGGGACGACCACGGACGCGGACCGCAACTGTCTGTCCAACATCCGGCCGCCGTTGGGTCTGCGGTACGAGACGGCGGCGGCGAAACTGGCGGGGCTGATGGGGAGGGCGGCTGAGCTGGGGCTGACGGGGGTGGGGCTGAAGGACGACTAGCACCCAGTCTCGGGGGCGCTGCCCCCGAACCCCCGCTCCTCAAACGCCGGAGGGGCTGAGTAGTTCAGCCCGTCTGGGGGCGGCAGCCCCCAGGGGCAGCGGGGGCTCACTCCGGCAACGTCAGCCCCCACGCACCCTCGCGCACCACCCACGTCCGCCGCCGCACAGGCCCACTCACCACCCCCGCGTCCGCCCGGTACCGGAAATCCGCCCCCGACACCGTCACCCGCACGCCCACCGCCCCCAGCGGTGACGCCTCCGCCCCGACCGACACCGGCCGCACCTCCACCCGGGCGCCCCCCGACACCCCCGGCGTCAGGGTCACCCCCCGCACCGGCTGGTCCAGGTCCACGAGAGTCACCCCGTCCACCTCGACGCGCAGCCGCGAGGGCCCGGGGCCGCCCGTCGGCGGGGCCACCCGTGCTCCCCGCGCCCCTCGGACCTGCCGTGCCGCCAGGGTCCGTACCAGGGACTGGCAGGTCCTGAGCCAGGGACGACCCGGACCCCCCGTGTCCGTCCCCGCCTCACCGGAGCCGTCGGCGCCGAAGTCGGCCCACCCCCGTACCCCCCGTACCGCCGGGATCCGGACCGCGCCGACCACCACACCGTCGCTGTCGTCGACGAGAAGGTCCAAGCGGCGTTCGGCGCCGTCGAGGACGGCCCGCGCCGCCGCCACCGTGCCCATGGGCACCCCCAGCGAACGGGCGAGGGACAGGACACCGGCCGCCCCCACCGGGACGACGGACAGTACGCATCCGGCCAGTTCCCGCTGCCGGTGCAGCAGGGCCACCGTACGCAGGAGGGCCCGGTCGTCGCCGATCACGACCGGCCTGCGGGAGCCCCTTCTGGCGAGCGCCCGAGCGAATTCCTCGGGCCCTTCCGGAAGGCACACTTTTGTCCTCGCACCCGCGCTGAGCACGTCTTTCGCGATTCGTACAGACTCGCCGTCCGTCCGTCGGGCGACCGGGTCGATGACCACGAAAAGCTGGTCGGAAGTCGCCACCTCGGTCATGCCTCGCTTCCTCGGGTAGCATCTTTGTGCAAGAGCCCCTTGCGCTATTGCGCCAGGGGCTTGGTCTATTCCGGGGCATCCGGGTCCGACGGGTTGCGGCCGACGAGGGTCGCCGGTGTACGAGGCATGAGCCGTGAGCTCAGCCGCGTACGCCCCTGGCCTTGGACATGCCCCGCCCGGAAGGGGTGTACGCGCGTGCCCGCACTTGTGCTGCTCGGTGCTCAGTGGGGTGACGAAGGTAAGGGGAAGGCCACGGACCTGCTTGGCGGGTCTGTGGACTATGTGGTGCGCTACCAGGGCGGCAACAACGCCGGCCACACGGTAGTCGTGGGCGATCAGAAGTACGCCCTGCACCTCCTCCCTTCCGGAATCCTCACACCTGAATGCACACCCGTCATCGGCAACGGCGTCGTCGTCGACCCGTCGGTCCTGTTCTCCGAGCTGAACGGGCTGAACGAGCGAGGCGTCGACACGTCCAAGCTCCTGATCAGCGGTAACGCTCACATCATCACGCCGTACAACGTCACCGTCGACAAGGTGACGGAACGCTTCCTCGGGAAGAGGAAGATCGGCACGACGGGGCGCGGCATCGGCCCGACCTACGCCGACAAGATCAACCGGGTCGGTATCCGGGTCCAGGACCTGTACGACGAGTCGATCCTGACGCAGAAGGTCGAGGCGGCGCTGGACGGCAAGAACCAGCTCCTGACCAAGGTCTTCAACCGCCGGGCCATCGAGGCCGAGCAGATCGTCGAGGAACTCCTCACCTACGCGGACCGGCTCAAGCCGTACGTCGCCGACACCGTCCTGGTGCTCAACAAGGCGCTCGACGACAACAAGGTGGTCCTCTTCGAGGGCGGCCAGGGCACGCTCCTGGACATCGACCACGGCACGTACCCCTTCGTCACGTCGTCCAACCCGACCGCGGGCGGCGCCTGCACGGGTGCGGGCGTCGGCCCGACGAAGATCAGCCGGGTCATCGGCATCCTCAAGGCGTACACGACCCGGGTCGGCGCCGGCCCCTTCCCCACCGAGCTCTTCGACGAGGACGGCGCCGCGCTGCGCCGTATCGGCGGCGAGCGGGGCGTCACCACCGGCCGCGACCGGCGCTGCGGCTGGTTCGACGCGGTCATCGCACGGTACGCGACCCGAGTGAACGGTCTGACCGACTTCTTCCTCACCAAGCTCGACGTCCTCACCGGCTGGGAGGAGATCCCGGTCTGCGTGGCGTACGAGATCGACGGCAAGCGCGTCGAGGAACTCCCGTACTCCCAGACCGACTTCCACCACGCGAAGCCGATCTACGAGACCCTCCCCGGCTGGTCCGAGGACATCACGAAGGCCAAGTCGTTCTCGGACCTCCCGAAGAACGCCCAGGCGTACGTGAAGGCCCTGGAGGAGATGTCCGGCGCGCCGATCTCGGCGATCGGTGTCGGTCCGGGGCGCACGGAGACGATCGAGATCAACTCGTTCATCTGACCGCTCCTCACGCCCTCAGGCGGTCGGCCTGCTCCAGCGCCGGCCGCCGGGCGTGCATCAGGGACGCGCATCCGACCCGCAGAGACCCGGCCGGTCTGGCTAGTCTGTCCGCCATGAAGGAGCCAGGATGCTGCTGAGATTTCGGGTGGCGAACGTCCGGTCGCTGCGCGACGAGCAGGAACTGTCGTTCGTCGCCCCCGATGATGCCGAGGCGGAGCGCGCTGCAGCCCGCGAGCTGGTGCTCTCCGACGGCCGACCGCTCCCTGTCCACACCGTCCTCGGCATCTTTGGCGCCAACGCGTCCGGCAAGTCCAACGTCGTCGCGGCCTTGAAAAAGATGCGTCTCGCGGTGCTCAGCTCCTACGCCGACTGGACCTCCTACGACGGCATCCCGCGCGACGAGTTCTCCCTGGACCAAAAGGCCGCCTCCGAGACCTCCCTCTACGAGGCGGACATCGTTCTCCAGGACGGAGTCCGCTGGACCTACGGCTTCGAACTGGGCGCCCGCAGGGTCGAGGCGGAATGGCTCTACGCCTACCCCAAGGGGCACCGTCAGACCTGGTACGAGCGGGACGCCACCCGCGACACCCCCTTCGACTTCCCCGGCAACCGGCTCCACGACCGCGCCCGCCTGGCCCGCACCATCGCCCCGGACGCCCTCTTGCTCACCCGTGCCGGGAACTCCGGCCACGAACAGCTCATGCCCGTCTTCGACTGGTTCCGGGACAACCTCTGGGACGTCACCCCGGAGACGGAGCGCACCCAGCGCGAGGACTACACCGCCCTGCGCCTGCTGCGCAGCGAGGAGTTCCGTCGGCGGGCCGAAGAGCTGCTGCGCGTGGCCGATCTAGGCATCGCCGGGGTGGAGGTCGAGCAGACCTCGTCCGGTCGCCCCCTGGTCAGGCTGGCGCACTCCGGAGGCGGCGGCAAGACCCTCATGGACTGGGATGCGGAGTCCTGGGGCACCCGCTCCTGGTTCGCACTGATCGGCCCGCTACTGCTGGCTCTCGACACCGGCGCGGTGCTCCTCGTCGACGAGCTCGACTCCAGCCTGCACCCTCGCTTCGCGGCCGAGGTCGTACGCCTCTTCCAGTCGTCGCGGGTGAACCCCAAGGGCGCGCAGCTCGTCTTCACCGGTCACGATCCCTCCCTGCTGCGTTCCCCGAGCGGCGGCCGGCTGCTGCAACCGGGCCAGATCTGGCTCACGGAGAAGGACGAGCGGGGGGTCACCGTGCTGTCGTCGGTCGCCGACTGGGAGCCGACGGAGGAGGAGGACCTGATGGCCTCCTACCTCGCGGGCTCCTTCGGAGCGGTGCCGAAGGTGTCGGAAGGGCAGATCGGACGGCGGCTGCTGCGGGCGGACGAACTGGCGCGGACGGAGGCGGAAGAGGACTGATGGCGAGGACAAGGGGCGGGGACGGCATCAGCCGAAGGAAGGGAGGGGGCGGGGCGAAGGGCCGTGCCGCCCGAGCCCGGCAGGTCTACATCTTCACCGAGGGCGAGGTCACCGAGCCCGAGTACATCGACATCATCATGAAGAACGGCACCCCGGCGAAGCCCGGCGAGACGGTCCAGCACCACATCGGCAATCCGAACGCCGAGGGCAAGTTACGCAAGCCCCTGCGTCTCGTCCAGGAAGCAGTCCGCACCCTGCGCAAGGTCGAGAGGGAGGCCTCGGATGCCGGGCTGAAGCGGGACAAGGACTGGAACTGGCCGCAGGTATGGGTGCTCTTCGACCGTGACGACCACCTGGGCATCCCAGAGGCCAGACGCCTGGCCGACAAGGAGGGGATCGGAGTCGCGTACTCGCATCCCTGCTTCGAGCTGTGGCGGCTGCTCCATCGCACGAACTACACCAGCAGTTTCGGCGGTGTCTGTGGCGATGCCAACAGCCGCCTGCGGTCGGGCGCCGGATTCGCGGCGACCTACGGGCGCAACGTGCGCAGCGTGACCGAACAGCAGTCCAAGCACATGCGCGAGGAACAGGTGCTGAGCCCGGACGGTAGCCGGTACCGCGAGGCCAAGAAGTACGCATTGGCGATCAACAGACGTAGCGAATCGGCCAACCCGAACGACTGGGACCCCTACACGGACGTCTGGTCCTTCGTGGAGGAAGGACTCCTCCTCAGCCACTACTAGGCTGGGGGGTCGTACTTCTCTGCGGTGGGGCGCTACGCCGCCCTGTCCGTCCGCACGCTCACATCCGAGGGAGCCCGTACGTGGCCAAGCTCACGCTCGACCAACTGGAGCGCCACCTCTTCGCGGCCGCCGACATCCTGCGCGGCACGATGGACGCGGCCGAGTACCGCGACTTCCTCCTGGTCCTGCTGTTCCTCAAGCGTGTCAACGACGAGTTCGAGGCCGCCCACCAGGAGATCATCAAGCGGGAGATGGCGGGCGGGGCCTCGCGTGCGGAGGCGGCGGAGGAGGCCGACGAGCCGGCCAACTACACGGCCCGCGGGATCATGTACGTCCCGCAGGAGGCGCGTTGGCAAGGGCTGGCCGACGCGGTGGACGACGTGGCCACGAAACACCTCCAGCCCGCGCTCGACGCGATGGAGGGCCAGAAGGGCAACGAGCGGCTGCGGGGCCTGTTCAACCACATCAACTTCAACCGCATCGGCGGGGGTGGCGGCACCGGAGCGGCGGCGGCCAAACTCGCGGACAAGCGGCTGTCCGCGCTCATCGGTCACTTCGGGAGTCTCCGGCTGCGCGGCGAGGACTTCGAGTTCCCCGACGTCATCGGCGCAGCGTACGAGTACCTGCTGAAGGACTTCGCCGACTCGGCGGGCGCCAAGGGCGGCGAGTTCTACACCCCGCGCGCGGTGGTGCGGATGATGGTCGAACTGGCCCGACCTCGCGCCGGCGACAGCGTGTACGACCCGTGCGTCGGCTCGGGCGGCATGCTCATCCACGCCAAGGAGTACATCGAGGAGCACGGCGGCGACACCGAGGACCTGGCCCTGGCGGGGCAGGACGCCAACAACGGTTCCTGGGTCATGGCCACCATGAACATGCTGTTCCACAGCGCCCACGACTTCGAGCTGAAGACCGGCGACACCCTGACCCAGCCGCTCCACCTGGACCGGTCCTTCGACGTCGTACTTAGCAACCCGCCCTTCTCGATGGACTACCGCGCGGGGGACATCAGCGACATCGATGACCGCATGCCTTACGGCCAGACGTCCGAGAAGGGCAAGGCCGACCTGATGTTCCTCCAGCACATGCTGCACATGGTGAAGGGGCGCGGTGGCTCCGTCTTCACCGTCATGCCGCACGGAGTGCTGTTCCGGGGCGGTGCGGAGGAGCGGATCCGGGCGAAGATCATCGAGGACGACCTGCTGGAGGCGGTCATCGGCCTGCCCTCGAACATCTTCTACGGGACCGGCATCCCGGCCTGCGTCCTGGTGCTGCGCACGCGTGGCCGCAAGCGCGAGGGCCGCGACGACCAGGTCCTCTTCATCAACGCGGACCGCGAGTACCACTCCGAGCGGGCGCAGAACGTGCTGTTGCCCGAGCATGTGGAGAAGATCGTCTCGACCTTCCACGCCAAGGCGGGCGCGGAGGTGCCGCGCTTCGCGCGGTGGGTGGAGCGGGACGAGATCCGGAAGAACAAGTACAACCTCAACATCCGCCGGTACGTGGACAACACCCCGCCGCCCGAGCCGCAGGACGTGCGGGCGCACCTGGTGGGGGGCGTGCCCCGCTCCGAGATCGAGGCGGCGGAGAAGGCGGCGGTGCTGTCGGCGTACGGGGTGGGTCTGACGGACCTGTTCGCCGAGCGGGAGGGAGAGTCTTCCGAGCCCTCCGAGTATGTCGACTTCCTGCCGGAGGACCGGCGCCCGGACGCCGACCGTCTGAGCGCGCTGGCCGAGGACCGGGAACGCGAACTCTGGGATGCGTTCGAGTCCTGGTGGACTGCGGAGACGGAACAGATCGCGGCCATCGCGCCGTACGAGGCCGACGACCGTACGGAAGCCGAGAAGCGCGCCCAACTCGCCCGTCTGCGCGCTGACTTGATCAACTCTTTCCGTGAACGGCTGCTGAGCGTAGGCCTGTTGGACCGTTACGCACTGGCCGGCGCGGTCGCGGGGTGGTGGCAGGACGCCAGGAACGAACTCAAGGCGCTGGCGGAGAACGGCTTCAAGGGTGTCGTCGAGGGCTGGGTCGACACTGTCGAGAGCCTGCTGGAACCGGAGCCCGACCCGTGGACGGGCGGCGCGCG
>Ga0136846_1221608_pt1 | contig 23999 bp, 28 predicted proteins | sample HopSoiMetagenom2_FD_96841 | JGI IMG/M metagenome (GOLD analysis project Ga0136846, IMG submission 96841) | Grasslands soil microbial communities from Hopland, California, USA - 2 Assembly 2016 (version 4) | ecosystem: Environmental > Terrestrial > Soil > Grasslands | place: USA: Hopland... | reverse complement strand
TACCACCTCGCTTGCGACGCCGGCAACGACCGCGCGCTGGACGAACTGCGCGCCCGAAAACGTCGCGGCGACAAGCCATTCGCCGTGATGGTGCCTGACTTGAGTACGGCTTGCAGCATCGCTCACGTCGACGACGCTTCGGCGCAGTTGCTGACCGGACCGCAGCGTCCGATCGTGCTCATGCCGCGGCTGCCCGGCGCAGTGGTGACCGACTCGGTCGCGCCGCACAACCCGGATCTCGGCGTGATGCTGGCGTATACGCCGTTGCACACACTGCTGTTCGGGCTGCCCGGTGATGAGCCGGGACCAACCGTTCTGGTGATGACCTCGGGCAATCTCGCCGGTGAACCCATCTGCTTCGACGACGACGATGCGCTCGACCGGCTGTCGCATCTGGCCGACGGTTGGCTGATGCACGACAGGGCGATCCACGTGCCGTGCGACGATTCCGTCGTCCGCGTCGTCGACGGTATCGAGTTGCCCATTCGGCGCTCGCGCGGGTATGCGCCGTTGCCCGTCGCGTTGCCGGTGCCGGTTCCGCCGACACTGGCGGTCGGGGCGGATCTGAAGAACACGATGGCTGTCGCCGACGGAAAATACGCCTGGCTGAGTCAGCACATCGGCGACATGGACGACTTGACCACCTTGTCCGCGTTCGATTCCGCACAACAGCACCTGCAGGCGTTGACCGCGGTCACCCCCGAGATCCTTGTCGCCGACGCCCATCCGCTGTACCGGTCCAGCAACTGGGCACACCGTAATTCCGCGGGCCGTCCGGTGCGCACCGTCCAGCACCACCACGCCCACATCGCAGCGGTGATGGGCGAACACGGCCTCGACGGGTCGCAACGCGTCCTCGGATTCGCCTTCGACGGAACGGGCTATGGCCCCGACGGAGCCGTATGGGGCGGCGAGGTGTTGCTCGCCGATTACAAGGACTATCAGCGGTTGGCGCGCCTGAAGTATGTGCCGTTAGCCGGTGGCGACATCAGCGTGTTGAGGCCCTACCGGATGGCGTTGGCGCACCTGTGGGCCGCCGGTCTGCCGTGGGATCACGATCTGCCGCCCGTGCAGGCTTGTCCCGCCGACGAACGCCGCGTGCTGATGCGCCAGCTCGAGACCGGGCTCGGTTGCGCCCCGACGTCCAGCATGGGCCGGTTGTTTGACGCCGTCTCCGCACTGGTGGGCGTTCGGCAGATTGTTGCCTACGAGGCACAGGCGGCGATCGAATTCGAAGGCCTTGCACGCTATGCCGACGCCGGGACCAGAACCTACGCCTTCGCCGTCGACCGCTCGCAGTCACCTGCCGACATCGATCCGGCTCCGGTGCTCAACCCAGTCGTCGCGGACCTGCACGCCGGTGTGCCTGCTGCGGTGATCGGTGCACGATTCCACCGTGCGGTCGCCGACTTGATCGTCGATCTCGCCGAAGCCGAGAGCCAGGCCGCTGGTGTCCAGACCGTCGCCCTGTCGGGCGGCGTGTTCCAGAATGCCCTCCTGTTACGACTAGCGCGGGATGGCCTGCGCGGTAAAGGCTTCGAGGTGATCACTCATCGGCTGGTGCCGCCCAATGACGGCGGCATCGCCTTGGGGCAGGTATTGGTGGGCAATGCCGGATAGACAAACACTGATGAGTGCACCACCCCCGCAACGGATTCCACTAGGACACTCGTTGTTTGCGCGCTACGCCCTGCCGCCGAACGAGCTCGGATACTGTGGGCCGGCAGACGCGAGCGTGACGGACATCGCCGCGCACGCGCGCGAGTTCGACGGGACATGGCCCTACCTGATGGCGATCGCGGAGGCATCCGGCACCGACGACCCGCTTGACGCCGGTGTGGTCGAAAATTATTGGGTCGGCGGGCCATTGCTGGACAGGGTCGATCCCGCGACACTGCTTGACAGACTCCGCGATTCCTTCGCAGGACAAGTCACCGGCCTGCTCGACGACCTGACGGATTGCGCTGGTGTGCTCGCCCACCACAGCTTCCACGTCTTCGTCGTCTATCCATGGGTGCGGTTTCTGAGCAGAGACGCCACGACAGCGCTTCGAGTGATGCAGAGCTGCCGGATCCGTTGGGGCACAGTGGAATCTGTCGACGACGACACCGCCGTCATAGTCTCGCGCCCACTCGTGATCGACGCAGACGTTATCGCACTCGGAGACGCCACGGCCGAACGGGTGCAATGGAGAAACGACCGAGCGTCATCGATTCACTCGCCGCGCCCGGGCGACACAGTTTCGGCGCATTGGCACCGCATCTGCGACACGCTCACCGACTCTCAAACCGGCGCGTTGGCCACCGCGACACAGACCACCCTCGACCTGGCCAACGCTGCCAGAAATGGAATGTGAACTGCACCGACAAGCAACGTAGCCGCAACAATTCACCCATGATGAGGAGAGGTTATGACCGGACCGAGCGAAAACAGAATCGAAGAACCACAATCCGAACGCGGGGAGCCGGGTTCACGGGACACGGGCTCTGATGAACCATCGGGCGGACCCACAGACCGGCCGTCGGGAACGTACCGAGGAGACGAGACTGTGCCCGCGCATGACGAGCACGGCAAGCCGGATGCCGCGGCCAGCGACACGGAGGACCGCCCGCCGTCCGACACCAAGCCGGCGGTGCCGCCCTACGAAGGCCGTCAGACGAGCGCTAAGCCAGCGGGCGACCAGGGCGAGGGCCAAGGTGCGCGCACGGGAGGCGCCGTGAAACCCGAAGCCGATTCCGGCTACAAGTCTGCGGCACCGGGGGAAACGGCCGGCGGAGCCACCGCTTCGCCGGGCAACGAGCAACCCGCGGCGCAAACATCGGAGGGCCAGCGCGATGACGACGCAGTCGGACCATCGCATACTCCAGGCGTCGGCAAGGGCGAGCAAAAGCGGTAAAGGCGCAAAAGGAACATTTGGTCATATTCACGTTGGCAATTCGTTCTCGACGAGCACGCCGCCGAGGCATTGCGAGTTGCGTTCAAACAGGATTCGCCAGTCCGTCAAAACCCTTGATTCGTTGGGCTACCGGAGGAGACTGGGAACCATGACGGCCACCGCACCGCCAGCCAATGGGGCCTTCGTCGACGAGAATTTGTCCGCCGACTTGGCCGCGGCCGCACTCGACTTGGCCCGCAGGTTCCACGACGGCGCGACGCTGTGGGTGATCTCGCCGCAGTGGGAGCCGCACGCCCATCACGTCGCAGTCGAATTCGTCCACCCGGTGATCGTGGGCAAGCGAGCCCTGCCGTCGGTCGCGCTGGTCGAACCCGATCCCGTGGCCCAGGCCCGCGTCGCCACCAGCCCCGGTGACCTGCTGTTGGCCGTCGCCTCGGCCGACGAACCCGCTGTGATCGACGCCATGCGCCGTGCGCCCGCGTGGGGCGCGGTGACACTGTGGATCGGCTCAGGGCCGCGGCCGCCTGCGGGTGCCGCCAACCACGTGCTATGGATCGACTCAGACGATGCGATGGTGCCGGCGACCGGCAGGTTTGTGCTGCTGTATCACCTGTTGTGGGAGCTCACACACGTCTGCTTCGAGCACCCCGGCCTGCTGAAGCGCAGCGGCCAGGATTGCACCGACGAGTCGTGCATCACCTGCGGCGACGAGGGCCGGCTGGGTGAGATCGTCCTGGAGCCGTCCGACCCGACCGCACAGGCCCTCGTGCGCACCGCCAAGGGGGAGGAATGGGTGGACACCAGCCTGCTCGGGGTGGTCGGTGCCAACGACCTGGTTCTGGTGCACGCAGGAGCGGCGATCACCCGTCTGGAGGAGGCGTCGCGATGACGCAAGAATCGGAAAGCACTAGCTTCCTCTACCCCTTCATCGAGTCGGAGGAGACGGACGCCAGCAGCCTCCTCGACGACCTCGCGGCATCAGCTCGTGGAAAGGCCGCCGAAAGCGCACGGCTGCAACGGGAATCGCTCGACGAGTATGCGGCCGGGTTGACCGCCGCGGGAACTGCGATGGCCCAGCGGTTCCTTCGCGGCGGCCGGCTCTACACGCTGGGTAACGGCGGCAGTTCCACTGACGCCGCAACGCTCGCATCGTTGTTCAGCCGTCCCGCCAGGGGCAGGCCTGTGGCGGCGTGGTCGCTGGCCGCCGACGAGGCGGTGGTCACGGCGCTCGGCAACGACGTCGGATTCGATCTGATCTTCAAGCGCCAGATCATCGCCCACGCCCGTGACCGCGACGTCGCGATCGCACTGTCGACGTCAGGAAATTCGGAGGACTTGATGACCGCGATCACTGAGGCCAAGCAGCGTGGGCTGCTGACCATCGGGTTTTCCGGCCACGACGGCGGCAGGATGGCAGTCGCCGACGACCTCGACTTCTGCTTCACGGTGCACTCGCAGAGTATTCACCGCATCCAGGAGAGCCATGCGATGCTCGGATACCGGCTCTGGTCGGTGACCCAGGAACACATGGCCCGACCGCTCTCCGGTGCCCGCGCATGAGCACCACCGCGGACCGCGAAGACCGTGTGCTGGAACGGATCGACAAGTTCCGGCAGCGCCGGCCACGGCTGCTCGACGACGTGGTGACGCTCGCACACGGCGCGGGCGGTAAGTCGTCGGCGGCGCTTGTCGACGCGGTGTTCCTGGAGGCGTTCCGCAACGATGAACTCGAACAGCTCGGCGATGCCGCGGCGCTGGTGACCCCCTCGGGAGAACGGCTGGCGTTCTCGACCGACTCGTATGTCGTTCAGCCGCTGCGCTTTCCGGGCGGTTCGATCGGACAGGTCGCGGTGCACGGTACCGTCAACGACCTTGCGGTGTCGGGCGGGCGGCCGCGATGGTTGTCGGCGGGCTTCGTCATCGAAGAGGGCTTTCCAATCGCCGAACTACGTGAAATCGTCGCGGACATGAGCGAATCCGCAGCGCGCGCGGGCGTTCAGATCGTCACCGGTGATACGAAGGTCGTCGGCAAGGGTGCCGCCGACGGGCTGTACATCACGACGACCGGCGTCGGGATCATCCCAGAGGGCCGGCGGCTCTCACGCGACCTCGTCCAACCGGGAGACAAGGTGGTGTTGTCCGGCACGATCGGCGAGCACGGCATGGCGGTCATGCTGGCGCGGGGCGATCTTGCGATCGACGCCGATATCGCCTCGGACACCGCGCCTGTCAACGAGCTCGTCGAGGTGCTGCTGGACGCGGCGCCGTCGACGCGCTGGATGCGGGACGCAACCCGTGGTGGTGTCGGCACCGTGTGCAATGAGCTCGTCAAGGATTCGCCGTTTGCGCTGATTCTCGACGAAGCCTGTCTTCCGGTCGAACCGCAGGTGCTTGGCGCCTGCGACATGTTGGGCATCGACCCGCTGTATGTGGCAAACGAGGGCAAGTTTCTCGCGATCGTCGCACCAGAAGAATCCGAAGCGGCGATTGCCGCGATGCGCGCGCATCCGCAGGGGGCCAGGGCCACCGTCGTCGGCGAAATCGTGCCGGAACCGCCCGGAATCGTGGCCCTGCGAACGTCATTCGGCGGCAGCCGCATTGTCGACATGCTGGTCGGCGACCCGCTACCGCGAATCTGCTGAAGAGGAGAACGACGATGTGTTTGGGAATACCGGGTCAGGTCGTCGAGATCGTCGACGCCGAACAACACCTGGCCAAGGTCGACGTCAACGGGGTTCGCCGAACCATCAGCGTGCGGCTGCTCGCCGACGACAATCTGAGAGTGGGTGACTGGGTGCTCGTGCACGTCGGTTTCGCGATGGCCAAGATCGACGAGAGCGAGGCGGCGATGACACTGGATCAGGTGCAGAAAATGGGCGCCGACTACGTCAACGAGATCGAAGCGTTCAACGCCTCGGAAATAGCCTGAGGGGGTTGGCAAATGAAGTTCGTTGACGAATTCCGCGACCCGGCGGCCGCACGCGCACTGGTGAAATCCATCACCGAACTGGCTGGCGGTGACCACTTCAAGTTCATGGAGGTCTGCGGCGGCCATACCCACACCATCTACCGCCATGGCATCGAGCATCTGCTGCCCGAGTCGGTCGAGCTCGTGCACGGGCCGGGATGTCCGGTATGCGTCATCCCGATGGGCCGGGTGGACGACGCGATGTGGCTAGCCGAGCAGCCCGGCGTCATCTTCACGACGTTCGGCGACATGATGCGTGTCCCCGGTTCCAAGGGAAACCTGATCGAGGCCAAGGCCCGGGGCGCCGATGTGCGGTTCGTGTACTCCCCCCTCGATGCGCTCAAGGTCGCCATCGACAATCCGGACCGCCATGTGGTTTTCTTCGCGGTGGGTTTCGAGACCACCGCACCGTCAACCGCGGTGACGCTGGTCCGCGCCCGCAATCTGGGCGTCAAGAACTTCAGCGTGTTCTGCAACCACGTCACGATCGTCCCGCCGATCAAGGCCATCCTGGAATCGCCCGATCTGCGGCTGTCGGGGTTCCTGGGCCCCGGCCACGTGTCGACGGTGGTCGGCCTGCGGCCGTACCGCTTCGTCCCCGAGATATACGGAAAACCTATGGTGGTGGCGGGATTTGAGCCACTCGATATCCTCGCGTCGGTGCATATGCTGCTGCAACAGATCCGCGATGGGCGCTGCGAAGTCGAGAATCAGTACACCCGTGTGGTGCGTCCGGAGGGCAACACCCAAGCGCTCAAGCTGATGGCCGAGACCTTCGAGTTGCGGCCGCATTTCGAATGGCGCGGGCTGGGCTTCATCTCCCAAAGCGCCCTGAAGGTCCACCCGGATTACGCCGAGTTCGACGCGGAGCGCACATTCGAGATGCCCGGTGTTCGGGTCGCCGATCCCAAGGCATGCCAGTGCGGCGAGGTGCTCAAGGGCGTGATCAAGCCGTGGGAGTGCAAGGTGTTCGGCACCGCGTGCACACCTGAGACGCCGATCGGCACATGCATGGTCTCGCCCGAAGGCGCCTGCGCGGCCTACTACAACTTCGGCAGGCTCCACCGCGAAACGGCGCAACTTCTGGGCTCGCGCTAAGAAGGTCGCCAGAGTTGGTCGGTGGTCGTCGCCCCGCCGGGTAGCTCGACGAGTTCGATCGGAGTGGCATCGGGGTCGTACAGGAACATCATCCGCACCCCGCCGATGTCCACGGGCGGCTCGCACCGCACATCACCGAACGCCTGTAGTTGTGCATAGGTCGCGTCGATGTCCTCCACGCGCAACGACATGTTGGTGTAACCGATGTGGGGACCTGCCGGAATCGCCGGAACGTCACCGAGTGCGAGCAACTCGACCATGGCGCCGGCGATCAATCCGCCGATCATTCGTCCCTTGTCGCCGCCGCGCCCAGTAACCGCCTCGAGTCCAGCTCCTTCAAGCTCCACGTCGAACACGACGTCCATGCCAAGCACGCCCGTATAAAACGCCAGCGAGGCCTCGATGTCGGAGACCCCGATGCAGACATGCGAGAAATTCGCGATCGAGATCGGTCCGCCTTCGGTCATCTGCGTCTCCAGATTCGGTCGTAATCGCGGAACGTCATGATGAAGCCTATTGCTGCGGCGACAGCGGCTACGACGCAAATGGCGATGGTGAGCCAAAGGATGTGGATCGACGAGGCCAGCCATAGCGAAAGGTATGCGCCCATCAACAGCAGGACACCGTAGAAGGGCGTTCGTTGCGGATGGTCACCGCGGGCCATGCATTGACAATTCCCGACCGCGGCGCCAGGAAAACCTCACCACTGATCGCGCGGGACGTCGAAGTCCGCGCACAACGCGCGCCACACGTCGCGCGGGTCGACGCCGTCCTCAATGGCCTGGGCGGCGGTTCGTCCTCCGAACTGGCTGATTGCGTGGTCGACGAGCATGGACGCGCCACGGACCGCGCCGAACTGACTCTCGACGAGTTCATTGAATTCCGTCAGACGCACGCGACCCAACCTACGCCGACGGCGTCAGCGCTTCATGGCACACCCGTACCGGATCTTCGACCTCAGACACCGAAGCCCCAGCCCGTCGCGCCGCCTCCCGATATCGCGGCGACGACAGCACTTCGGCGACTGCATTCGTCAACGCCACGGCGGTCAACGGCCGCACCAGTTGCGCACTGCCTTGGCGCACAAGGCGATTCGCGATCTCCCACTGATCGCCACCGCCGGGAACCACCACCATCGGCACGCCCGCCAGCAGCGCCTTGGACACCAAGCCGTGCCCGCCGCCGCAGATCACCAGATCGGCGCGCGCCAGCAGTTCGTCCTGTCGGCCGAGGCCGATCACCGCCCACGGCGGCGTCACCACGTCGGACCCGCCCAGCCGAGACACCACCACTCGGGCCCCGTCGGGCAGCGTCTCCCCCGGTATCAGCGCCTCCAGTGCCACCTCCGTCAGGCCGCGGGCGCCGGTCAACGCCGTCGACGGCGCGACGACGACCACCGGGCCTGACCCCCGTGGCACCTCCAACACCGTTTCGGTCGGTTCGAAGTGCAGCGGTCCGACCACCACCGCCTCTTCCGGCCAGTCCGGGCGCGGCACCTCCAATGCAGGCAGGGTGGCGACAAGACGCCGCAACGGTCCGGGATCGACTGCAGGCAAACCGATTCCGACTCTGGCCGCCGACCGCTGGCGCAGGCCCTCGCGCCAGGACCGCGCGGTGAGCGCCCGCATGACCGAATCACGCAGACGCCCCCGAAGCCCGACGCCGGGAGCCAATCCGCTACCCACCGGCGGCAGGCTCTTCGACGGCCGGTAGAGCGGGGATGGGCTGAGCTCGATCCACGGCAGGCCTAGCAGCTCCGCGGCCAGCCCTCCGCATGCGGTAATCACATCGGACACCACGAGATCCGGCGCCAGGTTGCGCAGCCGCGGCACGTTGAGCGCCGCCATCCGCGCAGCCCGCTGGTGAATCTTCGCCCCGGCGTCGGTGTCATCGTCGGCCGCAGTCGGGTCAAGCCCGTCGAGCTCGACAGCCTCCACCCCCGCGCGACGTGCGGTGTCCAGCCGTTCGACGCCCGTCAGCAGCGTCGGGGTGTCCCCCGCGGCGAGGAACCGACGGCACAGCGCAATGGCCGGAAAGGCGTGCCCGGGATCCGGTCCGGCAACCACGGCGACCCGCACGCGCCTACCCTGCCACAGCGCCTGCCGACTACGCTGGCAGCCATGACCGACCAGGCTTCCCGAGTGATCTCGGACGTCGACAACGCCCGGACCGTTGAGACCTTTCTCTATGCCGTGCAGGACGAAGACTTCGACACGGCCGATTCCGCGCTGGCAGACACCATCGTGTGGCAGAACGTCGGGTTCCCCACATTGCAGGGTCGCCATCGGATCGTGAAGCTACTTCGCCGCGGTCAGGGCCGGATCGGGTTCGAGGTGAAGATCCACCGCATTGCCGTGGAGGGCAACTCCGTGCTGACCGAACGCACCGATGCGCTGATCATCGGCCCGCTGCGCCTGCAGTTCTGGGTGTGCGGCGTGTTCGAAGTGCACGCAGGACGAATCACGCTGTGGCGCGATTACTTCGACCTGTTCGACATGACCAAAGCCACCCTGAGGGGGCTGGTCGCGACCGTGTTCCCGTCATTGAAGCCGACGCTGTAATGACCGACGACACCCCCCGCACCAAGCCGAACCTCTGGCAGTACATCGGTTACAGCTACGGCAAACGGCTGCCCGATTCGATGCGCGACTGGGTCAGCAACGACTTGGCCGGCAAGGGCGCCACCATTCGGACGATGGTTCGCGCCGCAATTCCGGCCCTGCTGGTGCTGTCGCCGTTCTGGTTCATCCCGATGTCGCTCTATCTCCACCTGAGCACGACGCTGCCGATCTTCATCCCGTTCGTGCTCTTCTCCCACGCGTTGAACAAGGTGTGGCGTCGGCACCGGCTTCGTCAGCACGGCCTGGACCCCAATCTTGTCGACGAGCTGTCCCGCCAGAAGAACGCCCACATTCACCGGGCGTACATCGACAAGTACGGTCCTCGGTCAGGACCCTCCAGCTCACACGACGTCTAAGCCCCGCGCAGGCGGCCGAGTTCGTCGAACGCCTGCGCCCAGCCCAACAATCGGTCGGTGGCGTTCACCAACTCGTCGCGGTAACGCTGCTGTGACATCGGCGAGCTCGATATCGGTCCGGTGTTGGCCGCTGACACCAATTGTGCTGCGGCGGTGACCATCTCGTTGTACTGACGGGCACCGTGGTCGAGCTGCGTGGTGAACGCGGTGATCGTGGGCGCCAGGTGAGATCGCGACTGCGGCGCCGAACTGATCGCCCGCTCCATCGACACCACCTCGTTGGCGGTCGCCGCCATGGTGGCGGCGGTGTGGTTGGCCGCCGCGGACAGCTCACGCAGCTCGTCGGCGGGCAGCATCCGGCCGCGCTCCATCACGCCGAGCAGGGAGAACAACCCTCGCTCGGAGGCGGCAAGGGCGGCCATCGGTTGTCGCGCCGCCGATCCCCACGGTGGCAGCCGTCGGGTAGCCCTGGGCCGCTGCGGCGGCAACGGTGAACCCTTCAGCCACCGGTAGCGGAGGAACGACAACGTCGCCAGGAACGCCGCCCCTACCGCGATCGGCGCGGGGATGAACAGCGCCCACACTGGCGTGCTCCACGACGCCAACAGGCCCGTGACACCCACCCAGAACACGCACGAGACGGTGAAGAACAGCCCAAGGCGCAGCGCCCGCCGCCGTTTGCGCAACAACTTGGCGCGCGGATCCGCTGCCGCATTGAGCTTTTCGGCCAGCACATCCGACCATTCCGCGGCCGTATCTACTCCGCGCTGCACCAACGTGCGCCAGGCTTCTGGTCGACCAGCGCGTGAATTCACAGCCATGCCTTACGAATGCTATTGCGACAGCGGGTTTTCCGGTGCCGGCTGCTGGTCGGTGACCGGCGTGGCCGGGGCGATCGCGGTCGTGCCACCCGCAGGCAGCTGATCGCCGCGCATCGAGGCGCGGATCTGCTCCAGTCGGGAATGCCCGGCCATCTGCACACTGGCCTGCTGCACCTCCATCATCCGGCCCTGCACCGAATTCTGCGCCAACTCCGCCGAACCCATGGCGTTGGCGTAGCGGCGCTCGATCTTTTCGCGGACCTCGTCGAGACTCGGGGTGGTGCCCGGCGCGGCGATCTCACTCATCGACCGCAGTGACGCACTCACCTGCTCCTGCATCTTGGCCTGCTCGAGCTGCGACAGCAGCTTGGTGCGTTCCGCGATCTTCTGCTGCAACACCATCGCGTTCTGCTCGACGGCCTTCTTGGCCTGACCGGCGGCCTGCAGCGCCTGATCGTGCAGTCCCTTGAGGTCCTCGACGCTCTGCTCGGCGGTCACCAGTTGCGCGGCGAACGCCTCGGCGGCGTTGTTGTACTCGGTGGCCTTGGCGGCATCGCCGGACCCGGCGGCCTGGTCGGCAAGGGTGAGCGCCTGGCGCACATTGACCTGAAGCTTCTCGATGTCGGCCAGCTGGCGGTTCAGCCGCATCTCCAGCTGGCGCTGGTTGCCGATCACCTGGGCAGCCTGCTGCGTCAAGGCCTGGTGCTGGCGCTGCGCGTCCTCGATGGCCTGCTGGATCTGCACCTTCGGATCGGCGTATTCGTCGACCTTCGAGCTGAACAGCGCCATGAGGTACTTCCACGCCTTGACGAACGGATTGGCCATGGGTTCATTCCGCCTTCGTGTCGTTGAGTTGCTCTAGTGCCAACTTAGTGGTTTCCCGCAGATCACCACAGCCCTGCGGGTGATTTCCAAGATCGGGCGACGGGGGGTTCAGGCCACCGCCATCGAGACGACCTGCGGGATGACAACCTTCGTGGTCGCGTCGATATTGGCGGCGCTCGCAGGGGTGATTGCGGCCAGTTCCTCGCGGGCCATCTCCTCGCCGGCGTCCGAGAGCACGCGCGACAGCGGAACGTCCAGGGCACCGCAGATGGCACTGAGCAGTTCGCTCGACGCCTCCTTGCGGCCGCGTTCCACCTCGGAGAGGTAGCCGAGGCTGACCCGGGCGGTATCCGATACCTCACGCAGGGTGCGGCCCTGATCGGTGCGGGCACGACGCAGCACGTCGCCGATCACCTCGCGCAGCAATGCCGTCATCGTGCTCTCCTCCCTCGGTGGTTATTAGGGCAACGCTGCGCGGCGGCGGGTTGGTTCCCGGATGGCACAGATCACTATGGTCGGCTCTTCGCGCAAGCGCTCATCGCTGCCGCTCGACAAGAACCCGCAGCCGGGCCACGGCCTCGTGCACCGCCGCGATCCGGATATCCCAGCGTGAACCGGGCAGCACCAGCTCGACGACCTCGGTGTCGATGGGGCCGGCAAGTCCCAGGAACACGGTGCCCACCGGATGGCCGCCGTGCGGCTCGGGGCCGGCCACCCCCGTCAGGCCAATGCCCCAAGTCGAGGCGCAGCGCTGTCTTGCCCCGACGGCCATGGCCCGCGCGGTGGGGGCGGCGACCGGGCCGACCGCGTCGAGCAGCTGAGGCGCCACCCCGGCCAGTGCGATCTTGGTGTCTTCGATGTAGGTGACCAGGCCACCCCGCAGCACCACACTGGCGCCCGCCACCCCGGCCAGGGTGGCTGCCAGCAGGCCGGCGGTCAGCGACTCGGCGGTCGCGACACTCTGCCTGCGCACGGTCAGATCGGCGACGAGCGCGCGAGCGTCCTCAGTGACCAGCGGGTCGTCCATGTGAATCCTTGACCGCAGACACGACATAGTCCACGCCGGTGAGCACCGTCAGCACCACCGCGGCCCACATCACCACCCATGCGCCGGTCAGCCAGAGCCCAGAAAGCGGCATCACGAACAGTCCGATTGCGACGGCCTGGACGAGCGTCTTCAGTTTGCCGCCGCGGCTGGCCGGGATAACCCCGTGGCGTAGCACGACGAATCGCAAGACGGTGACGCCGATCTCGCGTGCCATGATGACCACGGTCACCCACCACGGCAAATCACCCAGTATCGACAACCCGATCAGCGCCGCACCGATGAGCGCCTTGTCCGCGATCGGATCGGCCAACGTGCCGAACTCCGTCACCATTCCGTAGCTGCGAGCCAGCGCGCCGTCGAACCGGTCGGTGATCACAGCGACCGCGAAGACGATGAATGCGGCTATCCGCCAAAAAGTTTCATGGCCGTCGCCGACGAACAGCACGACCAGGAACACAGGCACCAACACCAGCCGCACGCCGGTGAGTAGGTTTGCGATATTCGCCACACGGGCGCGCGGAACCACCGGATCGATATGGGGTTGGCCCGACACCGCAACAGAATATAGGTTGCCCGAGCCGATACCCTCGCACGTGTGAACGCTGTGCCCGATGACTACTCGCCCGAGGGCTCGTCGGTGCCCGAGCGGCTAGTCGTCCGGCGTGCCCGCACGTCTGACATCCCAGCCATGAAGGCGCTCGTCGACATCTACTCCGGCAAGATCTTGCTGGAGAAAAACCTCGTGACGCTCTACGAGGCGGTCCAGGAGTTCTGGATCGCCGAACTCGACGGTGAACTGATCGGCTGCGGAGCGTTGCACGTGTTGTGGTCGGACCTCGGCGAAGTGCGCACGGTCGCAGTGCACCCGAAGGTCAGGGGGCGAGGCGTCGGACATGCGATCGTCGATCGGTTGCTCGACGTGGCCAGGGAACTCCATCTGGAGCGGATCTTCGTGCTGACCTTCGAAGTCGAGTTCTTCTCCCGGCACGGCTTCCAGGAGATCGACGGCACGCCGGTCACTGCGGAGGTCTACGAGGAGATGTGCCGGTCCTATGACACCGGTGTCGCGGAGTTCCTCGACCTGTCCTACGTGAAGCCGAACATTCTCGGCAATACCCGAATGTTGTTGACGCTCTAGCGATTTGTGTGCGTTTAGGAGCGGTGAGCGCAACAAGACTCACACAAATCGCTACTCGGCTAGTCGGCCTCGTCGCCGTCGCCGCCTGCCGCGTCCGAGCCGCCGCGGATCAGCGCCAGCGTCCCCGCAAGCTCGTCGGGCTTGACCAACACCTCACGCGCCTTGGAACCCTCGCTGGGCCCGACGATGCCCCGGGTTTCCATCAGATCCATCAACCGGCCGGCCTTGGCGAAGCCCACCCGCAGCTTGCGCTGCAGCATCGAGGTCGAGCCGAACTGGCTGGACACCACCAGCTCGACGGCCTGCAGGAAGACGTCCATGTCATCGCCGATGTCGGGGTCGACGTCGGTGCGCTCGCTGTTGGTCTTGGCCTTGGTGACGCCCTCGGTGTACTCGGGCTCCGCCTGGTCCTTGCACGCCTGCACGACGGCGTGGATCTCTTCGTCGGATACGTAGGCGCCCTGCAGCCGGACCGCCTTGTTGGCGCCCATTGGGATGAACAGCCCGTCGCCCATGCCGATCAGCTTCTCGGCGCCCTGCTGATCGAGGATGACGCGGCTGTCGGTCAGCGACGACGTCGCGAACGCCAGCCGGGACGGCACATTGGTCTTCATCAGGCCGGTGACGACGTCCACCGACGGCCGCTGGGTGGCCAGCACCAGGTGGATGCCCGCGGCGCGGGCCTTCTGGGTGATCCGCACCACCGCGTCCTCAACGTCGCGCGGTGCGGTCATCATCAGGTCGGCGAGCTCGTCGACGATTGCGACGACATACGGGTATGGCCGGTACTCGCGCTGGCTGCCAAGCGGCGCGGTGATCTCACCCGAGCGCACCTTCTTGTTGAAGTCGTCGATGTGGCGCACCCGGCTGGCCTGCATGTCCTGGTAGCGCTGTTCCATCTCCTCGACCAGCCACGCCAGCGCGGCGGCCGCTTTCTTCGGCTGCGTGACGATCGGCGTGATCAGATGCGGAATGCCTTCGTACGGCGTGAGTTCCACCATCTTGGGGTCGATCAGGATCATCCTGACCTCCTCCGGGGTGGCCCGCGCCAGCAACGACACCAGCATCGAGTTGACGAAGCTTGACTTGCCCGAACCCGTCGAGCCGGCGACGAGTAAGTGCGGCATCTTCGCGAGGTTGAACGAGATGTATTCGCCCTCAATGTCTTTACCCAATGCGATCACCAGCGGATGGTGGTCACCGCGCGTCGAAGGGTCGGTCAGCACGTCGGCCAGCCGCACCATTTCCCGGTCGACGTTGGGCACCTCGATGCCGACTGCGGACTTGCCGGGAATCGGCGCCAGCATCCGCACGCTCTCGGTGGCCACCGCGTAAGCGATATTACGTTGCAGCGCAGTGATTTTCTCGACCTTGACGCCGGGTCCCAGCTCGACCTCATATCGCGTGACCGTCGGACCACGCGTGCAGCCGGTCACGGCGGCGTCCACCTTGAACTGCTGAAGCACCTCCGTAATGGATTCCGCCATGCGGTCATTGGCCGCGGTGCGCCGTTTCGGCGGATCGCCCGCCTTCAGCAGCTCCAGCGGCGGCAGCGTGTATGGCCCGTCGACGACTCGATCCAGTGACAGCGTTTCCTTCTTGGCGGGTTTCTTGCGGCGGGTCTTGGCGGTCGGCTCAGGAACCGTGGGCGCTTCGTCGTCGATCGGGTAGTTGTCCATCGGGGTGCCGCTCGGCCACGCCTGGGCCTCGTCGACGCTGTAGGCCGATGGATCGTCGTAATAGCCGTCCGAGAAGTCTTCGGGCTCCTCGGCGTAACGCTCTGGCTCGTCGTACTCCTCGTCGTACTCCTCACCGCGGAACGCACGCGTGGAGAACATCCGCTGCACGGTCGACGGCACCTCGCGGATCGTCGTGCCGGTCACCAGCAGCACGCCGAACAGCGCGCCGATGAACAGCAGCGGCGCGGCGATCCATTCGGTCAGCCCGTCCGACAGCGGACCGCCGATCGCAAAGCCGAGGAATCCCGCGGCGTGCCGGCGTAGGGCTTGCTCCATCGGCGAACCCGCCCACAGATGCCACAGCCCGAGTGTGGGCAGCGTGATCATTGCCGCGCCGAGGATCAGCCGCGGCCGTGCTTCGGGGTCCGGTTCGGTGCGCATGAGCACCACCGCGATCGCAGTGAGCACGATCGGAACAAGCACGACGGCCGAACCGATCAGCACGCGAAGGAAGTCGTCGATCCACGCGCCGACTGGGCGTGCAGCGTCGAACCAGGAACTGGCGGCGATCACCACGGCGATGCCCAGCAGCGCCAGTGCGATGCCGTCCCGGCGGTGGCCGGCCTCTAGGTCGCGCGCGCGGCCGACGGACCGGGCGGTGGACCCGGCGCCCTTGGCGAGCATCAACCAGCCAGCGCGGACACCGCGTCCGACGGTCGCCCCTGCGGACGAGATGGCCGACGGATGGTGGCGCCGAGCCGGTTTGCGGCGGGGCGCCGATGGTCGCCTCGGCCGCGACCCGCTCCGTGAACTGGCCTTTGACCTGCTCGAACGGGCACCGGATCGGGCGGCGGTCTTACTAGGCATGCCTGCAAGACTAGTCGCACAGGCCCCATATTCACCATCTGCCACACTGGTCACAGAAAGGTCTCAATTGGACCGGCGTCGCGCTCTACGGTGCCGAAATGACAACATCCGAGGCCGAGACGGCTTTGCCTACCTCAAGCAAGGTGCTCTGCGCTGTCTACGGCGCCATCGCGATCGCCGCGCTGATGGCGACCTGGAGGCCAAAATGTGGCCTACTTCGATGATCCAGGCGGTTTCGTGCTCGACTTCTTCAACGACACCAAAGTCACACCGGGCTCGAGATCCATCACTGTCGACTTCGTGCTGTTCGGGCTTGCCGTCGCGATCCTCATGGTCATCGAGGCGCGTAAGCACGGAGTCAGGTTTGTCTGGGCTTACATCGTCGGCGGCTTCGCCATCGCGATCAGCGTGACCTTCCCGCTTTTTCTGATCTCCCGCGAGCTTCGCGTCGGCAGGACCGAGACAACTCGGTTGGGCGCCATCGACACCGTCCTGCTCGTCCTGCTCGCCGTCGTAGCGGCGGTTCAGACGATATGGGTCGACATGGGCTGACAAATACCGAAACCCGCTAGGTACGCTAGGCATCCGTCCCAGCACGTACTCATCGAGGAGTCATCGCCCATGCCCGTCACTGTCGTCGCCACCATGAAAGCCAAGCCCGAGTCGGTGGACGCGGTCCGAGACGCGTGTACGAAGGCCATCGAGGCGGTGCACTCCGAACCCGGCTGCGATCTCTACTCGCTGCACGAGGCCGACGGAACCTTCGTTTTCGTCGAACAGTGGGCCGACGCCGACGCACTGAAGACACACAGCACCGCGCCCGCGGTCGGCGCCCTGTTCGGCACGGTCGGTGAGCTTCTCGACGGTGCACCGGACATCAAGATGCTGCAACCCGTCGTCGCGGGCGACCCGGCCAAGGGCCAGCTGCGTCCCTGACGAGCGCTCGCGCGAGGAAGTGAGAACACAGATGGGCTCCCTCGCAGGCAAAGTCGCGTTCATCACCGGCGCGGCCCGCGGTCAGGGCCGTGCGGAGGCAGTCCGATTGGCGTCCGACGGGGCGAACATCATCGCTGTCGACATCTGCGACCAGATCGCTTCGGTGCCTTACCCATTGGCCACCGCCGACGATCTAGCGGCCACGGTCAAGCTCGTTGAAGACACCGGCGCGCGAATCGTCGCGAGCCAGGCCGATGTTCGCGATCAGGCGTCATTGGCCACCGCCTTGCAGGCCGGGTACGACGAATTCGGCCGGCTCGACATCGTCGTCGCCAACGCGGGCATCGCGCCGATGGAAGCCGGCGCCGATGGCTGGCGCGACGTCATCGACGTCAACCTCACCGGCGTGCACCACACGGTCGAGGTCGCGAAGGGCACGATGGTCGAGCAGGGCGACGGCGGTTCCATTGTCCTGATCAGTTCAGCTGCCGGCCTCATCGGCATCGGCAGCGACGACCCTGGATCCATCGGATATACCGCAGCCAAGCACGCAGTGGTCGGACTGATGCGGATATACGCCAACCATCTTGCGCCGCACAATATTCGGGTCAATTCGATCCATCCGACCGGGGTGAACACGCCGATGATCAACAACGAGCACACCCGGGCATGGCTGGAGCGGTTCGTCGCCGAGTCCGAAACACCCGTCGATTGGGGCAATGCCATGCCGGTAGACGCCGTCGAAGCCGAGGACATCGCCGCCGCGGTGGCGTGGCTGGTCTCCGACGAGGCCCGTTACGTCACAGGTATCACGCTTCCGGTGGACGCCGGACTTGCCAACAAACGCTGACCATGGCGCGAAATCCTGCCGCACAGACCGCCTTCGGCCCGATGGTTCAGGTGGCCATCGAACAGTACGAGCCGCCGGAACGCCGGCTGGTCGACGACGACCTCGCCCTGCAGATCTTGCCCGCCGGCCAACGGGCGATCGTTCGTGCGATGCGGTGGCCGCTACTGCGTCGCCTGTCGGTATGGGCCGGCGAGCGGGCCGTGCCCGGCTCGTGGTCAATCATCGCCTGCCGAAAGCGCTTCATCGATGACAGGCTGGCCGAGGACCTGGAGACCATCGATGCCGTCGTTGTTCTCGGTACGGGCATGGACACCAGGACGTACCGTCTCGCGCGTCGCTCCGACATTCCGGTATTCGAGGTCGACCTTCCGATCAATATCGCACGCAAGAAGTCCGCTGTGCAGCATGCGATTGGAGCGGTACCCACCTCAGTTCATCTGGTGCCCTTGGACTTTGAGCGCGACGACCTGATCGGTGCACTGAGCGGGCACGGCTATCGTGCGGACGCCCGCACATTCTTCATCTGGGAAGGCGTGACGCAGTACCTGACCGAGGATGCGGTTCGGGCCACACTCGGCGCGCTTCAGCCTGCCCCGCCGGGGAGCCGGCTGGTGTTCACCTATGTTCGCCGGGACTTCATCGACGGGGTGAACATGTACGATGCCGAAATTCTGTACAAGCGATTCAGGCAACGGCGGCAGGTTTGGCGCTTCGGGCTGGACCCCGACCAGGTTTCGGAATTCGTGGCCGAATACGGCTGGCGGCTCGTCGAGCAGGCGGGACCAGACTACTTCTTGCGCGATTACATTGAGCCGACGGGCCGCGCCCTCACCGCATCTCAGCTCGAGTGGTCGGCATACGCGGACAAGGTTTAGCCCGGACGCCCCCCATTCCCCAGCGTGATCGGCTGCGGCAGTGATGCCTAGATCTCGATGACCGTGGGGACGATCATCGGCTGGCGGCGGTAGGTCTCCCCCACCCACTTGCCGACGACCCGGCGGACCGCCTGGGCGATCCGGGTGCTTTCGGTAACGCTGTCGGCGGCAAGGACTTCCAGCTCGTCTTCGATTTTGCGCGCCACCGCCTCCAATGCCTTGGGGTCTTCCGAGAAGCCCCGCGACTGCAGATGCGCAGGAGCCGCCGGCTTCCCCGTGCCGCGGTGCACGACCACCGTCACCGCGATGAAACCCGACGACAAAACCAAGCGTTCACCCAAGGTCGCCTCACCGACGTCACCGGTGATCAACCCATCGACGAACATCTTGCCGGTCGTCACCGCCCCTGCGATGCTCGCCCTGCCCGCTACCAGGTCGACGCTGACGCCATTCTCGGCCAACATGATCGACTCCGGCGACACACCGGTGCGCTCCGCCAACCTGGCGTTCGCCCGCAGCATCCGCCACGTCCCATGCACCGGCATCACATTGCGCGGCCGCACAGCGTTGTACAGGAACAACAACTCGCCTGCGTAGGCATGACCCGAAACATGTATCCGCACTTGCGCGTTGGTGACGACTCGGACGCCGATCTTGGCCAGCGCGTCCAAAACACCGAAGATCGCTTCCTCGTTACCCGGGATCTGCGATGACGACATGATGATCAGATCACCCGACGTCAGCGTGATGCTGCGATGCTCGCCGCGCGACATCCGCGACAACGCGGCCATAGGCTCGCCCTGAGTTCCGGTGGTGATCAGGGTGACCCGCGAGGGCGCCATCATCTCCGCGGCGCCGATATCGATCACGTCGTCGGTCGCGACGTTGAGGTAGCCGAGCTCCTTGGCGATTCCCATGTTGCGCACCATCGACCGGCCGACGAATGACACCTTGCGGCCAAGCGCCACCGATGCATCGATGATCTGTTGCACGCGAGCGACATTGGAGGCGAAGCAGGCCACTATGACCCGCCCTTCGGCGCTGCGGATCAGCCGGTGCATGTTGGGCCCGATCTCGCTTTCCGACGGTCCCACTCCCGGAATCTCGGAATTCGTTGAGTCACAGAGGAACAAGTCCACGCCAGCGTCGCCCAACCGCGACATTCCTGGCAGGTCGGTCGGCTCGTCGTCCAGCGGAAGTTGGTCGAGCTTGATGTCGCCGGTGTGCAGTATGGTGCCGGCACCGGTGTGTATCGCTATCGCGAGGCAGCCCGGAATCGAGTGGTTGACGCGAAAGTACTCGCACTCGAACACCCCGTGCTTAGAGCTCTCACCCTCCGCCACTTCGATGAACACCGGTTTGATCCGGTGTTCCCGGCACTTTTCCGCCACCAGAGCGAGCGTGAACTTCGATCCCACGACCGGGATGTCGCCACGTAGCTTGAGCAGGAACGGAATCGCGCCGATGTGATCCTCGTGTGCATGCGTCAGCACCAGCGCTTCAACGTCGTCGAGGCGGTCCTCCACGTGGCGCAGATCCGGCAGGATCAAGTCGACCCCGGGCTCATCGTGCGTCGGGAACAACACCCCGCAGTCGACGATCAATAGCCGGTCGAGATGCTCGAAAACGGTCATGTTGCGCCCGATTTCGCTGACACCACCCAGCGCAGTCACCCGCAAACCGCCTGGGGCCAGCGGCCCCGGCGGTTTGAGTTCTTCGTTCACTATCGCAGCACCGCGGCGGCGCGCATGTCGGCAGCCAGCGTCTCGAGCTGTTCAGGAGTGGCCGGCACCTGAGGCAGCCGGGGATCACCCACCTCGATGCCCTGCAGGCGCAGTCCCGCCTTGGCCAAAGTGACGCCACCGAGCCGCGCCTGGGCGTCGCTGAGCGGCCCGAGCGTGACGTTGATCTTGCGCGCCGTCGCGATATCGCCAGAGGTGAACGCCGACAACATGTCTCGCACCTGACCGGCGGCGAGGTGGCCCCATACGCTGACAAAGCCGACTGCACCCATCGCCAGCCACGGCAGGTTCAGCGCGTCGTCTCCGGAGTAGTACGCCAGCCCGGTCTCGGCGATGATCTGCCCACCGCCGTGCAGGTCGGCCTTGGCGTCCTTGACGGCCACGATGTTCGGATGCTCGGCCAGCGTGCGGATGGTGTCCCACTCAATCGGCACGACAGAGCGCGACGGAATGTCGTAGAGAATCACCGGCACGTCGGTGGCATCGGCGACCGCGGTGAAGTGCGCGACCAGCCCGGCCTGCGGCGGGCGCGAGTAATACGGCGTCACCACCAGCAGGCCGTGCGCGCCCTCGGCCGCGCACGCCTTCGCCAGATGGACGCTGTGCGCGGTGTCGTAGGTGCCCGCACCGCCGATGACCCTGGCGCGGTCGCCGACCGCCTCCAGCACCGCGCGCAGCAGCGCGATCTTCTCGTCGTCGGTGGTCGTCGGCGACTCGCCGGTGGTGCCCGACAGCACCAAGCCGTCGCAGCCGGAGTCGACAAGGTGGGTGGCGAGCCGGCCCGCGGCATCGGTGTCCAGCGACCCGTCGGGCTTGAACGGAGTCACCATCGCGGTCAGCACGGTGCCCAATCGGGCCGTCACGTCGAATCCGCCGGTGCTCACGGACACCAAGATTACCTGTTCGACCTCACGCTTCGGTGGACTGGATCGGGCCAGCTCCGTCAAGCCTCCGTGGCCAGCGGGCTGGTTGCCACCTCTGTGCCGTCGGCCAGCGTGGAGATCTCGAAGTCCGAGAAAACCTGAGGGGCCAGGTCAATGAGCTGCCGCAGGCACTCGATCGCCAGCCGGCGGATCTCGACGTCGGCGTGCTCGCTGGCCCGCATCGCGATGAAATGCCGCCACGCTCGGTAATTACCGGTCACCACGATCCGCGTCTCGGTTGCATTGGGCAGCACTGCGCGCGCAGCCTGCCGCGCCTGCTTGCGCCGCAGCACCGCGTTGGGCTGGTCGGCGAACTTGGCCTCCAGCCTTGCCAACAGCTCTATATAGGTCGCTCGGCTGGCGTCCGCGGCGGCCTTGAAGATCTCCTGCAATTCCGGGTCGTCCTCCATCCCCGGCGGCACGACCACCTCCGAGTCGTGCTCGGGGACAAAGCGCTGCGAGAGCTGCGAATACGAGAAGTGCCGATGTCGGATCAGCTCGTGGGTGCAGGACCGCGAGATTCCGGTGATGTAGAACGACACCGACGCGTGCTCGAGCACCGAGAAGTGGCCGACGTCGATGATGTGACGCAGGTACGCCGCGTTCGATGCCGTTCTGGGATTGGGTTTTGCCCAGCTCTGGTAGCACGCCCGGCCGGCGAACTCCACCAGCGCAGGACCGCCGTCGGCGTCGGTGCTCCACGGCACCTCCGGCGGTGCCAAGAAGTCGGTCTTGGCGATCAGTTGCACGCGCAGCGGCGCGGTCTCAGCCACGAGCTCACAGTATCCGGCGATGATGTGCACCTTCGCACCCCTTCACCTGCTACGTTGGCGCGGTCCGAGGTACTCCAATCATCAGGTGGAGATCCATGGGCGGCTCGAGTACAAATCCTTCGCCCATTCACCTCTTGCGTCGCGGCTCGAGGCCGGCGCGCAGATCGGGGCGGGTCAGGCGAAGGTGCTTGTGCTCGTTTGTGCCGTCGTGGTGGTCCTGCAAAAGCGTGAGCCTGTCCTTCGTCCGCGGCGACGATCGCGCGCCCGATTTCAGGTCGCAGTCCAGTGCAGACAACGACCAGTAGCCCTTTCGCACTTCAGTCCGTGAGCACGCCGGCCCGCTGCATCGCCATGGTGATGAGCTCGAAATCAATGGCGCCGTGATGGCGCGCCAGCTCATCGGCGTCGTCTCCGCGGCCGTCCGCGATCGCGAGCACCAGTTGTTCGTGTTCGTGCATGGCGCGTAATTCCATGGTGCGCATATTCGATGGCTCTCCCCAAAGGTGCGCAGGGGAGCCGATACTCACCGTCGCCTTGAGGTCGAGCAGGACCTGCTTGAGGACTTCGTTGTGGGCGGCGTCCATGATCGCGAGATGAAACTGGCTGTCGGCCTGTTGGGCGTCCAGACCGCTGTCGGCGGTTCGGTATGCCTCGAATCTCGCCTGCAGCACGGACACATCGTGGTCGGAGCGGGAGTCCGCGGCAGCGCGGCAGACCGTGCCCTGCAGCCGGCACAGCGCATCGCAGCGGTCGCGTAGTTCGTCCAGGCGCGTGCGCAGCGTGCGGCCGACCACATCGGTGGACGACTCCGGCCATTGGTCAAGCACATACGATCCGCCACCGCGGCCCCGCCGCGTCTCGAGCAGGCCCCGCTCCACCAACCGCGCCAACGCGGCCCGCACCGTCATGCGTCCCGCCCCTAGCGATGCGGCCAGGTCGCGTTCCACCGGCAGGCGCGCGCCGGGTAGGTATTCGCCGATCGCGATCGCGGTGATCAAGCGGTCGGTGATCTCGTCGACCCGCGACGGCATGTCCAGCTGCCGATGGAGCAGCCCCGACGTTGCCGGTGCGCCATTGTGGGCCATGTCCCGATTTCCCCTCGCTCGTTGGGGCAATGTTAATTCCTGATCAATGGTCTTGCCATGGGACCTTTGCGGGTTCATTCTGATCGCCATGACCTGTACGACCCGGCTGGTGCCGTTCCGCGACCACGAAACCTGGGTACAAATCACCGCACCTGACGATCCGCGCGACGGCGCCCTGCCCCTGTTCGTCCTGCATGGCGGCCCGGGAATGGCCCACAACTACGTACGCAACATCGCCGAGCTGGCGGCCGAAACCGGGCGGACCGTCATCCACTACGACCAGATTGGGTGCGGTAAAAGCACGCACCTGCCCGACGCCCCCGCCGACTTCTGGACGCCGGACCTGTTCGTCGACGAGTTCCATACCGTTCGCCATGCGCTCGGCACCGACGAATACCGCCTGCTCGGCCAGTCCTGGGGCGGCATGCTGGGCGCGGAGATCGCGGTCCGGCAGCCGTCGGGCCTCGCGTCACTGGCGATCTGCAATTCACCCGCGTC
>Ga0136846_1213979_pt1 | contig 24010 bp, 19 predicted proteins | sample HopSoiMetagenom2_FD_96841 | JGI IMG/M metagenome (GOLD analysis project Ga0136846, IMG submission 96841) | Grasslands soil microbial communities from Hopland, California, USA - 2 Assembly 2016 (version 4) | ecosystem: Environmental > Terrestrial > Soil > Grasslands | place: USA: Hopland... | reverse complement strand
GACAAGACGAAACGCGGAATGAGGAAGCGCTGAAGACCCCAGTACAGGTGGGCCCAGGAAGCCAGCGCGAACAGCAGCGCCAAGATTGCGGGCAGGGCAATGACGATCGCCAGGCCGCCCCATCGATCCAGGTGAAACGACAAGAAGGAGTACAAGACCCCGGTCGTCGTCGTGAAGAGGATCGACCAGATCCAGACGGAGAGATATTTGCTCAGAAGCTCGTCGAACTTCTTGTCGCTTGAACGCTCCAGGTGGTCGGACGACTCCATCTCCATCCCCTATTCCTAGTTTCCGGCTGCGAATTCTGCCGCAGACAGGTCGGACCGGAGTTGGATTTGGCCACGAAGAATGAGGGGGTAGCTGGTTGCCAGCCTCCAATCGCATGGGCTCTTGCCTTGCGTTGCAAGGGCTGACCTTGGAGGGCAACGGACTTTGGTCGATTTGGGCCTGCAGCGCGTCCGCAAAGCGCGACGTGACGCCTGACAAGAAGGTGGCAGTGGCGCCCCGGCCCCACCAAGCAGTGTCTGTGCGGGTCCGTTCTAGGGGGACAATTTTCCTGACAACTCACCAGGACGGCGCCGTGATCGGCATGGCCCCAACCCTCCTCGTATCGGCTCTCTCCAGGAGAATTGCCGGAACAGGACACGCGCTGACGAGCCGTTGGCCACACGCGGATGGGTCTGATTGCTGGCTGCGGGAGGACGACGCCGGGGGCCATCTCGTCAGGGACGACGCCCTGCTTGCCGCGTCGCGCATCGAGGAATTCCTGCGACAGGTCGACAAGCCGATCGATCGTCTCGCCGGACAATCCGGGTGACTCCGTCCGGCCCGGCGACCGGAACCGGATACCGAAGGGTGTACCCGGTCGGCAGCGCCCGGCTCATGGCGGCGGCGGCCGCGGCGCGCCCCACGTTCGATGGGTCCGGCCCTGTCTCACTCGTCTTAGGGATGCTCGCACCTCGCCATCCCACTACGCTGTGGCGTCGTCGATTTCTAACTCGTGGTTGGGTGGAGGAAGTGGACCGGTCTCGGCGGACTTGCTGCCGGCAGCTCGATGGCGCTCTCCTCCACTGGCCGCGACATCCGATTGTCATGGACACCCGAGCAGACTGTCGACGCGCCGACCAGACGACGAACCGCGTGCGGATCGCGTGCGACGAGCACCCGGGCGCGACCGGCCCGGATGCCATTCCTGCGGGGAGCAAAGTGCATGAAACTTCTCACTGTCACCAAGGAGCAGGCGGACGCGCGCGAGGACGCGGCATGCCGTCCCGGCACGGGCCTCATCGGGCGAGGCGAGGCACACCGGAAGGCGCTTCGGGAGCTGGCGGCGGCGGCGGCCACCGATGTCGAGGTGCTGATCCTGGGACCGAGCGGCGCCGGCAAGGAGATGTACGCGCGCTGGATCCACGAGCACGGCGCGCGCTCCAACGCGCCGTTCGTGCCTGTCAATTGCGGCGCCATTCCTGTCGCATTGTTCGAGAACGAGTTGTTCGGTCACGTGGGCGGCGCCTTCACCGGCGCGCGGGTGTCGAGCGAAGGGATGGTCGCCGAGGCCGAGGGCGGCACGCTGTTCCTCGACGAGATCGACACGCTCGACCCGTCCGCTCAGGTCAAGCTGCTGCGTTTCCTGCAGGAGCGCGAATACCGCCGGCTCGGCGAGAGCCGGATCCGCAAGGCCAACGTGCGCATCCTCGCGGCCAGCAATGCCGACCTGGTGCAGCTGGTGCGCGAGGCGCGTTTCCGGGAAGACCTGATGTTCCGGGTGCGCGTGTTCCCGTTGCGCGTCCCGCCGCTGTGCGACCGCAGCGAGGACATCGAGCCGCTGCTCGACGCCTTCATCCGGCGCTGCGCCGATGATCTGGGCAGCGCGCCGATCCGGTTGTCGGCCGGTGCAATGCGTCATCTCGAGGCCTACTCCTGGCCGGGCAACGTGCGCGAACTCGAGAACTGCGTGCGCTTTCTCACCTCGCTGCGCCTCGGTCGCCTGGTCGAGCCGGGCGATCTGATGCTGGTCGGCAACACGCCTGCGCCGCAGGAGCGCGCCACCACGGCGCGTCCCACGGCCACCGATGGGCCCCCGGCCCTCGCGACGCAGTCGCTCAGCGACGCCAAGCGCGAGCTGGTGACCCGCTTCGAGCGCGGCTTCGTCATCGACGCCCTGCGCGCCAACCGCGGCAACATCGCCCACGCCGCGCGCGCCAGCGGCAAGTCGCGCCGCGTGTTCTTCGAGCTGATGCGCAAGTACAGCGTCTGCGCCAGCGACTTCTGCTGAACCGATCCGCCGCTCCCCGGCACGCCTCGCGGCGGGGCGCAGCGTGGGCGCGTCGCCGCAACATTCGCGGCGACGCGCCCACATGAAAATGTCCATGCGCAGGCTGGACATTTTTGTCCAGTCACGCACTGCAAGTCTTTGATTCGACTGGCCTGGCGGCTGGCACGGGACATGCAAACCCTTCACTCGGGACGAAGGGGAGCACGTGTCGGACTACGCAGTCATCGGTGATGTGTCGGAGACCTTGAGGGTGGCCTTGGCCAGCGGCCTGGCTTCGCTGGTGCCGGTGCCCATCGTCCAGCTGCATGACCTGCAAGGCACCATCCACACGACGCCGGCGCGGGTCACGGTGTGCCTCTACGACGTGGTGGAGGACGCGAGCGCGAAGAACCGGCCGCGCCAGCGGCGCCCCGGCCCCGGTGGCACGCTCGTCGTCCAGAAGGCGCCGATGGCGCTGCTGCTGCGCTACATGATCACACCCTGGGCCGGTGACCGCGCCACCGACCACCAGTTGCTCGGCCGCGTGATGCAGATCCTCTACGACGGAGCGATCCTGCACGGCACGGCGCTGCAGGGCGGCCTGGCCAACAGCTCGGAGGCGCTCAAGATCACGCTGTCGCCGATCCCGCTGCAGGAGCGCTTCTGGCTCTGGCAGGCGGTGCAAAAGGCCTATCGCATCTCGGTGACCTACGAGGTGCGCGTCGTCAACCTCGAATCGGTCGACATGCAGTTCGCCAGGCCGGTGAGCGTGCGCGACCTCGGCTACAGCGATCCGGCGGTGGTGTCATGACGGTGGCCGGCTGGCAGGAATTGACGTCGGAACGCGGACGGCTCTTCAGCCCGATCGGCCTGCGCCTGGTCGACGACTTCACCACCAGGTCGCCGCAAGGCCGCCTGCGTGCTTCGCTCGACCGCCAAGTGAGCCCGGGCGTCTGGGCGCCCGTCGACCTGCCGGCCACGTTCACGCTGTCGGGCACCCTCACCTGGCCCGGCCTCGGCCGGCTGCGCGACCCTGCGTTCGCGACGCCGCGACGCTACCGGGCGCGCGTGTCCGCCGACCGATACCGCCCGGCGTACCTGGAAACGGCCGACGGGATGGCGTTCGACGCGCCGCCCTGGAATGACGACAACGACCCCAGCCCGGTCACCCGCGCCTCCACCGACCTCTACCTGTACCCCGCGCCGACCTACGACTTCCCGACCTGGGTGCGCGTGTTGCGAGGTTTCGTCCAGGACGCACAGGGTGCACCGGTCGCCAACGTGAAGGTCCACCTGTCCAACGCCGAACGCGTGCTCAGCGACGAGCGCGGGGTATTCGCACTTCCCTTGCGCTGGGCCACGAACGGCCAGCTGATCGACGCGGTCGACGCGCGCGGAAGCCGCAGCGGCCAACGCGTGCTGAGCCTGCCAGCCGACCTGCAGGCCAGCGTGACGATCACTGTCGCGTAACTCGAACCATGGAGAGCAACTGATGGCCGAATACCTGCACCCAGGCGTCTATGTCGAGGAGATCGACGCAGGCCCCAGCCCGATCGCGGGCGTCAGCACCAGCACCGCCGGCGCCGTCGGCGTCACCGAGCGCGGACCGACGTCCGACAAGCCGGTGCTGTGCACGAGCTTCGCGGACTTCGAGCGGACCTTCGGCGGCTTCCTGCCGGTGCCGCTGGCCGCCATCAACAACCGCTGGGACTTCGACACGGCCGAAGGCGGCCGCTGGTGGCTGTTCCCGCTGTCGGTCAAGGGCTTCTTCGACAACGGCGGTCAACGGCTGTACGTCAAGCGGGTATTCGCCGCGCCCGACGCGACGGCGGGCACGGGCGCTGTCGCCTCCCGGCAGACGCTCGGCCAGGGCCTGGTGGCCGGACTGGCCGCCGACGCCGACGCGGGCGCCGCCTCCAAGCAGGTGCGACTGGTGCACACCATCGGCGTGGCCGTCGGCGGACAGCTCAGCTTCTTCACCGGGGGCGCAACGGCCGTCGCCGGGAATCCGTACACCGTCGCCGCCTACGACGCCTCCGGCACCGTGACGCTGACCGCGGCGCTGCAGGCCGACCTGCGAGCCGGCCGCGACCTGGCCGTGATCGCCGCGCGCAGTGCCACGCCCGTCCCGCCCGCCAAGGCCACGGTGCGCTTCACCGCGAAGTCCCTGGGCAAGTGGGGCGACAGCGTCAGCGTTCGCATGCGCCCGATGGTGGGTGCCACGCTCGCGGTGCTGGCGGACCCGGCGACCGGTGGTCCGGCCGCCAGTGCCCACCTGGCCACGGCGGTCACCGGAAGCGCCACCCTGACCGTCGACTCGACCACCGACTTCACCAACAACGACAGCGTCCGCATCCTCGGCCGCGACTTCACGGTGACCGTCGACAGCGCCACGCAGTTCACCGTGGCGCCCGCCGTCGGCGCCTCGGTCACGTGGCCGGTCGGCACGACGATCACGCGGCTGCGCCCGGCCGGCAATGGCATGCAGATGCACCTGGCCAACGCCTCGGCCCTGTACGACGACGCGGTGCTGGAATTCGACAACGGCACGCACAAGGAGGCCGTCGTGGTCGCCGCCGGCGGCGTCTCGGGCAACACCGTGACGTTCTCGACGGCCCTGGCCAATACGTACAACGACGGCAACAAGGCGCGCCTCATCGAGGCCGAGGTGGCGACCCAATACGTGCAGGCCGACGGGACGGTCGCCGCGCAGGAGATCATCCCCAACCTGCGCCTGCACGACGACACGAGCACCAGCTTCATCGAGCGCGCGATGCGCCTGCGCTCGTCGCTGGTCAACGCGACGACGCTGCCGGCGTCCGCGGGCGGCGGGTACTCCGAGTCGAACCTGACGCTCTTCCCGACCTCGTCCGGCACGGAATGGATGACGCTGACGGGTGGCGACGACGCGCTCGACCACCTCACGATCGACGACTTCGTCGGCGTGGACGGCGGCAGCGGCAATCGCACCGGCATCCAGGCGCTGGAGGACATCCCCGAGATCAGCCTCGTCGCGGTGCCCGGCATGTGGTCGCAGACGATCAACTCCGCGCTCATCCAGCACTGCGAGCAGCTGCGCTACCGCTTCGCGGTGATCGACGCCAACGACGGCCTGTCCATCCAGGGCATCCGCGACTATCGCGACGCGATCGACACCAAGTACGCGGCGTTGTACTACCCATGGATCGAGGTGCGCGATCCATCGGTGCGGCGCAACGTGGTGGTGGCGCCCTCGCTGCACATGATCGGCCTGTACGCGCGGGTGGACGTCAACCGCGGCGTGCACAAGGCCCCGGCCAACGAGGTGATCAGCGCGATCTCGCGCATCGCGCAGGACGTCAACCAGCGCGAGCAGGACATGCTCAACCCGACCGGCATCAACGCGCTGCGCTTCTTCCCCGGCCGCGGCAACCGTGTCTGGGGCGCCCGCACGCTGTCGTCGGACAGCGCCTGGAAGTACATCAACGTGCGGCGCATCTTCATCTACGTCGAGGCCTCGATCGACCTGGGGACGCAGTGGGTGGTGTTCGAGCCCAACGACGAGCCCCTGTGGGCCCGCGTGCGCGCGACCATCACCAATTTCCTCGCCAGCACCTGGCGCGCGGGGATGCTGCAGGGCTCGACGCCCGACGAGGCGTTCTTCGTGCGCGTCGACCATTCGACGATGACGCAGGACGACATCGACAACGGCCGGCTGATCTGCCAGATCGGCATCGCGCCCGTCAAGCCCGCCGAGTTCGTGATCTTCCGCATCCAGCAGAAGACGCTGGACGTGAACCCCGCCTGAGCACAGGAGAACGACGATGCCCGCAAAGTACCGCGACGACCCGTACGGCGCCTACAACTTCGAGATCCTGATCAACGGGATCAGCGACGACGGCACCGCCGTCAAGGGAAGCTTCGCCGAGGTTTCCGGCCTGGAGGTCGAGATCTCGCCGATCGAATACCGCAACGGCGCCGAAGACATCACCGTGCGCAAGATGCCCGGCCTGAAGAAGAATTCCAACATCACGCTCAAGCGCGGCATCCTGGGCGACACGGCGCTGTGGAACTGGATCCAGGAGGCGATGAACGGCAAGGTGCATCGCACCGAGGGCAGCGTCGTGCTGCTCGACGAGAACAAGCAGGAGGTCATGCGCTGGAACTTCACGCGCGGCTGGCCCTGCAAGTGGAGCGGCCCGGGCCTCAATGCCAAGAACAACGAGATCGGCATGGAGACGCTCGAGATCTGCCACGAAGGCCTGACCCTCGACGCCTGAGCCCGCCATGCAAGCACGCCCCGACGAACCCGGCATCCAATTCGAGATCGCACGCCCGCGGCCGCAGCCGTCGCCCGTGCGCTCCGACGTGGCCGGCATCCTCGCGCACACGCGCCGCGGCCCGCTGGGCAGCGTCGCGCGCGTGGAGGGGTGGCGCCAGTTCCTGCGGCTGTACGGCGGCCTGGCGCCCGGCGTCGTGGGCCCGTACGCGATGCGGGGCTACTTCGAGAACGGCGGCGAGGTGGCGCACGTCTGGCGCGTCGCGGGCGCCGACTCCCGCACGGCCCGCACGGAGTGGGCGATCGACCCGGTGGTGGCCAGGAACGGCGGCTTCGCGTCGACGCGCTACGCGATCACCGCATCGAGCCCGGGGGCCTGGGGCAACGGCCTGTCGGTGTCGGTGCGCTATCGCCGCCGCGGACGACTGGGCAAGCCCGAGGTCGACCTCACGGTACGCGCGCCGGACGAGCCGACCGAGTCGTTCCGCGCGATCGCGCCGTCGTCCCTGGAGCGGGCCCTCAACCCGAGCGCGGAGCAGCCGGCAGGCGGCTCGGCCCTGATCCGCATCGAGGCCGTCGGCGCCGCGCCGCCGGCAACCTCGACGCTGGGGCCGGCGATCATGGACTGGGACGCCCCCGCCCTGCCGTTCGGCGCGGGCGCGGACGCGGCGCCCGGCGCCACCGACTACGGCGCCGGCGCGCAGGCGCTGCTGGACGAGCCGGAGGTGGCGATCCTCGCGGCGCCCGACCTGCTCGACGAGCTGCCCGCGGCCGATGCGGACGCGCTTGTAACGCGGATGATCACGGCCATCGACGGCCTGCACGATCGCCTGCTGCTGCTCGATGTGCCGCCCGGCACCGCGCAGGACGTGGCGGACCCCGCATCCGCGCTGGCCTGGCTGGGCGCGCTGCGCGCCCGCAATGCCGGCAGCGGCCTGCGCAACGTCACGGTGTGGCATCCGCCGCTGGGCGTGCCCGACCCGCTGGGCGGCGGCGCGGCACCGATCAAGCGGGTGCCGGCGTCGGGCCACGTGGCCGGCGTGGTCAGCCGCCTGGACCGCGAGCGCGGTGCCCACTGGACGCCCGCCAACGCCGAATGCGTGGACGCCGTCGACGTCGGCCGCGAGTGGGCGCTGGACGAACGCGAGGCGTTCTACCGCGACGGCATCAACCTCGTGCGCTGCATGCCGGGCAAGGGACTCCAGCTGTGGGGCGCGTGGACGGCCATGGATCCGAGCCTCGTCGACAACAGCTCGCACCTGTACCTCGCCCATCGCCGCCTCATCCACCGCCTGGTGCGCGCCATCCGCATGATCGTCGACCCGCTGGTCTTCGACCCGAACACCCCGACGTTCAAGTTCGGCGTACAGCGAGGGATCGGCAACGTGCTGCTGGCGTTCTGGCGCGCGGGAGCGTTCCGCGGCACGCGGCCCGACGAGGCCTTCCGCGTCGTCTGCGACGGCAGCAACAACTCCGCGCAGGACGCGGACGACGGGCTCGTCAAGTGCGACATCCAGATCGCGCCCGCGGTGCCGATGGAGTTCATCACGCTGCGCATCGCGCTTGGCGAGGCCGGACGGCTGGAGGTGTTCGCGTGAACCCGCTGCAGATCGAGGACCCGCTGCAGTCGTTCCGCTTCATGGTGCTGCTGGATCCCCCATTCCACTACCTGCCGCTCGCCCAGGCCACCGCGGTCTCGGTCGTCTGGGGGGGCGGCTTCCAGGAAGCCTCGGGGATCGGCGCGGAGCTCGAGGTGATGCCCTACGCCGAGGGCGGCATGAACGACTTCGTGCACCAGCTTCCGGTGCGGCACTCGTATCCGCGCCTCACGCTCAAGCGCGGCCTGATCCGCGACCCGGGCCTGTGGTGGTGGTACATGGCCGGCCTGGCCGGCTCGCTCGGCGCCCGCCGCGACGGCAGCGTGGTGCTGATGACGCCGTCGGGCGTGCCGGCCTTCGGTTTCACGTTCCTCGCCGGCCTGGCGGCGAAATGGACCGGGCCGACGATGAACAGCCAGCAGGACGGCCTCGCGATCGAGTCGCTGGAGATCGCGCACGAGGGCCTGGTGCCCCTGCCCCTGACGCCGCCGGGAGTGGGCTGATGGCCGTCACGATCCAGCACCTGGAGATCCGCTTCGACGTGGAGGGCGGCGAGGAGGAGGCGGCGTTCCTGAAGCTTTTCCTGCGCTACCAGGACACGTACGCGCGGCTGCAGCGCGAGCGCCTGGAAGCCGAGGAAGCGTCCGAGCGCGACCGTGCACTGGGCGACCAGTCCGACAACTGACCGACAACCTGGCGGAGGACGACGCATGGCTCTCGACGGATCACTGGCTGGCGCCCTCCTGGGCATGGAGAAGGCGCACCTCGAGGTGGTCAAGCCCAAGGGACTGGATCCGATCCCGTTCCGCTTCAACCCGACCGAATACCAGCTGGCCAAGACCAACACCTTCGCGGAACTGCCGATCCCGGGCCTGCAGTCGCCGCCGCTGCAGTACGTGCGCGGCGGTGCCGAGAAGCTGACGCTGGACCTGATCGTCGATACCTCCGACAGCCTCAAGGACGTGCGCACCGAGTACACCGACGCGCTGCGCAACCTGATGGCGATCGACAGCGAGCTGCACGCGCCTCCCATCGTCAAGCTGGTGTGGACGCAGGACGTCTTCACCGGCGTGATGGAGTCGCTGACCGTCACCTACACCCTGTTCAGCCCCAAGGGGGTGCCGCTGCGCGCCAAGTGCTCCGTCACGCTCAAGGAGTTCGCGCCGGTGGCGCAGCAGCTCCTCGAGAGCAAGACGGCTTCGCCGGACTTCGACAAGAGCTGGACGGTCCGCCGCGGCGACACGCTCAGCTCCATCGCCGGCGCGCTGTTCGAGGATCCCGCCCGCTGGCGCGACATCGCGCGCGCCAACGCCATCGACGACCCGCGCACGCTGCAGCCGGGCCGCGAGCTCGCCATCCCGCGGCTGCGCTGAGGAGGCGACCATCCATGGCCAATGCCAGCGCCAACCAGATGAGCGGCCTGCCGCAGACGGACTACTACGTGCCCGCCTTCCAGATCAAGGTGCAGGGCCGCGACGTGCAGGCCGAGACGCTCAAGGAGGTCCTCGAGGTCAAGGTGATCATGGACATCGAGAACATGACCAGCTTCGACTTCGTGATCGCCAACCCGTGGCACTACAAGTCGCCCGAGGCGACGTTCAAGTACAGCGACTCCAAGCTGTTCGACCTCGGCAACAAGGTCGAGGTCCAGATGGGCTACGTCGATCGCATGCGCACGATGTTCACCGGCGTGATCACCAAGCTGACGCCCAAGTTCCCCGAATCGGGGCCGCCCACCATCGGCGTGTCGGGCCAGGACAACCTGGTCAAGCTGCGCGACCGCAAGCCGGGCAAGGGCGACGTCAAGTACTGGACCGACAAGCGCGACTGGGAGATCGCCCAGGCGGTGGCGGCGCGCAACTCGCTGCAGATCAACGCCCCCGACAAGGACGGCCCCCAGCACCCGGTGGTCGTGCAGCGCAACCAGGACGACGCGGTGTTCCTGAAGGAGCGCGCCAAGCGCATCGACTACGACTGCTACGTCGGCGTCGATCCCGACACCGGCAAGGACACGCTGTACTTCCTCAAGCCCACCGACGGCCGCGCCGGCAGCCAGCGCCTCACGTACAACTTCGAGTGGGGCAAGAACATGGTGAGCTTCACGCCCGAGCTGACGGCCACGCGCCAGGTGAGCCGCGTCACCGTCAAGGGCTGGGATCCCGCGAAGAAGGCCGTCATCACCGCCACGGCCACCAAGGACGACCTGGCGGGCAAGTCCGCATCGGGCACGTCCGGGCCCGAGGTCGCGCAGACCAAGCTGGCGGGCAAGGAGGAGATCGTCGTCGACTGGCCGGTGCAGACCACGGAGGAGGCCAAGGCGCTGGCGGTGAGCCTGCTGCGCGAACGCGCCTACGAGTTCCTGCAGGCGACCGGCCAGGCGATCGGCCTGCCCGACATGCGCCCCGGCGACAACGTCAACGTGGCCGGCGTGGGGCAGCGCTTCAGCGGCCAGTACTACGTCACGCGCGTGGAGCACGTGATCGGCAACAACGGCTACACCACCGGCTTCACCGTGCGACGCTCGACGGACGGCGGCACCAAGGCGGGAGGCACGCCATGATCGCCACCCGCCACGCCATGGTGCCGCGCGCGCAGAGCACCGACCGGCGCTACTACGGCGTCGTGGAGGCGATCGTCGTCGACGCGGTCGATCCCGAGAAGGAGGGCCGGGTGAAGATCCAGTTCCCCTGGTTCGACGAGGAGATGGTCACCGAGTGGTGCCGCGCCTGCCAGCTGTACGCCGGCAACGGCTACGGCGCCCTCTTCGTGCCCGAGGTGGGCGACGAGGTGCTCGTGAGCTTCATCCACGGCGACATGCGCCTGCCGGTGATCATGGGCGGCCTCTACAACGGCAAGGACAAGCCGTCCAGCCACCGCGACAAGACGACCGACCGCAAGCTGATCCGCACCAAGGCCGGCCACGAGATCGTGTTCGACGACCATGACAAGCGCGTCACGTTGACCACCGCCGGCGGCCTCACGCTGGAGATGGACGACGATTCGAAGAAGGTCACGCTCAGGACGTCGACCGGCGAGCGCGTGGTCCTCGACGGCTCGTCGTCGCAGGTGTCCATCGAGGCGACCAACGCCGTGGTCAAGGCCACCAGCGTCGCGCTGCAGTCGGGACACGTCGAGATCGGCAACGGGGCGGCGCAGCCGGTGATCCTGGGCACCACGTTCGCGACCTACTTCGCCGCGCACGTGCACACCACCACGGCACCGGGGCTGCCCACGTCGCCGCCGACGGTGCCCATGCCGCCCAACGCGTTGTCCACGCAGGTGATGGTGGGCTGAGATGGCCAACGAATTCCTCGGGCGCGGCTGGCGCTTTCCCTTGCTGCCGGACGACAAAGGCTCGCTGGGCTGGTGCGACGGCCAGGCGAACGTCGAGCAGTCGCTGCGGATCCTGCTGCTCACCGCGGTGGGCGAGCGCGTGATGCGCCCGACCTTCGGCACCGAGTCGCCGCAGCTCGTCTTCGCGCCCGGCAGCGACCAGTACCTGCGCCGCATCGAGCAATCGATCCAGGACGCGGTGCGCGACTTCGAGCCACGCGTCGACCTGATCGACGTGCGCGCCGAGCCCGAGGTCGCCGAGCCGGGCACCACTCGGCAGGCGAGCGCGTCGGGGCGGGCGGAGGCGCGCGTGACGGTGTCGATCTCCTACAAGGTGCGGCGCACCAACAGCCGCTTCAACCTCGTGTTCCCGTTCTACCTGGCCAGCGTGGAGATCGTCTGATGCCGCTGCCCCCGCTCGTCCTCGACGACCTCGACTGGCGCCGGCTCACCGACGCCGCGCGGGTGCGCATTCCCGCGCTGTCGGCCGGGCAATGGACGCTTCATGCGCCGGTGGATCCCGGCGTCACGCTGATCGAGCTCTACGCGTGGCTGCTCGACCAGCGCGTGTACTGGATGGATCACGTGCCCGAAGCCCTGTTCAGGGCCGCCGTGGCGATCCTGGGGGAACACATGCAGCCCACGCGCGCGGCCCGCACGGTGCTCGCGCTCTCGCGCGCCGGCGCGGCGACCGACGTCGCGGCCGGCACCCCGCTCGAGATCGCGCGGGCCGTCGCGGGGCCCGTCTTCACGACGACCGAGGGCGTGCAGCTGCTGCGCGTGCTCGGCGTCGGCGTGGCCGCGACGCCTGCCGGCGGCGGCGGCGTGGTCGACCGCACGCACGACCTGCAGCAGGGACGCCAGGTGCGGCTCTTCGGCGTCGATGGGGCGGCCGGCGAGGCCCGCATCGTCCTGCGCCTGGCCGCCGCGCCGGTCGGTGCGACGCGTCCGTTCTCGTTGTTCCTGGACGTGCTCGCGCCGCCGCAGGTCGCGCCGCAGTGGAGTCCCGACGCGGCCGACGTCTCGCCGCCCGCGGCCCTCACCTGGTGGTACTCCCGAGCCGGCGGCCAAGCCCCGGCACGGTTCGCCGCGGCGGACGTCGACGACGGCACCCGCGGCCTGCGGCGCGCCGGCATCGTGCGACTGCACGTGCCGGCCGACTGGGCGCCCGAGGCCGTCGATGCCGACGGCATCGGGCGCTACACGCTGCTGCTGCGCACGGCCGCGGCCACCTTCACCGTCCCGCCTGCCGTGCGCGCCATCGTGCCCGACGCCGTGCTCGCGCGCCACGAGCGCATCGTCCGCCTGCGGCTGCGTGTCACGGGCTGGCTGCCGCTGCCCGGCCAGTCCATCGCGCTGGACGCGAGCGTCGCGCCGCCGGTGGCCGACCGGGTGCGGCTGCACGTGCGCGAGCTGGACGGCGCATGGCACCGCTGGTCCGTGGTCGACGACTTCGCCCGCTGCGGGCCGGCCGACCGGGTGTTCCGCCTCGACCGCGCGCGCCGACGCATCGAGTTCGGCGACGGTCTCACCGGCCGCATCCCCCGTCCCGATCCCGGCGTGGCCGCCAATGCGTCGAACGTCTCCATCGCCGTGGCCGTGGGCGGCGGCCCCGAGGGCAACGTCGGCTCCGGCCTGGCCTGGACCGGCGTCGCGAGCCCCGGCGCGGACGTGCGAGCGACCGCCCTCGTGGACGCGCTGGGCGGCGTCGATGCGGAGACCGTGGATGTCGCCCGCGGCCGCATCGCGGGCCTGCTCGATCGCGTCGAGCGCGCGGTGACGAGCGCCGACCACGAGACCGTCGCGAAGGCCACCGCCGGCATCGCCATCGCGCGCGCCCACGCCGCGGTCGGCTTCCATCCTGGCCACCCGTGCCTGGCGGTACCCGGCACGCTGACGGTGTTCGTGGTGCCATGGGCACCCCGCGGCGCGGACATCGACATGGACGAGCGCGTCGACGCGCCCTGGCCGGACCCGGGCGCGCTGGCCGCGGTGCGGGCGCACCTCGATCGGGCCCGCATGGTCGGCACCGAGGTCTGGGTGTGCCCGCCGCGCTACCGCAAGGTGCGGCTGGCGGTACGGGTCCTCGGCGACCCCGGCGACGCCGCCGCGGCGCGCGAACGCGTCACCACGGCGCTGCGTCGTTTTCTCGATCCGCTCGAAGGCGGTGACGACGCGCAGGGCTGGCCGTTCGGCGATCCGGTCAGGCCGTCCGTGATGATGCGCGAGGCGATGACCGCGCTGCGCGAAGGCGAGGTCGACGCCGTGGCGATCGGCCTGGACGGCGCGGCGCCGGAGGAAGACTGCAAGGAAGTCCGCATCGGTCCGCACGACCTGGTGGTGCTGGCCGACGTCACGGTCAGCTTCGCGGCCGACACCCGCGCCCGAACGGGAGGCCTGCGATGAGCACGTGGTGGGGACGCGAAGCGTGGGGACCGGTGCCGGACTCGGCCACCGTGCGCGGCACCGACGCGGCCGTGCCGCGGCCGCGGCTGCTGCCCGTCACGCGCGAGGCCGTGGCACGCGAGGTGGCCGCGCGCATCCGCGCGTTCACGCCGGAGTGGACGAACCAGCGGGCCGGCGATCCCGGCACCGTGCTGACGCGCATCTTCTCCGAGCAGATGGAGGCCGTGCTGGCGCGCGCCGACCGCCTGCCCGAGAAGATCTTCGTCGACTGCCTCGGGGACGCGGGCGTGGCCGCGCTCCCCGCCAGCCCGGCAGAGGCGCTGCTTGCGTTCACGCTGTCCTCGGGGGCGGGCGAATCGGTGCTGGTTCCCGCGGGCTTCCAGGTCGGCGCGCCGCCGGCCGGCGGCGACGGCGACCTGGTCGTGTTCGAGACGACGCGCGCGCTGTTCGCCGCGCCTGCCACGCTCGCCGAGATGTACGTGCAGGAAAACGGCGCGAACCGCCGCATCGCCGTCCCCACGGGCGGCGACGCGGCGCCCTTCGAACCCTTCGGGCGCCGTGCCGAGGCCGGGCGCGCGCTGGTGCTGGGCTTCGCGACCCGCGACGACTCGGTCCGCCTGACCAACCGGCTCACGCTGGGCATATCCGTGCATGCGCCGCCCGGCTCGCCGCCGCCGGTGCCCGCCGGTGGCGTGTCCGGGCTGCCGGTGGCCCCGCTGCCCTTCCTGCGCTGGGAACTTCTCGACGGCGCGCTGTGGAAGCCGGTCGAGGTGACCCTCGACCAGACCGGCGGGCTGTTCCGCAGCGGCGTCATCGAGATCGAGCTGCCCGCCAGCTGGCGGCCCGGACAACTGCCGCGCCGCAACGGCCCGCTCCTGCGCTGGCTGAGGCTGGGCATCCTCTATGGCCGCTATGCCGCGGCGCCGTCGCTGCGCGCGATCTGGCCGAACGTGGTGCCCGCGATCGCCGCCGTCACGATCCGCGGCGAGGCGCTCGAACCGGTGCCGCGCATGGCCGGCCAGTACCTGCTGTCGCGGACGCCCGTCATCGCGTCCACGCTGATCGTCGAGGTCGACGAAGGCGCCGCGCCGGCGCCGCTGCTGATGGACGGCGAGGCCGCGACGATGACGCCGCCGGTGATGCGCTGGACCGCCGTGTCGAGCCTCGCCGACGCCGGCCCCGAGGATCGGGTCTACGTGCTCGACCCCGCCACCGGCCTGCTGCAGTTCGGCGACGGCGTGCACGGCGCCGCGGTGCCCGACGGATTTCTCAACGTGCGGGCGCTCGTCTACCAGGTGGGCGGCGGCGCGGCCGGCGCGGTCGATGCCGGCACGATCAGCACGCCGATGTCGTCGGCCCCGTTCGTCACCGGCGCCAGCAACCCCCTGCCGGCCAGCGGCGGCATGGACGCCGAGGCCATCGTGCGCACGCGCAGCCGCGGGCCACAGGAGATTCGCGCCCGCAACCGCGCGGTGGCCGTCGCCGACTATGACCTGATGGCGCTGCGCTCCCCCGGAGCACAGGTGGTGCGGGCCCACGCGGTGGCCGGCCTGCACCCGGCATACCCGGGCCGGCCGATCGCCGGCGTCGTGGGCGTGTACGTCGTGCCGCCCGATCGCGGCGAAGGGCCGCCGACGCCGGATGACGCCACGCTGCGCGCCGTGGCGGAGTCGCTCGTGGCCACCTTGGCGCCCGCGGGCGTGCAGGTGGTCGCGGCGGCCCCGGAGTACCACAAGGTGCGCGCCGAGATCGGCGTCGTCGTCGACCCCGCCGCCGACCAGGGCGCCACGGTGCGCGCCCTCGGCGACGCGCTCGACGCCTACATCGACCCCATCGCGGGCGGCGACGACGGCCAGGGCTGGCCGTTCGGCGGCGTCCTGCGCTACTCGGCCCTGCTGCGCACGCTCGCGAGCGGCGTCGCCGGCGTGCGCGCCATCACGCGCATGACGCTGGTGATCGACGGCACGCGCCTCGCGGCCTGCGCCGACTTCAACCCGCGGCCGCATGCGCTGCTGTGGCCGTCCACGCACGAGATCGTGCCCGTCGCGGCGAAGGTCACGCCATGAGCTGCATCCCGGAACCCGTCGTCTTCCGCCTGCTGGACGGCATCGTCGGCTGGGACGCGGCGTCCGCCGCCGGGCTCGCCGGCCTCGACGACGCCGCCGTGGGCGTCGTGCTCGCCACCACGTCGGCCGACGCCGTCGACCCGTCGTCGCTGCTGCCGTTCCTGCCGCCGGCGCGCCTCGCGCCCGGCTGCGGGCGGTGTGCGTGGTGGCTCGTCACGCCGGTGCCGTCGCGCCTGCTGCAGCTGTCCTGCGGCGCGCGGCCGGCGCCATGCGAAGGCCCGTTCCCCTGCGGCGAGGCGTTCGTGCCGGTCGGCTGCCTGCCCGACCTGGTCTCGGGCGTTGCGGTCGCCGCACGGCGGCACCTGGTGGCGACGAGCGACGCCGGGGCCGCACAGGTGCGCATCCTGGGCGCGTCGGGCGCGGAGCTGCTCGCGGTCATCGCGCTGGACGAGCCCGGCCCGCTGGCGTTCTCGCCGCACGGCGACCTGCTGGTGGCCGCGGGCGGCATGCGCCCGCGCCTGCTGAGGTTCTCGCTGTCGGGCGCGCCGCTGGGCGAGCGGCCGGAGCCGATCCCGCAGCCGGACTCGTCGATCGAGCGCCTGGGCTTCGCACGCGACGGCACGTTGTGGATCGTGCTGGCCGCCGCCGACGGCGGGCTGTCGCTGTGGCGCGCTGCGCGCGACGGCGGGGCCGGGTTCGTGCGCGCCACGTGCGCCACGCTGGCCGCCGACTTCGACCCGACCACCCTCGTCGCGGCCACCGAAGACGGCTTCGCGCTCGGCGACGGCAGCACGGGGCCGACCTGCTGGTTCGACGGCTATGGCCGCCCGACGCCGGCCCGGCCACCCGCGCCGGCCATCGCCCGCGAAACCCAGGGCCAGTTGCTGACGCTGCCTCTCGACAGCGGCCGCCCGCGCTGCCGCTGGCACCGCGTGCGCATCGAGGCGGACGTGCCGGCCGGCAGCACGCTGTCGGTCGCGGTGGCGACGTCCGAGATCCCCGACCCGGCCGCCCAGGGCGACGCCGCGGGCGAAGCCGGCTGGGAGAGCTTCCCGGCGGGCGTGCCGCACCCGGCCGATTGGGAGTCGGCGCCACCGGGGTCGCTGGACTTCCTGCTCCGGCAGCCGCCCGGGCGCTACCTGTTCCTGCGCCTGCGCCTGGCCGGCAACGGCAGCGCGACCCCGGTCGTCCACCGGATCCGGCTCGACCTGCCGCGCAGCACCAGCCTCGAGCACCTGCCGCCGATCTACCGCGAGGAGCCACGCGCCGAGGAGTTCACGGAACGCTTCCTCTCGCTGTTCGACGCCTCCATCGAGAACCTCGATCGCGCGATCGAGCGACTGCCCGCGCTGCTGGACAGCGCCGCGGTGCCCGAGAGCGTGCTGCCCTGGCTGGCCTCCTTCCTGGACCTGTCGTTCGAGCCCTCGTGGACGGCCGAACGGCGCCGCGCGCTGATCGCCGCCACGCCGCAGCTCTATCGCCTGCGCGGCACGAAGCAGGGCCTGGCCGCGGCCATCCGCCAGGTCCTGGCCGTCGAGCCCGTCATCCAGGAACTCGCGGCGGAACGCGCGTGGGGCGCGCTCTCGCGCAACGCGCAGTTGGGCAGCGTGCGCCTGTTCGGCCGCAACCGCGCGCGCTTCACCCTTGGCGCGTCGCCGCTCGGGGCGGCGCCCCTGCGCAGCTTCGGCGATCCGGCCGTGGATCCGTTGACGGACGCGGCTTGGCGCCTGCGCGTGCTGGTGCCCGCCACGGACGGACCGCGCGACGTGCTGCTGGCCCGCCTCACGGCGCTCCTGGCCAGCCAGAAGCCCGCCCACACGGTCGTCAGCGCGCGCGTGGGCGGCGACGGCCTGGTCGTGGGCAGCCGCAGCGCGGTGGGCATCGACACCGTGCTCGCACCGCTGCCCGCACCCGTGCTGGGCGGCCCGACCGGCAACACGCGGCTGTCGCGCACCACCGTGCTCTGGCCGCGCCGCGGCGGCTCGCGCGGCGCCTTCTCGGTCGGCCGGACCGCGGCGATCGGACTGCACACATCGTTGACCTGAGGAACCTTGAAGGGATCGCATCATGGAACAAGCACTCGACGCCTGCCCGGCGATCCCGCAGTTCGACCGGCTGCGCTACTTCTACGGACAGATGCTGCACGCGCGCGACCTGCTCGCCGAGCAGGCCTACTTCCGCGAGAAGATGAAGCTGCACAACCGTTGCCTGCACGGCTGGGGGGTGGTCTGCGGCCTCGAGGTCCTGCCCGCGCCCCTCGATCCCGCATGCGTGCCGGTGACCGACAGCCGCTGGCACGCGATCCAGGCCGAGATCGACAAGGCGCTTGCCGCGCTGGCCCAGGCCACCGACGACGCCACGAAGGACAAGCTGCGCGCGGAGATCGAGGCACTGCGCCGCAGCCAGGAGGCGCTCGGCCCGCCCACCGACTGCGCGCCGGCCGACGCGCGCACCAAGGTGCAGATCGCCTGCGGGCTGGCACTGGACTGCGAGGGCAACGAGCTCGTGCTGCGCCAGCCCCTGCTGGTCGACCTGTGGGCCGCGCTGCCGGCCGCCGATCGCCAGCAGGTGCAGGACGGCGTCGACACCACGCTCTACGTCGGCCTGTGCTATCGCGAGTGCCCGATCGAGCCCGTTCGCCCGCTGGTGCCCGACGCCTGCGGCGCCACCAGCGAATGCGAATACGGCAAGCTGCGCGACGCGGTGAACGTCGTGGTGACGACCGATGCACAGCGCTGGCAGGACGATCGCTGCGAGCCCTGCTGCCAGGCCTGCGCCGGCTGCTGCGTGCTGCTGGCGCGCATCGACGGCTTCGCACGCGGCCAGCCGCTCACGCCCTCGCAGATCCACATGGAGGTGCGGCGGCCGATCTCGCTGCGCCCGCCCACCCGCATCACCGGCATCAACTGGATCCACGGCGCGACCTACTCGCCGGCGCAGGCCGCGGCGCTGCTGGGCACCGGGGCGGCGTCCGGCGGCCTCGACATCCGCTTCTCGCGCGCGCTGCAGACCGAGTCCGTCCTGGACGGCGTGGTCGACGTCGTGGTGATGGAGGGCGGCCGCGGCCGCTCCGCGGACATCTATGCCAAGGCCGGCTCGCTCGAGCTCGCCGCCGCGCCCACCACCGACCGCATCGTCTTCCACGACGAGACCGGCGAGAGCCTGAACTACGGCGATCGCGTGTTCATCACCGTGCGCGGCGCGTTCCTGCTCGACGACTGCTGCCGTCCCGTCGACGGCGCGCACGTGGGCGGTCGCGTGCCGCTGCTGCCCGGATCGCCAGACGCACTCAGGACGCCGGCTCGCACGCTCTGCCAGATGCCGCCGGGCGGCATCGGGCCGTGGACCAGCGGCGCCGGGGGCGCGGCCAATTTCGAGAGCTGGTTCTGGATCGACAAGCCCTGACCCGAGGAGACCACCATGACTTCCAGCACCACGACCCGAGCCGGCTGCTGCGGCGGCGCGGCGTCCGCGCCGAGCGTTCGCGCCGGCAATGCGGCGGCCTCCAGCGCTTGCTCGTGCGGCGGCAGTTGCGGCGGCACCTGCAGCTGCGGCGGCAGCGCGGGCCAGGCCTTCGCTCGGCCGCGCTTCTTCGCCGGCCAGTTGCTGACCGAGGACGACCTCGACCTGCTGGCCACCTACGTCGTCGAGAAGAACCGGCTGCACAACCGCAGCTTCTTCGGCGAGGGCGTGGTCTGCGGCCTCGCCGTCACGTGCGACCCCTGCGGCGGCGGCAAGGTGACGGTGCAGCCCGGCCATGCGCTGGACTGCTGCGGGAACGACATCCTGCTGACCTGCGCCCAGTCGCTGGACATCAACGCGCTCGTGCGGCGGCTGCGGATCGAGCGCAACGGCGGCGTCGATTGCGGCGATCCGTGCACGGCCGCGAACAACGCGCCTGTGAAGGCGACGGGCACGATGGCCGGCGCGCAGGCCCCCGCCCCGTCGACGGGCGGCGACTACTGCCTCTACGTCCGCTACGCCGAGCAGATGACCGACGCGGTCAGTCCCTATTCGACCGACGACCCGTGCGGCTCGCAGGCATGCGAGCCCACCCGGGTCCGCGAGGGCTTCTCGTTCGAACTGCGCTGCCGCACCTGCGAGGACGACACGCCCGACAACCTGTTCACGCGCATCTCCACCTGCCTGGGCAAGTTCGTGACCACCGAGCGCGCGATGCGCAACTCGCGCTCCGCCTTTCTCTACGCTTCCGCGCTGGAGCCGGCGATCGCTCGCGTGGCGGTCGCGGATCCGAAGGCGCTGGTCAACGCGCAGCGCCTGGACGGCACGAGCAAGGCGCTGGCGAGCATCGGCACGCTGCCCTCCAAGCCGGAGATCTGGAGCGCAGACAACGTCTACGTCGCCGCCGACACCGCGCAGACGCTGGCAGGCCTGGTGGCGGCGTGGAGCACGATGTCCGACGCCGACCGGCGCACGGTCGACTCGCCGGACCAGGTCGCGGCGTCGGTCACGGCCGCGCAGTCGGGCCTGGATCGCCTGGCGGCGATGACGGCGCAGGTGCCGGTGGAGCGGCTCGTCGCCGACCCGTTCGACCGCGACGTCGTCACCATCACCACCCAACGCTCGCTGCTGTGGGCCGCTCCCGAATCCGCGATCAAGGTCGTGCCGCCGGCCGAGAGCCAGCTGCTGGGCGCCGGCATCGTCTACAACGCGCAGCTGAAGTCGTCGCTGTCACTGACGTTGGCGCGTGTCAAGGCGACGCTCGTCGACCGCCTCGGCAAGCGCGGCGCATCCACCGATTGCACGCTGCTGCGCGACGTGCAGGCGATCCAGATCCCCGACGAGGATCCGGCCACGGGCGCCGGCACCGCCAGCGCGCTCGGCACGCGCGACGCGACGCATCAGCTCGTCGACGTGCTGATGCGCTACATGCGCGAGTGCCTGTGCGGCGCGATCAACCCGCCCTGCCCGTCGTGCGACGACCCCGCCGTGATGCTGGCCTGCGTGCACGTGGAGGGTTGCGAGGTCACCGGAATATGCAACCTCGAGCGCAGCTTCGTCCTCACCCCGGTCGCCGCGCGCTACTGGATGCCGTTCCTGCGCTCGATCGGCGACGTGCTCGAGCGCATGTGCTGCCCGAACGATCCTTGCGCCTCGACGCCCGCGCCATCGCCATCGCCACAGCGTCCGAAGATCGGGCCGCGGCTGGCGGCGTTCTCCGCGATGGCGCCGGCCCCCGCGTTCGAGCGCGGCTACGTCGAGCGCCGCTCGGCGCTGCCCTTGGCCGACATGTGGATGGCGCCCGGGCAGCTGCTCGACCCCGAGCGACTCGCCGCCGCGTTGCCGACCGGGCTCTCGTTCTCCGGGGACGATGCGCGCAACCTGGCGCTGTCCGCCGCGTCGATGCTGGATCTCGCCAGCCTGCGGTCGGGCGTCGTGCCGGGCGACCTGCTGGCCAGCCTGGCACCGCCGCCCGCGCCGTCGCCGGCGTCGGGCGCCAGGGGTCCGACGGCTGTCGCGCCGGCCGGCGACGACGTGGCGTCCCTGCGCCGGGACGTCGACCGTCTCATGGCGAGCCTGGCCGCGGCCGACGAGCGCAACAAGAAGCTCGACGCGCGGCTCAAGAAGCTTGGAGGCTGACATGGCCGAGATCACCCGCCCCAGATTCTACGAAGGGCAGGTCCTGCGCGCCGCGGACCTGGACCTCGCCCAGGACTACGCACGCGGCACCGCCGCCCGCCACGAGCGCTACCTGCACACGCCCGGCATCGCGACGGGCCTCGCGCTGACCGTGGACGACAGCACCGGCAGCGTGCAGGTCGTCCTGTCGCCCGGCATGGCGATCGACGAGACCGGCCGCCAGGTGGTCGTGGACCGCGCGCTGCCCCTGTCGCCCGAGGACCTCGACAGCCAGGGCGTGCTGATCCCGTCCGACACCGATTCCGGCGTGAAGCAGGACGACCGGCCCTGGCACCCGGTCTTTGTCACCGGCCTGGACAAGGCGGCGACGGCCGCGGCCATGTCGACGGCCTGCGGCGCCGGCGCGCAGGCGGGCGGCACCACCGAAGCTGTCGTCATCACCTACGGCCGGCCCGGTGAACCCGCCGGCGACGTCGCGATGGAAGTCACCGACGGGCCCGAATCCACCGACGCCGCGCGGGTGCTGGTGGGCTACGTGCAGTGGGACGGCTTGGACAACTTCGCCGCCGCCAGCCGAGTGCCCCATGGCGATCCGCCGATCCTTCCCGCGCCTTTCGCCGGCGTGCGCGCCGACGAGGTGGTGGCGCGCGGCGGCGCGCTGGCATTGCGCGCCGACCAGGACGGCATGCACGCGAAGATGCCGGCCCTCGTGATCGATGCCGGCAACGGCGGCGAGATGCGCTTCGGCCTCCAGGACGCCCAGGGCGCGCTCGTGTCCACCGTCTTCTCGGTGAGCGCCGCGGGCGACCTGACCTTGAGCGGCGCCATCAGCAGCACGTCCGGCAGCGGCGGCCTGTGGATCGAGTCGGGCACCGTCACCGACGGCATGCTCCTGCCGCTGCCGGCGGGCGTCGATGCCGACAAGGTGGCGCAGAACAAGATCGCGCTGCACGTCGCGTTGACGCCACGCCGCCTGGCCGAGGCCCGGCCGCCCGGCCAGGTCGGCGGAACGTGGCTGAAGGACACCTTCGAGTGCCGCCTCGAGGGCCGGCGCGTGTTCGTGCGCGAGCGCTGGTTCGACACGACGGCGATGTCGGCAGCGCCTGTCGTCCTGACCGGCGCCTGCGACTACGTCGTGGTGGCCGCGGCCGTGGGAGCGGGATCATGAGCACGCGCAAGATGCTGGCGGTCTACCTGCTCGCGACCCACGGCGTGCTCGGCGTGGCCACGCGCAAGGCGCCCGGCCCGCCGCCGGTGGGCGACCTCGTGGGCGACGCCTTCCTGGCGCGCACGCCGACGGACACGGGCATCGCGGTTCCCGCGGAACTGCTGGGCGTCAAGGAGGTCGACTACGCCGACGAGGTCATCGCCCAGCCCGCGGCGCACGGGCTGGATGACCAGAACGCGATCGTCGCGCTCGCGGGCCAGGTGTCCACCGTCACCGGCACCACCGCGCAGCTCTCCCTCGTGCTGTCGGTCGCCGCGGCGGCGGACAAGGCGGTGCAGGTGGTGATCGATGCCGGCGCCGGCCAGGCCACGCTGCGCTTCACCACGAAGACGACGGCGTCGACCGCGGTGGCGTTGACGGTCAACGGCGTGTCGCCCGGCAGCCATGTGGTGCTTGCGTCGGTCGAAGGCTACGCGCCGTTCCTCGGCGCGGTGTCGTTCGCCTAGGAGCCGCCGTGGCCGAGGTCGTCATCCGCCGCTGCGTGATGCGCGTGGTGCGCCACGGCGGCTGGAGCTGGGGACGCGCGCCGCGCCAGCTCGCCGACGACGCGGTGCGCGCGCTCCCGGCGCTGGTGGCCGCGGAGCTGGAACGGCTGCTGCCCGCAGACGCCGAGGGCGAGATCACGGCGCCGCTGCGCGTCGAGGTGAAGACCACGCTGGCCGGACTCGCGCGCTGGGCGCGGCTGTCGGCGCGCATGGACGCGGCGCACGCGGACGGCGCCACGGCTGCCGACGGCTCGACGGTCGCCGCGCTGCCCGGCCAGCACGACATCGCCGACGGCCTGCGCCACGCGCTGGCGGGGCTGCGGCTGCCCGCACGGATCGACGGCGCCGCGGCGTCGGTGCGCGCGCCCGCCACGGTCGTCGCCGCGCCCGCGGGTCGTCGGCGGCGCGCGGACGTGCTGGCCCTGCTCGTCGCCTGGCAGGCCGCCGCGGGCCTGGAGGCGCTGCTGGACGCGCTCGACGACGCGGTCGTGCGGGCGTGGCACCGCGTCGTCTTCGAGGGCCCGGGCGACGCCGACGGCGAGACGGACGAGGACGGCGTGGCACCGCCCGAGGCCGTCCGCGTCCTCGAGACGTTCGCGGCCCGCGCACGCGCTGGCGGCGGCATGCGATCGCTGCGGCTGCGGCTGCTGGCCGCCGGCGACCTGGCCGTGCGCAGCGGCGCGCCTGCGAGCCGCCGAAGCGTGCGTCACCTCATCGCCTCGGCATTGCTGCTCCCGGCCGACGTGGCGCCGGCGCGTCCCGTCGAACGGCCGCCCGCCAG
>Ga0136846_1215071_pt1 | contig 24026 bp, 33 predicted proteins | sample HopSoiMetagenom2_FD_96841 | JGI IMG/M metagenome (GOLD analysis project Ga0136846, IMG submission 96841) | Grasslands soil microbial communities from Hopland, California, USA - 2 Assembly 2016 (version 4) | ecosystem: Environmental > Terrestrial > Soil > Grasslands | place: USA: Hopland... | reverse complement strand
CGCCGGTCCTTCACCAGGTGGACGAACGTCGACGCGAACGCGCCGTACAGCGTGAACATGACGCTGAACCCCGCCACGAACAGCAGCATCGGCGCGAGCCGGTGCCATCGGCCGCGCCCCTCGTCGGTCACGGCCTCCCCCGTCACGAACGACAGGTAGCCCGGCACCAGGGGAAGGACGCACGGGCTCGCGAACGAAACGAACCCCGCCACCAGGGCGACCAACGGCGCCCACAGATGCGTCACCGTGTGGCCGGCGTCGGCGATCATCGGGGGGGCATCCGGGTGCTCACGGCACCGGTCAGTCTATGGTCGGCCGCACGGTCGGCCGGCCCGGCGAGGTCCCCTCACGTGCAGCGTTTGTGACTCGGGGCCGCCGGCGGCCATCATGTCGGTACCGACCGTGGTTCGGACCCTCGACCTACGGACGACGAACAGGCGGAATCGCTATGATTCCGCCGCCAACCGAACGGACGAGCATGGGTCAGATCGACGTCACCTCGAAGTCGCGGACGAAGCAGCGAGCGGGCGGCGTCAAGGCACGCATCGAGACCTTCCTTCGCGCGTTCGAATGGTCCTGGACCGCCGCGGTCACCTTCGCGCTGGTCCTCACGTTCTTCCTGCTGATCGCGACCTCGATCATGCCGTCGTTCTGGATGTACTACGCCGAGCAGAAGATCGGCTGGGCGGGCCCGACCGACGTCGAGGCGTTCCTGCGGACGCCCTTCGGCACGGGCATCACGGACCCGCTGTCCCCGCAGGGCTACCTCATGGTTCGCGACGCGATCGCGATGGGCCTGACCACGTTGCCGTTCGTGCTCGTCCTCGTCGTGTCCGCGGCGCTGCAGAACTGGCGTAAGAAGCTTCGCGGCGGCCAGTCCGCCGCCCGTCCGTCCGGTGGGTACCGCTAGATGCCGTTCAACAAGACCGAAGTCGACATCCACGACGACTACACCGCGGAGGCGGTCGACGCCGCCTGGCTCGCCCAGGGCGTGAAGTCGCCCAAGCACCTGATGCTCGACCCCGACAACTGCATCCTGTGCCGCGCCTGCGAGGACGTCTGCCCCTGGAACTGCATCTGGATGATGTCCAACGAAATCGTCCAGGAGACCGACGAGGAGTCGCTCGCCGCCGAGATCCGCTCCTCGCCGACGGTGGTGTTCGTCGTCGACGACAACGCCTGCACGCGTTGCTCAGTGTGCGTCGACCGATGCCCCACCGACACCCTGTACTATGCGCGACTGCCCGAGGGCTCCGGCGGTCGGCGCGCGCTCGCGGATGTTCCACTGGACCAAGCTGATTCGGCATAGGGCAAGGGACGGGAGAGGAACCAGGGAGTGGCGATCAAGCCCCCGAACCTGCGGGAATCCGAGGTCTGGAAGTCGATCTTCCGGCCCGGCTCGATCTATCGGAAGGGCTACAAGGACACATCGCGCGACCGCGCGCTCGCGACGATGAACAACGTGCTGTGGCACCTGCACCCCACCAAGGTGAAGCGCCACGGTTTGAAGCTGACCTACACGTTCTGTCTCGGCGGGCTGTCGTTCTTCCTGTTCGTGCTGCTGACGCTGACCGGCATCTTCCTGATGTTCTTCTACCGGCCGATGGCCGACATCGGCGGCGCCCAGGCATACACCGACATGCAGACGATCCGGACGTCGGTCTTCTTCGGCGACCTCATGCGCAACCTTCATCGATGGGGCGCACACCTGATGGTGCTGTCGGTGACGCTGCACATGGCGCGGGTCTTCTACACCGGCGCCTACAAGCCGCCCCGCGAGTTCAACTGGGTGGTCGGCGTCGTACTGCTGTTCCTCACGCTGGGGCTGTCGTTCACCGGCTACCTGCTCCCGTGGGACCAGCTGGCGATCTGGGCGGTCACCGTGGGCACGTCGCTCGCCGGCTACTCTCCGTTCATCGCGAAGCAGGCGAACTTCTTGCTCCTCGGCGGCGCGATCGTGTCGCCCAACACGTTGCTGCGCTGGTACGTGCTGCACGTGCTCGCGCTGCCGTTCGTGCTCGTGCTGTTCCTCGCGGTCCACTTCTGGCGGATCCGTAAGGACGGCGGGATCTCGGGGCCGCTCTAGATGACTTGGGAAGAGACCAACAAGGACATGGGCGCCTACCAACAGGCGCTCGACGCACAGTCGTCCTCGGGCGTCGATAGCCGCGTCGCCGAGGGTCGCGCGCGGCGCGCCGCGGTGCGTGCCTACCGCAACGAGCACCCCGACGAGGACGCCGCCCACGCCGCCGAAGCTCGGACCGCTGCGCCTGCCGGCGGTGCCCCCGCGGCAACGGCGACCGCCGCCGCCGCGCCCGCCGCAGCGGCGGCCGCCCCGGGCAACGGCGGTGCCGTCGCCGTCGCCGCCGCGCCGATGACCGCCGCGGTTCGCGAGGCGCCCCTGCCGACCGGCAACATCCCGACCCCGAAGAAGGGCGCGCCCGACAAGCATCGCCTGCTCGCGATCGTGCCGCCCGAGGGCATCCAGCGCGTCGAGCGCGAACAGGGCGACCGCGTCCACACGTGGCCGCATCTGCTGCTCGAAGAGTTCATCGCGATGTCGATCCTGTTCGCCGGCATGTTGATCTTCTCGTCGCTGATCAACGCGCCGCTCCGCGAGCTCGCGAACCCGAACCTGACCCCGAACCCGTCCAAGGCCCCCTGGTACTTCCTCGGCCTGCAGGAGCTCCTGCGCTACTTCCACCCGATGGTGGCGGGCATCGTGATCCCGACGTTCATCCTCGTCGGGCTGGCGGCGGTCCCCTTCGTCGACCGCAACCCGAGCATCAGGCCCGGCGACCGCAAGGTTGCGATCACGCTGTTCACGATCCTGTTCATGTTCGGCGCGGTCCTGACGATCATCGGGTCGTTCTTCCGTGGGCCGGGCTACAACTGGGTCTGGCCGTGGACACAAGGGGTCTTCTTCGAACTATGACCGTCCTCGCCATCTCCAACGGCACGCTCGCGGTGATCATCGCCGTGGTGCTGGCCGACATCTTCTTGGTCGCGTTCTTGATCGGCTACTCGCGGCGCGCACGCGCGGCCAGGCGTGCGGCCGCCGGTGAGCTGCCGCCCGCACCGGCCAAGGCCGTCAGCCGCCGCGACTTCCAGCGGCGCGCGTTGCTCACGTCGGTGATGCTGTTCGGCGCGGAGTTCGGTCTCGGCACGATCGGGTTCCTGTGGCCGAACCTGAAGGGGGGGTTCGGATCAAAGATCAGCGCGGGGGCGTTGTCCGAGATCAAGTCGGAGATCCAGAACTCGAACTACGTGTACGTCGGCGCGGCGCGCACCTACCTCGTGGGCTGGAACGGCACGCCGGGCACCGGCTCGGCCGACTACCCCGCCGAGGGCGTCACGGCCGAGGGCGTGATGTCGCTGTATCAGCGGTGCGTCCACCTCGGCTGCCGAGTCCCGTTCTGCAACTCGTCGAAGTGGTTCGAGTGCCCGTGCCACGGCTCCAAGTACAACAACGCCGGTGAATACAAGCTCGGCCCCGCGCCGCGCGGCCTCGACCGCTTCCAGATGACGGTCGTGGACGGCCAGGTCGTCGTCGACACCTCGACGATCAAGCTTGGACCGCCCCGCGGCACCAACACCACCGAGCAACCGCTCGAGGGCCCCTACTGCGTGGCGCCTGGATGATCGCGTCGACCAACTACGCCGCCGTCACGCTGATCGCCGCCGGCGGCGCGCTGATCGTCGGGCTCATCGCGGTCGTCGCGCTCCGGCATCGCGCCAAGGGCGGGCGCGCCGAGATCCCCGCCGGCATGCGTCCCGGCCCCTCGGACCAGGCGCTCGAGACGCCGCTGCTCGTGAAGCTCCAGGGCTGGGGCGTCGTGCTCGTCACGTTCTTCGTTCTGTGGTTCCCGGTGATGTGGCTGATCGAGCCCGGCACCAACCTCGAACAGGAGCAGGCGCTCAACAGCGACTCGATCGCGCGAGGGCAGCTCGCCACCCAGCCGTTCTCCGAGGAGAACGGGCTCGGCGTCGGCTGCGTGCGTTGCCACGGGAACGAGCTCCAGGGTGGCGTGATCAACGCGCTCGATGCGAAGGGCAATCCGATCCTCGCCTACCCGAAAGACCTGACGACGGTGTGCGGCGGCCCGGCCTTCGGCCACACCGCGATCTACACGATCGACGACATCTTCCAGGTGATCGCCGAAGGGCGCGGGGCGATGCCCTCGTGGAGCATCCGGTACACCGGGGCGCTCGACGACCAACAGATCAACGACCTCGTGCTGTACCTGGTGCAGCTGAGCTCGCAGAACGTCCCGTTCGAGGACAACGTCTGCCTCAACAAGGAAGCCTCCGACAAGGCGCTGGCGCACCCGACGTCCGACCCGAGGGACCCGTAGGTGGAGCAGCACTCCTGCCTGACGTTCGCCGTGGACTGCGGCGTGCTGTTCAAAGGCGTCGGCGTCGTGATCGCCGGGTTCGTGCTGTTCGTCGGAAGCGTCTACATGCTCCTGACGGCCGTCTTCGGCCGGTGGATGGCATACCTCATCGTCGCCGTCGCGTTCTTCGGGTGGATGACGATCCAGTCCGGGATCTGGCTGTTCGGGTTCTGGTCGCAGGGGCCCGAGACCAAGACCAACCTCGGGCCGCGCGGTCCCGAGCCGGCCTGGGTGGTCGACTCGGCGGGCCTTGATCCCGGCGCCGTCCACGACGAGTTGGCGTCGTACCCGAGCGGCGCGTATCCGGAGCCCAACGCAAGCGACCCGCTCCAGGCCGCCGACCTCCAGGCCGCGCAGGGCGTCGTGACGACCTACCTCGCGAACCAGGCCAACACGCAGCTCGGCCAGGACCCACTCGACTTCACGGCTCTGCAAGCGACGCAGTTCACCGTCGATGACCTGCGCTTCGTCACGGCCGAAGACGGGACGAAGCTTGCCGTCGCGCAGGCGCACTTCCTCGGCGGTGGGCCCAACACGATCGTGACCCTGCACTACGGCAGCGGGCAGGTGTGGCACTACTCGCTGATCTTCTTGGTCGGGTCGTTGATCCTGTTGATCGTGCACATCCCGCTGCTGGATCGCGCGGAGCGCTCGCGCAAGGAGTTCCTGGTCGGTGGCACCGCGCCGCCCTGGTACGGACCGGCCTAGGAGGAGGAACGATGCTGCATCTGCTCGCCGCGCAGGAAGTGCCGCTGTTCGATCAGGGCGCGATCCAGTTCATCCTGCTCACCGTGATGATCCTGGTGGTCGCGTTCCTGATCTGGCTCACGATCCCGCGCTGACCTCCCTCGCCCCCGCGCCCTCCCGCGCTTCCGCGCCGCGCTGCTCGTAGTACGCGAGGATCTGCAACTCCACCGCGAGGTCCACCTTCCGCACCGTCACGTCGTGGGGCACGGTCACGACCGCCGGGGCGAAGTTGAGGATCGACCGCAGGCCGGCGTCCACCATGCGCTCGGCGACGTCCTGCGCGGCGGTCGCGGGCGTCGCGATCACCCCGATCGCGATCGCCTCCTCCCGGACGAGGTCGGGCAGATCGTCCAGATCGCGCACCTCGAGCCCCTCGATGCGCAACCCCTGCTTGGCGGTGTCGGTGTCGACCAGCGCCGCGACCCGGAAGCCGCGCTCCGTGAACCCGCGGTAGTGCGCCAGCGCCTGACCGAGGTTCCCGATGCCGGCGATCACGATCGCCCAGTGTTGGGTGAGCCCGAGCTGGTCGCGCACCTCGTGGATCAGGTGCCACACGTCGTACCCGACCCCCCGGGTCCCGTAGGAGCCGAGGTACGAAAGGTCCTTGCGCACCTTGGCGGACGTGACGCCGGCGGCCTCGGCCAGCGTCTCGGAGGAGACCGTCGCGTCCCCGGTATCGGCGATACCGACCAGCGCCCGGAGGTACAGCGGAAGGCGAACGACGGTCGCGTCCGGGATCGCGCGTCGCGGCGCCTCCGAACGCCCGTTCCCGCTCACGCCGGTAGCCTAGCCGCGCACCTCAGCGCCCGACCGCTGCCCGCAACGCCGCCGGATCGATCGAGATCTCGAAGAGCTCCTCGCCGTCGACGGCCACGACCGGGATGCGGATGCCGTAATCGCGGACGAGCGCGTCGTCGGTCTCGATATCCACCTCGGTGAACGCGAAGGCCACGTGCCGGCGGACCTCCACGATCACGCGGCGCGCCTCATCGCACAGATGACAGCCGTCGCGCGCATATAGGACGACGGTGGTCACGGCTGCCAGGATACGGAGGCCATGGCCGTCCAGGACACCGACGACGATCTCGCGCTGCACCGCAGGCTCGCGGCGGGCGACCGGGCGGCGTTCGACGAGCTGTACCGGCGCTACGCGGCACAGGCCTACGGTCTCGCCTACCGGGTCACCGGCCAGCAGATGCTCGCCCAAGACGTCGTCCACGACGCCTTCATGGCCTTGTGGCGCGCCCCCGAGGCCTTCGACGAACGCCGGGGTTCGTTCCGGACCTTCTTCCTCTCGATGGTTCACCACCGGGGCGTCGACCAGGTCCGCAGGGAGCAGCGGCTACGGGCCCGAACAGAGAAGGCGGCGAACCTTGACCCGGTCGAGGACGAAGACCCTGCGGACGCCGTGGCCGAGGCCGGCTATCTCGGCGTCCGACGCAAGGAGGTCCGTGAGGCCTTGACCGAACTTCCGGCTGCGCAACGACAGGTACTCGAGATGGCCTATTTCGACGGCAAGACCCAGGTACAGATCGCCGAGGAGCTCCAGATCCCGCTCGGAACCGTCAAGACCCGGACGCTCGCGGCGATGCGCAAGCTTCGCGGCCTGCTCGAGGAGGAGGCCACGTGATCGATCACGACGCGGCCGACGAGCTCCTCGCGGGGTACGTGCTCGGGTCGCTGAGCGGTCCCGATGCCGAGGAGGCTGACCGCCTGCTCACGGAGCACGTGCCGGACTGCCTGACCTGCCGCACGACCCTGGACGCGTTCCGGGGTGTGACCGGCGACCTCGGCTTGGTAGCGCACCCGGTGGCGCCGCCGGAAACGCTCCTGCCCCGGATGGAGCGTGAGCTCACGGGGGGACGGCGGCGGCGATCCCAGCAGTGGGCACCCGCTCGCGTCGTCGCGGGCGCCGCCGCGGCGGTCGTCCTGCTCGGCGTCGTCGGGCTCAGCCTGTTGAACGACGGCGGCAGTGGCCCGTCCGACCTTCTGACGAAGGCCGACCTCGCGCAGGTCAATCAGCTCAAAGCGCAGACCGACACGCACGTGACACCGATCGGACCGGTCGGAACAGAGGCCGAAGAGGTCGAACCGTCCGATCAGAGCGAGCTGTATGTGATGGGCTCGTTCGAGGCTCCCGGCCCCGGGTACACGTACCGGCTCTGGGCGATCAGCGGCGACACGGCCACGTACATCTCCGACCTCGACCCGACGGCGGGCGTGGTGGCGTTCCGTGTGGCCGTCGACCCGGCCACCGTCGACCATCTCCTGGTCACGGTCGAGCCCGAGGCATCGCCGCCCAGCGAACCCGTCAGCCCCTCGGCGCAGGCAGCAGCCGGCTAGGCCGTCGGCTCAGGCTGTGCCGGCTCGACCACCACCGGCGTCGCGTCGGGAACGACGATCGGGCGCGACGCCCGCAGGAACCCCCAGAACATCAGGCAGATGCCGGCCACCAACGTCCCGATGAACCCGACCAGGACGCCGGTCGCCGCGAACGCCGCACCCGCCGCGACCACCGTGGCGCCCAGCGCGATCAACAACGTGCCGATGAAGCGGTCGCGGAGCTCGGGGCGGCCGCGCATCTTCCACGCCGACCAGATCGTCCCGAGGATCAAGATCGCGAACGCCGGGTAGGCGACCTGTTGTGCCAGTCGGTGCGCCGGCGTTCCGTCGCCGAACACCTTGATGCCGCGTGGGAGCTGCACGGCAAGCGCCTCGGCCGACACGTGGGCCCCCGAGACCACGGACACCGTGAACGCCGTGGCGAAGACCAGGACGAGCCACACGGCCCACCGGACCCAGGGCTTGCGGAACAGCAGGACGAGCTCGCCGCCGGCGAGGAAGGCGACGTTCAGCACCGCGCCGAGGGTCCAGTAGATCCCGTAGAGCCGGCTCGTCCAGCCGCTCGCGACCCCGATCGTGGCCGCCGCGGAGGCGACCGCGAACATCGCCATAGCGATCGCCCACAGGAGCTGCGCCTGTCCGTGGCGCTCGAGGAACTGTCGGCCGAGCATCACGGCGAATACCCCCGCGACGACGGTCGCGACCAACGGGATCAGCCACATGGCCCTCAGGATACGGCCCGGGTGGTCCGTGAACGCCCCGCGACGTAGCCTTCCGGGGCCATGGCCGGCCCTCGTGTCCTGCTGTCCACCGCAGCCTTCTTCGCCCGCCCGCTCGCGGCGACGTTCGAGCTCGCCGCCGAATGCGGCTACACCGGCGTCGAGGTCATGGTGACGAAGGACCGCGCGAGCCAGAGCGCCTCGGTGATGCGCGACCTCGCGGCCGAACACGGGCTGTGGATCGGCGCGCTGCACGCGCCGGCGCTGCTGCTCACGCGCTCCGTATGGGGCAAGGACCCGATCGGCAAGATTGACACGGCGACACGTGTCGCCTCGACGGCGAAGGTGCCGCTCGTCGTGATGCACCCGCCGTACCGCTGGCAAGGCGCGTACCGGCGGTGGCTGCTCGGATCGCTGGCCACCGTTGAGGAGCGCACGGGCATCACCGTCGCGATGGAGAACATGTTCCCCGTGCACATCGGCTCGCGACCGCTGTTGCTCCACGCGAACCAGGACCTCGACCAGCTGACCGGCATCCCACATCTCGTGCTCGACACGTCGCACGCCGCGGTGGCGCGACACGATCTGATCGAGGTGCGACAGCTCTTCGGCGATCGGCTGCGCCACGTCCACCTGTCGGACAACGCCGGGAAGGGATGGGACTCGCATCTTCCGCCGGGTGAGGGCGTGCTCGACCTCGACGGGTTCGTCCGCGATCTGGCGGCCAGCGGGTTCGACGGCACCGTGTCGCTCGAGGTTGACCTCCGCAAGCGGCTCGACGACCCCGCTGGCCTTCGCTCGCTCCTGGTTGACATGCGCGAGCAGGTCGAATCCCTGTTGGCCGTCGCCTAGCTATCCTGCGGGTGTGCGACGCGCCACCGCCATCACGCTCGTGATCCTGTTCGTGCTGCTCGTGATCGCCGCGGCGGCGCAGTTCGGCCAACCGAACCCGTCGACGCCGTTCCCGGGACCGTCGGGAGGCACCGAGCTGCCCTCGCCGACCGCCTAGGCCGCCTCGCTCGGCGTCGGCCGCTGCGCGAGGTAGCGGCCGAACCACTGCTCCATCAGCTCTTGGACCTGCTCGCCGCTCGTCGAGTTCAGCAAGGCGGTGCCGTGCTCGTCGGCGGTGACGATCTCCTCGCGCACGGGTTGTGGACCGAGCGCGGCCATCGCATCGGCGGCGGCGGCCGCGCCCGCGGGATCGCCCAGCCCGGCGATGTAGAGCTTCGCGCCGGTGACGGTCTGGAGCACGTCCGACCCGACCTCGAGTCCGTAGAGCACCTGCGGAGCCGAGAGCACGAGCGCGGGGATCCCTTCGCCGTCCGCACTGGCGACGAGCAACGCGGCCGTCCCGCCCATCGACGCGCCCGCGATGCCCAGCCGCTGGACGCCGTCGGCGCGGAGGAACTTCACGGCGGCGGCGAGATCCGTCGGCGCGGCGTCGACGTCCTCGGTGCCGCCGGAGCATCCACCGTCGCCGCCGGGACAGTAGCCACGGAAGTCGAACGTGAGGACGCGGAACCCCTGGCCGGCCAACCGGTCCGCGAAGCCGAACCACTTCGTCTGGTCGCCGGACAGCGTGTGGGCAAGGACCACGCCCGCCGTCGCATTCGCCGGGCCGAAGATGCGTCCCGAAAGGTCGACGCCATCCGCCGTCTTGAACGACACCGCATCCGAGGCGGCCACGGCGGCGCTGTTCGTCGACGACGATGTGCCGGTGCACGCGACGAGCAGGACGGCGGCGATCGCCGCGATCGAGCGGAGGCGGGGCGCGATGCCCACGCGCGCGCTTACTTGCCGAGCTTCATCCGCTGGTGCCGGGTGCGCTTGAGCAGCTTCTTGTGCTTCTTCTTGCGCATCTTCTTCCGGCGCTTCTTCACGAGCGATGGCACGCGGTCTGACCTTTCATTCGGTTCCGAAGAGATTCCGGAGATCCACCCGCTTTGCGCGGTAGGTGTCCTCCAGACGAACGGAGCCCAGTCTAAGGGCTTTGGGCGGCTCTGCCACGGGCGTCGCTAGGCGGAGCCCGGCGTCCTCGGGCACGTAGCCGAGCAGCCCGAGCCCGATGAATCCGCCGCGTCCGTCGGACAACCCGACCAGCATCCGGTCGAGCATGCGGAGGTCGTACAGAGGCGGCAGCGTCGGAACGAACACCGTCGGCTTGATCCGGAAGCGCTGCTGATCGCCCTCGAAGTAGCCGCCCATCGCCTTCTCGTGGGCGGTCATCCGCTCCTCGACGCTCGTCGTGACGACGTCGGGATGCACCGGCGCCCGCACGATCTCGATCCCGAAGAAGCGGTCGACGATGCCGAAGATCGGCTCGAGCTCCTGTCCGCGCTGCAGCCCCGCGACGAGATCGGGCTCGAGCACGTCCACCATGTAGTACTTGAGGAGCTCGCCGGCGATGCCTGAGACCTCCCCCCCGGTGTCGACGATCAGGAGGTCCGCTCCCTCGGTGCGGGCGCGGTCGCTGAGACGCTGCAGTGCGCCGATCAACGCGACGAGGTCGTCCTGCGGTCTCGTCGAGCCGACGAACCCGAGGGCGTCGGCATGAGCCAGGGCGTCCAGGGTGAGGTCGTCGGCAGAGCGGATGTGCTTCATCCCGACGGTGGTCGGAGGGCCGACCGTCTTCTCCGCGACGTCGGCGTCGATGTACGCGACCGAGCGCCCGATCCGCAACGCGAACGCGGCGGTGGCGCGGGCGAGCGTCGACTTGCCCGCGTCGAGGCCGCCCAGGAACACGACGGTGTGCGCGTGGCGGGCAGCTCGATCGACGAGCTGCTCGTGCTCGTTCATGGACGGTACCTCCCGGTTGCTTGGCAGTCACCGGAGGCCCCGCCGCGACGCGTGGGTGCGTGAGGTGGTCCGTTAGATCGCTTCGGTGTACCGCTTGCTCAGGTACTCGTCGACGTCGTCCTCACGGAGTCGGTAGCTTCGGCCGACCCGAAGCGCCTTGAGCTGGCCTTCCTTGATCAGCCGGTAGACGGTCATCCTCGAAACACGCAGGAGGTCAGCAACCTCGTTCACGGTCAGCAGCCGGGCTTGGGTGAAACGTGTGCTCATGTGTGGCGCGATGGTAGGTGCTGGCGTGTGACGGCGTCTAGCCCCGCGTGTATCACCCCAGGTCAGGGGTCACGAGCGCCAGGAACACCGGCCAGTAGTCGTTCGGGTCGACGTGGTCGTCGAAGACCAGGACGTGCTCGAGGCGACCCTGATCCTGGGCCACGAGCAGCGCGGGATCGTTCACGTCGGCGATCGCGATCGTGTCCACGCCGGCCTCGACCGCCGCGCCTGCGAACCCGTGGTCGGCGAACACGAGGGCCGGACGCTCGGCCTCGAGGATGCGGTGCATCCCGTACGGCCGGTGCGTGTGTCGCGGCGCACGGGTATCGGACAGCATCGCCACGTCGTCCCAGTAGACGACCTCCCAATCGTGGTCCAGGCGGGGCTCGTGCCAGCGAGCCCCGCCGGCCGGCGTGCGGACGTCGGCGCCGTTGCTCGCGAGCCATGCGGCGAGCTCGTGGTAGAGGTAGGCGAGCCCGACGGGATGCCCGGTCGCGAACACGACGCGTTCGTGATCGGCCGCCGCTGCGCGCAGCCGCGAGCCCGCGGCCATGCACGCGTCCACGATGGGCTCCGGACGGATCTCGACCGGTCCGCTCCGCGCCTCGCGCTCGATGGGCGAGCCCGCCGCCGTTTCGACCAGGTCGAGGATCGACTCGACCGACCGGCCGTCCTGCAGGCCGGTGAGGCCGAACTCCTTGTCGGGGTCGCGGTCAAGCAGCATCTGCGCGTTGCCACGGACGTTGTCCAGCGGGTGGGTCGCCCAACCCGCCACGAGGCCGGCGAGGAGCGCCCGCTCGACCTCGGCGCGAGTGACGGCGCGCGGCGTCCACAGGGCCGGGTCGAACCGCGGCAGACGGCGGACGTGCGCTTCGATAACGTCGGTCGACATCGGACCGGCAGCGTAACGAAAGGACCCGGATGGACCTGCGAGATGCGAACGTGGTCGTGACCGGCGCATCGTCGGGGATCGGCGAGGCGACCGCGATCGCGTTCGCACGATACGGCGCCCGAGCGATCCTCGTCGCCCGCCGGAAGGACCGGCTCGAAGCCCTCGCCGCGCGGATCGAGCAGGCGGGCGGGCGGGCGATCGCGTGGACGTGCGACGTGACCGACCTCGCGCGCGTGGAGAAGCTCCCCGGCCTGGTGACGGAGCTGACGGGCCGGCCGGTCGACGTCCTCGTGAACAACGCCGGGATCGCGGGCGGCGGCTCGCTCGTCGAGCTCAGCCACGAGCGGATCGACGAGGTCGTGCGTGTGAATCTCCTCGGCGTGATGCACGTCACGCGTGTGTTCCTGCCGGGGATGCTCGAGCGCGGCCGGGGCCATGTCATCAACGTGGCGTCGCTCGCAGGACGGTTCGCCGTGCCGGGCGCGGCCGTGTATTCCGCAAGCAAGCATGGCGTCGTGGCGTTCTCCGAGAGCCTCGACGTGTCGACCAGGCGTCGCGGGGTGCTCGTCACGGCGGTCAATCCGGCGTATGTGCCGACCGAGGGCTTCCCGGCGACCAACAGACCATCGCTCCTGACGCTGACGCCCGAGCGCGTAGCAGAGGCGATCGTGAAGGTCGCCCGCGAGGACATCTCGCCCGAGTACTCGGTTCCCCGCTGGGCGGCCGCCATGCAAGCGTTCCGGATCCTGACGCCGCCGCTGTACCGCTGGGGGCTCGGCGTCGGCGGGCGACGGTACTCCGAGAAGCGCTGACCCTCGCTACGAGTGCCTTGCAAGGAGGTACTGCGACGTCAGCTCCACGTCGCGGATGCCGCGCTCCTGCATCCCTTCGACGCATCGAGCCCGAACCTTCGCCGCCGTGTCGTCGCCGAGCGCCTCGGCGGTGCGGCGCAGGCCCGATCCGATGACGATCCGCCACCAATCGTCGCCATCCTTGAGCGTCAAGGTGTCGGTGTCCTCACGGAGCGTGCCTCCGGCGAGACCCGCCTCCTCGGCAAGCGCCCGGAACGTCGCTGCATCGCCGATCCGGCGCCACGGCTGAACGATGTCGAAGCCGGGCCGCTCAGCGTGCACCGCATCGATGAAGATGTCGATCATCGGGTCGAAGAACCGTTCACCCAGCACCGTGATCGCCATCCGTCCGCCCGGACGGAGCAGCGACCAGAACGATCGGAGCACGCCCGGCATGTCGTCGACGAAGAACACACCCAGCACGCAGAGCACGACATCGACCGACCCCGGTTGGATATCGAGCGCGGTCATGTCGCCGGTCCGGAGCTCCACGTTGTCGGCGCCTGCAGCGCGGGCACGTTCCTCGGCGATCTCAAGCATCTGCGTCGCGAAGTCGACCCCGATCACGCGGCCGGCCGGCCCGACGGCCTGGGAGGCGGCGAGCAACCCCGGCCCGTTCCCGCACGCGACGTCAAGGACCGTTTCCCCCGGCCGCGGCGCCGCGAGCTCGACCGTCCGATCCGACATGTACTGCCAGAAGTCGCGAGACGCGTCCTCGTAGTCGGTCGACGCGGCGTCGTACGTGGCCTTCGGGTCGAACCCGCGGAGAGGATCGCTCACGGCCCGAGACGATACCCGTTCGCCCGCGAGAGGATGGAGGCATGGAGCGACTCCGCCGGATCGTCAAGATCGTCGCGTTTGCCCTGGCCGTCGCCGCGTTCGTCGAGCAGCTCCGGATGCCCGCCGAGCAGCGCACGTGGGAGGGCGAGGTCGTGGGATTCGTCCCGTACGACTTCCGGATGCCGACCCTGGAGCGCGCTCGATCGCGGTGGTGGAACCCCGAGGACAGGCGCCTGTTCGTCCCGACGGTGTTCGGCGTGGGGTGGACCATCAACGGCGCTCGGCTCGTGCGGATGCTCGGCATGGCCGGCACCTCCCGTTAGCCTCATCACGTCATGGAGCGAACGGACCCTTCGATCGAGTCGATGCCGCCGGAGCTCGAGTCACGGCTCCGGCGCTCGAATCCGGCGCGAGTCGCGTGGCACGCGTTGGCGCCCTCACACCGGCGCGAGTGGATCCGGGCGATCGAGGACGCCACCAAGCCCCAGACCCGTGAGCGGCTCGCCGATCGTGCGATCGCGACGCTCACTGAGAGCCCATGAGCTCCGCTCCGACGGTCGTCGATGAGCCGATCGTCGAGGACCGGGTCGAGCCCGACGTCCCGTGGATCGTCATCGTGTGGAACGACCCGATCAACCTGATGAGCTATGTCACGTGGGTGTTCCAGAAGCTGTTCGGCTACCCGCGGACGAAGGCTGAGAAGCTGATGATGGACGTCCATACGAAAGGGAAGGCGGTCGTCGCCAACGGGCCGAAGGAGCGATGCGAAGGCTACGTCGGCGCGCTCCACGGATACGGCCTGTGGGCCACCCTCCAACCGGACCGATGATGGTTGCGATCGAGCCGGCAGGCGGCGGCGGGGTCACGGTCGACCTGCCGGAGGATCTGCGAGACCTCCTCGAGTCGCTCGCGAAGCAGCTCACCGAGCTGATCGACGACCCGAACGCGGCAGACGACCCCGGCATGGCGCGGCTGTTCCCGCCGGCGTCGATCGACGACCCGATGGAAACGCTCGGGTTCGAGCAGCTGATGGGCGATGCGATCCGGGCCGGCAAGCGTGAGTCCGCGTCTGTCCTTCGTGCGACCGCACATCACAAGCGGCTGAACCCCGACGAGACGCTCGCCTGGATGCGATGCCTGAACGACATCCGCCTCGTCATCGGAACGCGACTCGACATCGAAGAGGACACCGACTTCGAGGCGATGGTCGACGATCCGTTGTTGGAGCAGGCGGCCATCGTCTATGTGTCGCTCAGCGAGCTCGTGGGGATGCTCTCGCTCGCTGCCGATCCGACCTAGCGGACCGGCATCCCGACCTGGTGGATCTTGAGCATGTTCGTCGTCGTCCGTCCGGCGGGTGAGGACGCCGCCATGACCACCGTGTCGCCGGGCTTCGCGAGGCCACGCGACTGCAAGCCGTCGTCCATGAGCGCGATCATGCCGTCGGTGTCGGTGGGCGGCGAGGCGGGCAAGGTTTCGACGCCCCACTGCAGGCACATGATCCGCTGGACGTCCCGCGGCGGGACGAATGCGTACACGGGAACGTCGGGCCGCTCGGCGGACAGGAGCCGCGCCGTGCGCCCCGTCTCGGTGTAGCAGGTGATGGCGACGATCCCGAGGTCCTCGACGGGGATCGCGGCGGCGGCGTGGGCGACGGCCGCGCCCTCGCTCGTGTGCCGGCACGCCGGCTGTGCGGTCTGGAACGACGCACCCTCGGTCTCGACGTACGCGGCGATCCTGGTCGCGGCCGACGCAGACTCGAACGGGTAGTCGCCTACGGCGGTCTCGCCGGACAGCATCACCGCGTCGGCGCCGTCGAGCACCGCGTTCGCAACGTCGTTCGCCTCCGCGCGCGTGGGCCGCGACGCGTGGATCATCGACTCGAGCATCTGCGTCGCGACGATCGCGGGCCTGCCCGCAGCGCGCGCCGCGCGGATCAGCTCTTTCTGGATCAACGGGATGTGTTCCATCGGGAGCTCCACGCCGAGGTCGCCCCGCGCGATCATCACCGCGTCGGCCTCCACCAGGATGCCCTCGATGTCGTCGACCGCGGGACGCGTCTCGATCTTCGCGATGATCGGCACGTACCGGTCGCCCATGGCCGCGCGGAGCTGCCGCACGTCGCTCGGCGCCCGCACGAACGATTGCGCGACGAAGTCGGCACCAAGGTCGAGCGCCCGCGCCAACCCCTCCCGATCCGCGTCGGTCACCGCCGGCAAGCCGAGGCGCTCCGCGGGCACGTTGACGCCTTGGCCGCTGCGGACCGTTCCGCCTGCGAGGCATTCCATCGTGACGAGGTCGTCTTCGAGCGAGGCCACGGAGAGCTCGACCGCTCCATCGGCGAGCAGCACGCGGTCGCCTTCGTGGAGGTCCTCGGCCAAGCCGGGGTAGGTCGTCGAGGCGCCCCGATCGTCGCCCGCACCGTTCCGACGGAGCTGGAAGCGCTGCCCCGGCCGGAACGTGAAGGGGTCGGGGTCCATCGAGCGGAGCCGCACCTTCGGCCCGGGGAGATCGACGAGGACGGCGAGCGGCGTACCCGTGGCGTCCTCCGCCTCGCGAACGAGGTCCACCATCCGCGCGTGAGCGTCCGGCGACCCGTGCGAGAAGTTCAACCGGAACACCGCCGTGCCGGCGCGAACCAGCCCCTGCACGAGCCTCGGCGAGGCGCTCGCGGGCCCGAGCGTGCAGACGAGCTTCGTGCGTGCCATCAGGGCCAGAGTATGTCGGCGACGCGCGCGGTCACCCCGCGGGCCTCGTCGTCGGCAGGCTGCGGCTCGAGCGGGGGCTCGGAGAAGGTCGCCGGCACCGGCTCGCCGGCTCGGTCGGTCGCGCGGGCGACCCATGCCGTCGGCAGCTCGTCGGCAAGCTCGTCGGCGGCATGCGCCATCTCGGCGAAGGACAGGGTCCAGGCGCGAGGCACGACGCGAGCCCACTGATAGCCGCCGCCGCCGGTCGCGACCCATCGGCCATACGCGGCGTCATGCGCGACCTGATGCAGGACCCGCGCCGCGTCGCGATAGCTCCGCGTCGTGAGCCGGAGCTGTGCGAGCGGATCGGTCGCGTGCGTGTCGCATCCGAGCTGCGTGACGAGCACGTCCGGAGCGAAATCCGCCACGGCGCGCGGCACGATCGTGGTGAGCGCGTCGAGCCACGCATCGTCGCCCGTGCCGGCCGGCAACGGCACGTTGATCGCGCTGCCCGGTGCCTCGGGACCACCCCGCTCAGACAGGTCGCCCGTCCCGGGGAAGAACAGATACGGCTCGTACTCGTGCACCGAGATCGTCAGCACCCGGGGCTCGTCCCAGAAGATCGCCTGCACGCCGTCGCCGTGGTGTACGTCGACGTCGACGTAGGCCACGCGACCGGCGCCGTTCGCGAGCAACCACGCGATCGCGACCGCGGGGTCGTCGTAGACGCAGAACCCGCTCGCCCGCCCCGGCATGGCGTGGTGGAGGCCGCCTGCGGCGTTGAACGCGTGCGCGGCGCGGCTGTGCCACACGGTCTTCGCGGCCTCGACCGACGCGCCGGCCACGATCGCGCCGGCCTCGTGCATGTCCGCGAAGATCGGATTGTCGCCCGGGCCGTAGCCGAACGCCGACCAGTCGCCGTCCTCGCCGTGCCCGGCGCGCTCGGTCGCGTCGATGAAGGCCGCCGTATGCACGCGCTCGAGATCCCTGCGCGACGCGGGCGCTGCGCCGCAGACGTCAACCGTCGGCCGTGCCTGCAGGCCGGTCGCCTTGATCAGGTCCCACGTCAGCAACACGCGGTCGGGACGCAGCGGGTGTTGTGCTCCGTGATCGTAGATCCGGGCCTCCGGCACCAGCACCAGAGCGGTGCGGCCGCTCACGCGAGCGTTCGGATCGCGGCGACCGTGCGCTCAACGAGCACATCGGTGTCGTCGTCGGTGAGCGTGAACGGCGGACCGAGCATGATGAGATCGCCGTTCGCCCCGTCGACGTGCCCAGTCGACGAGTACAGCAAGAGGCCGGCGTCGCGCGCGGCGGCGACGACGCGCTCGGCGGCCTGCTCCGCCCGCGGGAACGGCGCCTTCTCGTCGCGGTCGGTCACGAGCTCGATCCCGAGCATCATGCCGATGCCGCGCACGTCGCCGACCACCGGCACGTCATCGAGCCCGGCCGAGAGGTCGCCCTTGATCTTCGCGCCGAGGTCGCGGGACCGGTCGATCAGGCCGTCGTTTCGCAGCCGTCGCAACGTTGCCAGCGCGACGGCGGCGCCGAGGCCGTTATGCGACCACGTGAACCCGTGGACGAACCCCTTCGGCGCGACGGCCTCGTAGATCGCGCCGCTCGCGGCACAGAAGCCGAACGGCACGTACCCGCTCGTCGTCCCCTTTCCCGCGGTGATGATGTCGGGCCTGATGCCCCACTGGTCGACCCCGAACCACCGCCCGGTGCGCCCGAAGCCCGTCATCACCTCGTCGGCGATCACGAGCACCCCGTAGCGGTGACAGACCTCGACGACCTTCGGCCAGTAGTCGTCACACGGAACAGCTCCGGCGAGCGTGGCTCCCGCGACGGGCTCGGCGACGAACGCCGCGATGGTCTCGGGGCCGTAGGACTCGATCATCCGCTGCACCTCCGCGGCGTGCCAGTCGCCGCAGCCGTCGGGGTGCGTCGGGTTCTCGCAGCGGTACTCGTACGCGCGCGGCGCGTGTATGAACCGCCCCAACCACGGCGTATACGGCTTTCGGAGCGGTTCCTTTCCGGAAAGATCGAGGGCGCCGAGCGTGTTGCCGTGATACGACGACCGGCGCGCGATCACCGTCGCGCGGCCGGCCTGGCCGATCGCGAGGTGGTAGCTGCGGGCCAGTTTGATCGCGGTTTCGACGGCCTCGGACCCACCGCTGACCGGATAGATCCGAGCATCGGGCACCGGAAGGACCGCCGCGAGCTCGTCCGCGTACGTCTCGAGCGCCTCCGTCGTGAACATCGTGCCGTGGACGTATTGCGTCTTCTCGAGCTGCGCCGTGGCGGCTTCGATCAGTGACCGGTCGCCGTGGCCGACGCCCACGACGATCGCGCCCCCTGCGGCGTCGAGATAGCGTGTCCCGTCGGCGTCGGTGATCCATGCACCGTCGGCCGAGACCGCCGTGGGCAGGGACCGCTGGACGCGGGGAAAGACGTGACTCATCGTGCCGGGTCCGTCACTCGACCGGTGGTTCCTTGCGCGAGTCGTCGGCGAGCTGCTCGGCGAGCCGGTCGCCGCGCGAGGCGCGCAACCGCATGATCTCCGCGGCCCAGTCGTCGTCCTCGGTCTGGTCGCTGATCGGCTCGTCGCGCCGTTCGTCGGGCATCGACGGCCAGACTACTTGGTGTAGATGCCCTGCGGATCGAGCTCCTCACGGATCAGTCGCAGCTCCTCGGCGCTCGGCGCCGGCGTCTCGCCGACGTCGGCGGCGACCGGCGGCTCCCAGCCCATGTTTGCGCGGACGTCGTCGAGCGAGACGCCCGGGTGGGTCGTCAGCAACGTCATCTCGCCGGTCGACGCGTTGAATCCGTACGTGCCGAGATCGGTGACGACGCTCGTCGGGCCACTCCCCGACCAGCCCCGGGCGGCGTCGTGGGCCGGGTCGCCGCTGTGCCCGGGCGACGTGCGGAAATGCAGCTCCTCGACGAACGACCGCTGCGCCTGCCGCATGATCACGAGGATCTGCTTCGCGTGGATCGCGATCTCGCAGGCACCACCGGAGCCCGGCAGCCGCACTTTCGGGTGCTCGTAGTGGCCGATCACCGTCGTGTTCAGGTTCCCGAACCGATCGATCTGCGCGCCCCCGAGGAACGCGACGTCGACGTGGCCGCGCTGGAGGTAGTACGCGAACAGCTCGTACATCGAGACGATCGACGTCGAGCCGGTCGCGAGCGTCGGGTCGCCGATCGACAACGGCAGCCGCTCGGGACGGGCTCCGTAGACGCCGGACTCGTAGATCAGCTGCAGTTCGGGCGCGACCGTCCATTGCGCGAGGTTGCAGACGATGTTCGGCAGGCCCACGCCGACGAAGCAGTTATGCACGCCGCCGAGCAGCCGCGCGCTCGCGGCGATCATGATCTCGTTCTTCGAGTACCCCAGGTCGGCGGCGGCGTCGGAAGCGCTCACGCGTACCGTCCATAATCGACCTCGCCCGACAGCGCCTGGTCGGGGTGGAGCGAATCCCACCTCGCGTCGCCGAACTTCTCCACGTACTCGGCGTGGTTCGCCGTCCCGTGCACCCACTCGTCGAGCCACGCGTCCAGCGAGGACTGCTCCTTCGCGATCGCGTCCCAGTCCAGGTAGAACCGGTTGTCGCGGTCGTAGTAGCCCTGCGCGAACGAGGGATGGCAGCCGAACGGCTCCTGCACCACGGCGTCGACGATCGCGCCCGGGATCACCGTGCGGTTCGGGTCGCGGCGGATCGTCGCTTCGTCGACGACCTCCTCGACCACGACGATCAAGCGCTCGGCCGCGAACGCGACCTCCTTCTGGCAACCGAGCAGGCCCCAGATCTGCGTGTCGCCATCGGCGTCCGCCCGCTGCGCCGCGACGATCGCGACGTCGGGGCGTAGCGGCGGGACGACGTAGACCTCGGTGCCGTCGTCGTAAGGCGACGTCATCGGCTTGATCTTCGGGTTCACCTTTGGGATGTCGGACTCGTAGTAGCTCCGGATCGGGAAGAAGGGCAGGTTCGCGGCGCCCGCCATGTACCGCGACACCATCCCGAAGTGCGAGTACTCCTCGATCGCGAGCGGCTCCGGGTCGGCCTTCTCGATCCGCCGGCGAACCGCGTGCAGGTTGCCGACGCCGGGGTTGCCCATCCAACTGAAGATCAGCTTCGATGCCACACCGGCCCCGATCATCTGGTCGTAGATCACGTCGGGCGTCATCCGCGCGAGCGTCAGGTCGCGCCGCCGCTGCCGGATGATCTCGTGTCCGGCCGCGAACGAGATCAGATGCGTGAAGCCCTCGATGGCCACGGTGTCACCGTCGTGGACCAGCTCGGCCACGGCATCGTGCATCGTCGTGACCTTGTCAGCGCTCATCCTGCGGCTCTGTCTCTTTGGCCCTCTCGCGGTTCGCACAGCACGCGGAACGCGTCACCTTCGACGCTACGCATCGCCGCACCCCACAACGCGGCGGCCCCGACGCGGGCAACGTCGAACGTCGGCGTGTCGGGCGCCAGGCCCACCTACGAGCCCGCTTCGACCTCGGCGACGACCTCTTCGAAGAGCTCGAGCGCGGCCTGTGCCTGATCCTCGCGGAACACCAGCGGCGGGCTCACCCGGACGTCGGCGTCACCGCATCCGAGGATCAACAGACCCTTGAGGAACGAGGCCTGCTCGATCGCGGCCGCCTGGTCGTGATCGGCGAACGTCATGCCGATCCACAACGCCCGGCCGCGCACGTCGGTGATGATCGGGTGGCGCGACTGGATATCGCGCAAGCCCGCCAGCAGCACATCGCCGACCACCTTGGCGTTGTCGATCAGGCCCTCTTCCTCGATCACGTCGAACGTCGCAAGCGCCGCGGCACACGGCACCGGCGAGCCCCCGTAGGTCGACCCGTGTGCGCCGAGCTCCCAGATCATCAGATCCTCGCGGGCGATCATCGCGCCGAGCGGCAGGCCGCTCGCGATGCCCTTGCCCGACAGGACGACGTCGGGGGTCACACCCTCCTGTTCGATCGCCCACATGGTGCCGCTCCGCCCGACGCCGGACTGCACCTCATCGCAGACCAGCAAGATGCCGTGCCGGTCGCAGAGCTCCCGCAGATAACGGAACCAGCCTTCGGGGGGCAACACGTACCCGCCTTCACCCAGCCACGACTCCACGACGATCGCCGCGACCTCGGTCGGCGACACCATCCGCTGGAACAGGACCTCCTCGATGTAATCGAAGTCTCCATAGAAGGAGTGGTACACGCTCGGCAGCATCGGGCCGAAGTTCGTGCGGTACTTCGACTTCGAGGCCGTCAGCGTGACCGACCCCATCGAGCGGCCGTGGAACGACTGGTAGAAGCCGATCAGGTACTGCCGGCCGGTGGCGTAGCGCGACAGCTTGATCGCCGCCTCGACCGCCTCGGTGCCCGAGTTCGAGAGGAACGCGCGCGCCGCCGGGAACGGCGCCACCTCGTCGAGCCGCTCGCACACGTCGGAGTAGATCGGCAGGTAGAAGTCCGACGCCGAGTAGTGGAGCAGCTCCGCGGCCTGGCGCTGCACGGCCTCGACCACCTTGGGGTGACAGTGACCGGTCGACGTGACCGCGATCCCCGCGTTCAGATCCAGGAAGATGTTGCCGTCGACGTCCTCGACGATCGAGCCGGCGCCGCGCCGCGGCACGAACGGATACGCACGCGGCAGTGACGGCGACGTCACCTTGCGGTCGCGCTCGATCCGAGCCATCGCCTCGGGCCCGGGAAGGTCCGTAATCAGCTTGGGGCGGCTGTGCGCCGCGAGCCCGTCGTAGGTGAGCGTCGACGCCGTCGTGCTGCTCATTCGCCGATCACCGTCCGCGACTGCTCCCGCAGGTAGCTCAGCACGTAGTACGGGCCGCCGCCCGCCTTGCCGGTCGACCCCGAGCCCTTCCAGCCGCCGAACGGTTGCACGCCCGGCCACGCACCGGTGGTCGAGCCGGCCCGGCGGTTCACGTAGACCACCCCGGCCTGGATCTTCTGGAGCCACTCGTCGATCTCGGACTCGTCCTCGCTGAACAAGCCGGCGGTGAGGCCGAGCTCCGTCGCGTTGGACTTCCTGATCGCGTCGTCGAGCTCATCGAACTTGCCGACGACGACGTACGGCGCGAACAGCTCCTGTGTCCACACGTAGCTGTCCTCGGGCGCCTCCACCACCGTTGGCTCGACGAACGTCCCCCGGCCGAGGTCGCCGTCGGTGATCCGCTTGCCGCCGGTGATGACCTTGCCGTTCGCCTCAGCCTCGGCGACCGCCTTCTCGAACCGCTCGACCGCCGCGTCGTCGATCACCGGTGACAGATACGCGGCCCGGTCCAGAGGGTTCATCGGCGTGATCTTCTCGGTCTTGGTCTTGAGGAGGTCGACGAATCCGTCGTACACCTCGCTCTCGACGTAGACGCGTGAGCAGGCCGAGCACTTCTGGCCGCCGTAGCCGAAGGCGCTCCGAAGCACGCCGTCCGTCGCCTTGTCGAGGTCGGCCTCCTTCGTGACGATCGTCGGGTTCTTGCCGCCCATCTCGGCGATGACCGGCTTCGGGTGCTCCGTCGCGAAGTGCTTGTAGATGTCCATCCCGACGTTGTACGAGCCGGTGAACGTGATCCCCTGGACGTCCTGGTTGCGAACGAGGTGCGCGCCGGCCTCGTCGGCGCCCGGGACGAACTGGAACGCTCCGTGCGGCATGCCGGCGTCACGCAGCACTTCGTACAGCTTGTACCCGAGCAGCGAGCCCGTCGGGCTCGGCTTCAGCACGACCGTGTTGCCGGCGACGAGCGCGCCCGAAGACGGACCACCCGACAGCGCGAGCGGGAAGTTGAACGGGCTGATGACGGCCCACACGCCGTACGGGCGCATCACGTCGTAGTAGTCGCCGGCCGCGCCGAGCCCGCTCATCGGGACCTGGAAGCCGTCGTGCTTCTCCATCTCGTCACAGTTCCAGCGGATGAGCTCGGCGGTCTCCTGGACGTCGCCGAGCGCCTCGAGACGGTTCTTGCCGACCTCGAACGCCATCAGCGCGGCGAGCACGAACAGCCGTTCCTCGATCAGATCGGCCGCCTTGCGGAGGATCCCCACGCGCTGCTGCCAGCCGAGGGCGTCCCAGTCGAGAGCGGCTTCCTTGGCTGCTGCGACCGCGCGGTCGACCTGATCGGTGCTTGCCTGCTGGATCCGGGCCACGACGAGGTCGCGATCTATCGGCGAGCGCTCCTCGTAGAGGGTGGTGCCCTCCTCCTCGGCGCCGTTGATCACGATCGGGACGTTGCCGCCCAGGTGTGCTTGGGCCTCGTCGACGGCGGCGTCGTAGGCGGCTTGCAGCTCCTCGTTGTCTGCGGACAGCGTGGCGTAGGTGATGCGGAACTTCTGGGTCATGGCGACTCGCCCCTTCCTGCAGGAACCCTGACGCGAGGGAGCCATGCTAGCCGGTGCCGCCGAGGCCCGCCCAGGGCCGGCGTGACCGCTCGTCGGCCGAAGAACCGACGTTCGGCTGCGTGATTCCGTCGGTGCCCGGGCGTACGCTTCGTCTCCCTTTCAGATGAGGTTCGTCACCTACGACCGCGGGGGG
>Ga0136846_1214178_pt1 | contig 24040 bp, 16 predicted proteins | sample HopSoiMetagenom2_FD_96841 | JGI IMG/M metagenome (GOLD analysis project Ga0136846, IMG submission 96841) | Grasslands soil microbial communities from Hopland, California, USA - 2 Assembly 2016 (version 4) | ecosystem: Environmental > Terrestrial > Soil > Grasslands | place: USA: Hopland... | reverse complement strand
GATACAGCAGGCGCAAGGACACGGACCATCATCATGCCGCACACCTGACCCCAGCCCGTCACGGCAGCTCACAGGGCCATGCAGACTTCTGGCACCCCACAGGCAGTTCACCGGAGGCGGGCGTCAGGGACGGCAGGCAGTGGCACTCACTGGTCCGTTTAGGTCGATGCAGGCTACGGCAATGTCGTCGGTCAGGGTGTCATCCCCGGTCAAGGCGGCGAGCAAGGTGTCGCACCAGGCCTGAGCATCAGCTGCGGGCAGCGCTGCGGCGGTGGCGGCAAGATGGTCCATGGCATCATCAAGAGACTGGTTCCGGCGTTCGATGAGCCCGTCGGTGTACAAGACGAGCCGGGTACCGGCTGGCACTCCGAGGGTTTCCTGCGCTGCGGGCCCGCCAAGCCCGATCGCGGGGGACCGGCCGCCGGTCAGGTAGGTGGCCCCGGTCTGGCTGGTCAGCAGCAGTGGCGGCAGATGACCTGCACACGCATAGGTCAGGGTCTGCGCGTCTGGGTCGTATTCGGCGTAGGCGACGGTCGCCATGTCGGTCCCGGTGATCGCCGGGTCCGCCGTGTCCAGCGCCTGCAGGGCGGCCGCGGGGCCGGCGCCGCTGGCGGCGGCATGCCGCAGCAGCAGCTGCAGGCGGCTCATCGCGACGGCCGCGGTGAGGTCGTGCCCGACGACGTCGCCGATCACGCAGCCGATCCTGCCGCCGGGGAGCTTGAACACGTCGTACCAGTCTCCGCCCACTTCCCGGCCGATCTCGGCCGGACGGTAGGCCGTACCGATGGCCACCGGACCGAGCCGCGCGGGCAGTACCGGCAGCAAGCTGCGCTGCAGCCGGTGCGAGACCTCGTATTCGGCTTCATACAACCGGGCCCGCTCCAGCGCCTGACCGGCTAGATCGGCCAGTGTTTCGGCGGTTGCCTCCACGCCCTGGCCGGGTAGTCCCTCGGCCGCAAACCCGAAACTCAGCGCGCCGATGGTGCGGTCACCTGCTCGGACCGGGACGGTGAGCAGGCTCGATGTCCCGGTCGCCTCGTGGGTGAAGAACGCTCGGGGGAACTGGGCGGCGATCTCGGCTCGTGACCCGAGCTTGATCTTCTGCCCGGTCCGCGCCGTCCGTCCCACCGGGATGTCGTCCATGCGGCTGAGCGGAATGCGAACGTAGTCCCGGGTAATGTCGGCGGGGAAATTGCCCGTCGTCCACGTGCGCAAGTAACCGCCTTCCCAGTCCGCTATGGCCGCTACGCCGTAGGCGGCCAGCAAGCCTATTCCCTTGCCGGTCAGGACGCGGGCTACCTGGTCGGAGGTCACCGCCGTGGCCAGCGCGGCCGTGACCTCCTGCAGGGCTTGGACCTGCCGGGCCGCGGTCAGTGCCTGATGCCGTGCCGCCCGCTCGGCGTCGAACAGCCGCGCTCGTTCCAGTGCCTGCCCGGCATAGCCCGCCACCGCGGCCAGGAACGACTCCTCGGCCGCGCTGAGCCGATGGGGCTCAGGCCAGGCGATCGCGAGTACGCCGGTGACCTGGCGGCCGGTGATCAGCGGGGTCGCCAGGCATGAGCCAACACCCGCGGCGGCCCGGACGGCGGCCAGGTGCGGGAATTCCTCGTCGAGCACCGGCGGACTGCGGTAGAAGGCCGGAGCGCGGCCGCGCCAGGCCCGCACCGCCGGGCTGTCCAGGCTAGTGTCGAATTCGGCCCACTGACGGGCCACCTCTTCTGGCATGTCCCGCAGATCCATGAACCGCAGCACCGGCCGGGCCGGGTCGACCTCGATAATGGTCGCCAGGTTCGCTCCGGTGGAACGGCGCAGCTGGACTCCCAGCGCCTCGGCCACCTCGGTGGTCGTGGCGGCATGTGATAGCGCCGCCGCCAGCGACGCCAGCACGGCGCCCCGCTCCGCCGCCGCCTGCGCCTGCTGCTCCGCGGACACGTCCCGGATGAAGCACGCCCACCGCAGCGGTTCCGGGCTCTGCAGCACCGCGCTGATCTCAACCGGCACCCGGCTGCCGTCCTTGCGCCAGTACTCCTTGCGGAACGGCGCGCAGCTTCCGGTCTTGAACAACTCAGCCAGCGCAGCCTGATCCGACGGTTCCCACTCAGGCGGCGTCATCGCCTGCCAGTCGATCCTTCCGGCCGCCAGCTCGGCCCGGCTGTAACCGGTCAGCTCCAGGAAAGCGCTATTCGCGTCGGTGATCGCGCCGTCCGCCGTCGCGGTCACCACGGCGATCAGGTCTGACTCCGCCAGGCGGCGCAGGGCATCATCGGCGCCTCCCCGTCCTTTCGCGGGCTCTCCGCGCACAGCCGGATCGCTGCCCGTCACCGATGGGCGCCGCGGCAGCGGCCCGGGCTTACCGCTCACCAGCCACGCCACCACTCACCGAACATCAAGAAATGCTACTAAGAAGTCTCAAGAGCTGATTCCCCGCTTGGCCTGATCCAGCCACGATACCGCCAGCCAAGATGGCAGGCCGGGGGAATCCGCCGCCGACCACGGAAGCCTGAGTAGCCGGTCACAGGCCGGCTCGCGCCGACCGGCAGCAGCCTCGCCGGGGGTTGGATCGACGCCAACTAGGACATGACGATCCGGCGGGAAAGCCGCCGGGCACCAGCGGATGGCCAGGATCACATACAGGGCCAGGATGGGATCGGCATTCGGCCGATGGGGACCGGACGATTGCCGGTGGCTGGTCAGGCTTCCTCGGGCTAGCACCTGAGGCTACCGCCAGCCGCGGAGATACCTACCGGTTGCTGGGCCGCTATGACGATGCTCTTGCGGACCTCACTCGAGCCGTCGAGCTCCAGCCTGATTACGCATGGGCACTCGGCAGCAGGGATCAGGTCCATCAGGCTATCGGCCGTTACGACGATGCGGTCGCCGACCTGACCCGGGCGATCGACCTCGATCCGGAGCTGGTCTGGGCTCTGGCTGAGCGGTGGAGACCTTATGAGTGCCGATTATTCATCCGTGCTGGTCAGACGGCATGCCGGTATTCGTGGAGGATGCCGCCGGCCCGGTCTCGTCTGCGGACATCGAGGTGCGCGATCCGCTCAGGATCGGTAATCGGTTCGGGTAGCGGGCATAGCGGTGCGGCATCCGCCAGTGTCCGGTGGGGCCGATGCTGGTCGTAGAAGTGCTCGAACTCCCGGAGCGCGTGCAGGAGGTGGCGCTGATTCCAGATGAGCGTGCGGTCCAGCAGTTCGTGCCGGCAGGTCTGCACCCAGCGTTCCATGATCGAGTTCATTCTCGGCATCTGGACGCCGCTCAGTACGACCTTGATCCCGGCGTCTTGGAGCACGGCGTCAAACAAGCCGGGAAACTTGCCGTCGCGATCCCGGATGGACGGGGGATCCGCCGGCGATGCTTATCCCGGCGCGGCTCCCTTGAGCAGCGGCGTCGTGCCGCAGCCGCCGCTGGCATAGGTCGCGCCGCGTACGGGCGCTGGGCTTGCGGGTATGTCAGCCTGCCCGCTGTGGCCGTTCGCTGGCGTCGCGGCTCCGGCTGCGGTCGCGGCCGGGCGGTTCACCGGCCGTGTGAGCAGGGTCATCCGCTGGATTTGGTGCCATTGCTCCGCCCGCTGCAGCAGGATGGCGTGGTCAGCAGCAGGCTCTTCTCTATGATTCGGGCCGGGTCACCACCGCGGTGGAGGAGATATTGCGCGCTCCGGGCGGAGCGGCGGTGGCATCCCCGACGAGTTCTTATGTGGCCGTGACCAGGCCAGGCAAGCGTCCGGTCCCGCGGTGGACGGCCTGAAAGGGCGAGCCTTGCTTCGATCACTCCTGCGCCAGTTCACGTCGCCGATCGGCTTGGACGGCTCGTCTGCGCGAAGAAGGTGAGCGCTGGGCGCCGGCTGCTGTATCAGCGGACTTGCTGGCTGATTCCGCTCTTATGAGATTTACTCAGGACACGGACTTCCCGCGCGCAGGAGGTCACCATGACAGCCACTAGTGCGGTCTCCCCGGGCCGATCGGCCAACTCCGGCTCCAGCGGATCGCAGCGGAACCCGGTGGTTTCGCGAGCTCGTGTCACTGGGCCGTTCTCACCGGAAGTGACATGGGCTGCCGCGGCGAGTGCCGTGTCAGCATCGCCGGGGCACTCCGGGGTTCCCTGGCGCCTGGCACGCTCACCGCGGCAGGATCGCCGCGCTGGCGGATGTTACGGAGGTCCATCATGACTGATGCTGCTGATTCCGCTGACGCGCGATCGGGCGCCGGCGTCGCCGCGCCCGCCGCGCTGGGCCCCGCAGATGCGGGGGCGTGGCAGGTGCTGCCGTTCCATTCTGAGGTCCTTGCGGTGCACGCCGCGTTGCTGCCCAGCGGCGACGTGCTGTTCGCCGCCGGCTCCGGTAATAGTCTCCCGCGGTTTCAGTCGCCGGATTTCGGCAATGTGGCCAGGAAGATCTGGGTCAGCGTGGTCTGGGACCCGGCGATCAGCCCGCCGCCGGGTAACGACACCAACTTCTTTCATCCTGCTACACCTCATGATGGCGCCGGAAAGGTGCTCGACTTCTTCTGCGGCGGGGAGACGTTCCTCCCTGACGGCAGGCTGCTGTCAGCCGGAGGAACCCTGGTATTCGCGCACCCCGGCGCGGGTTTCGCCGGCCGGCCGGACATCGTGGTGTTTGATCCCGCCATCGAACAGTGGGCGGGACGTCGCCCGATGCAGCACGGGCGCTGGTATCCCAGCCTGATCAACCTCGGCGACGGCCGGGTGCTGGCCACGGCCGGGCTGTCTGAGACGGGGCGGCGTAACACCAGCATCGAGACATTCTTTCCCGGGTCGAATGCCTGGCAGGTCACCAGGACGCCGCAGCAGTTCGGCGGATTGCCGCTGTACGCGCACCTGTATCTGCTCGCGGACGGTTCCATCTGCTACGCCGGCGGCCACATGGATGACGGGCCGGCCGACGCACTGCGCCTTGACCTGACCCGTGATCCGGTGGTCGTGACACCACTACCCGGTCTGAGCCAGGTCAGCGCCCGCGACCAGTGCGCCAGCGTCCTGCTCCCGCCCGCGCAGGCCCAACGGGTCATGATCATGGGAGGTGCGCCGGGCGGCGGCGACGCCATCAAGAACGTCGACATCATCGACTTCTCCCAGCCGCATCCGGTGTACCGGCCGGGTGCGGCGCTGGCTAAGGGCCGCAAGCACCTGAACGCGACCCTGCTTCCGGACCGGACCGTGCTGGTCACAGGCGGCTCCGGGAGGAACGAGGCCGCGCCACTGGCGACCAATGAAGCCGAGGTGTACGACCCCGGGACAGATACGTGGCGGACGCTGGCGACAGCCTCGGTGACACGCATGTACCACTCGGTCGCCCTGCTGCTCCCTGACGGCCGGGTGGTCACGGCCGGCGGCAACCCGAAGCAAGGTACGCACGTCGAGTGGGACAACGACCTTAACGAGGAAATGAAGATCGAGATTTACTCTCCGCCCTACCTGTTCAAAGGGCCTCGTCCCGTGATCAGCACGGTAGGGAGCGAGTGGCGCTACGGACAGACCGTGAACATCTCCTCCCCCGACGCCGGCCACCTGCAGTGGGCCAGCCTGATCCGGCCTGGATCAACTACCCACTCGTTCAACACCAGCCAGCGGCTGGTCGACCTGCCCATCACTGCCCAGGCCGCCGGCACCGTGCAGGTCACAGTCCCGGCCGAACCGAACCTGGCCCCGCCAGGCTGGTACATGCTCTTCGTCACCGACAACAACAGGGTTCCGTCGGCCGCCCGCTGGGTTCACCTAAGCGGAGCGCCCGATACGGCCTTGCCGGGTAGCCCGTACAATCACGCCATTCTCGGCACGCACGCACTGGCCGGCTACTGGCCGCTGGCGGAGGCGGGGGGGACGGTCGCTTACGACGTCTTCGGCGCCAACCACGGCAGCTACATCGGTCACCCCGAACTCGGAGCTCCCGGAGCCAAGCCGACAGCAACCGCCGCCGCCCTGAACGGCCTCGACCAGTACGTACTCCTGCCCCGGCTGATCAGCGACGACTTCAGCCTGGAGCTCTGGTACAGCTCCAGGGGCGGCCGCGGCACGAACGTCACCCAGTGGTGGCAAGCGGCCGGACTGCTCGACGGCGAAATCCCGGGCACCGTCGACGACTTCGGCACCTCGCTGGACGCCACCGGCCAGGTATGGGCGGGCACCGGCAACCCGGACACCTCGATCCATTCCCGCAAAGGCCTGGCCGACGGCAAGTGGCATCACGTGGTATTCACCCGGAAGGAGTCGACCGGCGCCCTCACCCTATTCCTCGACGGCGTGCAGGTGAGCGCCGGCCGCGGCGGCAGCCAGCGGCTCACGTCAGCACCTGACCTGCGGGCCGGGGTGCTGCAGAGCGGCCGTAATTTCCTCACCGGCAGCGTCGCCGACCTGGCCGTTTACAGCTCCGCCCTTCCCCCAGCTACCGTGACCGCCCACTTCCACGCCCGGCAGTAACCGGCTCAGGAAGCCAGGCAGGCTGATGCTCCACTGCCAGCGCTGCGGCAAGGGTCGCGCGACACATAACCGGCTTATCTGAGCGTGCCCACGCCGGCGAGCGGCATAGATATCAGCCGCGCTAAATCGGCGATCTGAACTGGTGTCGGCAGGCGAATTGGTGCGTTGCGTGATGGCCTGCCGGATCGGCTGGATGGCCGCCGGTCTAGGTTCCGGTGAAGAGCTTGTCCATGATTTCAGCGCCGGTGGTGATGACGGGTCGCAGCTCGCGGCGGTAGACGATCTCGGTGGTGCGGGTGGAGGCATGCCCGGCCAGCCGGGCGATCTCCTCGATGGCGACGCCGCTGTGGCTCATCAAGCTGACGAACGTGGTCCGCAGCTCGCGCGGGGTCCATCCGCCGCCGACCCCTGCCTCGGCGCAGATGCGCTTGAACATCTTCCTGACGTTGGCCGCGTCCAGGGCGGCGCCCAGGTGGCTGGTGAAGACCAGCCCGGAACCCAGTACCTGCATCCACGGCCACAGCGGAGGGGCCCCTTCGCACTCGCGGCACGCTCCCCAGCGCCCAGCCGGACAGGCGCGGGTGCGCGTGATCAGGGGCGCGCCTCATAGACGGCGTTGAACGGGGTCTCGGCGGCCCGGCGGAACCGGGTGAACCCGGCCTGCTCAGCCACCTCGCGGATGGCCGTCTCCCCGGCCTGGGCGCCGAGGACGTACCCGCCGGGTTGGGAGCGGGCGCTGGGCACGCACAGGAACGTGGAGAACGAGTAGTAGACCCGGCTCACCGGGTTGAGGTTGGCGGCCAGTGTGTCGTTGGCCAGCGGCTCGACGATCAGCCAGGTGCCGTCGGCGTCGAGCGCCTGCCGGATGTGCCGGGCCGCGCCGACGGGGTCGCCCATGTCATGCAGGCAGTCGAAGGTCGCGACGAGGTCATAGCCGGTCCCGGAGAAGGTCTGCGCCGACGCGGCCTCGAAGCGGGCACGGTCGGCGAGGCCGGCCTCGGCGGCCCGCTTGCGGGCGATGTCGACAGACGCCTGGTGGTAGTCCGAGCCCATGACGTTCGCCTTCGGGTATTCCTGGGCGATCAGCACACTCGAGGCCCCGTGGCCGCAGCCGACGTCAGCCACCCGGCCGCCGGCGGACAGCTTCTCCGTCACGCCGTCGAGCGCCGGGATCCAGCTGGTGGTGAGGTTGGCGATGTAGCCCGGGCGGAAGAACGTCTCGCATCCGGCGAAGACGTCCTCGTGGTGCTCGTGCCAGCCCATGCCGCCCCCGGTGCGGAACGCGTCGGTGATCTGCGATTCGGCCCGCAGCGCGCCCAGGACGAGCAGGAACGCCCCGGGCAGGTACAGGGGCCCGTCCGGATTGGCCAGAGCGAAGGCCTGCTCCTCGGTCAGCGAGAACTGCTCGTCGGCCGGGTCGTAACGGACGTACCCGCCCGCGGCCTGCCCGCGCAGCCATTCCGCGACGTAGCGGGGGTCGGTCCCGGTGCGCTGCGCCAGCTGCTCCGCGGTCGCCGGGGCCTCGGCCAGGCTGCGGTACAGCCCCAGCCGGTGCCCGACGACCACGTTCCCGGCCGCGATCGCGGCACCTAGATCGGTGACGAACGTCCCGAGGAATTCCTGCAGCTTGTCCTGATCGATGGTCATGACGGCCTCCTGTGGAGTCGGTGGTGCCGTCAGCCTCCGCAGGCGCCGTCCTCGGCTCCGTCAACACAGCGTCAAACGGCCAAGGCCGGAGCCCGCGCCCCGGATATACAGTAAGGACATGCTCCAGGTGCGGCTGCTGGGCAACGTGGCCGCGGAACGCGACGGCGAGCAGCTCTCGCTCCCGCCGTCGGCCATCCGGCTGCTTGCCTTCCTCGCGCTGCGCCCGGGACCGCGTGAGCGTGAGGCCATAGCGGCGCAGCTGTGGCCGGGCAGCGCCGGTCCCGCGGCGCGGGCGAGCCTGCGCACCGCCGTGTGGGCGCTGCGCAAGGCGGCCGGGGACGATGCGCTGGTCGCGTCTCGTACCGCGGTCGGGCTGCGCCCTGAAGCGGTCATGGTGGATCTTGCCGATAACCGGCGCCGCGCCGCCACCGGTGATGCGCTCGCCGCCGCCCGGCTGTGCCGCAGCGAGCTGCTGTCCGGGTACGCCGAGGACTGGGCCGAGACAGCGCGGCGGCAGCTGCGGGCGGAGCTGGCCGAAGCGCTGGCGGGCCGGTCCGCCGCGGCCGAGCGTGACGGCGACGCGGCCCGGGCAGTGCGCTGGTCGCGGCTGCGCTGCGAGCTTGACCCGCTGGACGAAGCGGCCCACGCCGATCTCGTCCGGCAGCTGTCCGCGGTCGGTGACCGGGCCGGCGCGATGATCACCGCGCGGGAGATGGCCGGCCGGCTGCGCGCCGAGCTCGGTGTGCCGCCGGGCCCGTTGCTGCGCGCCGCGATAGCCGAGGCGCGCGGCCCGGGCGAGGCTGCGCTCCCGGCCAGCCCGGCGCGGGCGCGTCCGATGTTCGGGCGGTCCGCGGAGCTGCACACGCTGACGGACGCTTGGACGGCGGCGCGGGCCGGGCACGGGCGGGTGGTCCTGATCACCGGGGAGGCCGGGATCGGCAAGACCCGGCTGGTCGCCGAGCTGGCCCGCCGCGCCGACAACGCCGGGGCCTGGACCGCGGTCGGCGCCGGGGTCGACGTCGGCGGCGAGGCGCCGCTGGCCATCTGGCAGGAGCTGGTACCGCAGCTGGCCCGCACGGTACCCGCCCCGCCCGGACAGGCCGACTGGCCTGCGGAACTGGGCAGGCTGGCTCCCGATCTGGCCGCGCGGCTGGGGCAGGACGCGCCGCCGCCTGCGGTGGCCTCGCCGGAGCTGGAGCGGCTGCGGCTGTTCGACGCGGTGCTGCGCCTGGTGGAGTGGGCCGCGTCCGGGCGCCCCGTCCTGCTGGTCGCCGAGGACGTGCACCGGGCCGATCCGGCCAGCATGCAGCTATGTGCGCACATCGGCCGGCGGCTAGCCAACAGGCCGGTGTTGCTGGTCCTGACCCGGCGCGACCGGCCAGATCGCCCAGTCGCCGACGCGCTGCTGGCGGACCTGGCTGGCCGTGGTGTCGAGGTGGCCGAGCTTGAGCTGGGCCCGCTGACGGCAGTCGAGGTGGCCGCGATAGCTCGCAGCGTGGCCGAGCTGACCGACGATGCCGTGGAGCAGGTGGTCCGTCTCGCGGATGGCAACCCGCTGCTGGCGACCGAGAGCGCCCGGGCGCTCTCGGCAGGCCGCAGCGCCCCGCCGCACAACCTGCGGGCCGCGGTCCGCGCGGTCACCGGGACCCTGCCGCGCCCGGCCCGTGATCTCATCGAGGCGCTAGCCGCAGCGGGCCGCGAGCTATCCGCGGCCGAGCTCGCCGCGCTTCCGCTGGCCGACCGCGACGCGGCCGAGGAAGCCGTCCTTGAGACCGGGCTGGTCTCACGGAACCGTACCGGGCTGCGGTTCCGGCATGCCCTGCTCGCCGAGGCCGTCCGGGCTGGGCTAGGCGAGGAGGGCCGCCGCTACGAACAGCTGGCGCTGGCGATCGAGGCGGCCGCCCGATCCTCCGACCAGGTTGCCGCGGAGGTAGCCGGCCATCTGCACCGTGGCGGTCGTGACGACCTGGCCGGGCCCCGGTGGCAGCGGGCGGCGCGGCGTGCCCGTTCGCTAGGCGCCATGCCGGAGGCAGCGCGGTTCTGGGCTGAGGCGGTGCGCTGTGACCCGGACGCGGTGGACCCCCGGCTGGAACTGGCCGAGGCATACGGCTGGCTTGGCCAGAACGCCGACTTCGAGCGCGAGTGGCAGGCGGCCCTCGAGCTTCTTCCCCAGGAACGGCAGCCGCTGGCCTGGAACCGGCGGGGCAAGGTACTGCGTACGGTCGTGTGCAACCCACGGGCGTCGCTGGCCGCCTACCAGCGGGCCTGGGAGCTGCTGCTCACGGACGCGCCGCGCTCGCTGCGGGTGGACATCCTGCTCGGCGCCGCCTGGGGCGAGTCGGTGGCCGGAGATCCGACGCGCGCCGCCGCGCGGCTGGACGAGGTGACCTCGCTGGTACCCGATCCCGACGACGCGACCCTGGCGGAGATGGCCAACGCCGAGCTGATGTCGCTGATCCGGCTGGGCCGGTTCGGCGAGTGCGAAGCGGTAGCCGAGCGCGGCGGGACCGCCGCGCGGCGGTCCCGCCGCCCGGACCTCGCCTACGGCATCTGGATCCATACCGCGTGCGCGCTCAGCGGGGTTGGCGACCTGACCGGGGCGCTCCAGGCGGCGGACGCCGCGGTCGCGGCCACCCGGGGAATGACGGTGATCGAGCTGCCGTGCCTGGCCGCCCGGGCGTTCGTCCTGTCCCGGCTCGGCCGCCACGAAGAGGCGCTGGCCCTGGCCGCCGGCCAGCTCGTTACGGCCGAACGGATGGACTCCCCGGCGGCGGAGGCCCTGGCCCGCCACGACGCCGGGCTGATCTCGCTGGCGGCGGGGCGCCATCAGGCGGCGGCACAACTGCTCGACCGGGCACTGACCGAGGGCGCGGAAGTGAGCCGCCCGGCCGCGCGGCTGGCCTACGCCGAGGCGCTGGCCCGATCCGGTCGCCCGCACGAGGCTGCCGCCGAGGTGAGGCGGGCGGCCCTGGAGCCAGTGCGCGGCGGCGACCAGCCGTGGGCGCTGGTGCCGCGGATGGCCCGCGTACAGGGTCTCATCGCCCTGGCCAGCGGCGACCGGGCGCTGGCCCGTCGCCGTCTAGAGGAGGCAGCGGCGGGCTGGCGGCGCCACATACGGCACGACGCCGGCGCTGACTTCGTGGCCAATTTTGTCGACCTCGGCCGGCCGCCGATCGTCGGCCTGGTCGAGCCGGACCGGGAACTGCGGCGGCTCGCCGCCGAACTGGCCGAGCTGGACGAGCTCACGGAGGTGCCGCGATGCCCGGATTCGCCATGAGCGCTCTTTGCCGGGCGCCCGTGGAGGAAGTGTGGAAGCTGCTGTTCGACCCGGCCCGGTTCCCCGAATGGTGGGCGGGCATCGAGATCGTGCGCCAGGACGCGCCCGGTGAGTTTACGCAATGGCCGGCGGGCTACCCAGACTTCCCGATGCCGCAGAAGCTGCGCGTCGAGGAGGCAGCCGAACGGGTGACGATCTCCTGCCAGGTTTCCGACATCGACGTGGTCTGGCAGCTCGCCGAGGCGGGCGCCGGCACATCGGTCAGCGTGAACGTCACCCTGCCCGAGCACGAGGCGCACCGGCTCGACGGGCAGTACCAGGTCATCTCCGAATCGCTGCGCCGCCTCACCGCGCTCGCCGAGGCCGCATCCTGACCCCCCGAGCGTGTCCTGGCGCCAGGCAAGCCGGCATTGACGTTTGGTTGACGGTGCCGCAGACGGAGTTCGCGGAGGCTGGCGGCTGACAGTCCGGCATTGATGCCGGACGACAAGGAGGCCGCAATGGGCGAGAAGGCGGAATACGACGTCGCCGTGGTCGGCGGCGGGGCGGCGGGCTGCGTTGTCGCCGCCCGGCTGAGCGAGGACGGGCGCCGGCGGGTGCTGCTGCTCGAAGCCGGGCCTGACCACCGGGCGCTGATGCCCGCCGACGTGCGGGACGGCTGGCGACCCACCACGCGGCATGACTGGGGGTATGTCTCCGAGATGGACGCCGCGGGCGTGGCCCGGCCGCTGCCGCGGGGCAAGCTGCTGGGCGGCTGTTCCTCGACCAACGCGACGTTCGCGCTGCGCGGCCATCCGGCGGACTACGACGCCTGGGCACACGCCGGTAACGACGGGTGGTCGTTCGGCGAAGTGCTGCCGTTTTTCACCAGACTGGAGAGCGACGCGGACTTCGGCGGGGCACCATGGCACGGCGATGGCGGCCCGCTGCCGATCCGGCGCTACCGCGACGACGAGCTCACCGACGTGGCCCAGGCCGGACTGGAAGCGCTCGAGGAAGCCGGCTGCGCACGGCTGCGGGACGCGAACGCCCCTGGTGCCGTCGGTGTCGCCGCCCTGCCGGTCAACACGCTCCATGGCGAGCGGATCAGCACCGCGCTCGCCTACCTGCCAGCCGGCCGGCCACGGCCGAATCTGACGGTGCGCTGTGACACCGAAATCAGCGGCCTCCTGATCGAGCGGGACCATGCCGCCGGCGTGCGGCTGGCTTCGGGCGGCGAGATCCGGGCCAGCCGGGTCGTCGTATGCGCCGGCGCGTACGGCAGCCCTGCTCTGCTCATGCGGTCGGGTATCGGGCCCGCCGGGCACCTTCGTGAACTCGGCATTCCCGTCGTCGCGGACCTGCCCGGCGTCGGCGCCAACCTGGCCGATCACCCTGCCGTCTCGGTTGATTTCGGCTATGACCGGGAAGTCCGCCCGGCCCCGGCCTTCCAGGTGGCCGCGACCCTGCGCAGCCAAGGCGCCGGCCCCGACGGGCCGCCGGACCTGCAGTGCATCGTGGGCGGCCCGTTCGCCAACGGCGGCCCGGGCACATTCTTCCTCGCCGTCGCGTTGCTTAAGCCCCGGTCACGGGGGGCGGTACGGCTGCGGTCGGCCGACCCGTCGGCTGCGCCCGGCATCGATCTGGGGTACTTCCGTGAACCTGCTGACCTGGACCGGCTGGCCGCTGGCCTGGTACGGATCCGGGAATCAGCCGCGGCTGGCGTGGTCGCCAGACTCTCCGGCGGGGGCGAACTGGCGCCTGGGCCGGCTGTCGCCCACGGTGACCGGGACGGCCTGCGCGAATGGATCCGGCGTGCAGCGTGGACCTATCACCACCCGGTCGGCACGTGCGCCATGGGCCCGGCGCCCGGCTCCGGCTCGGTTGTGGACGCCGACGGCGCGGTCCACGGGATCGACAGCCTGACCGTGGCGGACGCGTCTGTGATGCCGGACATCCCGTCGGCCAACACCCACATACCCACAGTCATGATCGCCGAACGGATCGCGGCACTCCTGGTGACCAGCCGCACCCCCGCTGCCCCGCCCAGAACACAGGGAGGAACATCATGAGCGGCATCGCCGAACTACACGCCCAGGCGCTGGACGTCACCGGCCGCATCGTGGCAGGCATCCCGCCCGGTCGCTGGCACGCCGGCACACCCTGCAAAGACTGGGATGCGCGGGCCCTGCTCGGCCATGTCGTCTCAGGAAACCTGTGGGCGGCCGAGCTCGCCGCCGGGGCAACCATCGAGAGCGTGGGCGATCGCCTGAACGGAGACGTGCTCGGTGCCGACCCTGCCCGGTCATACGCCGCATCCGCGGAAGCCGCCGCGGCCGCTTTCCTCCGCCGCGGAGCCCTCGAGGCGCCCTGCGCTGTCTCCTACGGGCCGGTTCCAGGATCGGTATACGCCGGGCACCGGTTCGTGGACGTGTTCATCCATGGCTGGGACCTGGCCACCGCGACCGGGCAGAGCACAGCCCTCGACGCCCGCCTCATGGAGGCCTGCCGTCAGATCATCGAACCGCAGCTTGAATTCTTCCGGCGCGCCGGCGCGCTCGCCTCCGAACCGCCGGTCCCGCAGGACGCCACCTCCCAGACCCGGTTCCTGGCGATGCTCGGCCGCAGCGAATGACAGCGATCTTCGCCGCCGGGCGGTTCGTCGCCAGATCTGCCCCGCGACGGCCAAGAACAGCTGCTGGCCACCTCCCACGAGCTCACCGCCATCTTCGGTATGAAAGACGAAGGCGACGCCGCCTGCGCACCAGCAAGGGCATGGCCCGCCCCGGCCAAACGCCGCGGGCCAGACACCTGCTCGTAACCATGCCGTCCGGCGGCGCCTTTGCAGCCACAGCTGTCGTCGAAAGCCGCGCCCCCGCTGGCTCTGGCCAGTGACTGACCAAGTGACAACGGCTCCAGATAACCGCAGACCAAGCACGACTTGCCCGGACACCGGTATACCTCCGAACTGCCGTAATCCGACTTAATGCGACGCCGCCAGATGGTGTTGGCCTGCCTGGTAAGGAGAAGGTCTACGGTTCGATTCCGTAACGGGATCAGCTAGACGGCTTAATTCGAACAAAATCGAATGTGCCGTGGGTGCCGGTGGGGACTAATGGCTGCCATCAGGGTGCTGAGAGCCCGGCCACGGCCTGTTCTGAGAGGCGCTATCAGCCGGGGATCTGGGGATAGCCGGAGCAGCCCGTGAGATCGCGGGACGGCCTCGATGGCGCTCAGGTGACAGGGACCCCCTCGGAAGGGCTCCAGGGCCTTGCAACGGGATGGTCAGGCGTGGTCAGTGCCAGCGTGGTGCCGTGATCATGTCGGCGGGCCGAGTGCAGCGGATCGCCTCGGCCCTCGATCCCGGGCAGCCCGGCGGGACGGGGCGGCGAGGACATCTGTCGCGGGCGCGGGCGGCGTCCGGTCAGTGCCCGGCACCGTGAGATTCACGCGGTCCGGAAGGCGTTGTCCCGGCTCGCCGGCCTGGCCCAGCGCCTCGCCGGGCGGTACCTATCCTGGCCGGTCAGGCAACAGGTGCCGCACCCAACTAGCGGATCTGGGCATGGCTACGGACATGAACCGACATCCGGATCTGATGCCGATGTGAGCGAGTCGGCTAGGTTGCATGCCTATGCGCCGCAGCGCATCCCGGTTCGTACCCGAGCGAGCGCTGCCACCCGTTCGCCGATCCGGCCGCGCCGGGCATGGGCCACGTGTGTTCAGCGTGCAACCGGATGACCTGAGCGCAGCCGGGTCATGCGCGACAGCGCTCGCTCGGCGTCATCGGACTGACAGTCTGGTCGCGTCGAGGTCACCGGCCGCGACGACATGCCGCCTGGACTTCACGATCCACGGGCTGAGGCCCGGCGGACCGAGGCTGTGCCCGCCCCGCCTGCGGCCGGTGGCGGCACGAGGCCGCCGGTCAGCGGGACGCGGTCAGCCGCGCAGTCGCACGCGGTAAACCCGGTGACGCCGGCCGTCATCCCCGCGATGATGGCAACGTGGAGAAGGTCGAGGTCGTCGTCGCCCATAACGAGCGCGCGACCTTGCGCGTCGGCGACGTGTTCGTGAAGATCGACGCTGATCAGAGGCGCACCGACGTCGAGGTCGAGGCGATGGCGATGGCGCCGGTCCCCACCCCGGAGATCCTGTGGCGCAAGCCGCCCGTGCTCGCGCTCGCCGCCCTGCCGGGGACGGCACTGGGCCACCTCGGCGAGCCGTCGACCGCGCCGCCGGCCGCGTGGGCGGCGGCGGGTGCCGCCACCCGGACGCTGCACGACGCGCCGCTGCCACCATGGCCCGGCCCGGGCATTGACGAGCTCGCCTCGCGCCTCGACGGCGAATGCGAGTGGCTCATCGCCAACGGCGTCCTTCCGGCCGGCCTGGTCACACGCAACCGCCAGCTCGCCGAGACTGCGCTCCGGCCGTGGACACCGGTGTTCATCCACGGCGACCTGCAGGCCGATCACATCTTCGTCGCCGGTGACGAGGTCACCGGTGTCGTCGACTGGTCCGAGGCGGCCCCGGGCGACGCGCTGTTCGACCTCGCCATCCTCACGCTCGGGCACCAGGAGCACCTCGGCGACGTCGTCGCCGGCTACGGCACCGACGCCGACCGCGACCTCATCCGCGCATGGTGGTCGTTGCGATGCCTGACTAGCGTCCGCTGGCTGGCCGAGCACGGCTACGGCTCACCCGAGGAGTTCCCCGAGGTCGCCGTGCTGCGATCCCGGCCGTGAGGCGGCACGAGCCCGCCTGCTGCAGGCGCCTGTTCTGCCGCGATCACCGGGCCATCTCCCGGAACCGGGCGAGGTTATGGTCCTCACGGACAGCACGCGTGCGTAGATCGTGATGGTTACTGTGCGGGCTGCAGAGTGATGCGAGACTAACGAGAACGAGACATCCGGTAATGTCGGCCAGTGTGCGGGCCACCGAACTGGCCGTTCTGCGCGCGTGAGCAACCGTCTCCCGGACCAGCGTACGCGCGTCATAACCGGCAGGGAGACTGCCCTTCACCGCCGCGGGTGACCGGATCGTCCGCATTACGCCCATCGGCTGCACGGCCTTCCAGGCCCGCCGATCTGCACGCAGTCCGGCGCTTGACGGTATAACCCGCACCGCCCGCAGATCTGAACATTATGCGCCTGGGAACAGGCCTTGTGGCTGCCGGGCATCGCCGGCGATCAGCGAGCCTGGGAATGGCGGAGCGGACGATGTGAGTGATCATGCGATCCGTCCCGGCCGTCCGGAGCCTGGGCGTCCCGGGTCGCCTGGCGGCAGGTGCGCTCGCCGGGGAGCAGATCGCGCCGGAACACGTCCTTGCGGCCCGCTGCGAATCAGGAGAGAGTGGCCAGGGAATCGCCGTCGTGTTCTGGCGCCTTCGGCGCGGGACAGGGAGGGAGACGTCGGTGTCTTGTGCTGCCTCAGCCGGCCGGCCGCGCAGCGGATTGAGCCGCCGGCAGGCGCTCGCTGGTTTCGGGATCGCGCTGGTCGGCGGCGTATCCGCCCCGGCGGCGGGCGCGCGGGCCGCGGTCGCGCCCGCCCGGCACGCCCGGGCAGGGCTTGCGGCCGGCCTGACTAACGCCCAGCTCGCCGGGCAGCGGGTCATCGGCTCCTATCCCGGCCTGACGCCGCCGGCGAGCCTGTTCGCCGACATCAGCAACGGGCAGGTGGCCGGGGTCATCTTCTTCGGCGAGAACATCTCCAGCCAAACCCAGATCGCCGGGGTGATCACGCAGCTGCGGCAGGCGCAGGCGCAAAGCCCGGTGCAGGTGCCGCTGCTGCTGATGACCGACCAGGAAGGCGGGCTGGTCCGCCGGCTGCCCGGCCAGCCGTCGCTGTCGGAGAAGCAGATCGGGCAGTCCTCCGATCCGGTGGCCGCCGCGGCCGCGGCCGGCACCGGGGCCGGGCAGAACCTGGCCGGCGTGGGCATGAACGTCAATCTCGCGCCGGTGCTGGACGTCTACTACAAGACGGGCAACTTCATCGACCAGTACCAGCGCTCCTACAGCAGCAATCCCGCCGTGGTCTCCGGATGCGGCCAGGCGTTCATCACCGCCCAGCAGCAGGCCGGGGTGGCGGCTACCGCCAAGCACTTCCCCGGCCTGGGCTCGGCTGCCAAGAACCAGAACACCGACGGCGGGCCGGTGACCCTGACCGTCTCGCTGGCCAAGCTGCACGCCACCGACGAGGTGCCCTATCCGGCCGCCGTCGGTGCCGGGGTCAAGCTCGTCATGGTGTCCTGGGCGATCTACCCGGCGCTGGACGCCAAGCGGCCGGCCGGCCTGTCGCCCGCCGTCATCGGCCAGGAGCTGCGCGGCCGGAACGCGTTCACCGGCGTCACCATCACCGATGCCCTCGAAGCCGGAGCACTGAGCGCGTTCGGCACGGCCGGCCAGCGCGCAGTCACCGCGGCCGGCGCCGGCATGGACCTGATCTTGTGCTCGGCCCGCGATGTCAGCCAGGGCGAAGCCGCCACCGCCGCGCTGGCCAGCGCCCTGGGCAGCGGGCAACTCGACCCGACCACGTTCAACGCCGCGGTGAACCGGGTAACCGCCCTGCGGGCCGGCCTGTCCTGACGTCCCCGCGACACCCCCGGGAAGATGCCAGCGGTCACGAAGCGTCGCTCGTACATGGCGATGGGCGCGCATCGCCGCCATATTGGTCGGCAGCCTGGTTGTGTCGACGGCCATCCCGAACCACGCCGAAGCGGGTGGTCTGTGCGTCCCGTACGCATAACCTACGGGCGGCGGACGTCCTATTCTGCCGAAATGAGGGCGTTGGATGTGCGCATATTATGTTCCGGCTGGCATGCTCACTCGTAGTCCGGTTGGTCTGGCCGTAGTTTCGCAGGATGCAGTTGTGGCGGCTTGATGCGGTCGGCGATCAGGACGCTTCGTTGCCTGCGCCGTCGGTCTGGGCGGCCTTGCTGTAGTCATCGAAGCTGATAACGGCTCCGAGGAACCGCGCGATGTTGTGCAGCCAGGGCTCTTTCATCTCGTTGCTGAAGCTGGAGATACAGTCCTGGATGGCGAGGACCTCGAGGTCGGCCTCGAACAGGGCGAGGGCTGCGGCGTAGACACAGTTGTTGGCGGTGGTACCTGTCAAGAACACCGAAGACAGTCCGAGGGCCACTGTCAGCTCGGCGAGACCCGGGCAGTGGAATCCCTTCTTGCGCAAGACGGGATCGCTGTGCCTGGGCGCAAGGGGCTCGGCGATGCCGGCGCCCCAGCAGCCTGCGCCGAGGCTTCCCGGGGCATTCCACTCGTCGAGCAGGTCCGGGTTGTTGCGCCGTAGGCCGGCGGGGATGTCGGCGGGGTCTTCCCAGACGACTGCCGTGTAGATGACCGGCAGGGCGGCGGCCCTCGCGATCTGGATCGCCGCGGCGGTCAGTGCCAGCTGGGCGCTGGCCTCGGGGACGTAGATGGCGCCGCCCGGCTGGCAGAAGGCGTTCTGCATGTCGACCACCACGAGTCCGTGCCTTGCTGCAGGCTGGGCGGTCATCGGGCCTGCGCCTCCAGGACCGAGAACGAGGTCGTCGTGGGCGTCATGGCCACCTGGTGGAGGCCGGCGCCCGCAAAGAGCGAGTCGTATTGGCTGAGGGTCCGCTCGCGGCCGCCGGTGATGGCGAGCATGAGCACGTCGAGCGTCTTGGCCCGGTGCGGCTGGGGACCCTCAGGCAAGACGGCCTCCACCACCAGGACGGTGGCTCGTGCCGGGCGGCCGGCCTCGGCGACTGCGGTGAGGATGGCGGTCGCGTCCTTGTCATCCCAGTCGTGCACGACGTTCATCAGCACGTAGGCGTCGCATGCGGGGACCGGGTCGGTGAAGAAGTCGCCGGCCACGACCTCAAGCCGTCCGGCCGGCGGGATGCCCGACGCCACCTTCGGGAGTTCAAACAGGACGCCGGTCACCGCCGGGTGGGCGCTGAGGACGGCTGTGATGAGGTGACCGCGGCCGCCTCCGATGTCGGCGACGCGGCGGTGGCGGGAGAAGTCATAGGTGGCCAGGAGCGCGGCGATGTCGCCGTGGGCCTTGGCCGTCATGGCTTGCTGGAAGATTTCCTGCTCATCGGGGTGGGCTTCCAGGTAGGCACACCATCCGCTGGCATCGAGCCGGCAGATGCCGGGCTGGCCGGCGGCCATGGCGTGCTTGAGATTGGTGATGGAACCCCAGTTGAACGGCAGCCCGGACATGCGGGCATAGCTCCGCAGCGATGTCGGATAATCGGCGCGCAGCCAGCGGGAGGCCTCCGTGTGCTGCCACCGGCCGGCGTCATCGCGAGTGAACAGTCCGTGCATCTCGAGCAGCCGGAGGAGCCGGGACAGAGCGTCGGCGTCGGCACCGACGTCTGCGGCCAGTTCGTACGCGCTCCGAGGGTCGCTATCGAGGGCATCGGCGACGCCGAGGTCGCAGACAACGTGGAGCACCCGGGCAGCCACGTGGGCGGTGCCAAGCTCGAGCACCATGTCGCGAGCAGCGTTAGTAGCCATGGGTGCACCGTAGAAGGATCGTCACGTGCACGGCATCGGGGCGGCTACGCAACCCTGCGCCCCGCGCTCCCCCCCGAAACGTCACATTCGCAGCGGCCGGCACGCGAGACTACGCAGACGGCCTCCCGCCGCTGCCCCGGCTCAGCCATCTGGCGATCGCCTCGCTGCGGCCCCGGACACCCATCTTGGTGTAGGCGTTCAGGAGATGCCGCTCGACGGTGCGCACGCTCAGGACGAGCCGTTCCGCCGCCTCGGCGTTGGTGCAGCCGCCGGCGACAAGCTCGAGGACCTCGGCCTCCCGGGCGCTCAGCTGGGCGGACGCCGAGCCGTGGCCGCCGGCGGTGAACGCCGTGATCCGCTCGGCGAGCGACGCGACATCACCGACGCAGTAGACATGCGCCTCGCCGTCCAGAATTTCCAAGCGAGCGCCCGGGATGCGCCCGGCAATGGCCGTCGCATCCTCGACCGAGACGAGCGAGTCCCCGCGCCGGTGCAGCACCACCGTGGGTACCCGGATCCCGGCGAAGAGCCCGGACACGTCGGTGCGGCCGGCGGCGTCCTGGAACGCGACGGTCATCTCCGGCGTGCCTGACGCCTGGAGAACCTCGGCGAACACGTCGATGTCTCCCGGCTCCGCCCCCCGGCACGCCACCGCCGCGATCGCCCGGGCCGCCACCGGCCAGTTGGCGAGAATGAGTTCTCGCAGCGCAGCCCACGTCTCCCCCCGCGTCAGCGCAGAAGCCCGGGTGCCGTACAAGACGAGATGCGAGACCATCCCCGGCGCGCCGCGCGCGAAGGCCGCCGCGACCAGCCCGCCATGGGACGGGCCGAGCAGCGCGAACCGCCTCAGCCTCAGGTGCTCCGCAACATCGGCCAGGACCTCGACGTCGGCCGCAAGCGAGAAATCAGTCCGATCCCGGTCCGACAGGCCCGTGCCCCAGCGGTCATACAACACCACCGTGTGGTGCCTGCCCAGCGCCTCATGAAACGCCCGGTATCCCGACAGCGCCGCCTCCGCCTCCAGATGCGTCGTCCACGGAGGCACCACCAGCAACGGAGGCCCGCTGCCCTGCGTCCGGTACGCGATGCGGTACCCCTTCGTTGAGCGCAGAAAGCGCACGCCACCAGCCACACCGGCAGTCTCCCCCACCAGCAGCCGAATCGGCGAGCCGCCAGCCCACGGCATCGGTACCGTGCAACTCGCACAGATGGCGGCGGCACCGGCTACCCCTCAGCGCGATGCCCACGACGCCCGGCGACGAAACCCGCGGTGGCGGCGCCCCCCGGGCATCGATGACCCCACCCACTCAGCGATAGCCGGCCGTCGCCGCACTATAGCCAACTCGTAGACGAACCCACGCGAAGCAACAGCCACTCAGAACATCCTCGTCTCCGTGGCCACGACAGCCACGCCCGAGTAGCCTCAAAATAAGGTGGCAGATGTGCAGAGAACAAGGCCCAGTTGCCGTATCAGCGATCCAGCAATCCAGTTTAGATCCAACGAGTGGTCAACGAACCTGCATATTCATGCATCGCCCCCGGTATAGAAAACGCGCTGTCATGCCGCATACCGGGCGGGCGATGGACCGGCGCATTTCGGTGGAGCGCGTTGTTACGCGGCATGCGATTCGTCGTCCCGGTGGTAACGCCGGTCGCGGGTCACGCCGGAGAGGATGATCAGCAGGAACCTCGACCAGGACGATCCGGGTGCCGTCGGGGTCCTCGACCTGCATCTCGATCAGGCCCCACGGCTCGGCTACCGGCTCCCGCACGATCGGGACTCCGGCCGCGGCCAGCCGGGCGTGCTCGGCGTGAACATCGCGGACCTGGATCCAGATCATCACCGAGCGCCCGGGCGGGCTGGGCGCGTGCCCGGAGACCTCGAGTAGCCCCTGCCCGAGGAAGAACACCAGCCCGGGATCGTCCGGCGGCCCGAACTCCCGGTAGACGGCCAGGCCGAGCAGGTCACGGTAGAAGCGGCGGCTGCGGTTCAGGTCGCTGGGGCGCAGCAGGATCCGGCTGCTCAGAACGTCCACGCCACCATTCCAGCATCACGCTGAGCGACACGGAAGGCCGAAGAGAACGCACGCAATGCCGCCGATCTGGTCGCGAACTAGAGCGTGGCGGGCCGACGGGACGACGCGCAGATCTGGATTCTCGGCGTGCGGGAGCTCATGGGCGCCCCGAGACTGTAATCACCAGAGAGGCGCCTTCTTTACTGTGCCATGGGATGGCCCTTACATTTGACCTGCTGAGGAGTGGCTGGCACAGAGTGCGCGTGCTCCGGAGGCACCGGCGACCTGGGCCGCGGCCAGTTCCGGCTCCACGGTGTGTTGGGGGAATGTAATGCGTGATCTTTTCAGGCTGGGGTTTAGCCTTTCCGCCGCTCACCGATATCTGTCTCCCAGGGCGACGCTGGACGGATTGAAGTACGGGACCGAAGCTAAGGCTGCGCTGGAGCCGGAGTCACCTGCGGCAGACCGGGTCGGGTGGGGGTTCATCTCGCGGTATGCGCTGGCGTACATGAGCACCAGCTTGCTGTTCGTCGCGCCCCTGCTGGTCACCTTGCCATTGAAGGTGAATGCGCTGGTCGGGATCGAGCAGGCGCCGAACAGCCTGGCCCTTGTTGCCGGGATCGGTGCCCTGCTGGCCATGGTGGGCAATCCGTTCTTTGGCAGGATGAGCGACCGGACCACGTCGCGGCTGGGCATGCGCCGGCCGTGGATGGTCACGGGCCTGGTGGGCGGTTCCCTTGGAATCCTCATAGTCGCGCTGGCGCCCAGCATCCCAGTTGTCCTCGCCGGGTGGTGTATGGCCCAGTTGTCCTTCAACGCGCTGCTGGCCACGATGGTGGCGGTACTGCCGGACCAGGTCCCGTCTGTGCAGCGCGGCCTGGTCTCCGGGGTCCTGGGTGTTTGCTTGCCCGTCGCGTCGGTGTGCGGCACGTTCTTGGTCAAGCTGTTCAGCGGCAGCCTGCTCGCCATGTTCTTGGGCCCGTGCGCGATCGGCGGGTTTTTCGTTCTCCTTTTCGCGGTCACCCTGCACGATCGCCGGCTTGCCAGGGCGGAGAAGCCGGCCTGGTCGCTGCGGGAGTTTGCCAGCACCTTCTACGTAAGCCCACGGCAGAACCCGGACTTCGCCTGGGCTTTCGCCAGCCGGTTCATGTTCGTTCTGGCCTACGCGTTCCTGGTGTCCTACCAGGCCTATTATCTGCTGGACAAGATCGGCAGCGCCCAGGCCGAGGTGCCGCAGCAGATATTTCTGGGCACGCTCGCCCAGTCCGCCTTCACCGTCGCCGCATCCATCATCGGCGGGAGGCTGTCTGACCGGACGGGCCGGCGGAAGGTCTTCGTCCTGACCGCGTCGATCGTGTACGGGCTGGCGTTGTTCGTGATCGCCAGTGCCAGCAGTTTCAATGGTTTCCTGGTCGGTATGGCCATCGGCGGGCTGGGCTTCGGCGTGTACGTGGCTGTCGACCTGGCGCTGGTGGTGGACGTGCTGCCAGATAACAACAGCGCCGCCAAGGATCTCGGCGTATTCAACATCGCCGCCGCCATTCCCTTTTCCATCGCGCCGGCGATCGCGCCGGTCATCCTGGCGATAGGTGGCGGCAGTTACGGCGTGCTGTACGCGGTCGCCGGATTCTGCGCCATCATCGGAGCTTTTGCGGTGCTGCCCGCGAAGCGTGTCCGGTGAGCACAACACGGCCGGGCCCCTGGGGGCCCGGCCGTGTTTGATCGGCGGTTAAACGGCGATGTCTGGGTGGGCAGCCCGCGCAGTGGCGGCGTCCATTGCGGCGGTGATCGGGGAAGGCCTGAAGCCCTTGACGACCAGCCACACGCCCAGCGAGAACTCCCAGGCAGCCACCGGGAGGGTCGCGATCGCGGTCCACGCGGTGTAGTTATCGATGCCGCCGAGCAGCTTTGCGATTACGGCGGAGATGAGCAGCGGGGCTCCGATGAGTCCCATGACGGGAAGGATGCGGGGCACGAGCCGGGACCGGTACAGCAGGGAGCCCAGCAGCAGCGCGTTGATGCACGGCATGAGGGTCTGCCCGAGCAGCATCGTCCAGTTGTAGACCGCGACGTGCGACACGCCGGTGGTGACGAGCGCGGCCGCGTTTGCCCCGGCCAGGTCGTGCCGCAGGGTGACCAGCGAGAGCAGGCTGAGGACGCCGGTGAAGATCATGGCGGCTTCAAGGAGG